>Ga0163151_10000157_pt1 | contig 117055 bp, 113 predicted proteins | sample OliLakLV19MP5IB2_FD_145596 | JGI IMG/M metagenome (GOLD analysis project Ga0163151, IMG submission 145596) | Freshwater microbial mat bacterial communities from Lake Vanda, McMurdo Dry Valleys, Antarctica - Oligotrophic Lake LV.19.MP5.IB-2 | ecosystem: Environmental > Aquatic > Freshwater >...
AAGGTGAATTTGGACAAGCAAAACGATTTTATTTCAATGATGCTATAAGAGCCAGACTCCAACAGACAAGTGAATCAATGATAGGAGCGGTGATTGTTGTACTTAACCTAGTAAGGTTAGCGCAACAACACGCGTTTGCTTTTTTTAACTTTTGGATTAATAAAATCAGGGGTGCTGTTTTTAGATTTTTTTATAAAAATGATTGGGTCGGACTTTTTGAGTGAACCCTATTTAAATAATCATTTTGTTACTAAAAGGTTTAAGCTAAAAGAATAAGTAGGATTTTTTTTTGCAGAAAGGTCTAGGTATTATTCACAAACCCCAAGTAGAAGAAAACGAAATAACAAATGTGCCAGTAAGTCCATCAGGACGCACATGTCTTGCGACTAGAGGAAATCCAGCAAGTAATTTCATTCTTCCTTTATCCCCAGAATAAATATGCATGCCTGCATTTACATTTAATGTTAAACCAGACGAGCCTTTAACTGATATACGTTCGCCAGAAGGCGAAAGAATTGTAGCCTCTTGTATTCTGTATATTGGGAGCAGGCTGATAAAATATTTGCCCCTTCCATTTTTTTCAAAACTCTTTTCAACCCTAAATAGAATATCATCGCCTCTGTCAATTTTTTGGGAATCAAAATAGGAGATTGAAGAATTCATTGTTTTTAATGAATCGATGTATTCATTTTCATTTGCATTAAAATTATGTTGTCCAGCAAAAGAAAAATGCCATTTTTTATAAAAATAATTTACCCCCAATATTGCATCCCATGTACCTTGGCTTGGCTGATATGCCATTGGTAAGGGCTCATTATTTTTTTTAATGTTGCCATCATATAACGGAATTTTGCTTCCTACAGAAATAGAGATTTTGCTGTTTTCTTTTTTTACTATTGTTTGAGTAAAAGAGGGAGTTATGTCGCCAAGTCCAGAAACAAATCCCAGGTTTCCATAGATTAGTTGTAAAGGAGCACTTAAAGACACCTTCCCGCCTTCCCACAAGCTGTAATTAAATTGCAGCTGTAAGGCAAGTAGCATCGCTTCTTTTTCCCCAAGTCGAATACTACTTAAACCTACTAGCGTGGCTTTTTTTGTAGAGTCGTAAGGTTCTGATGGCTTCATATCGCCCATAGAGCAAAAACCAGCATCGTTGCATCCTTGAGAAAATAAATCTACAGAAAAAACACTAAGTGTGAATACGCAGAAAATAATTATATAATTATTGTTTTTCATTTAACAATTATTTTTCCTCTGATTTGATTGTTGTAATTTTTTCCTAAAGTAAAAAAGTATATTCCATTTACAATTCCGGCTCTGTTAAAAGAAAAACTATCAGAATCAATATTGTCTTTAGCATATACTACATTTCCAGATACATTGAAAAGAGTAAATGTGTAGGGATCATGCAGGTCATTTTTAAAAAATAGTGTTGCGCTTTCAGTAACAGGATTTGGTCTAATCAGATAGTTGTCGTTTTGAGGTTTAATGAACTCTGCCGAAACATATTTTGATGGACCTAATACACCTAGCTCTAAGCGGTAATAATTTGTTTTGTTTGGAATTGGAGCATAGTCTGAGTAGTTATATGAAACTGGGGTAGTGGTGCTTCCACAAATCCCTGATATGTCTTCTATTTCTGTAAAATTTAATGTGTCTGTAGATCTAAACACTTTCATTCCATTGCAAGTGCTACCGCTTGTAATTGTCCAATGCAAGTAAATTTTTTCATTGGAAACTATTGCAATAAAATTATCTAGAATAGGATGGTACTGCGCAAAAGAAATTATGCATTTTGAAATAAGGAAACAAATCAACAAAATGTATTTAATAGTTGTTTTCATATTTAAGAAAAGAGAAGAGAAAGAATATTCTTTCTATTCTCTTTAAAATATTATTTATCTTTTTTACATTCAGCAGTGCAAGTATGACCTTTTTCGCCATGAGCCAATACGCATTTTCCTGCACTTGCACAAGCATCGGTGCAAACGTGATCTTTTTTAGCTACTTTGTTATCAGCTTTCATGTTTTTACATTCAGCACTACAAGTATGACCTTTTTCACCATGAGTCATCACGCATTTTCCAAAAGTGTGACAGACATCGGTACAAACATGATTTTTTAATTTTACTTCTTCTGTTTTCTTTGTTTTTTTCTCTCCATCTTGAGAGTTACTTGATTGTGCATTTGCCGCAAATGCTAACCCAGCCACAATAAGCATTACAAATAGTTTTTTCATGGTTTTTTATTTTTTATTGGTTTATATGTAAGTAGAGTCGGCAAATTTCCAAATTCCTTACAGAAACCTCTAAAAAATATTGAAATGAAACTATTGAACTACAAGCTTAGCTGTTTGGGTATTATTATTTGAAGTAATGGTGACAAAATATAAACCAGATGGAAGTTGCAGTTCAGAAGTATTAATTGAACAACGTCCTTCTATAAATTGAATATTTAAATGTATTTTTTTACTTCCAGTAATATCAAATATTGCAATTGTTGAAGATTCAATTTCTTTAGATTTAGAAATAATATTTAAGTTTTCTCCATAGTTCAATACGTTTGGAAGAATTGAGTAGGAGTTTTCAGGATAAGGCATATTAGTAGTGTTAGTCAAGCTACTACACCCAACAGAATCAATCCATTTATATGCATTAGATAATATTTGATTTCTATTGGGGAAGTCGATAGTATGTCCGATTCCACTCAAAAGATTGAATTTTACTTTAGCATTTCTATTTACTAATGAATCTTTAATAGGGTAGAACCTAGTATTGGGACTATCTAAAGTGCCATGGATTATATAAAAAGGTTTACCTGTTGAGTTCTGAAAAAGTCCCGTTACTTCAGTTGTGCCATTTACTGCTGCACCAATAGGCATGAATCCACAAAACTTTGAGGAATGATAAAGGCCATAGGTATATGTAGTTAATCCTCCCCAGGAAAAACCCATAATATATTTTCTTTGTTGATCTACATTGTACCATTTAAAAACTGAATCAAGCAGTGCAGTAGTAAATGCGGTATCAATGGGATCGTTAATTTTTCCATCAACTCCTCCGTCAGGAGAAACAAGAATGAGGCTGTTAGCTTCGGCAAATACTTTTAAGGTGTCGCACCAAGATTTTCCATCCCAACGACTTGTATTAAATGGGTGTAGCGCAAGCATCATGCTGTGTGAATTCGAAGGGCTATAGGAGGAGGGGATGTATAAGGAGTATTTTTTAGCAGGATCCGTTTGGAAGGGGAATGACCCATCAATTCTTTGTTGACCAAATAAAGCAGTAATAATAAAAATGTATACTCCTGATGTTAGGATTGCTTTTCTCATAATACTTTACTATTTGTGTTCTAATGAATCATTCATTTTTATTTTTTCATCATTTGTAAGAGTCTTTTGAGATTGTATTTTTTTTACATGCTTGACGATAAAAGCAGATTGTTTTTCAAAAGTCTTACATACGCTGCACATAGAAACATGAATATAGAGGCTAACCCATTCTCCAACAGAAAGCACTCCAGCTTCTTTCTTAGAAACTAATTCTGCAGCTTTTTTGCAGTTTATCATCATTGATTTTAACAATTTCATAATGCCTATTTATTAAACCAGTTTTTTTCGATACAAGCTCTCATTTGTAGTTTAGCTCTATGCACGAGTACCCAATAGTTTGACGATGTGATGTTAAGTTCCTTACATATTTTATCAGAATTAAAATCATCTATATACTTCATAGTAAAAACTAGGTTTTGGAGCTCTTTCAACTTGTTTTTACAATTTTCAATAGCTTGATTGAACTCTTTAGTTTCTATTGTTTGAGTGTAATTAATCGACCATTCTTTAGGGGCTGTATTTTTCATCCAGCTTCCATTTTCGTCAAAATGGTCAAAGTTTTTTTCAAGATGTGCATTGATGCTGGAAGTAAGAGACCTGGCTTTGCTTCGATAATGATCAATTATTTTGTTTTTAAGAATTAAATAAAGCCAATTTTTTTCAGACATTTCTCCTCTGAAATTTGCGCTATTTTTAAGCGCTGATAAGAAAGTGTCCTGAACTAGGTCTTTAGCAATTTCTGAATCATTTATTCTAACAACAGCATATTTAAATAGCGGATCAGAATATTTATCTACCCATTCAGTTGGGTTGGTGCTGTATTTGGCTTTTGACATTTTATTATTAATAAATAAGATGTAAAACTAACCATATTATGTAATTCATAAATAATTAAAAAGGCGAAACACTTTTTAGTATTTCGCCTTTTTAATATTGTTATTAATTTATGCTAGTTACCAAATCACTGCTCTATCTTCAGGCTTTCTATACATTTTATTTCCTTCTTTTACATCGTAAGCATCGTAAAATTCTTTCATGTTTGATAATGGACCTAGCACTCTAAAATTACCAGGCGAGTGGGGGTTAGTTAGTACTTGCTGAGATAAAAACTCTGGCGTATAATTTACGCACCAGCCACGAGCCCAACCAAAAAAGAATCGTTGTTCCGGTGTGAATCCATTTATGGTTTTTGGTTCTTTGCCTTCTAAGGATTTTTTATAAGCATAATAGGCAATCGTAAGGCCTCCAATATCTGCAATGTTTTCTCCAAGTGTTAAATGCCCGTTTAAATGTAGCGTGTCAATGGCAACATAGTCACTATATTGCTTAGCAACTAGCTCGGTTTTTACTTTAAACTTTGCATTGTCTTCGGCTGTCCACCACTGAACCATATTTCCATCTGCATCAAACCGGCTTCCTTGATCATCAAAACCATGGGTTAATTCATGACCAATTACAGCTCCCATAGCTGCGTAGTTTAACGCATCATCCTGATTAATGTCAAAAAATGGATACTGCATAATTCCTGCAGGAAATACTATTTCATTCATGCTAGGGTTGTAATAAGCATTAATTGTTGGAGGCGACATACCCCATTCTGTACGGTCAATAGGTTTTCCTAATTTATTTACCATGAAATTCCAGCGAAAGGCATTGCTGTTCCAAGTGTTTTTTACGTATGAATTTCTGTTAATTTCTAAACCTGTATAATCTTTCCAATTGTCAGGGTATCCTAGTTTTTTCATTACTTTATCTAACTTTTCGTGAGCGTGCATTTTGGTGCTATCACTCATCCAATCTCTCGTATTTATTCGTTCGTTGTAAACCAATATCAAATTATCCACCATTTCCGTTACACGCTTTTTAGCTTCAGCTGGGAAATGTTTATCTACAAATATTTTTCCTAAGGCCTCTCCAAGCGCCCTATCTGTTACAGCAAGTACACGCTTCCACCTAGGTTTCATTTGCTTTGCGCCTCTAAGTTTCCGGTCGTAAAAGTCAAAATGTTCCATTTCAAAAGAAGCGTTTAGCTTGGATGACATATCGTCCACTAAGCCGAAAGACAAATATTTTTTCCAATCATCAAGTGAAATAGTTTTTATTGCTTTATCTAATCCTGCAAAAAAGGAAGGCTGACCTACAACTACAGAATCCACTTTATTAATTCCTACAGCTACAAAATAATCGGACCAATTAAAAGAGGGACTTAACTTATTTAATTCTGCAATACTTTTTTTGTTATATGTTTTAATGGGATCTCTGTTTTCTACATTTGTCCATGATGCTTGTGCCAAGGATGTTTCTAATTTCATTATAGCTTCAGCATTTTTCTTAGAGGCCTCTTTTGTTTCGCCCATAAGTTCAAACACATTGGCAACATGCAAAAGGTAATTTTCTCGAATCATTTTAGATTTATCGTCTTTACGGAAATAATAATCACGATCTGGCAATCCAAGCCCTCCTTGTCCAATTCCAACTACGTACCTGTCGCTATAACGTGCATCTTGACCTACATCAGTTCCAAATAGCGGAAAGTTTAAGTGCTTGTGAAGCTCGCCTACTAAAAAGCTAATTTCTTTTTTATCTTTTATTAAATTAATTTTATCCAATGTTTCTTTCAACGAGCTTAATCCATCTTTTTCAATAGAAACAGTATCCATGCCACTCGCGTAATAATCTCCAATTAATTGCTCGCTACTTCCTTTTGCAGATTTAGTATTTGCAGAAGCTGTTTCAAGTATTACTTTAAGTTTATCATTAACCTCCTCTTTTAACAAATTAAATGTCCCCCAAGTGCTTTCTGTTGCTGGAACAGGATTATTCTTCAGCCATCCGTTATTAGCATACATATAAAAATCATCTACTGGCTTATAGGATGAGTCAATGTAAGACAAATCAATGCCTTTTACCTCTGCTGTGTTAGCCGATTTATTTTCATTATTGCTGCAAGAGCTAAAAACTATTGCTGTGGATAGAAATGCAATTGCCGGTTGAATGAGACTGATTTTCATTGGAGGTGTATTAATGGTCTTTTAAGAATAGCGAATCTATAATATATTTTCAGTATTATGTACATAGTAACACAACACTTTCTTTACTAGGTAGAGCTGTTTTTCAACAGCCTCTAAGAGCATAGAAGTCCGTTTAGCGCCTCAGATTAAGGCTAATTAGCAAACACTTTTTTTGATGGCAGCGCAATTGCTAATACGTCCATCATATTACTTACATAATGGAAAGTGAGGCCTTTTAAGAAATCTTTGTTTATCTCCTCAATATCTTTTCTATTTTCTTCACAAATTATGATTTCTTTAATGTCTGCACGTTTTGCGGCAAGAATTTTTTCTTTAATTCCTCCAACAGGTAGTACGCGTCCACGCAGTGTAATTTCGCCAGTCATGGCTAAAAATTTTTTTACTTTTTTACCTGTAAATGCAGAGGCTAGCGCAGTAAGCATAGCAATTCCTGCACTTGGGCCATCTTTAGGAGTAGACCCTTCCGGAACATGAATATGGATATTTTTATTAGCAAGTAATTCAGCAGATATGCCCAGTGATTCGGCATGCGATTTCAAGTATTCAAGAGCTATTGAAGCTGATTCTTTCATTACATCGCCTAAGTTTCCTGTAAGCGTAAGTTTTCCTTTACCGGCACTTAAACTAGTTTCAATAAAAAGAATATCTCCGCCAACGGGTGTCCACGCTAACCCTATTACAACACCCGGCACACCTGAATCCTGATAATGTTCTTTTGGACGCGCAGGGCCTAATATGGATGCTAGACTATCTTCTGAAATTACAGAGGATACTTTTTTATTCATTGCAATATTTTTTGCAACATTTCTTGTTACCTGAGCAATTTTCTTCTCTAACGACCTAACGCCAGATTCACGGGTATAATTTTCAATTATTTTCTCCAAAACTTTATCGCTTACGCTAATCTTTTTGGTGATGCCATTTTCCTCTAATTGTTTAGGGACTAAGTAGCGTTTAGCAATCTCAATTTTCTCTTCAACAGAATAGCCCGTCATTTCAATAATTTCCATCCTATCACGTAATGCAGGTTGAATGGTATTTAGGGAGTTTGCGGTAGCAATAAACATAACTTTAGATAGGTCGTAATCTACTTCAATAAAATTATCGTGGAACGCATTGTTCTGCTCTGGATCTAATACTTCCAAAAGGGCAGAGGAGGGATCTCCGTGAAAATCGTTTCCAACCTTATCAATCTCATCCAACATAAATACTGGATTCGATGATTTTGCTTTTTGAATTCCTTTAACAATTCGTCCTGGCATAGCTCCGATATAGGTTCTGCGATGCCCTCTAATCTCAGCTTCATCGCGCAGTCCGCCCAACGATACTCGTACATATTTTCTGCCTAAAGCAGCTGCAATGGATTTTCCTAAAGATGTTTTTCCAACCCCCGGAGGGCCAACTAAACAAAGAATAGGGGAGCTGTTTCTTGCTTTAGAATTATCATCTTTCTTTTTCTTTTCTTCAATAGCGCTTTTTAATTTTAATACTGCCAAGTGCTCTAATATTCTTTCTTTTATTTTTTCCATTCCAAAATGATCCTGATTTAGAATCTTTTGAGCTTTTTTAAGGTCGAAGATATCTTTAGTGTATTCGCTCCAAGGCAGATCAACTAATGTTTCTAAATAATTGGTTTGGACCGAGTATTCTGCAGCATTTGGGTTTATGCGTTCTAGCTTTTTAATTTCTTTTTCAAAAATAGCGGCAACTTCTTTCGGCCACTTTTTATCTTTGGCTTTCTTTTTTAACTCTTCAACTCCTTGCTCAAAAGAATTTCCACCCAGCTCTTCTTGAATAGTTTTCATTTGCTGATGAAGGAAATATTCTCTTTGCTGTTTATCAATATCAACTTTTACTTTGCTTTGAATCTGATTTTTTAATTCAAGCATCTGAAGTTCCTTTGTTAGATGACCCAATAAATCAGTAGCGCGTTCATTCAAGTTTGGAACTTCTAAAAGTTTTTGTTTTTCAGTAACAGGGATATTTGCATTCGAAGAAATAAAATTTATTAAAAATGAAGGACTTTCAATATTTTTCAAAGCAAAGGAGGCTTCGGAAGGAATATGCGGAGAGCCTTTTATAATTTGTTGAGCTATGTCTTTTAAGGAGCCAACTAAAGCATCAAACTGCTTGTTACCTTTTTCAGGCTTTGCTTCTCTAAATTCAGAAATTTTAGCTTTTAAATAAGGTTCTTTGTGCGTTAACTCTTTCAGTTCAAATCTTCTTTTCCCTTGAATGATAACCGTAGTGTTTCCATCGGGCATTCTAAACATCTTTAAAATAAACGCGATAGTGCCGATGTTATTTAATTCTTCTATGGTTGGATCTTCAGTCTTATCATTTTTCTGTGCAACTACGCCAATCGTTTTATTACCTTTATGAGCATCTTTAATCAATGTAATTGACTTGTCTCTTCCTACCGTAATTGGGATTACAACTCCAGGAAACAATACTGTATTTCGTAAAGGCAGAATCGGTATTTCTTCCGGGAATTTTTCCGCATTCATTTGCTCCTCATCTTCAGGACTCAGCAAAGGAATTAACTCTGCATCATCTTCGATAATAGATGATATATGCAATTTATGGTCATCAAATGGATTCATATCGTTGATTTGATTCTTAGGTTAAATTCTGATGTTTTCTATAAAACTTAAGTCAAGTATAATGCCATAAGGCTAAATTGGACATACTGGCATATTATGTACATTAAATATGTCTAATTGATCTTAAAAGGGGACTATTTCCTGTGTTTTTCAGTCATATCAAACACTCTTTTCAAAATGTCTTGTTCTACTTCATCAAACTTCTTATTTCTTCGCTCATACACCTTTTGAGCTGTGGCAAATGCGTCTTTGGGTAAGTAGGTCGTAAATCCTCCCGAACCACCCCAGGAGAAGTCGGCAATGAAATTACGAGGGAACCCAGGGCCAAAAATGTTTGCACTTACACCTACAACTGTCCCTGTATTAAACATCGTATTAATTCCACACTTAGAATGATCTGCCATAATGAGCCCACAAAATGTCAAGCCTGTTGTTTCAAATTTTTCAAGATGATAATTCCATAATCTAACAGGCGCATAGTTGTTTTTAAGATTAGAGTTATTACTATCGGCTCCAATGTTGCACCACTCCGCTATAACTGAATTGCCTAAAAATCCATCGTGCGCTTTGTTAGAATATCCAAATATTACCGAGTTGTTTATTTCTCCTCCTACTTTAGACTCCGGACCTACCGTTGTTGGGCCATAAATCTTAGCACCCATCTTTACTTGAGAATGTTCACCTAAAGAGAATGGGCCTCGTATTAAACTTCCTTCCATTATTTCTGCATCTTTACCAATATAAATTGGACCCAAAGTTGCGTTTAATGTAGCAAATTCAACTTTAGCACCTTTTTCTAAAAATATATTTTGGGGGTTTGTCACTTGATTTGTCTTTCTAATTTTCTCAGACTTACGCCCATCAGTCAGCAGGTGAAAATCGGCATCAATTGCAAGACCATTTTTCTGGAAAATATCCCATAGTCTCTCTACGTACAAAGAGAAATATTTTGTCTCCTGTTTTGTATCGCTACTTCTCCAATCAGAATTTGGGTCAGAAGTGTTAGCTGCAATGATAGTATCATCACTAACTAAAAGAGCTCCTGACTTTAAGGAAAGTATTTCTTTTACAAGATTTTTATTCGGACAAACAGAGCCATTGATTAATATGTTTTGCTTTGCAACTTTTAGGGGGTGTTTTATGCTTAGATAATCTTCGGTTAAGGTGGAGGTGTTGGTTTTTAAATATAACTCCCACTTTTCGCGAATTGTTAAAATGCCAATTCTAATATCACAAACCGGACGGGTAGAGGTGAGTGGAAGTAAGTTGTTACGATGGTCGTCAAATAAAATGTAATTCATGTAATAATATTTTTTAAAGTTATACGCTTCAAATAAATTTGAGATGGTACTTTACAAGTTCTTCAATGGGGCTGTTAATAATTCTGTAAATGTATACCTTCTTCTTTTTAGCAATCAAAATAAGAATAGCTCTGAAATTGTTGGCAATAGACCCTACAAATCCAATTTTTTCATTCTTATAGTTTTTGTATTTACAAATTGTTTTGTCAAAAAAATCTAAAAAACAATCTGTTGCCATTTTCTTGATAAATGGATTATTCAGATTTTCGTGAATGAAAAATGCATAAGAAGCTAAAAACTTATTAGGATTCTTTTTAGTATAGATAGCATCGTATATTTTCTCTTTAGTAATGTGATGTTCTCTTACAAATTTCTTTTTGATTTCTGAAGGTAATTCTTCATTTAAAAATGCTTTTACTAAGGATAATCCCAAATGAGCGCCACTACCTTCATCGCCTAGTATGAATGTATGACCTCCAATAATACTAGTAACCTTAGTGCCATTGTAATAACAGGAATTCGAACCAGTTCCAAGTATGCAAGCAATGCCCTTTTCATGTCCAAGCAATGCACGTGCTGAAGCTAAAATATCATGATAAATATTGATTGAAGATTTTTTAAAAAAAGATTTTAACGCTGACTTAACTATGTTTATCCTAGCATTATTTGAGCAGCCTGTTCCATAAAAATAGATAGATAAAGATTTGCCTTTCGTTTTTGAAAGTACAGATTTAGGAGTATTCTTCTTAATCTCAGCAACCATTTCTTTGGCTGTCCAAAACATAGGGCTTAATCCTTGAGAAGAAAAAGAAGTTATTCTCCCTTCTAAATCAATGAATCTCCAATCAGTTTTTGTGGCACCGCTATCAGCTATAAGAATCACAGAATTTGTTTTCTGCAAACTTAGTTAATATGAACGAATAGTTTGCCGCCTTCATCATTAATAACTTGGAAGGTTTTTAGCTTTTTGGTAGCTGGGCCTTTGAGTACATTCCCGTCAAAGTCAAACTCAGCTCCATGAGAGTTGCAAAATATCTGCTTTTTATTTGAGGAAAGTGCAAAGTGATTATGGGTACAATTCATATATACAGCTCTATAGCCACTGTCTTCACCTTTGATTACCAACACATCGTATTCTAGTTTTTTAGTTCTAAGCAAAATAGATGAAACTTCATCTGTAAATAAAGCAGGATCAAAAAAAATTCGATCTGATTCAACATCTGTTCTTATTATAGGTAACGTATTGCAAGAAGATAGAGTAGAACTAACAATTCCAGAGCCTAATGCTACACAAGCAACACATCCTTTTTTTAAAAAATCTCTTCTCTCCATTTAGAACCAAAAGCCAATTTCCATATTAAACATATTTTTTGCTTGACTTCCTGCTTTAGCGTTGCTAAGTCTTTGGTAGTCTGCTTTTAACACTACTCCGGTTCCTATTCTAAAACTAAATCCGCTAGTGATATCCGTTCTGTTATAAGTATCATTTCTTGCGAGTCCACCTGTAGTATTTGCGTGCGTATCGTATTTTTCGTAGCGTGTAAAGATAACAAGTTTGTTTTTTGTTTTAGTGTTCCATTGTAATACATTAACACCTGCTTCTAAATAATATCCTGCCATAGTTGACCCCAAATCTTTACTAGTAAAAGTGTTGTATTGCTTAGTGTTAGTTAGGTTTGCAAGAATGTATTGACCGCGACACTCAAAAGCTTTCCACATATATCTGAAATCTAAACCTGTCATTGTAATTCCTACAGTTGATGAATCAGCTCTAAGTTGCTTGTTATCTAATGTGTCGTGTTTCCAAATTCCTTCCATCAATCTTGATTCGCTATCTCCTACATAAATAGCGGCTCCTAATTTTAAGCCAGTAATTCCAAAGTAGTCGAGCTTAGCAGCAAAATCGGGTGCAGTCATATATGATTTAATGCCCTTTTGCCTACCACCTCTTTTAAACCACTTTCACCACTAAACTTTCCAGATCCGTCATAGCCACTAAATCCATTCATTGCATAAACTTGATATTTTAAAAAAAGATTGTCAAATTTACCTGTTAGTCCAGCGCCAATTTCTCTCCAGGTGCTGGGTACTATTTTGTTGTCAATGTTTGGGCGTAAGCTTCCGTTAAAAGTAGTCGGCTCGTGGTACTCATTAATAATTCCCATTGGAATTAGCATTAACCCTGCTCTAAAATCAGCCCACTCGTTTAATTTGTAATTTAAAAATGCTTGTTCTACAGCAGCTTCATTAATATGTTCAAATTCAAATTCACTAACAAAATATGCTCGCTCATTAAACTTGTATCCCATAAACATTACAATACGATGAACATCAATTAGTGCATTATGTCTTGCCGTATCTGCAAATTGCTGAGTAAACTCTATTTGACCATATGCGCCAATTGTAAGGTTTTGATTTTGACTAGAAGAGTAAACAAGTGTGTTAACTGCGTTTAAAGGTTCGTTTGTTTTAGTAGTATCTTTTATTATTTGAGCATAGGAGCTTACAAGTGTAAATGATAAGATGATTGTAGATAATAGTTTGATTTTCATATTGTTATAATTTTATAGATAAATGTGTATTTTCTTATTTAGATTAATTATAAACAAAGATAATGGGGAATATCCTATTGGCTATACCTAAAATTGGTAAATGAAAAAAATACCTAAAAGTGGGTAGGAATCAGTTTGATAAAAACTTTTCTGTCTTTAATAAGTTCTGACGAATTGCATACATCATAAGTCCAGCAGTATTATTTACGCCTAACTTACTCATTATATTCTTACGATGCGTAGTAACAGTGTGTACACTTAAAAATAAACGGTTTGCTATTTCCTTATTGTTAAATCCTTCAGCAACATTTTGAATAATCTCTATTTCTCTCATTGAAAGTTTTATTCCATCGCAAGAAACAGCTTCAGATTTGTTATTGTTTTTAGTTACTTCTGAATCCGTGTTTTCTTGAAGCAGAATATTGACAACCTTGCCGCAAAAGAACTTTTCTCCTTTTGCAGTATCGTAAATTGCTTCTGTAATTTCGTCCATCCCACAATCTTTAAGCAAATGGCTAATTACTCCATTGCTAAGGGCAGCTGAAATAATGTTTTTAGCAAGTGGAGAAGTAACAGCAAGGATATTTACGTTTGGAAACTGCTCTTTAATAACTAAAATATCATCGATAGAAAAATATATTGAGTTATAATCTAATACAAGTACTTCTGGGTTGTGAAGGAAAAGCTTTTCTGTCAGCTCTTCTGCTTTTTCAGCTTCGCCAACTAGTTTAAAGTCGCTATTAGCCGATATGATAGAGCGAAATCCCGCACGTATCAAAAAGCTGTTGTCTGCTATAAGTATCTTAATCTTGGCCATCCTTATTTAGAATAATTCTAAGCAAATATAAGAACAATATTATAAGTGAAGTTCTGATTTTTATCAGCTTTTGAAGTTTTTTTTAAACAATTTTATAAGTTTCGCCCTCAATAGCCAAAACGGTGTTATCAAAAACTGCTTTTGCTTCGTTCAATAAAATGCTAAGGTCGTTATATCGAGCTGAGTAATGGCCAATGATAAGTTGTTTTGAATTTGATTTAAGAGCAATGGTTGCCGCTTCTTTAGCAGTACAATGGAATGTTTCTTTTGCTCGTTTAAGCATTTCTTCTGCAAAAGTGGCTTCGTGATAAAGAAGGTTTGCATTGCTAATTTTATCTATATAAGACTCATTAAAAATAGTATCAGAACAATAAGCATAGCTACGTGCTGGTGTTGGATCCAAGGTCAAATCTTTGTTTTCTACACGTACGCCTTTTGAATTTATAAAATCTTCCCCTTCTTTTATTGCTTGAATATTTTGAAGTGGTATTTGATATTTTTCAATTTTCTCTTTAATAATATTTCGCAGCCCAATTTTTTCTTTAAATATAAAGCCATAACACGGTATGCGATGGTTCATGGCAATAGTTTCTACAGTAAGTTTTTCATTCTCAAAAATCAAAGCTGGAGTATTTTCTTCGATAATATGAAATACTATATTGTACTTTAAAAATGTTTTAGAATGGTAGTTGCTAACTTTTATAATTTCTTGTAAACCGGGAGGCGAGTAAATATGAACTTCTTTTTCTCTTCCTAGCAGATGCATAGTTCCTAAAAGCCCTTGCAGACCTAAATAATGATCGCCATGCAGATGACTAATGAAAATATGATCTATACGTTGGATTTTAATTTTGAATTTTCGTAGTTGAATCTGAGTAGCTTCTCCACAGTCAATCAAAAAATATTTTTCGCCTAAATTCAGAAGCTGTGAAGTGGGATGTCTGGAAGAGGTAGGGGTAGCAGAACTGCAGCCAAGAATAGTTAACTCAAAAGGCTGCATTATTTTTTTACAACCATTTTTCGGGTGAAGCTGTTTTTGCCATTCACTAATGAATAAAAATATATTCCAGCTTCAAAGTCTCTACCGTTCAAAACTATTTTATTAGTTCCTTTTTTAACTTCAATGTCAAAATCTTGAACAATAGATCCAATCATATCGTAAATTTTAAACTGCACGGTTCCGTTATCGTTCGAGGTAAAAGAGATTTCAGATTTTTCATCGAACGGGTTAGGAGAGTTTTGTTTAAAAAAGACAATATCAAGAACTTCGTTAATACTGTTTGCTGCATTCACAATAATTTTATAACCATTAGCAACATATGGATTTGCTGTGGTGCTACCTCCTAAATAATTATTTGTTTGAAATTTTAATGGATAGGTGCCAATATCTGCTGTGGTTGGATTGCCTGTGATTATTACACAACCTTTGGTACCTCCTGGCCAAGAGCAAAGGTTAGGCTTAGAGGATGTGTTGGAGCAAGAATAGGTAAATCCTGGAGGGAGACCAGTTACGCCACTTAAAGCTGTAGAATCCCATTTTATTTTACCTAAGATTGGAACCGTAGTATCCATAGGAACTACGATTGTAATAGTTTGTGAATAGGGCGTGCCAGCGTAGGCGGGCACAAAATTAACTAGTGTATCTGGGTGAGTGCCGTTTTTAGTAGCGGAAGGATCGGGAGTACAAACTTGAGAAAATGAAATAGAAACTACGCAAAAGAATAAGAACGAAAGGAGAGATAGACTTTTAACCATCTAGAGTAGTTTATTTGTTTCTTATTCAACTTCTTTGCCAACTTTTTCATTTAACATTTCAATTGATTCTTCTAGCGTATCTGTAATATTAAGAATTGAATCAAGCTGAGAAATAGATATTAAATTTTTAACAGGCTCTTGTAATCCAGTTATAATTAACGTGCCTCCGGCATTTTTACAAAGTCTATTTGCAACTAAAATAGCACTAAGTCCTGAAGAGTCGCAATAACGAGTAGCAGCAAGGTCAATAATAATATTTTGAACTCCATCCGTGTTTAATAGTACAAGTTCAGTCTTCAGGGAAGGCGCAACAAGTGTATCCAGTTTTTCAACACTGGTTTTTATTAATGTAAACTTATCTTTCTTTTGTATTTTGAAACTCATGGCAATAAGGGTTCTATCTAGCAAATGTAAGAAATTAAATATACACTATTGCTAATAAGTAATTCTTAATTCTATTAGACCAATAGCAAGTAAATGTCGACAAAGACTAGTTTTCTTCCTGTCTACCAGCTAATAAGTAGAGAACGGCCATGCGAATAGCTACTCCATTTTCTACCTGTTCTAAAATAACAGATTGTTTACTATCTGCCACATCGCTTGTAATTTCAACTCCTCTGTTAATTGGGCCAGGGTGCATGATGGTGATTTCTTTTTTTAAGGAGTCTAATATTTTTTTATTTACACCATACTGCATGGTGTATTCTCTAATGGAAGGAAAGTATTTTACCTGTCTGCCATCTGGTAATAGTTCTTGTCGTTCTAATTGAATTCTTAGCATGTTTGCAACATCGCACCATTCAAGGGCATTGCCTAGGTTATGCTCTACTTTTACACCAAGACTTTGAATATACTTTGGAATAAGAGTGGCTGGTCCGCAAACCATTACTTCGGCCCCTAATTTTTTAAGGCAATAAATATTTGAAAGCGCAACTCTGGAGTGTAGAATATCACCTACTATGACAACTTTTTTCCCTTTTACTTTTCCAAATTTCTGACGAATCGAGTAAGCATCCAGTAAGGCTTGCGTAGGATGCTCGTTCGTTCCATCTCCGGCATTTACAATTTTTGCATTAACATGCTTAGAAAGAAAGTGCGCTGCTCCCGGGGCGGGGTGGCGCATCACAATCAAGTCTACTTTCATGGCAAGAATGTTATTTACCGTATCAACTAATGTTTCGCCTTTTTTTACAGAAGATCCTGAGGAAGAGAAATTGATTACATCGGCAGACAATCTTTTTTCTGCTAGTTCAAAAGAAATTCTGGTGCGGGTAGAACTTTCAAAGAAAATATTTGCAATGGTAATGTCGCGCAGCGAAGGAACTTTTTTGATGGGCCTATTTATGATGTTCTTAAAATTATCTGCTGTTTTAAAAATTAGTTCAATGTCTGATGTTGGAAGATCTTTTATTCCTAGCAGATGAGACGTTGAAAGTTTACTCATACTTTTATTTTTTCTGTCAATAATATTACACTGTCCTTACCTTCGGTTTCTTTCCACTCAACAACTACTTTTTCTGAAGCAACAGAATCGATAGTTTTGCCAATATATTTTGCTTGAATGGGAACATTTCTGCTAAGTCTTCTATCAATTAAAGCTAGCAACTCTACATCTTTAGGCCTGCCTAGCGCTAGCATTGCATCCAAGGCTGCACGAACGGTACGACCGGTATACAATACATCGTCAACTAAAATGACATTCTTATTTTCAATATCAAAATCTATTTGAGTAGAAGACGGCACCAGCTCTTTTTGTCTGAAATCATCGCGATAAAAAGTGATATCCAGGTTACCACATTTAATATCCTTGTTTTTTAATATTGCAGTAAGCTTTTGGTGTATGCGGTGTGCTAATTGGATACCTCTAGGCTGAATGCCAAGTATGACTGAATTTGAAAAATCGTTGTGAACTTCTATTAATTGGAAACAAAGGCGTGTGAGGGCGAGATCAATCTGTTTGCTGTCAAGAATTTGCCGTTGCTTCATTCTAAGAGGCAAAGATAGTATAATTTGCCAATCTCAATTTTTCATTTAATCATTTCCTAGTATAGTTTTTTTTTCTCAAATAAAAGAACAGAAAGGAACACCACCTCTTTTTTCTATAAATAATTAGTTCTACTTGTACTACTTTTTGTTATCAATTTTGTTAATAATTACTTCAAATTTGTGTGGTATTTGAGGTGCTTAAGTGCATCAAAAAAGGTACATTCGAACACGAATTTTATATAAACCTTTCATAGATAAAAACTACTATGGCTGAAGACAGAATTATTCCGGTAAATATTGAAGATGAAATGAAAGCCGCTTACATCGATTATTCGATGTCTGTTATTGTTTCCAGAGCGCTTCCAGATGTTCGAGATGGCTTAAAGCCAGTACACCGCAGAGTTTTATATGGAATGCAGGATTTAGGCGTTTTTTCAAATCGACCCTTTAAAAAAAGTGCAAGAATAGTGGGGGAGGTGTTAGGTAAATACCATCCACATGGAGATTCTTCGGTTTACGATACCATGGTGCGTATGGCTCAGCCTTGGTCGCTACGCTATCCCTTGGTGGATGGACAGGGTAACTACGGCTCGGTAGATGGTGATCCTCCTGCAGCAATGCGTTATACAGAAGCACGTATGACCAAAATTGCAGAGGAGATGCTTTCTGACATCGAAAAGGATACGGTAGACTTCCGTCCAAACTTTGACGATTCGTTGCAGGAGCCCTCAGTATTGCCTGCTAGGATACCCCAATTATTGGTGAATGGCGCTTCGGGTATTGCCGTAGGAATGGCCACCAACATGCCACCACATAATTTGACAGAAGTTATAGATGCTACCATTGCCTATATTGATAATAGAAATATTGATGTTGCTGGTTTAATGCAATTTGTTAAAGCACCTGATTTTCCTACAGCAGGAATTATTTATGGATACGAAGGTGTTAAAAATGCTTTTGAAACCGGTAGAGGAAGAATTATGATGCGCGCTAAATATGATGTAGAAGAAATGAAAGGCGGTAGAGAAAGAATTATAATTTCCGAAATTCCCTATTTGGTAAATAAAGCAAAACTGGTTGAAGATACTGCACATTTAATATCTGACAAGAAGATTGAAGGCATTTCTGACATACGTGATGAGTCGGACAGAGATGGAATGCGCATTGTTTATGAGTTGAAAAAAGAGGCCATTGCAAAAGTGGTTATCAATAATTTATTTAAGTATACAGAATTACAAACCAGCTTTAGTGTTAATAATGTTGCGCTGATTAATGGTCGTCCGCAGTTATTAAACTTAAAGCACCTCATAGCTAGTTTTGTTGATTTTAGGCACGAAGTAATTGTTCGTAGAACGAAGTATGAACTTGCCGAAGCAGAAAAGCGTGCGCATATTTTAGAAGGTTATTTAATTGCTATTGATCACCTGGATGAAGTAATTAAACTGATTCGCGCTTCTAAAACTCCGGATGATGCACGCAACGGATTGATAGAGCGTTTTAAATTTAGTGATGTGCAAGCGAGAGCAATCTTGGAGCTTCGTTTACGAGTACTAACCGGACTGGAGCGCGATAAAATTCGTGCAGAGTACGATGATTTAATGAAAATGATATCGTTCTTAAAAGATGTTTTAGGCGATGAGGTTTTACGCTATGAAATCATCAAGAATGAATTGATGGAAGTACGAGAAAAGTACGGTGATGAGCGCAGAACAGAAATTGTATATGCGGCAGATGAAATAAATATGGAAGCGCTTATTCCAAATGAGAAGGTTGTTATTACCATTTCTCACCTTGGATATATAAAGCGTACGGAGTTAGCCGCTTATAGAACTCAAGGTAGGGGTGGAGTAGGCTCTAAAGGAACGGCTACACGCGAGGAGGATTTCTTAGAGCATATGTTTGTAGCTAATACGCATAACTATTTAATGTTCTTCACACAAAAAGGACGTTGTTTCTGGATGCGTGCGTATGAAATTCCGGAAGGTGCAAAAGCATCTAAGGGAAGAGCAATTCAAAATTTGATTCAGATTCCGACAGATGATAAAGTAAAAGCATTTATTAATGTTGAAACAATTTCAGAGCCGGATTATATAAATAGCCATTATATTATTATGTGTACCAAACAGGGTACCATTAAAAAAACTACGTTGGAGGCTTATTCTCGACCACGCGCAAATGGTATTCATGCAATTAAAATTGATGAAGAAGGTGGCGATGAATTGATCGAAGCAAAGCTTACAGATGGAAAATCTGAAATTATGATTGCTCTAAAATCTGGTAATGCCATTCGTTTCCCAGAAGAAAAAGTTAGACCAATGGGACGTACAGCTGGAGGTGTTAGAGGAATTAGAATGGATGAAAAAGTGAAAAATGATGAAGTAGTAGGTATGATTTGCATAACAGATCCTCAACAAACGGTTTTAGTGGTTTCTGAAAAAGGATATGGAAAGCGCACTACGGTAGATGACTACAGAATTACAAACAGAGGTGGAAAAGGAGTTCGTACAGTGAAAATCACAGATAAAACTGGCAACCTAATTGCAATTAGAAACGTAACCGATAAAGATGATTTAATGATTATTACTACAGCTGGAATCACCATCCGCATGTCGGTTTCTGAATTACGTGAAATGGGCAGAGCTACTCAGGGCGTACGCTTAATCAATTTAAGAGAGGGGGATGGCATTGCTGCAGTTGCAAAAGTGGATGTAAATCCAGAGGATGCAGTTGTGTCAGAAGAAACAACTTCTGAAGGCGCTGTAAATCCTGATGTTCCAGAAAAAAACAACACGGAACCAACAGCTGAAAACGAAGAGGCACCTGGATAAAAAATAAGTATAAAAACAGAATTTAATTTTATGAAAAAGATTATTTTATCAATTACTTCCATTCTTTTGTTTGCTACAATTGTTCAAGCGCAAAATATTAATTTGAATAGCGCAATTTCATATTTTGACGGCTATGAAAAATACAATGAAGTGGAATCTTTGCCTAAAGCAAAAGAGAAAATTGATGCAGCAGCAGCCAACGAAAGCACCAGCGGAAAGTATAAGACCTGGTTTTATAGAGGAAAAATTTACCTAGCCATGTTTGATCAGACGTTAAAGTCAGAAATGTCAAAACTCACAGAAACCGACATCAATAAAAAAATTGTTGCTGCATTTAATATAGTTCCCATGAATGATGTTGATGAAGCGCTTAAATCTTTTGAAACTGAAATTAAGTTAGACGAAAAGAAAGCATATGGTGATGAAGTAAGTGCAAAAAGAAGAGTAATTGCTTCAAATTATAGCGATAAAGCATATGCAAATTTGATAAACAAAAATTACTCGGATGCAATTACTTTTTATAATAAAGCGTATGATTTGAAAAAAACAATGTCTATTACCGATACAGCTGCTGTAAATAACATGGCAATATCGGCAGTAATGCTTAAAGATTACAATAAAGCAGAAACTTATTACAAAATGCTTATTGGAATGAAGTATAAAGAAGAACGTTGTTATCTAGCTATGATTCAAATGTACAATGAAGCTGGAGATACTGCATCTGCAAGAAAAGCAATAACAAATGGTGTTGCCGCAATGCCAGGTAGTTATACTTTATTAATAGAGCAAATAAATTTATCGCTTAGAGATGGAAAATCAGAAGCCGCAATAAATAATATTAATCAGGCGTTAACCAAAAATCCAAATAATCATGAATTACATTTGGTACTTGGACAAACGTACAATAAGATGGCATTTCCTAAAAATGCATCCGACAAGGATTTAAGCAGGCCTGCAAATTTTAATGAGCTAATTAAAAAGGCAGAAGATGAGTTTATGAAAGCAGTAGAAATAAAGCCGGATTATACAGTTGGCTTATATAGTGCTGGAATTTTCTTAAATAATTTAGGGGCAGATATTTTGAAACAATCGGAAAGTATAAAGGACTTAAAAAAAGCAAAAGTTGAAGAAGATAAGGCAGATGTTCTTTTTAATAAGTCAATACCATTACTAGAAAAAGCCAATGAATTAGACCCGGAGGACAAGGATACTATGCGCACATTACGCCAACTTTATGCACGTACCGGACAGGGGGGTACTGAAAAATACAAAAAATTAAACGCTGCCTTAAAAAAATAGAATTTTATGAGAATTACTATTAAAATCATCATTATTATATGAAAACAACAATTTAATATAATGTAAATTATAGTACAAAGCTGAAATTCATTATTTAATCGGTATTGCTTTGTTCTATAATTAAGCGTTATATCAAATATTTACTAAGCTCACGAGGCGTTCACGAAACAATAAATCTAAAGGGGCAAATGCCGTTTTTAAAGAATTGGATTATATCTAAAAAAAAAGGCTCATGATGAATAAACACCATAAACCCTAAATTCCGATAAGCTAAAATTTATGCTGCTTTTTTCTTTTTCTTGCTTCCAATTGGCGGTATGTTACTTACACGCTCACCATCTTTGTATTCTCCAAGAATTACGACTAGCTTAATTTTTCGGTATTCCTCAATTGCCACAAGCATATCCGCATGGGTTGCTTTGTGAATTTTAACTCCAGAACCTGGGTCAGTTGCCCTGTTCCTAACTTCTATATAAAAGCCATCTTTAAAAACAACGGGCTTAGTTGGCGGTCTTCCACGTTTGTGTTTGCCACCGCCACCTTTTATATTATTCAATTTCATAGTACTATAGAATTTGAGTAAAGATAACTAATAATGAATTGAAAACACAACTTGTTATTTATTTGTTTCCAACAGATTGTTAAGCTCGTTTAAATAGTCGGACTGCAAATCTTCATGTAAACTACCTGTTAAAGTTCTAATTTTCTTTATTTGGGCTTCAAACAGGTTTTCAAGCCTAAGGCTTTCATGGATAGGAATTTTTGCCTCTATTATTTTCTGACAGAAATATATCAGCAATTCAACTGCAGATTCTTTATTGCCAATGTATTTGCAGTATTTGTTTATTATACGCAGTAACTTCCTTAGGCTCTTTTTTATGTAATATAAATTCTTTTGACTTTTAAGTTCAGTAAAATGCTCATCCATTTCTCTTTTAATTTCTGCTACAAAACTAACGGGATCATGAGCTTGAAACAGCAAATAGCCTAAGTATTCTTTATTGTCTTTCTTGTACTTAGCTAAACTAATGCATAGCTCTAGTAATTTATTAGGTGGCAACTCTTGCAATTCCTTTTTAACTTCTAAAAGTGAAGAAACGTTCATAAGACAAATGTAAACATTACAAGTAGTTCAAAATCTTTGCTTAATTTCGTGTATTATTTAAATTAAGATTATGCAAACAAAGCTTTTTACTCCACGATTTATTTTTATTTCAATTTCTATATTTATTGCTGCAATTAGCAGATTGCTCCCCCACCCTCCCAACTTCACCCCTATTGCAGCTATGGCGATTTTTGGTGGCGCAATGGTAAACGATAAAAGACTTGCTTTTATACTTCCTTTATTGGCATTACTTTTAAGCGATATTGTTATTGGCTTTCATAATACCATATTATATGTTTATGGCAGCTTTATATTAATATCATTTATTGGATTATATATTAGAAAAAACGCAAATTCAGGAAACATCATTCTTGCTTCCATCATTTCTTCAATTCTATTTTTCTTGGTAACTAATTTTGGAGTATGGGCAGCTTCGGGATTTGAACTTGGCTTGCAAGGACTTGTTTTGACCTTAACAGCAGGAATTCCTTTTTACAGTAATTCTATTTTTAGCAGCTTCTTTCTAAACACCGTTGCAGGCGATCTTTTTTATTGCGGCATATTGTTTGCAGCTTTTGAATTTGCTAAAAGCAAATTCCCTGCATTAGTAAAAGCATAATAATACGCTTACTTAGTTTCGTTTTCAAAAACTATTTCGGTAATTGGAGTGTTATCTCTAAAGCAGTAAATGCCTCCCCAGTTGTGGGTTACTTTTGTGTAAACTCCTGCAAAGTCCTCTTTAATCACAACTCTTCGCAATACCGTTTTTCCATTTGAGGTATATTCTTCCTGAGTAACTCCTGCAGGGTATTTTGATCTAAGTTCATCCTGTATTGCTTTTTTTTGCTCCGTTGCAGCTAAGACAGGAGTAACTACATTTTTTTCTTCCGGTTGCTTTTTTACATTTTTTGCTGCAATAGCTTTTTTCAAAATATCCTCAATTGCTTTAATTCTATCTTGAGGATATTTCTCAGTAGGTTTATAAGTAAGCGCATCCTGATATGCAAGTTTGGAGCTGTTGTAGTCTTTTTGAGTAAATGACTTGTCGCCTCGAGCTATGGCTTCTTTGTATTGATTGTCAATTTCTTTTTGTTCGCTGGCTTCTGCATTTTTCTTTATCAACTCAGCAATTTCCGCTAGCTTATCTTTTGGGTATGTCTCTGTAGGTTTAATTCTTGAAGCCTCTTCATACATTGGCTTTGCTGTTGCATAATCTTTAGCATTGAAAGCTTTATCACCCTTAGCAATTGTTGCCAAATATTTGTCGTTCGTTTCATGTTGAGCAGAGGCATTTGCTACTTGTGCCAATAACTTTTCAATTTCTGCCAATTTAGCTTTAGGGTAAGCTTCGGCAGGTTTAATTCCGGATGCTTGCGAGTAACTTGATTTAGCAGCTGCATAATCTTTAGTAGCAAAAGAGGCATCGGCTTTGCTTATTGCTAATTTATATTGAGCATCAATATCGTTTTGTTTTCCTAATGCAGCAAGTAAATTATCAATCTCCGTAATTTTAGTTTTAGGATATTGTTCCGTTGGCTTGATGGATAGTGCTTCATTGTAAGCCCCCCGAGAGTTCTCATAATCTTTTAAAGTAAATTGCTTATCGGCTCTAGCTATAGCCTCTTTATATTGCTGTTCTTTTTCAGCTACAGATTTTTGTTTATCTAAGTCTGCAAGCAACTTATCAATTTCAATAATCTTAGTTTTCGGGTATGTTTCAGTATTCTTTAATGCAGAAGCTTCAGCAAAAGAGGTTTTAGCGGCTACATAATTTTTTACATTAAAAGCATTATCGCCCTTGGTAATTGCAGCTTGATATTTTGCATCAATCTCTTTTTGTTTTCCTGCTGAGGCAAGAATCTTATCAATTTCCGCTAGCTTAGTTTTTGGGTATTGTTCAGCTGGTTTAATTGACAAAGCTTGATTATAATTACTTTTTGCATCCTCATATTCTTTTGCTGTGAAAGATTTATCTGCTTTAGCGAGAGCATCTTTGTATTGCTGTTCTTTTTCAGCAGCAGATTTTTGTTTATCTAAATCTGCCAGTAATTTATCAATCTCAATAATTTTTGTTTTGGGGTATTGTTCAGCAGATTTTATTGCTGAAGCATCCGAATAAGCAGATTTTGCTGAAGTGTAATCTTTTTGTGAAAATAAATTATCAGCCTTGGCAATTAAATCATTGTATTGTTTTTCGGACTCACCGGCTTTTGATAAATCGGCAAGAATTTTATCTATCAATGCAATTTTAGATTTTGGATAAGTTTCAGAAGGTTTCAAATTTGTAGCTTCAGTATAAGAAGTTTTTGCGCCTGCATATTCTTTCTTTTCAAAAGTTGCATCTCCTTTTGCAATTGCATTTTTATATTGTTCTTCCTTTTCTTTATTTACCAAATCAGCAGTAATCAACTTATCTATTTCAGCTAGTTTGGTTTTAGGGTATTGTTCAGTTGGTTTTAACCCGGCTGCTTCCGTAAAAGCAACTTTTGCTACGGGATAGTCTTTTGAGTTGAAAGCATTATCGCCTTTTGTAATTGCAGATTGATATTTTGCATCAATCTCTTTTTGTTTGTTTGCACCTGCAAGTAATGATTCTATTTCAGCAAGTTTAGTTTTAGGGTATTGCTCTGTTGGTTTAATTCCAGAGGCCTCCGTGTATGTAGCTTTTGCATTTGTATAATCTTTAGCAGTGAACAATCCATCTGCCTTAGCAATAGCTGCTTGATATTTAGTGTCTACTTCTTTTTGCTTATTTACGTCAGCAAGTATCTTATTTACCTCAGCGAGTTTAGTTTTAGGATATGCTTCGCTGGATTTTAGTGCAGAAGCCTCGGTATATCCAGCTTTTGCGGCATTATAATCTTTAGCATTAAAAGCTGCATCAGCCTTTGAAATTGCAGCATCGTATTTAGCATCAAGCTCTTTTTGTTTGCCTGCATCCGCAATTAACTTTTGAATTTCGGCAAGTTTAGATTTAGGATATGCTTCGCCAGGTTTAATGTCTAACGCTTCAGTATAACTGCCTTTAGCTGTTGTGTAGTCTTTTGAATTCATTGCAGCATCGGCTTTTGCAATGGCTGCTTTATAATTTTTATCAATTGCTAATTGTTTCTCCGCTTCTAACGCTGCATTTTTAGCTTTGTCCAAGGCTTCTTTTTCTGCTTGCTTCTGTAGCTGCGCCAACTCAGACAGTTTAGCTTGAATAGCATTGGTATAACTTTCGTCATAATTAAAATTCTTTTCTGATGGAATGTACTGGTAAACAGCAATGGGCTGACTTAATATTGCTTCTACTCTTTTCGATATTTCAGGAGCCGATGGCATCTCAAAAAGTGTTACATCAGGTTCAAACGGATTAAAACCTCCTGCCTCTCCCCTATCTGCAGGGACATTCGCTGTATTAATTTTAAATTTTTTGGTGATAAAGCCGGGCTTGGTAATAGATATTAGATATTCTGCATTGGCAGGTAAGTCAAAGCTAAATCTACCATTGGAAGTAGTAACAACCTGCTGCAGCTGTTGTCCGTTTCGATATAAAGTAATTATGGATCCTGACAGCTTATCTTTTCCTTGATATACTTTCCCATCAACAGGCATTGACCAAGATTGGCTATACCCTTGAAAAGAGAATAGACCAATAAAGGCAAAAATTATGCCTACTAAAATCCAGTTCTTAGCTAAAAATAAACGTGTAAAATTACCTTTATTGAAAATCAGCTTCATTTACTTGAATACTATCTGCAAATATCGTGATTATTATTGAATTTCTAGTAGTAGTTTCAATTACTATACCAAACTATTGTTAATATCCTTAAGTAATTTTATTACCATTTCTGACAACTTGTCAATAATTATTAGTCGGCACATTGTTTGTGATATTACATTAATATTAATTTTCTAATAAATTAAAAACCTATATCTATGATGATGTTTGACCCTATTCTGATGGTAATCACCTTGGTGTTTATGGGCATTGGCATGTTTGTAAGCGCTAGATTAAAAAGTAAATTTTCGGAGTATTCTAAGGTTCCACTTAGCTCAGGACTTAGCGGCAAAGAGGTTGCTGAAAAAATGTTGCGAGATAGCGGCATTGTGGATGTAAAAGTTATTTCTGTAAACGGACAATTAACAGACCACTATAATCCTTTAACTAAAACCGTAAACTTAAGTCACGATGTTTATGCCGGGCGTAATGTTGCAGCAGCTGCAGTATCAGCACACGAGTGTGGTCACGCAGTGCAACATGCACATTCATATTCATGGCTCAGCTTGCGCTCTGCTATTGTTCCAATAGTAAACATCAGCGCTAAAGCAATGAACATAGTAATCATTGCAGGTTTTTTTCTTGGCGCCATGTATCAACTTTACAATCAGATGTTGGTAGTAATAATAATTTGCCAAGCGGTATTAACTGCTTTTTCAATGATTACACTTCCCGTGGAAGTTGACGCGAGTAAACGCGCTTTAGTGTGGCTAAACACCTCAAATATTACCCGTGGTGTGGAACATGAAAAAGCAGAAGATGCTCTTAATTGGGCTGCAAGAACTTATTTTGTTGCTGCGCTAGCATCACTTGCCCAACTGATGTATTTTATAATGCTTTTTTTAGGAAGAAGAAAAGACTAACAAAAAGCAATAATAAGGAGTAATTAATTTTACTCTTTTAAAACCTTTACTTCGGTTCTTCTGTTTTTTTGTTTACCAGCTTCATTATCGTTTGAAGCGATAGGGAATGTATCTCCATATCCTTTGGGGATGACACGTGCTGCAGCAATTCCTTTCTTAGTTAAATATTGTTGTACAGCATTCGCGCGTTCCTGCGAAAGTTTAAGATTTCCCTCTGGCGTTCCAACATTATCGGTATGTCCAGCAATTTCAATGGATAGTGCTTTCTTGAGTTTCATATATTCAACTAATTCATCAAGTTCTTTAAATGAAGAAGTTGTAAGTGTTGCTTTCCCTGAATCAAAATATACATTATCTAATTTATATTGCTTAGGAAGCTCAAACTGAATGGTAACCTCAAACTCTAGCAACTCTCCCGCATTATTAGGAACATCCAGCGTGGTATAATCAGCATCGGTTGTAAAAGCCTTGTATTTTACCTTGTATTTATCTCCTTTAGGGACTAACAGATCAAACTTTCCATTTTCCTTAGTTACACCCATGTATGCCTTTTTAGTAGTAACACTTTCAAAAGTTACCTGCTCCCCTACTTGCGTTTTTTTCTTTTCATTAATTACATTCACCGTAATAAGTGCGTCTTTTTCCGTAGGCTCCAACTTTTGTGCGTTTAGTCTTATGGCACCTAATTGAAAGGCGGTAAGCATTAAAAAAAGTGTTATTTTTTTCATATCCCAAAGCTACATTGAATATAGAAAAGTCACAACTAATTTCTATTAACAAAAGGAGGTGTTCCTCTGTAGAAATCGTGGGTTTATTTATTCGATAATTTAAGATAAATCGAATACATATATTACTATCTTCGCAGTCCTTAAAAACGGGTAAGCAAACTACCCGAAAACAAATCAGTTCCGAGAGTTTGCATCGGAACAAAGTCGGCCGGACCCTAAACGGTAAAATAAAATGTCAGAAGTAAAAGAAAAAAAAGAGTACAAAGACGTTGAACCTAACGTTGTTTTTGAAGCGGTAGATTGGACTACCATCGGTAAGAAGCAAGATACTTACAACGCTACTGAAAAAACCCGCCTAGAGGGAATTTACGCATCAACCATTACAAACATTGTTGAGCACGAAGTTGTTGAAGGCACTATAATTGCTAAAAATGACAAAGAATCATTAGTTAGTATTGGTTATAAGTCAGACGGTGTTGTTCAGTCCAATGAGTTTCGTTACGATCCTAAAATTACGGTGGGACACCGAGTTGAAGTATATATTGAAAAACAAGAAGACAAAGACGGACAACTTGTTTTATCTCATAAAAAAGCCCGCATTGTAAAAGGATGGGATCGCATGAATACCGCTCTTGAATCTCAAGAGATTGTAAATGGATTTATTAAGTGCAGAACCAAAGGCGGACTTATTGCCGATGTATATGGTATTGAGTGTTTCTTGCCAGGTTCTCAAATTGATATGAAGCCTGTTCGTGATTACGATCAGTATGTAAATAAAGTAATGGAGTTAAAGGTTGTGAAAATCAACCAAGAGTTCCGCAACGTTGTTGTATCACACAAAGCATTAATTGAAGCAGAGATAGAAGAGCAAAAGAAAGTGATTATTTCCAAAATGGAAAAAGGTCAAGTTCTTGAAGGAACTGTTAAAAACATTACTTCGTACGGAGTGTTCATTGATCTTGGAGGAGTGGATGGTCTTATTCACATCACAGACCTTACTTGGGAGAGAATCAACCACCCAGATGAGATTGTTAAATTAGACGACAAGATTAACGTAGTAATCTTAGATTTTGATAATGAAAAACGCAGAATATCTCTTGGCTTAAAGCAGCTTAAGGCTCATCCTTGGGATAAGCTAGATGCTGATTTGAAGATTGGCGATAAAGTAAAAGGCCGTGTAAGAGCTATTGAAGATTACGGAGCATTTGTTGAAGTAATGCCAGGTGTTGAAGGACTTATTCACGTATCTGAAATTTCTTGGTCACAGCACTTACGCTCTGCAGGCGATTTCCTAAAAGCCGGTGACGAGATTGAAGCAATCATTGTGATGCTTGACAAAGAGACTCGTAAAATGTCTTTAAGCATTAAGCAAATGACAGCCGATCCTTGGAGCACAATTTTAGATAAATATCCAAAAGGTTCTAAGCACACTGCAGCAGCTAAAAATATTACTGGATTTGGCGTGTTTGTAGAACTAGAGCCAGGCATTGATGGTTTAATTCATATTTCGGATTTATCTTGGAATAAAAAAATCAAGCACCCTTCTGAGTTTATAAAACTAGGAGAGAAAATTGATTGTGTTGTTATGGAGATAGATGCTGAAAACAAAAGAATCAGCTTAGGTGTTAAGCAATTGGAAGAGAACCCATGGGATGCTTTTGAATCCGTATTTACTATTGACTCTGTTCATAAAGGCACCGTAACCAGCATTTCTGATAAAGGCGCTGTTATTGGTCTTCCATATGGAATTGAAGGTTTCGCTCCTAAAAAACATATGATTAAAGCAGATGGCAACAATGTTTCTGCAGATGAGCAACTTGATTTTAAAGTATTAGAGTTTAATAAAGAAACTCGTAAGATTATTGTTTCCCACACTCGTATGCATCAGGAAGCTACTGAAGAGCAAAAGAAAAGTGAGCGTAAAGATGAAAAAGATTCTATGAAGAAAATTCAGGATGGTGTTAGTAAAAATACCTTAGGTGATTTGGAAGGATTAGCTAAACTGAAAAGAGAAATGGAAGGTGGCGATTAATACTTCTATAAGTTAACTCAGAAAAACCCTTTTCAAGTAAAATTGGAAAGGGTTTTTTCTTTTATGCTGTGGCAAGGTCTTTGTACTTTAGCACAAATCAAACAATCACTAAATTAAATTTTATGAAAACAAAACTTAATTATTTTTTTGCTTCCACTTCTGTATTAGCAATTCTAATTTCAATTTATGCTTTTACCAAGCCGGCTTCGGGTTCAACTGAATTCCTTCAAGTTACTGCTATAGAATCTGTAGTGCCAGGAGGACTAGGCAGGTCACGCCTGATTACAATCAGCGAAGGTGGAAAAATGGATGAAGTGAAGCTCGAAAACTTTTTCAGCATGGTTGGAATAAATTTCCAAAACATCCGAGATAACGATCAAATGATTACAGATAAAGTCTCCAGTTTAACCGGCCAAGGATGGGAACTTAAATTTGTAAGCACGGGCGTTTATGCTGCTGACAAAAGCACTGGAATATTTATTACTCGATATACCTTTGCAAGGCCCAAATAAATGTAAATTTTCATAGATAAGACCCGGCAGTTTACTATTGGGTTTTACTTTCTAATCAATTATCAACATTTTTAGGTTGAAAAATAGATTCATTTTTCAATGCCTTAGTATTAAACGAAAGGTATTTTTGACGTGCAAGCTAACAGAGTATAACATTTCACCTATTAGAATCGTTTAATAAATAAGACGATGTATTGGCAAAAAATCATTAACTTAACTCCCATGGAAGCAAAGTTTTCACAGCGAGTAAAAGATGTACTAAGTTTTAGTCGCGAAGAGGCATTAAGACTTGGACACTCTTACATTGGTCCCGAACACCTTCTACTGGGAATGATCCGAGAAGGAACTGGAATGGCTATTAATCTCTTAAAAGGGTTAGATGTAAATCTGTCTGAACTTAGAAAAGATTTAGAAATATCCATTGCCACGCCAGGCAAGAAAAGCAACTTTAAACTTCAAAATGTTCAGCTAGTAAAACAAGCAGAGCGTGCGATAAAGTTCACCCACCTTGAAGCAAGAGAATTGAAAAGTTCTGTAATTGGAACCGAACACCTTTTGTTGGCTATATTAAAAGATAACGATAGCATTGCCACTAGATCACTACAGAAATTTAATATCGATTACGAATCGGTAAAAGATAAATTAGAAACTATGAATCCAGACTCAGACTTCTTTGATCCCAAAGCAGAATTTCCAACTCAAGCAGATGATGACGATGACGATACCTCCTATGGTAATAATCCCAAGAAAGGCGGTGAATCTCGCTCAAAAACTCCGGTGCTTGATAACTTTGGAAGAGACTTAACTAAAGCTGCCGAAGAAGGCAGACTTGATCCTATTGTGGGACGTGAGAAAGAAATAGAGCGCGTATCACAAGTATTAAGTCGTAGAAAAAAGAATAATCCAATTTTAATAGGTGAACCTGGCGTGGGTAAATCTGCAATAGTAGAAGGCCTTGCTCTCAGAATCGTTCAGAGAAAGGTTTCGCGGGTTCTTTTTAACAAACGAGTTGTGATGCTTGACCTGGCAGCACTGGTAGCGGGGACTAAATACAGAGGGCAGTTCGAAGAGCGCGTAAAAGCGGTCATGAACGAATTAGAAAAATCGCCCGATGTAATTTTATTCATTGATGAGATTCATACTATAATTGGTGCAGGTGGCGCATCTGGCTCCTTAGATGCTTCCAACATGTTTAAACCAGCCTTAGCAAGAGGAGAAATTCAATGCATTGGAGCAACTACGTTGGATGAGTATCGCCAGTATATTGAAAAAGATGGTGCGCTTGACAGACGTTTTCAACGCGTAATGGTTGACCCAACATCCATAGATGAAACAATTCAGATTCTACATAACATTAAAAGTAAATACGAAGATCATCACAACGTAACCTATACAGACGAGGCAATAAAAGCTTGCGCTACACTTACCGTTCGTTATATGTCTGACCGTCATTTGCCAGACAAAGCAATTGATGCACTAGATGAGGCAGGATCAAGAATTCATATCACCAACATTACAGTACCTAAAAATGTTCTTGATATCGAAAAGAAAATGGAAGATATCAAAGAAGAAAAAAATAAAGTTGTTAAAAGTCAGAAATTTGAAGAGGCTGCAAAACTTAGAGATATTGAACGTCAGTTGTTAGAACAATTGGACGTTGCTAAAAAAGCTTGGGAAGAAGAAACAAAATCGAACAGACAAATTGTTACGGATGATAATGTAGCCGAAGTGGTTGCCATGATGACAGGCGTTCCTGTACAACGCATTGCACAAAAAGAAAGTGCACGTTTAGTAAATATGAACGAGGAGCTTAAAGGAAAAGTTATTGGACAAGACGAGGCTATTAAAAAAGTAGTTAAAGCAATACAACGTAATCGTGCAGGATTAAAAGATCCTAATAAGCCAATTGGCTCTTTTATTTTCCTTGGTCCTACAGGAGTAGGAAAAACCCAACTTGCTAAAGAACTTTCTCGCTATTTATTTGATACCGATGAGGCCATGATTCGCATAGACATGTCTGAATACATGGAGAAGTTTGCCGTATCGCGCTTAATTGGTGCGCCTCCTGGTTACATTGGATACGAAGAAGGCGGACAGCTTACTGAAAAAGTAAGACGTAAGCCCTACTCTATTGTTCTTTTAGATGAAATTGAAAAGGCACACCCTGATGTGTTTAACCTAATGTTGCAAGTATTGGATGATGGACAATTGACAGACTCACTAGGTCGTAAAGTGGATTTCAAGAATACCATCATCATCATGACCTCTAACATTGGAACCAGACAGTTAAAAGATTTTGGTCAAGGAGTAGGATTTGCAACCTCTGCGAGAACAGCATCTAAAGATGAAAACTCTAAGAGTGTAATTGAAAACTCACTTAAGAAAAGTTTTGCGCCTGAGTTTTTGAATCGTATTGACGATGTAGTAGTATTTAGCTCATTAACAAAAGATCACATGCATAAGATTATTGACATTGAGCTTGACAAGCTGTACAAGCGAGTAAATGCATTAAACTTTACTATTAAAGTAAATGATGCTGCCAAAGACTTTATCGTTGAGAAAGGATTTGATGCGCAATATGGTGCACGTCCGCTAAAACGTGCTATCCAAAAATACATCGAAGATCCACTAGCAGAAGAGATTGTAAAAGCAGGAGCTACCGATGGAGATACGGTTGAAGTTGGCTATGAAAAAGGTGCTGAAGAAGCTACCATTAAGATTGTAAAGCCTAAAGAAAAGAAAACTAAGAAGAAAGAAGATCAATAAGATATAGTGTATCTTTTAGGAAAGACAGGATTTTACTCCTGTCTTTTTTTTATTAGTAGGTAGCTGAACACATGCCAACTTCAGGGCTGTTACGCAAAAGAAGTTCGTATCCACAAAACATTTTAAATATGCTTTATGTAGAAGCACATGTCTAAAAACGGACTAATATTCCTAAATCAGCTAATTGACTTTACATAGTTGATAATTTACATCTTGTTTTTGCATATTGACATTAATTTTCCTTAAATTCGCAATAAACAATACAACCCATGAAACGCATATTTGCTTCCTCCTTACTTATTTTACTTTTTACGATTTCCTATGCAGGCGTAATTATTGTTGAGGGAAAATATCAGCGAAAAAACATATATATCCAAAATGGCTATACCGATGTAGGAGTTGGTTATTGCGCATATGCCGTGTATGTAAATGGCAAGCTAACTAATGACGAAGTAAATGCAACTGCTTTTGAGATTGATTTAGAACAACTACAACTTAAATACGGACAAGAAGTATCTATTAAAATTCATCATAAAGATGGCTGTAAACCCCCAGTTGTACTTAACCCAGATGCGTTAAAGCCAGTGCCTTCTTTTGAAGTTGTATCCATGAATATGACAAACGATGGTCTTATATCTTGGACAGCAAAAAACGAAGGTGGGCCACTTCCTTTTACCATTGAGCAGTTTCGCTGGAACAAATGGGTGCCTGTTGGCGAAGTAGATGGTGTGGGAACTCCAGGAAATCATAATTATAAATTTCAAATTACGGCCCTACACTCTGGCGAAAATAAGTTTAGAGTTAAGCAAGTTGGATATCAAACCAAGTACTCTGCTGAAGTAAAAATTATGTCAAGCACCCCTCGCTGTATATTTTCACTTTCTAAAGGAGCCAAGCAAATTGATTTTACTTGCGGCACCTTGTACGAAGTGTATGATTTTTATGGCTCCGTTGTAAAAAAGGGCTACGGCACCAGAGTGGATATTGCCAATTTAAATAGAGGCGGATACTACGTGTGTTTCGATAACACCATCGGTGAGTTAAAGAAAAAGTAATTACTTTATTCTTCTTATTATTTCGGAGAACTCAGCAATAATCATTGCTGTTGCTCCCCAAATTATTTTCCCGTTAATCTCGTAACAAGGTACTTTCATACTTGTTCCACGCACATTTACAAAACGCTCGATGGAGGATTGGCTGTTTTCAGATACAAAATCATATAGCCCTACCTCTACAATTCCATCCACCTCAGATGGCTCAAGATTAAATTGAGGAGGAGAATTTACAGCCCCTACAAAAGGATGCATCATATAATTACTTACAGGAATATAGAGGGGCGTTAAACTTCCAAGTAAAGAAATCGAGTTCCGATTTACCCCTATTTCCTCTTCCGTTTCGCGTAATGCGGTTTCTGAAAGGTCCTTATCCAATACCTCAAACCCTCCACCCGGAAACGCAATTTGACCAGCATGTTTACTTCCTTCTTTTTCGGGCCTTACAATCAATACAGTGCATACATCAACAAGCTTTGGATAAAGCAGTATTAATACCGCGCTACTCTTAGGATTAACGTCTTTTTTCAGGTACTCTGCTGGCGGTTTCCTTCCCAGGGGTGCCATTGTTTTTTGAGCAGAAAAACCGGGTAAATCTTTCTTGAGCTCCGCAGACAGGCTATTTATAAAGCTATTAAACATATCATTCGTCTAAAATATCTTGCTGCTTAACAGCAAAATATCGGCATTCGTCCAAAATAATGAGTGTTTACTGTATAAAAGTCGTAAAATTAAGTAAGAACTGCTCTACATGTATAATCATTACTATTTAAAAATAATCTCTTTTTTTATTCTGACAGCGGGTGTCACCACCAACCCTGTCTGCAATAATAATTCGAATTATTCTAATAGTACCGATTCCCTGTATGCAATCGTTGACATTCCCCAAATTTTAGCCCGTAAAAAAATTGTTGCTCTTACCGATAACAGCTCTACCAGTTATTTTATTTACAAAGGTGAACCCATGGGCTACGAGTATGAAATGCTTCATGCTTTTGCTAAATATTTAAAAGTGGACTTGCAAATAATTGTAGCTAAAGACATGAATGATATATTTGAATCCCTTCAAACAGGCGAAGTAGATATTGTGTGCGCAAACCTTACTGTTACTGAAGAGCGAATGAGAAAAGTAAATTTTACAGACCCGCTAATATATACTAGGCAAGTATTGGTCCAGCCAAAGCCTACTAATTGGAGGAATATAAGTCAGGATAATATTAACAGAGCCTTGGTTAGAACCACCATTGATTTAGCCGATAAAAACATTTACGTGCGTAAAGGCTCCTCCTTTTATTCCAGACTGGTAAGCCTACAAGATGAGATAGCCTCTAAAATAAATATTATTGATGTTCCCGGAGGAGTTACCACCGAAGGCCTCATATCGATGGTTGCCAATGGAAAAATCCCCTATACTGTTTCGGACGAGAATGTTGCCATGGTAAATCAAACCTATTATCCGCAGCTGGATATTAAAACTGCCATAAGCTTTCCTCAAAAAATTGCTTGGGCAGTAAATAAAAATTCTACTCTCTTGCTTGCTGAGTTAAACAACTGGATTAGCAATCAAAAAAACACTTCTGACTATACAGTTTTATATAATAAATATTTCAAAAACCCCAAAGGTGCAGGAAAAAGAAATGAAAGTCAGTTTGCCTCCTTTGTTGGAAATAAAATTTCGCCTTACGATGATATGATTATTGCCTATAGCCGAGAAATTGATTGGGATTGGAGATTGCTTGCTTCTATGATATACCAAGAATCCAGATTTGATCCTAACGCTCAATCCTGGGCAGGCGCATGCGGCCTTATGCAGATAATCCCATCCACAGCACTTCAATATGGAATTGATACTTGTGGGGCTACTCCCATTGCCAGTATTGACGCTGGCACCAAACATCTAATTAAATTAGATAAATACTGGGCTAAATTTATTTCAGATAAAGACGAGCGCATAAAATTTGTGCTTGCCTCCTACAATGTTGGATTGGGACATATCATTGATGCACAAAAATTGGCTGTTAAATATCGTAAAGACCCTACCCAATGGTTTAATAACGTAGAAAAATACATACTCTTAAAATCATACCCAAAATACTATAACGATCCTATTGTAAAGTGTGGGTATTGTCGTGGACAGGAGCCTTATAGGTATGTACGCGAAATAATGTTACGCTATGAGCACTATAAAAATGCTATTAATATACTAGACGAACCGATAAATTTAACTGAAAAAAACATATAAATCTCTCATGAATTATATGGCTAGAATTGTTCCTGAAAACTGAAACTTTTTTGAATCAAACTGCGTACAATTAAACGAGGGAATATGGAACCCAATAAACCAAACAAACTGCCGCATATGAAACAAGAAAAACTACACGATCTTGTTAATTGGCTAACCGGACAGGTAGAACACCTCTCCACCGCCATTAACGAAGCACACGACACAAGAAACTTTGGCAGAGAGGCTCAGTACGAAGGTATGCGCGATGCTTTTTTGCGATGCCTGAATAAACTTACAAGAGAATAATCTTGTGCTGCTAGTGCTACTTTAATTAAGTTTTGAAAGAAACTTTTACTCCACACAGGGTATTTGACTCATAAATACCTTTGGATTTACCACCTTATACTCATCCTCCCTTTTAGTCCAAGCAATAACCACTCTTTTTAATTCAGAGCCTTTTAATAAAGCGGCATCCCCTCTGGTAATACGCGAGAAAGTTTTATACTGTGTATATCCTGCCGATAGATTAGTGCTACCACTTACCGTTGCTCCAAATGATATTACCACACTTTTGCCCGATTGTAAAATAAATGTAATGGTGTTATTTTTTCGGATTAAACCATATTCGTTAAAAGCAATATCTGAAAATACTCTGAAATCAAAAAATACTCCAAGCACCGTATCCACTCTAACACATCCTAAATATCCTTTTATTAATTCATTTTTTACTCCCATTTTAACTTGGTTAGTATCAGTATTAGCACGTGATATAAACAACTCATCTTCCACCACCAAAATAGGCTTTCCCGTAGGGTTTAACTCATTTCTGAAATAGCTGCAGTTGGCATTATCAGGAAGTTTTATTTTCCTATTACCAGTTTTTTCTGTACAGGCGCTAAAGTATATAGTAGCTAAGAGCAGTATGGGAGCTGTTTTCATTGTATGTGTTTATTTATACAAATATATTTTATTCCACCCGTATAGAATAAAAAAAAGTATATTTTTGCCTGCCCGTTCGTTAAAGGCGGGCATGCCTTTTGGACCGGTAGTTCAGCTGGTTAGAATGCTTCCCTGTCACGGAAGAGGTCGCGGGTTCGAATCCCGTCCGGTCCGCAAATTAAAACCCACTTTTGTGGGTTTTTTTGTTTCTTTATGTCTCTAATTAATGATGAAACTATTAATCATTTCAATATTATCTCTTTGGTATTCATCAAGCTGCGGCTTTTGTCAGTCACTTGAAAATCTAGGCAAAAGGGATATGATAAAAACCGGAGGAGGGTTAAGTTATTCATCCATCTTTTATAATGCTAATGGAATACCTGATAGACGAGATCCGCACATTTGGTTTTTGAGCGGAAACGTAACTACTTCTGTTCTTGGTATTAGCTTACCCTTTACATTTAATTTCAGCAACAACCAGACCTCTTATTCTCAACCTTATATGCTTCAGAGTTTGAACCCAAGCTATAAATGGATTAAAGGCTTTGTGGGTATCACCTCCATGAATTTTAGTCAATATACTTTAGCGGGTCATATTTTTTCTGGAGCAGGAATAGAGTTGACTCCAAAAAACTATAAAATCAGTATTATGTATGGCAGGTTAAAAAAAGCTGTTGAGTTTGACATAGAAAACAACAGTGATTTATATATGAGCTACAAACGAATGGGGTTTGGAATGATGACAGGTTATGAAAAAAAAGGAAATGCAGTAAAACTTATATTTTTTACAGCTAAAGACGAAATTAATTCTCTCACGTTTATTCCAATAAATACAATGATAACTCCTAAGCAAAACGCAGTTATAAGTATAATAGGAAAAACCACTTTATATAAAAAAATTACATTCCAGTCTGAATATGCACTTTCAGGCTTAACAAAAAATCTAAGCATTTCAAGCGATGCAGGAGAGCCTATTAAAAACATGCTGCCATATGTATACAAACCACTCTCAACATCACAGTTTTTTGATGCATTTAAATCAAGTGTTGGATATAACAACAAAGCATTTTCATGCAACATTAATTACGAACGAGTAGCGCCCCAATATCAAACACTGGGAGCTTATTTTTTCAATAACGATTTAGAAAATATTACGATTGCTCCATCTCTTAATTTACTTAAGGGCAAACTAAGCTTTGCATGTAACACGGGAATACAAAGAAATAATTTAGATAATTCAAAACTAAATACAAATAAAAGATGGGTAGGCTCAATCAACACTAACTACGCACCCAACAATCACTGGACAATATCATCTTCCTTAACAAACTTTAGTTCATTTACAAAACAAAGGCCTCAAACTGATCCATTTACTCAAAATCACATAGACACAATGAACTTTTATCAAGTTTCTCAGAGTGCTATGTTAAATGCCACACACAACTTTGGAAATACGTATAAAAGACATAACATTTCTTTTTCCTTAAATCATCAAATCAGCTCACAAGAACAAGGAGATTTTTCTACGCCCGGAATGCTAGGATCTAACATTAACTTCTCATCTCCAGTAAAAATATTTAATAGCAATTTAGCATATACTTTATCCTTTACTAAAATCAAAACAAGCTTCAACAGCTCATTTAATATTAACTCAAGCGATTATATGGAACTAAACACTATTTATCTTGGCCCTAATCTAAACCTATCTAGATCAGTATTAAAAAACACACTGCGAGTTACACTAGGATCTTCTTACAACCAAGTGCTTAAGAATTCACACAAAATGAATGAAGTTCTAAATCATATATTTGCTGCAAACTACTCGCCTAAATTTTTAAACACTAAAATTGGAAAAGTGAATATTAATTTAAGCATAAGTTATTTACAAAAGCTAAAATCAACTCCAAGCAAATTAGATTATTCAGAGTTTACAGGGAATTTTGGTATAAATTATACAATATAAATTTATTAATATATTTCAATTCGCCAAATCATTTTTTGAAAATGTATCTAAATAAAAAAAATATCGCCTGTTCTATTTTTTCTTTGACTATCTACTTTTTCGGTTCTGTTCATTTATACGCTCAAGACTCAACAACCAACTCTGCAATAAATAATGTAATATCTAAAGTTGAGAATGTATTGTCTAGCCAAAATTTTGCAGACTTATTTGTGCCTGATAGCAATGTGGCGCTACCATTTGGAATTAGAAAACAAATTGGGAGTGCAAGGTACATTGTAGCAATTGACTCTTGCAAATTCACTCCTGTTGGAGCATTTTTAAATGCTTACGCAGCAATAGATTTCCCTGGCACTACTAAAAAACTTGCCTTTGAAGCAAAAAATATAAAATTCAATCCCGAAGGTGTCGTTGGCGGTAGTCAATCAAGGCTTATGCTAGTTAGCGAACACTCCATTCGAATTAATAATATGGTGACGCTTAAATTGAAAAATGATGGTAACAATTGGGTGGAATGGGATTGCAATGGATTTAAAGCAATTAGCCTTAAAGGACATTTTATTTTTAATAAAGGGAAATTAATTTCTGATTCTACCCAAACGAAAGATTCAGTAGTTACAGCAAGTTTTCAGATTTATACAAATGACATTCATAATTTCATCACACAAGTATCCATTACTCCTTTTACATTACAGGGATTAGAAAAATGGTCATTTACCGTTACTAATGCAACAGTAGATCTAAGTGAATTAGCGAACGCACCAAGTATGATTTTTCCACCTGGATACTCAAATCCAAATCTTATATCTCCTTCCATGTGGTCTGGATTTTATTTACAATCAGTAAAAGTAAAACTACCAAGCGAAATTTCAAAAGCAGGAACGCAGACTGAATTAGTTGCAAATAATCTTTTAATAGATAACATGGGAGTAACGGGCTTATTTCAGGTAAATAACCTTCTTTCTTTATCTGAAGGCAGCATGAGCGGATGGGATTATTCCATTGAAGAATTAGGAGTAGGCTTTTTATGTAACAATTTGAATGCTGGTCACATAAAAGGAAAAGTAAATATTCCAGCTTTTCAAATTAATCAAGGATTTAGGTATGATGCAACTATTTATCACAATCCAATAACTAAAGAAGCAGACTACACTTTTATTGTTTCTCCATCTGGAAATGTAAACTTTGATGTTTTTTCTGCCCAAGTTTCACTTAATAATACTTCTCAAATTATTATTTCAAAATCAAATGGGCTATTTAAACCTATTGCCATCCTAAATGGCAATATTGGATTTAATCATTCAAAATTCAGCACAAACGGAGGGCAACTTTTATTTCAAGATCTAACCATCATAACAGACAAGCCCTATCTTACTCATGGAATCTTCACGCTGCATAATATTGGTGGTAATACAACCACATCAAAATATCCTACTACCGTAAACGATATTTCATTTGGGATTAGTCATTCAGGTCCAATTATTAGTTTAGGCGTTGGGATAAATATCTTAGATAATGTCAACTCTGGCTTTAGTGCAACTACCACGGTTTCGTTAGTTGGAAAAATAGATGCGCAACCCATTAATTATTATGGAGAAAATCCCGTCACCTGCACAAAAACAAAATGGAAATTTGATAAACTTTTAGTAAATAGTATTTCTTTAGGACTTCAAACTTCTGTTTTCACACTTAATGGCGTTGTGTTTTTTAGAGAAAATGACCCTACCTATGGAGATGGGTTTTATGGAAAAGTTTTATTTTCTATAAAAAATGTTCTGCCATCCCCTGCTTCTATAACTGCTTGTTTTGGAAATACCGGAAGCTATAGATATTTTTATCTTGATGCAGTGGTGCCTACTAATATTCCGCTAGGCACAACACCAATTTCTATTTCCAGAATTATGGGAGGCATGTATTATCATATGATGCCACAACAGGTTAGTCAAAATCAATTAATATCATTATCAAAAAACCAAAACGCTAATAGTGCAACCGCTCTCACTTATACCCCTGATAATTCGGTTTGGCTTGGCTTTAAAGCTGGCGTAGGTTTTGCATATTCTACAAGTTCAAAAACTGCGAATGGCAATGTAATGCTTGAGGTTAATTTTACTAGTTCCGGAGGCCTAGGATATGTGAGCTTAGGTGGAGATATATACTTTATGTCTTCGCCAGATGCACAAGAAAAAGCACCTGTAGCAGGCACAGTGCTAATTCAATACGATGTTGTAAATAAAATTTTTGATGCAAATGCAACTATAAAAATAAACGCTTACAATAAAATTACTGGAACAGGTTTTTCAAAAGTACACATAGAACCAAACCTATGGTATGTATGTATAGGCAAGCCATCTAACAGAAATAAAATTAATTTTATTGGACTTGTAAGTGCTGATGCATATTTCATGGCAGGAAACAGCATAGAACCTGCACCACCTCCTCCACCAGAAATCACTAAAATGAGTGGATATTATAATCCAATAAATAGAAATGACAATGAGCTTAGTTCAGGCAAGGGCTTTTGTGCAGGCGCAACTATTTCATCCCGCTTAGACGCTAGGTTTGGTTTAGATATTTTTAACGTTTATGGGGAATTTGGTTTTATGACGGGTTTTGATATGATGATGGTAGACTTTGGGCCTACTGCATATTGTCAAGGTGATTTTAATTCTAAGGCAGGCCTAAATGGTTATATTATTTCAGGTACTTTATACTTATACATGAGCGGAAATGTAGGAATCTCTATAGCTAAAAAAGATTTTTCAATATTTAATTCCCAAGTAGCGGCATTAGTTTATGGAAAAACGGCAAGACCTTTTTACTTTTCCGGACAGTTTTTATGCAACTATAATATACTCGGAGGGTTGTATAAGGGAAATATAAATTTTAATTATACGTACGGCACTGATTGTATTCCTGTAAAAAATTAATTTAATATGATTTACATTAAATACATTACAGGAATATTATTAATCTTTTTTTTCACTAGCTCTTTTTCTCAGAACGAAACATTGTTTGTAAAACATTTCACCAAAGAGGATAAAGTCATCATTCGATGGGTTCCTTCCTCAAAACAAGTATTTAAATTAGGTAAAGAAAATGGATATAAAATTTCGAGGCAAGAAACAAGGAGTGCACAAACAAACGTAGTGTTAAATGAAAGAACCAATTTAATACCACAAAGCGACACTTCAACTTGGAATAAATTATACAAACAAAACGAAAATGCAGTTTTAATTAATAAATTAATTTACCCTGATAACGAAAACTCAAACAATGCAGACAAAATTGCTTTAGGAAATATGGCTTATAGTCTCTTGCTATTAAGCTGCGACCTCGATTCAACTTTAGCTAAAGCTACTGGCTTATACTTTATCGATTCTTCTATAAAAAGAAATACTGAATACCAATATACTATAGAGATAAATAAGCCAATTCCTTCATCTGGAAACTTTTCGAATACAATTACCGTCACCACAAACATCCTATCTACAAACCCCGAAATAAAAAATTTGGATATTCAAATAAAAAATAAAAACTCAAAACTTTCATTATCAACAATTAATTACACAGCGTACTACGGAGGATATAACATAGAGCGCTCTGAAGACAACATTACTTTTGCGAACATCAATAAAAATCCTATCGTATTGTTATCGTCTCAGTTTGAAAAAAATAATAAACTAATTAATTACACTGACACGCTTCCAAAATCCGGAATAACTTATTATTATAGAATTAAAGGAATAAATGTTTTTGGTGAAGAATCAGCGCCATCCAACATAGTATCCTGTGTAGGATACGAAGAGCTAAGTTCCTGCCCATTTATTGATAGCGCTATGACATTGAACAATAAAAATATATTTCTTCATTGGAAAATGCAAAATGAGAAAGCAAATTTAACTCCACAAAAATATCTGTTGTCACGTTCCGAAAAAGATGCTGGGCCTTACAACGTAATATATGAAACCACAAATCAATTTAGCTTTACAGATTCCGCGCCTACAAACACTAATTATTACAAAATTTCTGCAATAGGATTTGGAAAAGATACAGCCACTTCTTACTCACGATTAGTAATTTTAATTGACTCCATACCTCCACTTGCCCCTACTGGACTTCAAGCTACTGTAGACACAACAGGTATTGTAAATTTAAGTTGGGAGAGAAATAAAGAAAACGACATTCAGGGATATAAAATTTATAGATGTAATTCGCTGAATGAAGAATTTATTCAAATAAATAACGCTTTTATTACATTGCCAAAATTTATTGACAGCCTCAAATTAAATACTTTAAGTAAAAAAGTCTATTACGCTGTTGTTGCAACTGATTTAAACTACAACAACTCTGAACTATCTCCTCCTGTTCAAATCGTACGTCCAGATACCATTCCTCCAATACCTGCTATTATTAACAAATTAAAAACTTTACAGGAAGGCATTACTATTTCTTGGATTCCTAGCAATAGTGATGATATTTTATCAACTAAACTTTATCAAATTTCAGAGAATACTAAACAAGAAAAAGAAATAGCGTCATTTAATCAAACTGACACTTTACATTATTTTTTTGATACGCTAACAGAACTAGGAATTGGATACAGATATAAAATTATCACTGAAGATTTGAGCAGAAATACTTCTACATCAAACATGCCTTACCTGTTTTATGAAACAGGGTTTAGAAATAAAATAAAGGAAATTAAATTTAATGTAGATAGGTCTAATAAATTTATCAATCTCCTATGGGAATATCCCTTTGAAAATATTGAAAAATATATTATTTACAGAGGACAACCAAATACACCATTAACTATCATCAAAACGATAAATGCTTCTGAATCAGAATACATTGACAAAGATCTGAACATTGGAAACACTTATGAATATCGCATTAAAGTCGTTTACTTTAACGGAGCTGAAAGCATTATCAGCGATGCTGTAATTGTAAATTACTAGCAAGCTTAGCCCTCTATAAAGCACTATACTCCGAAGAAAATGCAATTGCTTCATGTATACTGTGCGGTAGTTTTATTTTCTATTAAAAATACTCAAGCCATTCAAATAAATAAGCTTCATTGATGCTATCAAATGATAGCATCAATGAAGCCTTCTGATGGCCTCCAAAGGTGACCTTTGGTCCTATTTAGAAACAACCTTAGCTCAACAAAGGCTTATATTTTATAAGTGAATTCTTTTTCAACAGTATTCATTTAAGGAAAATATTGCTTTATATTTGGATGCATAAAGGCGTATGTAAAAAAAAGAAATACGCAGTTACACCCCCAATTTGGGGTGGTAAAGTGCGTAACAGGAGTAATTATACGCACCAGTAATGTTGGACGACAGATTATTATTAATGGTAATTTTCAGTTATCGCAAGATTGTTACCCATCATTTTTTTAAAAAATTAATGACTTGTATCTTTCCTTATATCAATTACAATGGATGAATTCATTTGACTTCTTCTTTTGGGCTCAACGGCTCCGAATTTGGTTCAACATATTTGGCTACATTAATAGCAACTAAGAATTCCTGTAGATGCGCATTGAACTCATCAGGTTGTTCAAGATTAGACACGTGCCCAGCATTATCAATAATTTTTAAAATTGAGCCTTCAATATGTTCATGCATAAATTCAGATTGTGCAAGTGGTGTTACTTCATCTGCTCTACCGCAAATAATAAGTGTTGGAATGTGAATAGCATCTAAAGAAGAACAGGTTTCTGAACGCTTTGCTAAAGCAGTTAACCCAGCGGTAATTATCTTTTTAGAATTTGCAAATACAATACTTCGTAAATTTTCAACCAATTCCGTTTTATTCGTCAATGAATCAGGGTGGAAAACACTTTTTAAAAATTTTTCATTAAATACACTTGCACCATCACGGTTAATTTGTTCAATTGTAGTGAGTCGATTTTTTTTAATTTCGGCTGTATCAGCAATACATTGAGTATCGCATAAGATCAAGGCCTCAAAGCGTTCAGGAAATCTTTTTATGGCATTCAAAGAAATAAACCCTCCCATTGAAAGACCGCAAACAATTGCCCTCTCAATATTTAGTTTATCCATGAATGACACTAAATCTTCCGCAAACAAGTCGATGCTTAAGGGTGTATCCTCGTCTGTTGATTTGCCAAACCCACGAATATCGCAAGCAATTATACGGTTTGACGATTTTAAACTATCCAATTGCCCTTTCCACATTGACTTATCAAAGGGATAGCCATGAAGAAATATTACCGGAATAATTCCTTCTCCAGCATCATTATATGAAAGTGTAATACCGCTGACCTCCGCCCATAAGTCTTTATAAGAATTATCTAGCTCCATATCTTTAATGATGGTTACTGATGCATCTTCATGTTTTTCTGTTAACTCATTTTTAGCATGATTATCCTCATATTCATCAAGTAAACTTACCAACGAATCATAATATGTTGTTAAGGTTTTAACCGTTATTTCCGGATTGTCTTTGTCTGGAATTGTTTCGGGCATTTCATTCATATTTTCCAGTAATTCAGGATATTTTGTTCTGATTTTTTCTGTTATCCTTAATATTTTTTCGTTTAGCTCTAATTCTGTTTTCATATTTAAAAAATTTCTTTAGTAATTAATTTCTTGTCAACACCTAAATTGTTCAATGTTTTCTCAATATCGGTTATCATCGGAGGAGGTCCACATATATAAAATTGCTGATTGAAATTTTTGACGTTTTCTTTTAAAAACTTTTCTGTAATTCTTCCAAAAGCGTAACCATCACTTTGCTCATCAGATAATATATTTATGAATGCATCGCCCAATAAAGTATCAAATTCTTTTTCAAGGATAATATCTGCTTTTGTCTTATTAGCAAACAATAGCATGTTATTGCCAATTTCATTTTTCGATTTCAAATCTCTCAAGATTGAAATAAATGGCGTGATGCCCGCACCACCCGCTATAAAAACACCTTCTCCCTTATAGGTAATAGCTCCAAAAACACCATGCAAAACCAACTCGTCATTCTTTTTTAGTTCCAGCAATTCATTAGTAACACCGTCTTTCTTCGGATAGGTTTTAATGATAAACTCTAGCAAATTATTGTCTGGTAAATTGGTCATTGTAAAAGGTCTTTCTTCTGCTAGCCAACCACTTTTATTTATGGCTACTTGAGTTGCTTTACCTGGTTCAAAGTTAAACCCGACAGGTTTATTAGTGACAATTTTCAAAACATCAGGTGTTACATTGTTGATTGATTCTACTTTTACTTTATAATTTCCCATTATTTAAATGTGTAATAAAATTAGTTCAAACCAAAATTTCATGAATCAAAATTATGCCTTTAAATATCCAATAGTCTTACATAATTAAAGTTAATTGTTATGTAATTCACATATTCACAGGCAAAAGACAAAGACAATTAGAACACGAATAATAAGAAAACACTATTGGCAACACGGGTTTGGCAAAAAAGCGGGTTCAGTGCTTAACTTAACCACTATGGACTGAAAGTCCATAGGTTAGGGTAAAGAAAGAATGAAATTCTTTCTGCAGCACGTGAAAACGATAAATTTGCAGAATGGAAAAAAAACAAAGACACAATGGACATACTGTTTCAAGACTTTCTGCTCACATTGTTTGGGTAACGAAATATCGATTCAAGGTGCTGGAAGGGGATATAAAAATCAGATGTAGAACATTGATAAAGCAAATTTGTGAAGCCGAAGATATTGCGATATTGGCTGGAGTCGTCAGCTCAGATCACGTGCATCTACATATCGAGTATCCTCCTCAAAAAAGCTTAAGCGATGTTGTCAAAAGATTGAAAGCAAGAACTTCCAGAAGAATTCAAGAAGAGTTTCCTCACATCAGTAAAAAATATTGGAGGAGACATTTTTGGGCATTGGATTCGGTGTTTGGAGTACCGGAAATGTTACTGATGAGTTGGTAAAACAATATCTCGAACATCATAGAAAACCGGAGAATACTGACAAAGAAAATATTATACTTGAATAAAACATTTGTAGAAACTGAAAGTCTTGCACTGAAAGTGCATAATTTAGACTAACGAACTGTAACAATAAACAGTAACGACTGAAACTCGACATCAAAACAGTACGCCAGCTGGTAACATCACCTAAAAAAATGCGGGGTTTGTGCAAGTTGCAATTTTATTTTTTTAGCGGTATAAATTTATTTGGCTAAGTCTTATTTTGAGGTGCTGGGGAATTTTGCTCCCTGTCCCGCTAGGGACATAATAACGGTAGAAAATGTTTCCATATCTAAATACAAAAGTGCCGTAGGCACGAAATAATCTCTCAGTATTCTACCGGTTTAAAGATATACTGTTCATCATATTCTACACTAAAGGCATCTAAAAATTCCTTGTATTCTTCTATAAATGTTTTTTTCTTGTGATGTTTCTGTTGCCTTTCAATATATTGAATTACCTGTGGTAGTTGAGATCTGCTGTATGAAAAAGCACCGTATCCTTCCTGCCATGAAAATCTACTACTAATACCGATGCGACATATCTCTTAGTCCAATTACAAAGGAATATATCGATTGGCATTATGCCATAATTTTGGACTACTTTTAAAAGAGTAATGGTATAACAAATTTTTTATCGTTTATCCATTTTGATGAATTTCCTTTTATGTCTTGAAGTAAATCGGATAATGCCTGGGTTGGCCTCTTGCCAAATAAAACATGTATGTGGTCAGGCATGCCATTAATGGCAAGCAGTTTGTGATGATGATTACCAATAGTGCCTGCAATATATTTGTATAGTTCGTCCCTCCATTGATTTCCTATTAATGCATTCACGGTTTTGAACCGAAAAAAACTGCCTGAATGTGTATTTGCGTGTAGGTATTTGCCATGTTTATTTTATTTCGTCCCTACGGGACTATGATTAATGGATATTTTGACTTCTACCGATATTTTATTCCTACGGAACAGATAGTACCCTCAATAAATCGGGGTCAAACCAGTTTTAATAACAAAACTAATGCTTTACCAGCACCTCAAATTAAGACTTTAGCCCTCTCAAGCACGAGGAACGTTAGAAAATAAATTATTTATATCTTGCAGAAAATTTAAATAACATCATGAAAACAAGAAATATATTATTCGCCATTGCAAGTATTGTGCTTTGCAGCTTTATGTTGCCAGATTGGATGTTGTTCCAAGATGCAGGCAATAACTTTAAAGTAAACATACCTCAAAAACCTACCGAGAGCGAGCAAACGGTAAATAGCGAGATTGGAGATTTGTATATGAAAATATTTATGCTGGATCAAAGCGAGGCTAAGGATGATAATTTGGTGTATGGGGTTATTTATACAGATTATCCTGATTCGCTTGTAAGTTCAGAGTTTGAAAAGGAAAAAGTAAATGGCTTTTTTACCGGTGCTATAGAGGGAGCATCCACTAATATTGAGGGTATCGTGCTATCACAAGAAGTGGTTAGCTACAAAAAATTCCCGGGCAGGTTGGTTAAAATTCAGTTTGGCGAGGAAAAAATGAATATGTACATGAAAATGTTTTTGGTAAAAAACAGAGTGTATATATTGCAAGTTATTTGTACTGCTAAAAAAGATAAAAATAAATCCATCAACAAGTTTTTTGATTCTTTTGCGCTGGTTAACTAACTAATGATAAAGCTTGTTAAAATAGTTCTGCTTCTTACTTTGTTTATTCAATGCAATAATGCAAATGAATCTAATAAGAATACATCAAGCAGTATAGATAGTACAGAGGCTTGCTGCAAAAAAGATTCTACACATATGCAAAACCAAATTTCTTCACAATCAGATATCACATGCCCTCATTGTGGTTTTAAAAAAACAGAAACATTACCCACCGATGTATGTGTTATTAAATACACTTGCCAAAGCTGTAAGAAAGATATTGTGCCTAAAGCAGGAGATTGCTGCGTGTATTGCAGTTATGGCACACATAAATGCCCCTCTAAACAGTAAATCATATTTATTATCCTACCGCCTGTGAACAACTCTGTTCATACTACTTTCAATAAATTAATCTAAGCTGCTAACAAACTGCAATCTTTGCATCATGTCGCCTACGCTAATTATATCCTGCATTGTTGGCTATTTTGGATTCTTGCTCATCATCGCTTGGTTTACCTCGCGAGGGGCAAATAATCAATCTTACTTTCTAGCCAACAAATCAGCACCTTGGTTTGCGGTGGCATTTGGTATGATTAGCGATTCCCTATCTGGCGTAACATTTATATCGGTGCCGGGCTCCGTTAGCACTGCACATTTTTCTTACTTGCAGGTGGTGATGGGTTATTTTGTTGGCTACTTTATTATTGCACAAGTATTACTTCCACTGTATTATAATAGAAAACTTACTTCTATTTATACCTATCTGCTAGAGCGCTATGGGGAGTTTGCACAAAAAACAGGCTCGTTCTTTTTCTTGTTGTCCCGCATGCTTGGCGCTGCTGCGCGTTTATATTTAACGGCATCTGTAATTCAGTTATTTGTGTTTGATGCCATGGGCGTTCCGTTTTGGCTATCGGTAAGCATAATCATCATCCTCATTTTACTTTATACCTACAAAGGAGGCATTAAAACCTTAGTGTGGACGGATACTTTTCAGTCTGCCTTTTTATTGTTAGGCGTTGTATTATCCATCGCAGCCATTTCGCACGAGCTAGGATTTGGATTTAAAGAAATGGTAAGTGCCGTTTCAAACAGCAACATGACCGAAACTTTTTACTGGGATTGGCATAGCAAATCCTTTTTTCCAAAGCAGTTTTTGGGCGGTATATTCATTGCCATTGCCATGACGGGTTTGGATCAAAACATGATGCAGAAAAACTTATCAATTAATACTCTAAAAGACTCTCAAAAGAACATGCGCTGGTTTAGTCTGGTTATGGTTATTGTAAATGTGTTCTTCCTATCGCTAGGTGTGTTGCTTTATGTGTATGCAAATGCTAAAGGCATATCGGTTGATAAAACAGATTTCCTCTTCCCTACTCTTGCACTCAGCCACCTAGGAACTTTTGCCGGAGTAGTATTTATTGTAGGCTTAACAGCTGCCACTTTTTCCAGTGCCGATTCGGTACTTACAACACTTACTACTTCCTTTATGATTGACTTTTTAAAGAAAGGCGATAAGGACGAAAACGAGAATGAAATTAAAAACACCAGACACATGGTGCATGTCGCATTTGCAGTCATTTTACTTGGGGTAATCCTTCTCTTTAGAGCGATGAATGAGCAAGCAATTATTGATACCGTACTTATGCTTGCCGGATATACGTATGGACCATTGCTAGGGCTGTTTTTCTTTGGAATATTTTCTAAACGAAATGTGAAGGATAAGTTAATACCTCTAATTTGCATCTTATCACCTCTGGTTTGTTACCTATTAAACTTATACTCAAAAGAGATATTGGGCGGCTATATTTTTGGCAATGAGTTATTAATAGTTAACGGACTTATTACTTGTTTGGGCTTATGGGCTATTCCTAAAAAAATGTAGTTTTGGGTTTTATTATATTATATGAAAATTAAAATATTTGTTACCGGAGGCACCTTTGATAAAGAGTATAACGAACTTAACGGGGAGCTTTTTTTCAAAGACACACATCTTTCCGAAATTTTAGCCTTAGGCAGATCCAGAATTCCTGTTGACATACGCACACTCATGATGATTGACAGTTTAAAGATGACGGATAATGACAGAAACACCATTGCCCAAAACTGCATTCAAGTGCCAGAAGAAAAGATTGTTATCACACACGGTACAGACACCATGGTAGAAACAGCAACAGTGTTAGCGAGCCAAATAAAAAACAAAACCATTGTGATTACCGGAGCAATGATTCCGTATAAGTTTGGCAGTTCGGATGGTTTATTCAACCTAGGCTCTGCATTGGCTTTTGTTCAAACGCTACCGGTTGGTATTTACATTGCAATGAATGGCAGATACTTTAACTGGGATAATGTGCGCAAAAACAAGGAATTAGGCGAGTTTGTAACACTTAAATAGCTCCTTAACTACTACTTATTACTCTCAATTTCAAACACTTATATTTGCTTTTGTATTTAACAACAGCTTGTTAATTCAAATTAACAATTCCTATAGTAAATCTGCATTAAGATTCATTACATTTGCAAACCTTATTTAAAAAACATAATTAATTAAATACAAACACATGAAAAAAATCTCTACACTTTCTTTGCTAACATTGGGCGCATGTTCAATGATTGCAATTACAGCTTCTGCACAACTAATTAACGAAGGCTTTGAAGGTGCTTTCCCACCAAGTGGATGGACAATTGATAATCCTGGTACTGATGGTACTTGGATACAAGGGTCTGTTGGAAAATCTGGATCTAAATCAGCATACATCGATATATTTAATTTCCCTGCTGGCGGAACTCAACCAGATGCTTTCATTACGGGTCCAATAAACCTTTCATCGGTTACTAGCCCTACTTTTACTTTATACTATGCTTATCAGATGTATTCTGATCCAGCTACGTACACAACTGCTGATGCCTTGAACGTTTATGTTTCTACTGATGGAGGAACAACTTGGAACTCTGTTTTTAACAAAACAGGAAACGTTTTAGTAACTGCTGCAACACAATTTAACGGATCGGCTGGGTATGTTCCAACTTCAAGCGAATGGGTAATGGAAACGGCAAACATTTCTGCTTACGCTTCTGCAACTGCTGCTCTATTTAAAATAGAGTGGGTAAATGATTGGGAAAACAACCCATACATTGATGATATTATGGTTGCAGGTGCTGCATCTGTAAATGAAACTAACATAGATTCACATGTTTCTGTTTATCCAAATCCTTCATCTGGCAATGTTAATGTTGACTTGGCCGTTTTTGATTTAGGTCAAACCAATGTTACCATTTACAATGTGGTGGGCGATGTTATAGAGCAAATAGACTACAATGTGATTAATCCAAAGCGTCTGCGTTTTGATTTAGATAACCAACCTAACGGAGTTTACTTTGTAAAAGTAAAAACTAAAACAGGTGTCGCTACCAAAAAGTTAGTGTTGAACAAGTAATTCTTCATCACTCAAAAAAGCCGAATCTTCGAATGAGGATTCGGCTTTTTTATTTATAAAATTCTACTACCTATGCTTTCTCTTTGGAAAATTGTAAGTCATATAACTTACGGTAATGCTTATTTAACGCAAGCAGTTCGCTGTGTGTGCCGGACTCAATGATTTCACCTTTATCCAATACCAATATTTTATTTGCTCGCTGAATGGTTGCTAACCTATGAGCAATAACAATACTCGTACGCTTGGAAATAAGTAATTCTGTAGCCTTTTGTATTAGCATTTCAGATTCGGTATCAATACTGGATGTTGCTTCATCCATTATAAGTATTACCGGGTTGTATAAGTAGGCGCGTATAAAAGAAATTAATTGTCTTTGACCAACAGATAGCGTTGCGCCCCTTTCCATTACATTGTAATCATATCCTCCAGGCAATCTCATAATAAAATCATGTGCCCCTACCATTTTTGCTGCTTCTATAATTTCTTTCCTTTCAATGGCAGGATTGCTTAACGAAATATTATTAGCGATTGAGTCTGAATATAAAAACACGTCTTGCAAAACAATTCCTATATTTTTTCTAAGGAACTGTAAATTATAGTTGCCCACATCCACCCCATCAACCAGCAACTCGCCTTTAGAATAGTCGTAAAATCTATTAATCAAACTTACAATAGAAGATTTTCCGGAGCCCGTAGCTCCTACCAACGCAATAGTTTCTCCTCGGTTTGCTTCAAAGGAAATGTTTTTTAATACCCAGTTCTCATCAGCATACGCAAACCATACATTCTTAAATTCCACTTTGCCATTTAAAGGTTCGGCTTTTGTGATCTCTTTCTTTTCTAAATTTATCTCTGTTTTGTTAACATGATTGGGGTTTACAGTATCCAACACTTTAAATACACGATCGCTTGCTACAATTCCCATCTGTAAGGTATTAAATCGATCTGCAATCATGCGTATAGGACGGAACAGCATGTTGATATACATGATAAATGCTACTAACTGCCCAACAGAAAATTCATTGTCGAAAATGCCTCTACCACCCCACCACACTATGAGTCCAATAGATATCGAGGAAAGAATTTCAATAAAAGGAAAAAAGATTGAGTAATACCAAATAGATTTAATATTTGCATCTCGATGTTCTTTATTAATGTTTTTGAACTTCTCCATCTCTTCCTTTTCCCTGCTAAAAATCTGCACAATGCTCATTCCCGTAATGTGTTCCTGAACAAATGCATTTAACCCTGCAATTTGTGTTCTTACATCGTTAAACGATTTATTTACCCCATTCTTAAAAATATTAGCTCCTACTAACAGTAAAGGAAAAATAGATAGACTTATTAAAGCTAACTTCCAATTTGAATAAAACATAACTGTAATAATCACAATAAGCTTAAGAAAATCGCCCAGAATAACAAGTAAACCATTAGAAAAAATGTCTGAAATTGCTTCCATATCCGAAACAACCCTTGTTACTAGAGTTCCGATAGGTGTTTTATCAAAAAACTTTAAGTGCAATTGACTAATATGCCTAAATAACTTAGTGCGCATATCACGAATAATAGTTTGACCTAACCATCCTGCTAAATATTCATTCAAAAACTGAAGTAACGTTTCAAACAACAATACAACTACAAGTAGTATAGTAAACTGTAATAACATTTCCTTATTGGGTGTTATTACAAAATGATCCAGCGCATATTGTATGAGTAAGGGGCGTACAGGAGAAATGAATGCAAAAACAATGGCCGCAATAGCAGCTAAAGAGAACATGCCTTTGTAAGGAGTAGCAAAGGAAAGCACACGCTTTAACAACGCAAAAGAAAACTTTTGTCGCTTTTCGGTTGTCATTTCTTAAATATTTTTCGAGGATACTCTACTTTATTTAAATACAAACCATATGCAGGAACCGAAGTGCCTGCGTTCCGACAATCTTTGCTGTCTAGTATTTTTTTTAGCTCGACTAAAGATAATTTATGTTTTCCTACTTGAATCATGGTCCCAACTATCATCCGAACCATGCCGCGTAAAAATCTGTCTGCACGAATAGTAAACACCAGTCCATCATTTATCTTTTCCCATTTAGCTAACGCTATTTTACAAATGTTAGTTTTTGTTTGTGTGTTGAGTTTGCTGAAAGCAGTAAAATCTTTATTTTTTTTTAACACAACACATGCCTTGTTCATTAAGGCAACATCCATCTCACTATAAAAATAGTACGACCTATCATTTAAAAACGGATTAGGATTGTTATGTATATAGTATTTGTATGTTCTTGCAGTAGCATCAAATCGTGCATTTGCACTTTCCTTTACGCTGAGGATTTGATTTATTGAAATGGTCTTAGGTAAAACAGCGTTAAACTTATGAAGCCAATTAACAGAAGTTTTTCCTTGCACCGACAATCCATCATTAACGGAATCAAAATGAGCATACAACTCCTTGGCATGCACTCCAGCATCGGTTCTGCAGCAGCCATGTACTTCAATTTTTTCGCCTAAGAGCTTAGATAAGCCCTCGTTTATTTTTTGTTGAATGGTGTTGGATGAATTTTTTTGAATTTGCCATCCACTATAGGTAGCTCCATCAAAAGAAATATTTATGAAATAGCGCTTTAACACAGGCTGTAAAAGTAAAGAAATATAGCTTGGAGATTATAATGGAAAAACTACTTATCATCTCCACCACCAAACACGTAGCGAATAGAGAAAGCGCCATCCCAAAAACGAAAAGGAACACCGGGATAATTTGAGAACTCAATAAAAGGCTTTATGTCTAAAGAAAGTGTAATCGGCAAATCCTGAATTTTATACTCTAAGCCAAATATGCCATCAATACCAAATGAAGAATAATTACGATTTTTCCAATAGCCTGTCCAGGTACCTGTTGCCACCCACTCTTTGTATTTATATCCACCACCAAAATGAACTCCAGCTCCATAATACCAATAAAAACCTTCTGCATCTTCTTTAGTAAATGCAGCTTTATGAATTTCATACAACCCTGTAATTTGATAGCCTCTCCATCCCCACCCTGATGAAAAAATGCCTTCAATAGCACGACCTTCTTTAATAAAATGTTTAGCGGTTAAACCACCTATCCATCCACCACGCAAACCAATCCCAGTTTGATAGTTCTGAGAAATAGAATCGTTAGCAAAAAAGAATGATGTAATAAATACAAAAAATACAAGTGTGGATGATTTCATAGTGTATATTTAGGTAGTAGAATTATTACCTTCTTCGTTTTTTGCCGCTATACTTATGTCCGTAGCGATCTCCGCCACCTCCACCGCCCGCTCCAAAGGTGTAACCAAGCGAAACCGTAAATGCTAAGTTATGATACACGCCAGAATTGGCGGTAGCTGAAGGGTCCAGCATATTTGTTACTCCATATCCTGCACGCAAACAATATTCTATACCAGACTCCCACTTAGAGCCTGTTCCAATAACAAATCCGAAATCTACTTTAGCATATCCTGTCTTATCGTTTCCGGATAATGTTACATCAACGCTGGATGTTTGAGGCGGATTTGGTGGATTTAAAACAGTAGTAGTATTTGTAGATTTTCCATCCCATTTTGCTCCCATTAGAAAAGAAAGCTGAGGTCCTAAGCCAACGTACGAACCCATTTGGCCAAAATGTATATTTACTAAAAAAGGTACATCCAGATAAGAATATGTGTTTAATACATTATAATCCTGAACAACGGTAGTATTTGAGATGGTAGTGCTAGTACTTTTCTGAAGCTTATATCCTTTTGTTGAATAAACAACTTCTGTTTGAAGTGATACAAATTCGGCTACATCTAATTGCGCAATGGCTCCTACGTGAAAGCCGGGAACAAACTTATGTCCTTCGGCTTTATTTCCAGAGCCATCTACTCCCATAACATTTGTAAAATTACCTCCAGCCTTGATACCAGCTCTAAATTGAGCATAAGAAGCACAAGAGATTGTGAGTAAAAATATTGTAGTAAAGTAAGTATTCTTCATCATTTTATTGGAGTTAAGCATTTGATGGTATATTAGAAGCAAATGTATAAATCAAAACTAATCTTTATACCCTTACCTCTTAACATTTTTTAACAAATTAATAAAAATAGTTGTGTCAGTTACTCGTTAAATTTGCTGTAAACACAAATAGCTATGATAGACATAAAAGAACTCAACGACAGAATTCAACAAGAAAGCTCCTTTATCGATCTTATTAATTTGGAGATGGATAAAGTAATTATTGGACAAAAATATATGGTTGATCGCCTGCTAATAGGCTTGCTTTCTAATGGCCATATTTTATTAGAAGGGGTGCCGGGTTTAGCAAAAACACTGGCGATAAAATCATTAGCCTCTTGTATTCATGCAGACTTTAGCAGAATTCAGTTTACGCCTGATTTGCTCCCTGCGGATTTAATTGGAACATTAATCTATAATCAAAAGAAGGAAGAGTTTACCGTTCGCAAAGGACCCATATTCTCCAACTTCGTACTTGCAGATGAGATAAACAGAGCTCCTGCAAAAGTACAAAGTGCTTTGCTGGAAGCCATGCAGGAAAAACAAGTTACCATTGGAGATACCACATTCCAACTACCTCAACCATTTCTTGTACTCGCTACTCAAAACCCTATTGAACAAGAAGGAACATATCCATTACCTGAAGCACAAGTAGATCGCTTTATGCTTAAAGTAGTTATTGGATATCCTAGTAAAGAAGAAGAAAAACAAATCATTCGCATGAATTTGGCTGAAACATTTCCAACTCCAAATAGAATTCTTAAACCCGAAGATGTGGTTAAAGCACGCAATGTGGTGAGAGATGTATATATGGACGAAAAAATTGAAAAATATATTGTAGATATTGTATTTGCAACTCGTAATCCATCTGACTATAAATTATCTAAATACGCTTCGTTAATCAGCTATGGTGCTTCTCCTCGTGCCAGTATCAACTTGGCATTAGCAGCTAAAGCGTATGCGTTTATTAAGCGCAGAGGCTACGTAATTCCGGAAGATGTACGCGCTATTTGCAACGATGTATTACGCCACCGCGTTGGATTAACCTATGAAGCTGAAGCTGAAAACATCACCAGCGAAAACATTGTTACAGAGATCTTAAATGCGATCGAAGTTCCATAAGAATATTTTCTTTAGCGAACTATGGAAACAACTGAGCTATTAAAGCGTGTCCGAAAAATTGAGATCAAGACCCGAGGTCTGTCCAATCAAATATTTTCGGGCGAATATCACAGTGCCTTCAAAGGCAGAGGCATGGCATTTAGCGAAGTTCGTGAATATCAGCCTGGCGATGACATCAGAGCTATTGACTGGAATGTAACAGCACGCTTTAACCATCCCTACATAAAAGTGTTTGAAGAAGAACGCGAAATGACTGTCATGTTACTGGTAGATGTAAGTGCTTCGGAAAATTTTGGGACTGAAAAGCAATTGAAAAAAGACATGGTAACAGAAATTTGTGCCGTACTTTCTTTTTCTGCTATTCAAAATAATGATAAGATTGGTGTAATATTTTTCTCTGATAGAATTGAAAAATTTATCCCCCCTAAAAAAGGTCGTTCGCATATCTTACGAATTATCAGAGAGCTAATCAATTTTACGCCCGAAGGAAAAGGTACCGACATAGAGCTAGCCTTAAAATATTTTACCAATGTAATTAAGAAAAAATGTATTGCATTCTTAATTTCAGATTTTATAGACGACAATTTTACTTCTGACAAAAAAAAGAAATCTAATTCATTAAAAATTGCAAGCAAAAAGCATGACTTGGTAGCACTACGTATTAATGATAAACGAGAATATGTACTTCCCGATGTTGGTCTGGTAAGAATACTGGATGCCGAGACAGGTAAGCTACGCTGGATTGATACTTCGAATCCTGCTATCAGAAAACAATATTCTAAATCTTCAGAAAAAAGAGATCATCAATTAAAAGACATGTTTAACCGAAGCGGGGTCGATTCTGCGACTATTTCAACATCCGATTCCTACATAAAACCATTAATGAATTTGTTTAAGAAGCGAGAAAGCAAAAGATGATTCAGTTCAGAAACATGATACACAATCTACCTTTTCCATTTAAAAGAAATTTTTTCTCATTTCTTTGTGCGATAGTTTTTGTGTTATTTTCCCCTTCCCTATTTTCTCAAAATGTAATTGCTACAGCAACGCTGGATACCAATGAAATTCTTATTGGCCAACAAACCAAACTCACGCTTCGAGTAGATTATAAAACTGATCAGGGAGAAATAAAAATTGATTTTCCGAAAATTGACGACACCCTTATCAAAGAAATTGAAATCGTTAGCAAATCAAAAACAGAGCGCATCATTCCCGATTCTTCTGACATGAGCAGAATGGCTCTACTGCAAACATTTACAATCACCTCCTTTGATTCTGGCTATTATGCTGTGCCACCGTTTAAATTTATTATTAATGGAGATTCGTCCAAAGCGATAGAAACTGAAGCACTTCTATTATCTGTTAACACTGTAGAGATTGACACAACAATAGCAATTAAAGATATTAAACCTCCTATTGAAGTTCCTTTTTCATGGAAAGAATTTTTGCCTTATGTATATGCAGGAATTGCAACATTAGCTATTCTGGCAGGACTTATCTATTTAATTATTTACTACGTACAAAAACAAAAGAAAAAACCTGTTCTCAAAACTATTATCCCTATAACACCAGCACACATTACCGCATTGGAGCAGCTTGATAAATTAAAAGAAGAAAAACTTTGGCAGAACGGAAATGTTAAACAGTATCATTCCGAATTATCTGATATTATTCGCCAGTATATTGAAAAACGCTTTTTTGTAAATGCCATGGAGCAGGTTACAGATGAGATCATGCAATCTTTTAAAACAGTAGATCTTAGCAATGAGCTTAAAATTAAACTTAGACAAATATTATTCTTGTCAGATTTGGTAAAATTTGCAAAAGAGCAACCTCTTCCAAACGAAAACGAATCTAGCTGGAGCAACGCATACGAATTTGTTGTAGCCACTAAACAGGAAGTACTTAAAAAAGAAAATGTAACTAACGATAACTCTAATCAATCATTAGAAGGAAATAGTTAATGAACTACTTTGACAACATATCCTTTGCGCAGCCACTTATTTTGTGGGGTTTAATTATTATTCCATTCTTAGTTGCATCTTATATTTTTAGAAATTACTGGGGAGAGATTAAAGTCTCGTCCCTTTCAAATCTTGCAGGTACTGGTCGTTCTTTTAAAGAATACTTGAAACACATATTGTTTGGACTTAAACTTGCAGCCATTAGTTTACTTATAGTTGCACTTGCTAGACCACAATCTAAAACCAGTTGGAAAAATATTACTACCGAAGGCATTGACATTATTTTAGCAATAGATATATCAGCCAGCATGTTGGCACGCGATTTTAAGCCTAACCGCATAGAAGCCGCCAAAGAAGTTGCTGTAGAATTTGTAAAAGCTAGAAAAAATGATAGAATTGGAATTGTAATATTTAGCGGTGAAAGCTTTACCCAATGTCCGCTCACAACCGATCATGCCATCATTAAAAATTTAATGGGTGATATTAAAACAGGAATGGTGGCCGATGGTACAGCGATTGGCATGGGTCTTGCTACAGCTATTAGCAGAATAAAAGACAGCAAAGCAAAAAGCAAAGTAATTATTTTACTTACCGATGGCGTAAACAACATGGGTGCCGTTGCCCCGCAAACCGCAGCTGATATTGCAAAAGCATTTGGCGTACGGGTTTATACGATTGGCGTGGGAACCTTAGGCAAGGCCCTGGCTCCGGTTGCCATGTATCCTAACGGACAATACGTTTACGAATACGTTCCTGTAGAATTGGATGAAAATATGCTAAGCAGCATTGCGGAAACTACCGGAGGAAAATATTTTAGAGCAACAGGCAACGACAAGCTTTTATCCATTTACAAAGAAATTGATAAAATGGAAAAAACCATTGTAGAAGAACGTAAACACACTCGAAGAACAGAAGAATTTTTTCCTTTCGTTTTAATAGCAGGAGTTTTTCTTTTATTAGATTTTACATTAAACAATACATTACTAAGAAGTTTACCATAGCATGTTTCGATTAGAAAACATAGAATACTTATACGTACTAGGCATCATTCCTTTGCTCATAGTTGTTTATGCACTAAACCGAGCATGGAGGAAAAGGTCTTTAAAGAAATTTGGAGAAATGGATATTTTATCTTTTATGATGCCTGATGTTTCTGCTGTTAAACCAATCCAAAAGTTTCTTTTGTTTTTAGGAGCTATACTATTTTTAATATTCGGATTAGTTAATCCTCAAATTGGCTCTAAGCTAGAAGAAGTTAAGCGCGAAGGTTCTGACATTGTTATTTGCTTGGATGTATCCAACAGTATGAAAGCTGAAGATTTTAGTCCAAACAGATTAGAAAAAGCCAAACAAGCTATTGAAAAACTAATAGATAAATTAAACAACGACCGCTTAGGTATTATTGTTTTTGCCGGTGAAGCATTTGTGCAACTTCCAATAACTACCGATTATGCCGCAGCAAAACTCTTTATTGAAAATATAGATTGCGATGCAGTTGCAACACAAGGCACTATCATAAGCTCCGCCATTGAATTAGCCGAAAAATCTTTTGGTTCTGAAGAAGGTAAAAATAAAGCCATCATTGTAATTTCTGATGGAGAATCGCACGATGACAATGCAATAGCTGCAGCCCAAACAGCTACAGAAAATGGCACGGTGGTACATACTATTGGTATTGGTTCTCCCGAAGGAACACCTATTCCTCAGTACAAGAATAAAATTAGAACAGGATTTAGAAAAGATAGAGAAGGGAACACCATTATCACTAAACTAAACGAAAACGCATTACAAGAAATAGCATCTGCCGGAAATGGCATTTATTTGAGAGCTAGTCAGGGTGAAATTGGACTACTTGCCCTACAAGAAAGAATCAATAAAATGGAAAAGAAAACTTTTGATTCTAAAATATATACTGACTATGAAGATCGATTTCAACTATTTATTGCAATTGCATTATTTCTTTTAATACTAGAATCAACTTTAACTACTCGCACCAGTAAATGGTGGGTAAAAATGTTTAAAACGAAAGTATGAAAATAAATTTTTTCATATTCCTCGTTGTCAACGTATGGTCCTACTCCATTAGCACTTTAGTTTATGCACAAACCGAAGAACAAAAATTAGTTCGTGAAGGAAATAAACAATACAAAGAGAAAAACTTTTCACAAGCTGAAAAAAACTACTTGGATGCCCTAGGCAAAAAGCCTAATTCATTTAAAGGAACATTTAATTTAGGGGATGCCTATTACCAACAAAAAAAATACAAAGAAGCTGCTGAACAGTTTGAAATGCTAACATCCCGCAGCTCCAACAGCGATACATTATCTAAAGTGTACCACAACCTTGGCAATAGTTATTTAAAACAAAAGGAATATGAAAAAAGCATTTCAGCCTATAAGAATTCATTAAAAAGAAACACCGAAGACGAAGATGCTCGTTACAATCTTGCCTACGCGCAAAAAATGCTACAGCAACAGCAACAAAAGCAAGATGAGAAAAAAAACGAGGATAAAAAAGAAGATAAGAAGGAAGACAAAAAAGACAAAGAAAATAAAAAGGATGAGCAAAAAGACAAAAAGAACGAGGATAAAAAAGAGCAGCAACAAAAGCAGGAGATTTCTAAAGAAGATGCGCAGCGATTATTAGAAGCCTTAAATAACGATGAGAAAAAATTAAGAGATAAAATGAATGAGAAGAAAGCAAAAGGAACAAAACAACAAGTAGATAAAGACTGGTAGATTAATGAGGCATACAAAAAAATACTTTTTTCTCTTTATTATACTTTGGGCAGGTTGTATTGCGCATGCACAAAAGTTTACAGCCGCTGTTAGTAAAAACAAAGTTTCTGTTGGTGAAGTATTTCAACTAGACTTCTCTATCAATGCTTCGGGAAAAAACTTTATCCCTCCTTCCTTTGCTGAGTTTAGTGTGTACTCTGGTCCCAACCAGTCTACCAGCATGCAGATAATTAATGGGAGTATGTCACAATCAATTACACTCTCCTACTATCTCACTCCCAAAAAAGAAGGGAACTTAACCATAGGTCCTGCTACAATTACGGTTGGAAATAACACGCTACAATCAAATTCAATTTCAATTGAAGCTACCAAAGGAAGTAGCAATCAATCATCACAGTCGCAAACAAACAACAGAGCCACAAACGCATCCAGCGAACAACAAAGTAGCAGCGAAAATCTATTTGCAAGAACTTCTGTTAGCAAATCAAAAGTATTTGCAGGCGAACAAATAATGGTAATCCATAAAGTTTACACGCGCATGAATTTAAAAGGTTTTCAAGATGTGAAATTTCCTTCGTACAACGGATTTTGGACTCAAGAAGTTGCTCGCACTACGCAATATGATGTAACACAAGAAAATATAGATGGCGTTCAATACAGCGTAGTAGAAATTAAAAAAGCATTTTTGTTTGCACAGCGATCTGGCAAAATAGAAATTGAGCCTATGGTGGTACAATGTATTGTAAGAGAAAAATCTGGTAAGCGCAATGATCCTTTTGAACAATTCTTTGGTAACGATCCCTTTTTTGGATTCAATTCCTATAAAGATGTTGCACACACCGTTAAAAGCAATTCCATCATCATCGATGTAGAATCACTTCCCGAATCCGGCAAGCCGGTAGATTTTCCTGGCGCAGTAGGAAACTTTAGCATACATGCTGTCATAGATAAGGAGAACGTAAAAGCAAATGATGGAATAAACATTAAGATTACAATTTCAGGCAAAGGAAATTTAAAACTCATTGATGCTCCAAAAATTATTTGCCCAAATGAATTTGAAACGTATGACCCAAAAACTACTGAGAATATTTCGGTAACTGCGAATGGCGTAGCAGGAAGCAAAACATTTGAATACCTGCTAATTCCTCGTCATGAGGGAGTTTACAAAATTCATCCGCAAGACTTTGCCTACTTTGACCCAAGCAAAAAAATATACATCTCCTTACCTGCCAAAGAATTTACTATTACAGTAGAAAAAGGAATTGGAAATTCAAACGCAACACCCATCGCATCAACAGTTGCAAAAGAAGATGTTAAACTACTCAGTAACGACATTCGCTACATAAAAACAGGAAATAATAGATTAACTAAATCTGAAGATTATTTTTTTGGCACTCCCCTATTTTGGACCGGCTTTGTTATTTCTCCTTTGCTATTTCTTGCGTTTATGTTGTTAAGACGAGAACATATAAAAAGAAACAGCAATCAGATACTTGTGAAAATGAGAACAGCCAATAAGCTAGCTAACAAGCAACTGGCAAAAGCAAAAGAATCTATGGGTACGAATGATAAAGAAACTTTTTTTGTTAATGTCCTCACCGCACTTTATGATTATGCAGGAAATAAAATGAACATTCCTGTAGCAGAACTTTCAAAAGAAAAAATGGTTGCATCTTTTCAAAATAAAAACACCTCTTCTGAAACTATTGCCGAACTTGTAAAACTCTTGGATGAGTGTGAGTTTGCCCGTTATGCACCCGGGTTACAATCGGGAAATCTGCAAGAGGTGTATGACAGAGCAGCAGGCATTATAACTAAACTTGAGAGCGAAGTAGCATGAAACACCTATTAACTATACTAACCCTATTCTTTTTCTCGTTGCTGGTTCATGCATCCGAGCCCATCGTTCAATTAGATAGCGCAAATAGTGCTTACTCAAAAGGTGATTTTGAAGATGCTTCTCAGCAATATGAAGAAATACTAAAATCCGGATTTGTATCATTCGAAGTGTACTATAATTTAGGCAATACATATTATAAACTCGGAAAATATGGGAAGGGCATTCTGTACTATGAAAAAGCAAAAAAACTTGCCCCCTATGATGAAGATGTGTTGTTTAATTTAAAACTTGCTAACCAGCAAACAGTCGACAAAATTGAACCCTTGCCAAAATTTTTTTTAAATGAATGGTGGGAAAACTTAACAAATATGAAATCCGAAAAAACCTGGGCTATGCGCAGCATTATTTCATTTGGTGTTTGTTTCTTTTTTCTTGGCCTTTTCTTTGTTACCAAAAATGTGTTTACAAAACAGCTAGGCTTTTGGCTTACAATCGTTTTCTTTGCATTCTCAATTGGCTCATTTCTTATTTCTAAAAGCAGCTACAATAAACTATTAGATCATAATACTGCGATTGTCCAATCTTTTACAACTGAAGTAAAAAATGCTCCATCCATCACCGGAAAAAAACTATTCATTTTGCATGAGGGAGCAAAGGTTTCTACTTCCGAAGCCAGCGATGAATGGATTAAGATTGAAGTATCTGCCGATAAGGTTGGGTGGGTTAAGCGCGCTGACCTTGAATCTATTTAAAACTTATCTAACTTTTGGTTTAGTAAATGCACATAACAATTATGTGTATTTTTATTCAGGATTTCAATAAAATCTATGACTAGAATTTTACTTCTTTCTGATACACATAATTTTTTTGACAGCAAAATAATTAAATACGCTGAGACTTGCGACCAAATATGGCATGCTGGGGATATTGGCACGCTTGCAGTTTCGGATGAGTTAAAAAAACTAAAACCCCTAATTGCAGTATATGGAAATATTGACGGCATGGATGTTCGAAAAGAGTTCCCAGAGCATCAGCGCTTTATTTGTGAGTCTGTGTCTGTTTGGATGACACATATTGGCGGAAACGGTCCTGGTAAGTATCCTCCACTAATTAAAAATGCGCTGGGAGTTAAAGTTCCAAAGCTTTTTATATGCGGGCATTCACACATCTTAAGGGTTATTTATGACAAAAATTATAAGATGCTTTACATGAACCCGGGTGCGGCAGGTAACTACGGAATGCATAAAACAAAAACTTTATTACGTTTTTCTATAGATAAAGAGAATATAAAAGACTTAGAAGTAATAGAAATAGGCACTATATAATTTGAATAATTTTACTGCTGTATTAATAATCTTCTTATATTTGAATAGTTATTTCCCCATTTATATTATCTAAACTTATCCGATTTATTTATTGTTTTATATCTGACAACTAGTCTGCTCAATTGTTTCTAAGCATAATATTCAACAACATATATTATTGTTTTTTAGATTTTTACATACCACCTGCTAAACTCTTAATCGAACTAATGATTCCCTCAATAATCTAATAAATTTCCCACCAAAACTATATCACTTACATGTACGACATTATCGAACTAAACGGCAGAGCATTAAGCAAATTGCGAGAAATTGCCGAAGACTTAAACATTCCCAAATTCGAATCATTAAAAAAACAAGACCTGATTTACAAAATTCTCGACTTTCAGGCAGTCAATCCTACCAAAGTACCGGAAACTATGAAAAGTAAAAAAACTAGCTCTGACGATAAAAAACCAAGCGCTTCTAAAGCAAGCAAAAGCGAAGCGGAAGAAAGCGAATCCAAACCAGCTGTTGAGCAACCTTCCAGAACCGAGCAATCCTATCATGAAAATGAAAAATTCTCCCTACCGGTAGATCCGGTTATTTCAGAAAGTAATGTTAGACCGGATAACCAACAAGGACAGCCTACACAGGAGCAGCCTAGACCTGAAAAAAGAAATGAAGTAAATTTTGATGGTATTGTTGAAGGAGAAGGTGTACTGGAAGTTATGCCTGATGGATATGGATTTTTACGCTCTTCAGACTACCAATATTTAAATTCTCCAGATGATGTATATGTATCTCAATCTCAGATTCGTTTGTTTGGATTAAAAACCGGAGATACCGTTAAAGGAGAAATTCGCCCCCCAAAAGAAGGTGAAAAATACTTTCCTCTTATTAAAGTAGAAACTATTAATGGACGGGATCCTTCTTATGTACGAGATAGAGTTCCGTTTGACCATTTGACTCCTTTGTTTCCAAATGAAAAATTTAAGCTTACAAAGCCTAAGGACAATAATATTTCGATGCGCATTATTGACCTCTTCACTCCAATTGGAAAAGGACAGCGTGCGTTAATTGTAGCACAGCCAAAAACAGGTAAAACTGTTTTGATGAAGGAATTGGCAAATGCCATTTCTGCCAATCATCCAGAAGCATATTTAATTGTACTCTTAATTGATGAACGTCCGGAAGAAGTTACCGATATGGCTCGTAGCGTAAATGCCGAAGTTATCTCCTCAACCTTTGACGAACCTGCAGAGCGCCATGCACGTATTGCAAACATTGTATTGGAAAAAGCTAAGCGTATGGTTGAATGCGGACACGATGTGGTTATCCTACTTGACTCGATTACCAGACTTGCGCGCGCATACAACACACTTTCTCCATCTTCGGGTAAAGTATTATCCGGTGGTGTAGAAGCTACTGCATTACAAAAACCTAAACGCTTCTTTGGAGCTGCTCGTAAAATTGAAAATGGAGGGTCACTTACTATCCTTGCAACTGCACTTACTGAGACAGGATCTAAAATGGATGATGTAATCTTCGAAGAGTTTAAAGGAACAGGTAATAGCGAGATGCAGCTTGACAGAAAGCTTGCAAACAAACGCATTTACCCTTCTATTGACATTACTGCTTCAAGCACACGCAGAGATGATTTATTAGTTGACAAGGAAACTTTACAGCGCTTGTGGATACTGCGTAAACATCTTTCGGATATGACTCCGCTTGAAGCAATGGAATTCATTAAGGACAGAATGAAAAACACTCAAAGCAATGAGGAGTTTTTAGTGTCCATGAATAGCTAAAAGATGAATCTTAGTCAGCCATTTAAATTTGCAGCTTTATCTGCAGGGATAGTAGTTGCCGTAAAACTTTCTTCCTTTTTTACCCACACACAATTTTCTGGCATTGGTGCTTATTCAGGCCTAATTGCCCTTGGACTAACTGGCATTCCACTTTATTTAGGCATAAAAGACAAACGTGATAACGAACTTGACGGCTATATAACGCTTAGGCAAATAATGATTATAGGAGTATTAATCTCGATTCAAGCAAGTATTTTAGTAGCGCTATATAATTATATACATTATTCTTTTATTGATTTAGAAGTAATGAAACATTGGGAATCTGAAGCAAGAAGATTGGGCGCTAATGAGAATAAATCTGAAAAAGAAATTGTTGCCGCTATAAAGATGTTAAAAGAATTTTACGCTCCGTTCAAACAAGCCACCGTAGCGCTAACTGGCGTATTGGGTACCGGGACTGTTCTGTCTTTTATTCTTTCCTCCTTTCTTATTAGGAAAGAAGAAAATAGTTAAATATTTCCTTTAGAAATTATTTCTGCTCCAGTCTTACTAAAATCTAATCCATCAAAAGTACCTGAGCTCATCATCAGCAAATTTTTCTCATGCCAATCTTGATTAGAAATGTAGGAAGGAATTAATGCAGAGTCTGTAATTACTCTGATAATTTCTGAAGCAAAAGAGTTTTTTATTTGCAGCTCCGTAATTGGCTTAAGCTTTTTATGTTCTATGGTATGAGGATTAAAATAAACAATAGCCTCATCCGCAGCATCCATAGTTCCAGCATATTCTTTCAGAAATTTTTCGTTTAGACTACTAAACGTATGAAGCTCCAAAAATGCAATAAGCTTTCTAGTCGGAAATTGTTTTTTAACCGCTTCAATAGTTGCTTTAACTTTAGAGGGCGAATGAGCAAAGTCTTTATAAAAAGCAAAGTTAGAGCTCTTCACTATTAATTCTAATCTTCTGGACGCACCTTTAAACGAAGATATAGCTTGATAAAACTGCTCATCGCTAATGCTTACCTGCTTACAAACTAAACGCGCACCATTTACATTCATTAAATTATGTTCTCCATAAACCGACAGCGGATACAATCCTTCTCCTACTCTATTTTGTAATGGGGGAGTTAAGAAGGTTACTCCATTTTCAATTTTATGCTTGGGAACAGCATAGGGCAATTTCCTGATATCCGCTCTAGCCTTTGCTACCAATGTTACAACTTCAGGATCCGTCTCGCAGTAAATCAATGAGCCCGACTGCTCTATGCAATCAATGTATTTTTTGAATTGCTCCAAGTAACTTTGGTAGGTAGGAAAAACATTTATATGATCCCAAGCAATGCCACTTAAAAGCGCAACATCCGCTTTGTAAAGTAAAAACTTAGGGCGCCTGTCTATTGGAGAAGCTAAATACTCATCTCCTTCAAACACCGCAATGGTTGCAGAATCTGTAATCTTTACCATCGTATCAAACCCATCCACTTGCGCGCCAATCAAATAATCAAAATCTTTTCCGCAGCTTTTTAAAACATGAAGAATCATGGCTGTGATAGTAGTTTTACCATGACTTCCTCCTATGACAATCCGAATCTTGTCTTTTGTTTGCTCGTAAATATATTCAGGATAAGAATATATTTTTACTCCCAACTCTTGTGCACGTAAAAGTTCTGGATTGTCTAGTCGAGCATGCATTCCCAATATTACCGCATCAATACTCTTTGTGATTTTTTCTGGAAACCAACCAATCTTGGCAGGGAGTAAACCAAGCTTTTCTAAACGTGTTTTGGATGGTTCATTTATTTCATCGTCAGAACCTGTAACAACATATCCTTTTTTGTGCAACGCAATTGCCATGTTATGCATTACCGCTCCGCCTATCGCTATAAAATGTACCCTCATACTTTTTTTACATATAAAATCCAAACACAAATTTAGTGTAAAAACAAATCAAACTACTATCTTTATATTTCAACTTTAATATCATGAAACTATATTCTATTAATACCGGACATTTTAAATTAGATGGTGGCGCTATGTTTGGGGTTGTTCCTAAATCCATTTGGAACAGAACCAACCCTGCAGATTCCAACAACATGATTTCATTAGCTATGCGTGCACTGCTAATTGAAGATGGCAATCGACTCATCTTAATTGATAACGGCATGGGCTCAAAGCAAAGCGAGAAATTCTTTTCGTATTACTTCATGCACGGTGATGACTCATTAGAAAAATCGCTGGCTAAGTATGGGTTTGGCCCAGATGATATTACCGATATGTTTCTCTCACACCTTCATTTCGACCATTGCGGAGGAAGTATAAAGTGGAATAGTGATCGCACTAAACCTGAACTCACATTTAAAAACGCAACGTACTGGAGTAATAAGCAACACTGGGAATGGGCTACGAAACCAAATAAACGCGAAGCAGCTAGCTTTCTTAAAGAGAATATTCTACCCATTGAACAAAGTGGACATTTGAAGTTTATTAGTGCGCCACCCCAACCCTCCCTATTGGGGAGGGAGCCCGAGCCCGATTACTTCACATCTGAACCATCTCTTTATCCGCTACTTAAAAGTCGTTCTGAGGAATTCATAAAAAATCCAACTCAGTCCGAAATGATTGCGTGGGAATTACTGCGAGAGAACAGAACTGGGTTTCACATCAGGCGACAACATATTATTGGCAGGTTTGTAGTAGATTTTGTAAATATTAAAACCAAAACTGTAATAGAGATTGATGGCGACATTCATGATTATCAACAACAAGAAGATGCAGAACGAACACAATTTTTGAACAGTCATGGATTTGAAGTAATAAGATTCAGAAATGAAAAAGTGATTGAAGATTCTGACAATTTTTTCTTAAAGATAAAAAACAAATTAACAGAAAAAAATGTTGTTGGCACTATTGACACAACTGGCTCTGTTCATCCTTCTTCCCTCCCTGATGGGGAGGGCCAGGGTGGGGCATTACCTTACAGTTCCTTCCCCGATGGGGAAGGTCAGGATGGGGCTTCCCTTTTATTCTCCCACGGTCACACCGATGCCATGATGCATCCTCACATAAAGTACAAAGGAAAAACAATTGTGTATATGGCAGATTTGCTGCCAACCATCGGACATATTCCTCTTCCTTACATAATGGGTTATGATACTAGGCCTTTAATTACCTTAGATGAAAAAGAAAAGTTCATGAATAAAGCAGCTGAAGAAGGATATATTTTATTTCTAGAGCATGATCCAACTAACGAATGTTGTACAGTACAAAAAACTGAGAAGGGTGTAAGAATGAAGGATGTTTTTTCTTTAGAAAGTTTTTAGCACCCCTTACTCAGATTACCCATGCACTCTCTCTTGCTTTCCGTAATTGGCAATTACGCTGGCTTCAAAGTCTATCCATTCTTTCCATCGTGTGTCTACATCAATCCCACCATGATACTTTTTAGCAAAACTTAAAAATACCGTATAGTGGTTTGCTTCCGAAATCATAAGTTCATGGTAAAAAGCTTTTAACTCAGCATCTATCAAATTTTCAGAAAGCACTCTGAAACGCTCGCAACTTCTTGCTTCAATCATTGCAGAAAACAACAAGCGATCTACCAACCCTAAGCTTCTTCCTTCTCCTCTGCGCATAAAGCCGTATAACTCATTTACATATTCATCTTTACGTTCTTTACCAAGTACGTTACCTCTATTTTTTATTTTAGTGTGAACCATTTCAAAATGAGTTAATTCTTCCTGTGCAAGCTTAAGAAGCTCATCTACAATTTCCGAAATCTCTGGGTGTGCAACTATGATAGATATACAATTGGTAGCGGCCTTTTGTTCGCACCAAGCATGATCGGTGAGAATTTCATCAATATTAGTCTCCACAATATTTACCCAACGTGGGTCGGTAGGAAGTTTAAGGCCAAGCATAAGCAAATATAATGCGAAAAATCCGAGTCCTCTTTGCGAGCTTTTAAGTTACAATACAGAAACCGCTAAGTACGCAAATCAATTACACACTCCGACTCGTGCCGAAGGCATCCCTTCGGGATAGGGTTCCTTGGAAAGGAGTCCCTTCGGGACAAAGCACGTCAAGAACATCAAGCAAAAAAATCTGATTTTTGGCATTACCCATTTAAGTATTTTTACAGCATGCTAAAAAAGAGTTTCCGAATTTACGAGCATCTGCACATCCCCTTCTGGCTTGTAAAAGATACTTGCTGGGCTTATGAGCTAAAAACATTAGGTGTTATAATGATACTTCCAACACTAACACTAGCTGTTATTCTGTCCATTAAAACCAGGAGACAGTTTGAATATTTTTTACCTAACATAGCCATTGCATTATGGATAGGTGCAAACTCTATTTGGATGTGTGATGAATTCTTTGAGTTAGGAATAAAAAATGCCTGCTATCCTCTATTTGCACTTGGTTTAATTCTAATTCTATATTGGTTAGTGAAATACTTTCCCGCAATTTGGAGAAAGGAAAATACAGAAACTAACTCTTAATTTGATGGTTCAGAATAGAACTTCCTTATCATAGGAGCGCTGGTCAAGCTGGTAACCAACGCCATTACAACCAATGCAACAAATATCTTTTGAGAGATCAATCCTGCATTTAATGCAAGTGTTCCTAATATTATTTCCATAGCACCTCGTGCATTGAGTCCAAAACCAACTGCTAAAGAGTTTTTAAGCTTTATGCCACCGAGGTAAGCCCCAAACGAAGCGCCTAATACTTTTCCAAAAAATGAAAGCAGTAAAATAACTACAACTACCACCACATCAAAGGAATCAAAAAAGTTTACTCTCAATCCGATAGACACAAAAAATAAAGGAGCAAAAATATTTGTAATAAACTGGTGAATAATTTCTCTAGCCTTTTCATGTAAATGAACTGAATCTCCAAAAGCAATTCCCGCAATGAAGGCACCTAATATGGCATGGATATTTATTTTTTCGGTAAAAGCAGCACAAAGCAAACATACTCCTATGGAAATTGACAACACGCCACCCGGCCAGGAAAGCTTTGTTTGAATCCAAGGAAGGGAACGATCAATAATTTTTTTACCGATGGTGAGCATAAACAAACCAAATCCTAATATGTACAAAATCGTATGGACGGCACTCATGGATTCATCCGGATTCTGCATGGCAAGTAAAAACGAAAATATTAACCATGCCACTAAATCGCTAAACATGGCAGAAGCGATAATCAGCATTCCAATATTGGATTTGAACAAATTCATATCCATCAATATCCTAGCAATAACAGGCAAAGCCGACACCGATAAGGCAGTACCTATAAAGATTGAAAAAAACATATCCCCTTTGATGTTATGGCCTAATAGAAAAGGAAAATAATATGCAGCTGCAAATCCTGTAACAAATGGAACAATCATCCCAAAAAAGCTTGTATAGATGGCAGTTTTCCCTTGCTTCAATACAAGTGGCAGTTGCACTTCAAGTCCTGCAACAAAAAGCAACAGCACAACGGCTAGATTTACTAATCCATCAAAAGCAATTGAAACTGTTCCGTCTTTTGGAAATATGCGCTCAAAAAAATCAGGACTTAACGTTCCTAAAATTGTTGGACCTAATAAGATGCCTACTACAATCTCACCCATCACTATAGGAAACTTAAACTTCCTTCCTAGCTCAGAAATAATTCTTGAAAGAATTAGAATTACGCCAATGGCAGTAAGTAAAACAATTAGATCGTTGTGCGTGAATTTAGACACAAAAAATTATATTCGGGAATGTACAATCAACAGGTTACACGGAAGCTCAGCTAATATATACTCAATGTCGTGAGTGAAAATGCGATCAAACAAAGTAAGATTCATATCCGGTGAGTTGATAACAAGTAAATCTGCCTTTTTAGTTTCAGCATACTGACGAATAGCGTATCCAGGTTTACCTTTTACAATTTTTTCATTAATCTTTATTAATCCCGTATCACATTTGGAAACTATAGAATGTAACTTTGAACTTTCAGATTCAGAAAACTCTTTTTTTAGCTTAGTAACCTCAGGAGCGCTGCTACTATCTGCCATCGTCATAGCCATTGCAGGTGCATGCATTTCGCGCACCATGCTAATTTCTTTAATACCCATAACTTTTGCAAAATACTGGGCTGTATTTATGGAATGGGCAGTTTTAGGGTGATCCAAATCTACTTTCACTAAAACTTTTTGCTGTGGGTAGCTTACCAGTTTATCCTGCGTTAATAATAAAACAGAACATTTAGCCTTTCTGCTTAATGTGCGTGCAGGTGAGCCCATATAAAAGCGTAGGATGCTTTCTTTTTCAAGTGCGCCTAATATTAATAAATCAACAATATTAAGCTTACATAATTTCAGAATAGTATCAACCACATCTCCTTCTGTCCAAATAATTTTTACTTTCCGTTCTTCAATATTGTTTTTAAATAAAATGTCTTCCAGCTCTTTAGACTTTTCCTTGGTTTTTTCGCCAACATGAATAAGAATTAATTTAGAATTGCAGGCATCAGCAATTTTTTTGGCCTCCACCAAAACGGGTGCCATTCTGGGTGAAAATGATAGCCCAACAGCTATTGTTTCAAAAGGAAAGGAAGCTCGTTTAGTTAACTTATGAAGATCATACTCCATTAAGCAACTCCTGTTTTACGAACTCCAATAGGTTTTTTAGGAATGTTAGCACCCGAATTCATATGTTTTCCTGAATTATCGTGTGCGAAATTATGATCTGGCTTTTTAGTGTTGTCATCTAATATCACAGGAGCGCCATCTTTTTTAGCTTCTTCTTGCTTTGTGAAAATATCTGTTGGCTGCAGGATGTTATACCATAAGATTGCCTTCTTAATATCCGAAGTATGTACTTTATCCTTATCGTAGTTTGGCAGCACCTCTAGAAAAAACTTAACAAGCTCCTCATCCGATGTTTTAACATCTGGCGCAAGCGCACCTGCTTGCTTGTCAAATATCTTTTTCAAAACATCTCCTACTGGTACAGTATCTCCGGTACTTAAGTACATGCTAATGTTATCAAGTACGCTCACTTTTGAAGAAGCATGAACGGGCATACGTTTTTTATCCAGCATTGATTCAACGATTAAACCTGCTTTGCTCTGCGCAATAACTTTAAATAGTCCGGTTTGTCCAGAAATTGAAATGATTTTACTTAAATCCATAGTGTTTGTTTTTTAGGTATTAACAAATGTAGAAACTTTAACCAAAGATTTAACATTTTTTCACAGTCAAAATTCACTGATATATCAACCATGCATTTGATAGTTGTATATTCGTAAGCCATGAAAATGCTTTGGGAAAATATACAAATTGCGCTTCGCTCGGTTACGAGCCAGCTTCTGAGAACTATTCTTACTATTTTGATTATTGCAATAGGCATAACTGCTTTAGTTGGCATCCTAACTGCTATTGATAGCATTAAGTCTTCCATCAACAGCAATTTTACGGATATGGGCGCCAATACCTTTACCGTTCGAAACAGGGAAATGTCGGTTCGCATTGGCAAAAAGGGTAAAAAGCCCAAAAGATTCCCTGCAATATCATACAACGATGCCATGCAGTTTAAGCGGGAATTTAAATACGGATCTGCTGTATCGGTTTCAACCTTTGCCTCCTTTGCTGCTACACTAAAATTCAAATCCAACAAGAGCAATCCCAACATACAAATCTTAGGAACTGACGATGACTACTTAGCTACTTCCGGATATGAACTATCAAAGGGAAGAAACTTTTCTGCTCAAGATGTCCAGAATAACGCCCACGTAGTTATTATTGGCAATGAATTAGTAAATGTGCTCTTCAAACAAAAAGAAGAACCTGTTGGACAAACTATTACAGTAGGTAGTGGGAAGTTTACCGTGATTGGAGTGCTAAAATCAAAAGGCAGCAGCATGATGATGGGTGGAGATAAAATATGCTTATTACCTGTTACTAATGTGCGACAATATTTCCCTAACCCAAATATGTCTTTTACCATAAACATCCTAGCTCACAATGCAACCTCGATGGATGCTACTGTTGCCGAAGCCACCGGAACACTTAGAAGCATACGAAAACTTGGAACTGGCATGGAAGATAATTTTGAAATAACAAAAAGCGATGCATTAGCCGGAATCTTGATTGAAAATATTAAGTATGTAACCATGGCGGCAACCATCATTGGAATTATCACACTACTTGGCGCAGCAATTGGACTCATGAACATCATGCTGGTAGCAGTAGCAGAAAGAACTAGAGAAATTGGTACCCGAAAAGCATTAGGTGCAACCCGACAAGATATTATGAGGCAGTTTTTAATTGAAGCAATTGTTATTTGTTTGTTAGGCGGTATTGTAGGAATTTTTCTTGGCATCTTGATTGGAAACATCGTCTCCCTTCAAATGAGCTCTGGATTTATAATGCCTTGGCTTTGGATTGGCACCGGCATTGCAATTTGTGTAACAGTTGGAATAGTATCAGGTATTTATCCCGCTATGAAAGCAGCTAAGCTAGATCCTATTGAAGCGTTGAGATATGAGTGAATTTCTTTATGCTTCCTGAACTTCTTTAAACTCCGAAGTAAAGTGAAATTTAATATCTGGATAAGTCTCCTGAGCTTTTTGCAACATCCAAGCACTTTCTGATAAATACACAGGTCGGTTTTCTTTATCGAAGGCAACATTGCCTGATTTTACATTCATAAATTTATCAACCTGCTCTTTATTATCCGAGGTAAACCAGCAAGCTTTATAATAATCCTTAGGTTGAAATTCGCAAGAAGCACCATACTCACCAGATAATCTGAATTGAATAACTTCAAATTGAAGCTCCCCTACTGTTCCAACAATTTTTCTGTTTCCAAGTGTTTGTACAAACAACTGCGCTACTCCCTCATCCGTCAGCTGTCGAATTCCTTTTTCCAGCTGCTTGGTCTTCATTGGATCTTTATTGATAAGCTCTTTAAATATTTCTGGAGAAAAGCTAGGGATGCCTTTGAAATGCAGCTTCTCCCCTTCGGTAAGCGTATCGCCAATTTTAAAATTTCCTGTATCATACAATCCAATTACATCGCCCGGCCAAGCTTCGTCCACAATGCTTTTGTCGTTAGCCATAAAATTTACAGGGCTGGAAAAGCGTAACTTTTTATCTAAACGAGTATGATAAAAGAATTTATTGCGCTCAAATTTCCCGGAACAAATTCGACAAAATGCAATTCTGTCTCTATGATTGGGATCTAAGTTGGCGTGTATCTTAAAAATAAATCCTGAAAAATCATTTTCATCGGGCTGAATAATACGTTCGTCAATTACTCGGGGTTGTGGCGGAGGCGCAATACGCACAAACGTGTTTAACAACTCTTTTACACCAAAATTATTAATAGCACTTCCAAAAAAAACAGGCGCCAAATATCCTTCGCGGTATAAATTTAAATCAAAATCTTCGTAAACTCCTTCAATAAGCTCTACATCTTCACGTAATTTCTTTGCATAATCTTCGCCAATATATTTTTCTAATGATGAATCGCTAATATTATCAATGGCAATAACATCTTCAGAAACTTTTGATTTATCACCCGAAAATAGCTGTAAGGTTTTATCGAATAAGTTATATACTCCTTTAAATTCAGAGCCTATGCCAATGGGCCAGCTTAGCGGACGCGTATGAATACTTAGTTCTTTGTCAATCTCTTCCAACAAATCATAAGGGTCTTGTCCCTCACGATCCATTTTATTAATAAATACAATTACTGGAGTGTTCCGCATGCGACAAACTTCCATGAGCTTACGAGTTTGCTCCTCTACTCCTTTTACGCAGTCAATTACCAATATTACACTATCCACTGCCGTAAGCGTACGGTAGGTATCCTCCGCAAAATCTTTGTGTCCGGGAGTATCTAGGATATTAATTTTATATCCATCGTAATCAAACCCCATTACCGAAGTAGCAACAGAGATTCCCCGTTGCTTTTCAATCTCCATAAAATCCGATGTAGCTGCTTTTTTAATCTTATTGTGCTTAACAGCACCCGCTGTTTGAATAGCACCTCCAAAAAGCAACAGCTTCTCTGTAAGCGTGGTTTTACCAGCATCCGGGTGACTAATAATACCGAATGTTCTGCGCTTTGCTATTTCTTCTTTGAGAGGCATATGGTTAAATGTACTTGAAAACAGGAAATAAAAAACCCTAAAGGAAGAAACTGATTTCTCGCTTTAGGGTTTAGAAAAAAAATATTATTCAGCTACTACTTCAAAATTTACTTTTACAACTACTTCTTTGTGAAGCTGAACCGTTGCAATGTAAGTACCTAATGTTTTAATAGTTGATTCATCATCCAACGAAATATGTTTACGATCGATGTCGTGACCAGATCTCTTTATTGCTTCTGCAATTTGAATGGAAGTAACAGATCCAAAAATCTTTCCTTTTTCGCCAGCCTTAGCTCCCACTTTAAGCGTAATGCTTTTAAGAAACTCAGCAATTTTTTCTGCAGCAGTTTTAAGCTTCTCTTCTTTGTGAGCGCGTTGCTTAATAATTTCAGCAACTTCTTTTCTTCTGCCTTGCGTAGCTTCAATAGCAATGCCTTGAGGAAACAAAAAATTACGAGCATACCCTGGACGAACTTTTACTAGGTCATGCTTTGACCCTAAGTTTTGAACGTCTTGTTTTAATATAACTTCCATTTGATTTATCTTTAGTAGTTTGTGTATTTGTTTGTACTTAAATAATTATTTAAGCATATCGCCAACAAAAGTCATTAACGATAAGTGACGAGCACGTTTTACGGCACGCGCAACTTTACGCTGATATTTGATTGAGTTACCAGTCAGCCTTCTAGGAAGAATCTTCCCTTGCTCATTCATAAAACGCATCAAAAACTCAGGGTCTTTATAGTCGATGTGTTTCATGCGCATTTTCTTGAAACGGCAATATTTAGTGCGCATTACATCCAACACAGGTGGATTTAAATATCTAATTTCTCCTTTATCGTTTGTTATAACAGCCATGATAATATGTATTTATAGGTAAGTATTTTTTTTGTTTGTTGACTTAAGCGGTAGTCTCCTCTTTTCTTTCAACTTTTTTATTTGCTAATTTTCCTTTTCTTCTTTCAGCATATTGTAAAGCGTACTTATCCAAGTGCACCGTTAAATAGCGAAGAACACGCTCGTCACGCTTGTAGGCTGTTTCAAGAGTAGCGATAGCTTCTCCTGGAGCATCAATTTGAAAAAGGTGATAATAACCTGTGTTTTTCTTTTTAATTTGATAAGCTAGTTTTTTAAGGCCCCAGCTTTCTTCATGAACAATTTTAATGTTCAGCTCTTTCATGAGAGTCTTGTAAGAATTTAACGCCTCCTTGGTTTGCTCATCGGAGAGAACCGGAGTTAAAATAAAAATTGTTTCGTACTGTCTTGACATTTGTTTTTTGTTTTTCCTTTTGTCCTCCTGCCGTTTTAATGACAAGAATGGTCTAACGGGACATAAGGGGTTATTGTTTGTTTTTTATCCTTTTATTCTAAAAGGGTGGCAAATATATACAAAAATCACATGCGTATTAAGAATTTAATAGCTAAGAAGGTGATAAAAAGCCTTATAACAGGCAGTTTTTAGCCTAAAAACGAAGGAATAGAAAATCTAATTTATAACTAACTTTTTAATAACTCTAATTGCTCCCACATTTAAAGAAACGAAATAAATTCCTTTTGATAAATTATATCTTTTAAGGTTTATGACTTCCACATGTAGCCCCTTTGAAGATTTAGAATTTCCTATAGTTGTAATTGTTTTTCCTGTGATATCTAAGATTTCAAATTTAATGGATTCTGAATTGGCAAGTTGATACTGAACTACTACAAAATCATTTGCTGGATTTGGAAATAGCTGCATTCCAAAATCAGTATTTGTCACCTCATTAATTCCAATTTGTATGGTTCCACTTCGTAAACTATCGCGGTACGTAATTTTAGTAACGACAGGAAATCCACCAATATCAGTAGCATTTATTTGTAAGTACGGAATTTTCCCTCCTTGTTTCAACCATTTGTATTCATACTGCGTTGGTCTTGCAAAAGCAAATCCAATGCCACTGGAGTCTGCTATGGTATCACGAATATGTAGTGTAGATTTTACTCTTAGCGTAGAAAATGTTCCAAAAGGAGTTGTGAGTGTTCCCCATCCATCTACTTCATTAACGCGATGAATCTTTTGCCCGTAATAAAATGGCAGCGGAACTACACTTGGCGGTCCAAATTGCGAATCGCTAGAATCAATGTTTCCGTAATTAAGTGGGAAACGATAAATATAATCTTCGGAGCTATATTGAAAAGGAACCGGCAGCCCGTTGATGGATAATCCCTGACCAATCTGCTTTAAACTGGTAGATGATTTTTTAAAAAAGCCATACGCATTTCCCATGCTAATCCCTAAGCCTGGTATTGAATCAGGAGTATATTGTTTTTGACCATAAGAGGTGTTAAAAACATTAAACAATAAATTAAATGGAAATGTAAAAGAACTTGGATTGTCAAATTTCTCAACCCACTGAGAAGCTGCTTTCAAAAAAGAATAATTCCAAGTATAATTTGGTCCTGTTAAAGCTGGATTAATAGTATCCGTAGTGTTGCTGACCCGCAAGGTGTCTCCGGCAGAAGGCATATCGGATTGTCCAATTGGTATCTGTCCAAAACAAACTGTTGTAATAGAGAAGAAAATAGGGAATATAATTTTTTTCATTTTAAGTAAGTCTAAAATATTATCTGTACAATATAATGATGAATAATGAGTTAAAAGTAGTAAAATTTTCATCTAATTTGAAGTGGGATTTTACCTACTTTTGAAACAAAGCGATAAAATATATGAAAATACGTTTAAAGGTGTTTTACACCCTACCAGTTCTTCTTCTTCTTCTTCTGCTTTCAAATTTTTCTTTCTCTCAAGATAAAGATCTAATTCAGTTTTCTGGAGTAATTGTTGAAAGCGACAGCCTGCGCCCCGTGCCATTCACTAAAGTGATTAATAAAAGCTCTAACAGAGGAACGATGGCCGACTACTATGGATATTTTTCTTTTGTAGCAAAAAAATCTGACACTATTGTTTTTGCGGCAATAGGTTATAGGAAATGTGAGTATGTAATACCCGACACACTTTCTGGAAATAAATATTCATTAATTCAATCCTTAAACTACGACACCATACTTTTACAAACAGCTGTTATTTATCCTTGGCCTACCCCGGAGCAATTTAAAGAAGTTTTTCTGAGCAACAGCGTTCCGGACGATGACTTAGAGAGAGCTAAAAAAAATCTGGCTAGAGAAGATTTAAAATCCAGATACGAATCCATTCCTATGGATGGCAGCATGAATTACAAAGCCAGTATGCAACAGTATCAAAGCAAGCTGTATTGGGCTGGGCAATATCCTCCCAACAATTTACTCAACCCTTTTGCCTGGGCACAGTTTGTAAAAATGTGGCGGGAAGGGAAATTGAAAATGAAAGCCGGAAATGATAAAAGAAATGATGACTAATCATTTCGTTACGGCACAGCAATGAAACTAGTACAGAAATTTAAAAATTTAATTTCATTCTTCTTCCTCCTTTGCTTCACGCATTGGGGATTTGGTCAGGCTACACTTTATGGAACTATAACAGACACGCAAGGCAAACCCATAGAAGACGCAAAAATATCAATATCAAAAACCAGCATTTCTACATTAAGTGATGAGAACGGAGATTATAAATTAACGGTACCATCAGATAGCAGCCTTACTATCGAATACACGCATGTAAGTTTTGGTATTAGGCTAAAGAACATCAAACTCAAATCAGGAGCTAAAGAAAAATCTAACATTAGCGTAAATGCCATTACATCGCTGGATACGGTAGTGATAGAAGATAAAATTGCTCGTGCCAACTTTATTCAGTCGATACCCACAAAAAATATTTTTGTTCAATCAGGAGCTTCCGGAGATTTTAATGTGATATTATTTACACAGCTTGGTGTACAGCAAAGCAACGAGCTCAGCTCTTCTTATTCAGTACGAGGAGGAAACTTTGATGAAAATCTCGTTTATGTAAACGACATAGAAGTTTATCGCCCCTTTCTAACGCACAGCGGCCAACAAGAGGGATTAAGCTTTGTAAACTCGGACATGGTGTCCTCCATAAATTTTTCTTCAGGCGGATTTGAAGCTAGGTATGGCGATAAGATGTCCTCCGTTTTAGATATACGTTATACCAAGCCGAGGAAGTTTGCTGGAAGCGTTTCGGGAGGATTGCTAGGTGGCTCTGCTCATTTAGAGGGGGCATCAAGAGACAATAGATTTACGTACATCATTGGCGCCAGACAAAAAACTAATTCATATTTATTAAACTCACTGGATACAAAAGGAGATTACAAACCGTTGTTTTACGATGTTCAAGCCTATGTTACCTACAACCCAACGGATGAATGGGAGCACGATGTGCTTTTCAATTTTGCAAAAAATAAATATAGTGTTACTCCACAAAGCAGAAAATCTTCCTTTGGAACGGTAAATCAAGCACTTCAACTAAATGTTTACTTTGACGGTCGTGAGATAGATCAATATCAAACAGTTATGGGTGCCTATTCTACCATGTATCGCCCTCACGGAAAAGACCTTACTTTAAAGTTAATCACCTCTGTATTTAACACACAAGAAAGCGAAACTTTTGACTTGCTAGGCCAATACTACTTAGATGAATTAGAGAATGATTTCGGGAATGCAAACTTTGGGCAATCATCCTACAGTCTTGGTACCGGAGGTTTTTTAAACCATGCCCGGAATTACTTAGATGCCACCGTTTATAATATTGAGCACAAAGGAATAAAAGAGTGGAAAGACACCGGGAAGCAGCTTTGGTGGGGTGTAAAAGCACAGCATGAAGCAATTAACGATAAACTTAGCGAATGGACCATGGTTGATTCAGCTGATTACTCAATTCCCAATGGAGTTGATTCGATGGGGTATGTAAATCCAGGCTCACAGCCTTACGAATTATTGGAATTAAATGAATTCATTAAAACAAAAAACTCTCTTTCATCAAACAGATATACCGCCTATATTCAACATGCCTGGAGCAGAGATACCAAAGATACTAACGAACTAACTTTTACAGCAGGAATACGGGCCAATTACTGGGATCTAAACAAACAACTACTCGTTAGCCCACGCGCTACACTATCTTACAAACCAAATTGGGCAAAAGACTATGTGTTCAAGGCATCCTCCGGCTATTATTATCAACCTCCATTTTACAGAGAGCTGCGCGACTTTAATGGCAAACTTCACACCGATTTAAAAGCACAACAATCTATACATTTCGTTCTTGGCACAGACCACAACTACAAAGCATGGGGGCGACCTTTTAAATTTGTCTCCGAGCTTTATTACAAGCACTTAGACAATTTAATTCCTTACGAAATAGATAATGTTCGCCTCCGATATTATGCTGCTAACATTGCTAAAGGATACGCAACAGGAATTGACTTTAAAGTAAATGGAGAGTTTGTAAAAGGTACCGACTCTTGGGTTAGTATGTCCATCATGAAAACAATGGAAGATATTAAAAATGATTTCTACTACCTGTACTTAAACAGCGATGGAGATACCATTTACCCCGGCTATACTAGCAATTACATTGCTACAGACAGCATTCGTGTAGAACCTGGGTATATTCCTCGCCCAACCGACCAACGTGTAACGTTTGGATTATTTTTTCAAGACCATTTGCCAAATTTACCAAGGTGCAAAATGCATATGAACTTATTATTTGGAACGGGCCTGCCTTTTGGACCACCTACCTTTGAAAGATACAAAGATGTTCTTAAAATGCCCCCATATCGCAGAGTAGATATTGGTTTTTCTTACGAAATATTGAAAGGCGAGAAAAACAAAAACTTTAAAGACAGCACTCAAACTACAAATCTAATAAAACCTCAAGAGGAGAAAAAGGGATTGTTTAAATCTATTTGGTTTTCGATAGAAGTATTTAATTTACTTGGCGTGAATAATGTAGTTTCTTACTTTTGGGTACGGGATGTAAATGGCAGGCAATATGCAGTACCTAACTATTTAACTGCACGAATGCTGAATGCCCGTGTAATGATAAAATTTTAATCGCCTAAAATAATTTCAAGATTCCACTACATGCTGTACGAAGTAGAACCAATAAAGCATTTAACAAAGCTTGTTTCCGGTCAGGATGATTCGCGAATTTGGTTGAAAGAAAATAATTTTTCCGAACTCATTTTACTGCATTTTGCTTTAGATGGAAATGAGGCAGCGCTGCTAGAACTTACTAAAAAAAAGTTTGTAGATCTTGTAGCATTTACCCATGCGGTATTAGACGACAAACATGCTTTTAACTGGCTAGGTGAAAACAAAAAATATATTTGGGCTGCTACTGTGCGAGTTACTTACAAAGACCCAAGTGCTGAAGCTTGGTTAATTCGCAACAAACTAACTCACTTTGCAGAACTTGGCAAAGCTATTTTAAGAAACGAAGAAAACGAGCAAGCAGATGATATTTTTGGTGTCATAAAAAAGAGTTTGATGTTTATACTTAACCCATTTAAAAAGTGATAAAAGCAGAACTAATTTCTATTGGCGATGAGATTTTAATTGGGCAAATTACAAACACCAATGCCCAATGGATGGCGCAGCAGCTAAACCTGATTGGAATTTCAGTTACCAGACTTAGTACCGTTGGCGATAATCAGTTGGACATGTTAAGTGCTTTAAAAGAAGCACAATCTCGAGCTTCAATTATATTAATAACAGGAGGTCTTGGCCCTACCAATGATGACATCACTAAAAAAGTGTTGTGTGACTTTTTTGATACCAAACTTATTTTTAATGAAAAATGTTTTGAGGATGTAAAATTCCAGTTTAACTCCAGAGGGATAACAATGCCGGAAATAAATCGAGAACAGGCAGAGGTGCTTGAAAATTGTATTCCCATTCAAAATAAAAATGGCACCGCCCCAGGCATGTGGATTGAAACAATAAATGATAAAATATCAACCAATCCCCCACGCTCCTCTATTTTCGTTTCTCTTCCCGGTGTGCCTTACGAAATGAAGGCTATGATGAACGAATATGTTTTACCTGAGCTTAAAAAGAGATTTCAAGAAACATACATCATTCACAAAACCGTACACACGCAAGGCATTGGAGAATCTACATTAGCAGAAAAAATAAAAGCGTGGGAAGATTCGCTGTCAGAAAAATCAATTAAGCTCGCCTACTTACCTTCCCCAGGGCAAGTAAAACTTCGTTTATCTGCTTCAGGAAACAATCAAAATAATCTCATCAAGGCCGTTGATGAAAAGATAAGTGAGTTAAGAAAAATAATTCCAGACTGTATTTATGCTATTGAAGAATTTGGCAAAGAACCCGAAACGTTAGAAAAAGTTATTGGAGAGTTTCTTCGAGCAAAAAAAATGACTTTGGCAGTTGCAGAAAGTTGTACCGGTGGGTATATTGGTCATTTAATAACCAGCATTTCTGGCAGCTCTGATTATTTTAATGGAGGCATTATTGCATACTCCAATGAGTTAAAAATAAATGTACTGAAAGTAGATTCTGAAACTATTAATACGCTAGGAGCGGTTAGCAAGGAAGTTGCCGAGCAAATGTCCGATGGAGTACGCAAAAGGCTGAAAGCAGATTTTGGAGTTTCTACCACAGGAATTGCCGGACCTACTGGAGGAACAGACGAAAAACCTGTGGGTACTGTTTGGGTATCCGTAGCTAGTAAGGATACTATTATTTCGGAGAAATTTAATTTTGGAAATAATAGAGAGCGCAATATTCGCAGAGCTTCATTATCGGCCTTAAATATGCTACGAAATCAGTTAGAAAACAATTTCTAATTCCGCATAAAAATTGTAACTTTAGCCCATCTAAATTACGGAGGTATAATATCGAATGAAAAATAAAAGATTTTTTCTTTCATGGATACTAAGTTCGCTAATAATGTTTGGCGTTTCTTACCTATGGCATGGTGTATTTCTTAATGACTTAACAAGACTTTCTTATCCCAAAGAAATATTTCTTACCGGATCGGTTATTACCTATTTAATTTTAGGGTTTTTATTAACCAATATTTTTCACATGCAATTCCCAAAAAATATTTCAAAACGTCCTATTGTCCGAGGTATTATTTCGGGACTGATGCTTGGGATAGCAACGTATATTGTTACACTTGTTATTGGAGTAAATTTTAGCTCTGCCCTTACTACGGTAAACATTCTCTTTGATTTATCCTGGCAAGCTTTTGAACAAATGCTAGGCGGAATAGTTGTTGCTTTAGTTTACGTCTCTATTTACGAAGGAAATCCTGCCGAGGTCATTACTCGCAAGATGTTTGGAGGAGATTAATTAGCAAATGAACTTTTTGGAAATAAAAGATATTGCTGATGCTAAAAAACGCATTGCAAATCACATAAACACTACTCCTGTAGTTTCTTCTTCTTTATTAAATAATTTATTAGGTCACGAAATTCTCTTTAAAGCAGAATGTCTACAAAAAGTAGGCGCATTTAAAGCACGAGGCGCATGCAACTCCATTGCATGGCTGATAGAGCAAAACAACAAACCAAAACACATCGTTGCAAATAGCTCTGGCAATCATTCTCAAGCTGTATCATGGGCAGCAACAAAATTTGGAATACCAGCAACAATATTTATGGCAGAAACCTCCTCCAAAGTGAAGGTACAAGCAACCAAATCTTATGGAGCTGAAGTAATTCTATGTAAAACACGTAATGAAGCAGACCAAAAAGCAATGCAGACATCTGAAGAATCTGGAACGTATTGGATTCCTCCTTTTAATCACGAACAGGTAATTGCAGGTCAGGGAACTGCTGCTTTTGAAGCGCTACAAGAAATTGGCAACGTAGATGCAGTATTTGCGCCCTGTGGCGGTGGTGGACTACTTTCGGGCACTTATGTTGCGACCAAAGCATTATCACCAAATGCAGAAGTTTGGGGAGCAGAACCATTAAATGCAAATGACGCTGCTATATCCTTACGAAAAAAATCTATTTTTCATTTTGATACCATGCCCAATACACTGGCCGATGGAGCAAAAACATTATCGGTTGGCGACATCACCTTTGAATATCTTAAGAAGCTTAATGGCATTTATGAAATTGAAGAAGAAAAAATAATTTACTGGACTCAGTGGCTAACTCATTTACTTAAACTGCACATTGAACCAACCAGCGCTTTGCCCATGGAAGCTGCAAAAAGATGGTTACAAAAACAAGCTGGAAGCAAAAAAGTTTTAATAATTCTTTCTGGCGGAAATGTGGATCAAGAAAAAAATAAAGAAATTTGGAATTCAGATTTTTTATCCTCCACACCAAGCATTAGTTAATAAATTCATATTATGAAAACAACAATTTATTTCTGTCTTTCTTTTCTACTTACTGCAATAAACGCTACAGCACAAATTGCTGAGAAAGCAGAGGATATATCTCCGCTTCTTATCAGTGAAAAAATTCCTTCTGTAAATATTATAAATGCAAACGGAAAAACCGAATCTATATTAGATGTAATTAAAAGAAAGCCCACAATACTTCTTTTTTATAGAGGCGGATGGTGCCTCTATTGCAATGCTCATTTGTCAGCAGTTGGACAAATAGAAAAAGAGATTTCAGAGTTGGGATATCAAATAGTTGCCGTAAGCCCTGATTCGCCAAAAAACTTAATGAAGTCTTCCGAGAAAAACAAAACAAACTACGCCCTTTATTCTGACAGTAAAGGGGAACTTACAATAACTATGGGATTAGCCTTTAAAGCATCCGAAAAGCAAATGCCAAGATTAACAGAGTATTCTGATTCATTAAACCAAGGATATTTACCCGTACCCTCTTTATTTATTATTGATACGGACGGGACAATTATTTTTGAGTACATAAGTCCAAACTACAAAAACAGAATAAGTACCGAAACCCTACTCGGAGTTTTAAAAAGTCTTAAAAAGGAGTTGAAGTAAAAGCTTGCTAATAACCGTATTTCTCTTTCCAGTTTTTTTTCAGGTAGTCGCGAAATCTTTTTTCCACATCATTGTCACCTGGCTCATATAATTTTGAGCCACTAATCTCTTCAGGCAAAAATTCTGCAAAGGCAAAGTTGCCGGCTTGGTTGTGAGCATACTCGTAACCTTTCCCATATTCCAAATCCTTCATCAGCTTTGTAGGAGCATTGCGTATGCTTAGCGGAACAGACAGGTCTCCTTTTGATCTTACTAGTTCCTGAGCAGCACCTATAGCTTTATACGATGCGTTGCTTTTAGGAGAGCAAGCCAAATAAACCACTGTTTGAGATAATATAATTCTTGCTTCGGGCATACCAATTACATTAACGGCCTGAAAACAATTGTTGGCAAGCACCAATGCCATGGGATTAGCATTGCCAATATCTTCAGAGGCAAGAATCAACAAACGCCTGGCAATAAAAAGAGGATCCTCCCCTCCTTCCACCATTCTAGCAAGGTAATAAACGCCTGCGTTAGGATCACTACCGCGAATGGATTTTATAAATGCTGAAATAATATCGTAATGTTGTTCGCCTGCCTTATCATATAGCACCATTTTTTGCTGAACAACCTCAACGAGTTTTTCATCTGTAATCTCTACTACCTCTTCGCTGACTGCGTTTACAAAAAGCTCCAACGTATTATATAACTTTCGCACATCTCCACCTGATAGTCGAAGTAAAGCATCCGTTTCTGTAAAAACTATTTTTTTCTTCTTCAAATACTCATCTGTTCGAGAAGCATACTCAATCAACGTTAATAAATCGTCCTTTCCTAAATGCTTTAATACATAAACCTGACAGCGTGATAGCAATGCAGATATCACTTCAAATGAAGGATTTTCTGTTGTTGCACCAATAAGTGTGATAGTGCCTTTTTCCACAGCACCTAACAGGGAATCTTGCTGCGCTTTGCTAAACCGATGAATCTCATCAATAAAAAGTACGGGCTGGTTAGTGCCAAAGAAAGCATCGGATGAAGCTTTGTCAATTACTTCTCTGATATCTTTAACTCCTGAATTGATGGCACTGAGTTGATAAAAAGGCCTTTTGAGGTGCGTAGCAATAATCCTAGCCAAGGTAGTTTTGCCAACACCCGGGGGGCCCCAAAGCAAAATGGAGGGAATGGTGCCTGCTTCGATGGCTCTTCTCAAAATTGCTCCTTCCCCTACTAAATGTTTTTGTCCTACAAAATCATTGAGGGATGTAGGACGCAACCGTTCTGCTAGAGGAATACTCATTAATGCAAATATATAAATTTGAGAACCCTTCTTTTGTCTGAATCGTAAATGGAAAGAGTAATTTTTTACTTTTGCAACTCCAAACGGTGGTTGTAGCTCAGTTGGTTAGAGCATCGGTTTGTGGTACCGAGGGTCGCGGGTTCAAGTCCCGTCATCCACCCAAAAAAACCTGACAAATATTGTCAGGTTTTTTTTTATTAAGAACAAGATCTATTTTTCTTCAACCAAATCCATCTCACACTTTGAGCACTTGCCGGGAGCAGTCTCTCTAATTTCTGGACAACCACCACAGGGACAGATATACCCTACATCTGAAGATGATTTACCTTCATTCATAACAGAAACGCCATTGGAAGTATCTGCAGGAATGGCTCCATCATCTGTCTTTTTTTCCGAAGCATTACCACAGGAAAACAAAAACAAAGAGCAAATGATTGCAGATAATAATAGTAGTTTTTTCATTTTTATAAATTTTAATTAATATTACTTTTTCTGATTTCCTTTTAATTCCTTCTTTAATTTTTCCAATTCCTTATCTGAAATATTACCATCCGAATCTTTTTTCAAGGTTGTTCGAAGTCTAACACCGTCTTTACCCCAAATGTCAACATTGTAATATGGTTCTTCTGTAGCAGAAAAAACATGTTCTGAATCTCTAAACAAACTATAGAGCGGTATTCTCAATACCTTGGACATTAACTCCAACGTACGCACTTCTAAAGAATTTGTTGCAAACTGCTGATCAAGCTCTATTTCAGGGATATCTAAATGTTCTGAAAGTTGAGCAAAAGTGTGCCCGCTAAATTTAAGAACTTCTAAAACTTTATCTTTTAAATTAATGCTTCCCATGTTGCTTAATGAGGCACTGCAGGAGCAATTACAGCAGGGGCTGGCACCACTTCTCCTTTAAATGCTTGAATATAATCGTCCCATTTTTGTGTAAGATGAATATTTTCTCCAAAAAACTTAAGGATAGGTTCCATTTCTTCTGGCTTCTTATACCCAGGAACCTGCGTTAACATGCTAAAGTTCTCATCTAAAAATACGGTGGTAGGGTAAGATAGTTGATTGTTTAATAAAGAAGAAGCTAACTGATGCGTGGACCTTTTAACTTTAGGGTTGGGATTAACAAATGGATAATTATTAAACAAAATAGTATCCTGCATTTCAGCATCTAATTTCACTGCATAATACTTCTCATTCATGTATTTAATTATAATCGGATTTGAAAAAGTATTTTTATCCATCACCTTACACCATCCGCACCATTCCGTATACACATCAATAAAAACCTTTTTCTTTTTATTTTCTTTAGCACTTAATGCTACCGCTTCCTGAAAGGTAAGCCAGTTAATTTTTTCTTCAATTACATAGTTTAATTCAACAGGTTTATTGGAATTCAAATATATAAACCCACAAAAAACTGCGCCCAAAACAAAAAGACCTATTATAATTTTTATTGGCTTCATCATTCGCAAAGTTAATGAAAAATAGTTTTTAATTTTCTTAATGCGTAATTTCTAATTTGTTGCTCCTTATGCCTTATTCCTATTAACTATTCTCTATTTTGCAATTATTGCTCCTTATGCCTATTGCCTAATTCCTTATCCCTATTAACTATCTCTATGCAGTACTACCATATCTAATTCCTGCATTTTTTCGCTTTTATCATTTAAAAATTCAAAATGCCAAGTAATAATATTTCCACGCATTTTAACATCAGGAACAATAGATTTAACTAAGAGTGTAGCAGTAATTTTCTGGTTTGCATAAACAGGCTTTAAAAACTTCCAATTAGATACACTCAAGCCACATATTACAGTTTTCCCAAAACGAGGTATCCACTCTTTTCGATAAATAAGATTAAACAAATGCGGACCGCTGGCAATCAATCCCTTAAAAATTGTTTTAGCTGCTTTTTCTTTGTCAATATGAAAATCAAGCGGGTCAAATACTTTAGCGAATTCAATAATATCAGTTTCAGAAAGAATGATATCTCCAAAATCATATTCGGCTCCTTCAACAATTTCTAAATTCATAATTTTTTTCTGCTCTGGTAAAAACGATTTAATTATTAAATTTCATTTTATCTCGCAGTTTCATAATTGGCAATTCTAAAAAACGATACGTAATAGCACTAACTATTAAAGTTAAAGTATACGAAACGAATACATCCAAATAAATATTGCCAAACGGCTTAATAAAAGTAAAAGAGTGCACTAAATATAGGCTATAACTAATTAAGCTGATAAACTTAATTGCATTGCTAAAAGGAAGAAATAAAGGAGACGTAATCTTAAACTGCTTCTCTAGGTAAGGAAAAAGCAATGCAATGGACATACTCAAGAAGGATATCCACAGCACTCTACTTAACACAAAAGCATCCATCTTCATTTCTACACTTAAATACCCACCTAACAATATAGTTAATATAAAAATTATCAATCCAATGACAAATACCAATACACTCTCTAGCTTTTGATGTACGTTTTTATAAAACATTTTTATTGCGGCCAAAACAACGCCAATTAAAAGCGAGTCTAATCGGAAAGGAAAATTACCTACAATGGCTGCCCAAGGTCGATTTGTTTGAATTACCCAAAGTAATCTTGCCGTAGTAATAATTAGAATTAAACCAATTAAAAAATAGATAAATCTTTTTGGAGAAATAAAAATGCCATTTCTAAATACAACTGCAATAAGAATGGGGATTAATAAATAAAACCATTCCTCAATCACTAAGCTCCACGTTACCGGCATAAATCAATGCCCAACAAAATTATTTTGAAGAAAAAAAACAAATGCAAATATTTTATAGCCTAATGAATGATCAATAAAAATAAATTTAAACAGAATTATAGCGTAATACAAAGGCAACGTTCTAAACCACCTTCTCAACCAAAAATTAGCAAGAGTAGATATACTTGCATTATTTGAAAAATCCCTAATTAGAATCTGGCCAATTAAATAACCACTAAGGACAAAAAATATTTCTACTCCTAAAACACCAATAGAAATTCCGAAAATGACAGATTGTATAGAATGCGCAAAAAGCACCAATGAAATTGCAACCGCCCTGATAAGGTCTAATCCTAAGTTGCGATTCATTATGAAAAAATATGAATTAATAAAAACAAAACAATTCTGTTTAATCCTGGAATTTTAACAATACTTGTATTATTTGATTTTAATATTTTAAATAAAACTCTCCGCTTAAAACTTATTCTAACATCACTATTTAGTAATATTTTTTCTAATTCCGAAAATGCAGCAGTAGCAATTCTTCCATTTTTATAATTTAAAAGCAACTGTATATAGCTATGGTAAATGGTGCCTATCAAGTATTTTTTACTATTTATTACTTCTGCTTTAGAAACATAAATGCTATAATACAATACAGCAGACTTCACCCATCGTTGAAGAAAATCAACAGGATTAAAATTCAATCTTTTTTCATCTATACGATAATAACAATCAAGCAGTTCTGCGTGTAAAGATATTTTCACTTCAGGATGTAGTAATGCCTTGGTGTGTAATTCTACATCTTGAAGGCGCTCAAATCGTTCATCAAACCCTCCCGTTATTAACAAAAAAGATTTGCGCCAAATTACTTGAAGAATGCTCCAGGGTAGTTTATGCTGTAAAAAATCACTCAAAGAAGATTTAGATTTAGGATTCCATTTCCTTAAATCATCACCTATCTTTTCTGTAAACACTCCCATAGAAAAAATCCACATATTAAAATCTACGTTTTCAATGGTTTTCTGTACTCGATTATCGAGGCAATTAGGCAATAAAATGTCATCTGCATCTAGGAAAATCACATACTCACCTTTTGAAAAACTTATCCCTTGATTTCGGCATCCGCTTGCTCCTATGTTATGTGCATTATAATGAACAAATATTCTAGCATCCTTTAATTTCCAATCTTCTAAAATTACTCGTGAATTATCGGTAGAAGTATCGTCAATTATTATTAATTCCCAATTAGGGTACGTCTGATTAAGTACCGAAGCTAAGGAATCTACAATAAACAAACCTTTATTGTAACTAGGCATTATGATTGAAACTAATTGATTCACTATATAATATTATATAAAAAAAATAATTTAGTCGTTCAAATAAAATTTTTCTAGTTGCCGTACAATTACCTCTTCAGAAAATCTAAATCGACAATCCTCTTTTATTTTATTTGAATCGTATTGATTCTGGTTATTAAAGACTTTCATCATACTTTGAAAGTAATCTGCAACAGCAAAAGAGGGAACGAGGATCCCGTTATTTTTATTTACTATATCTCTTGGACCTATGCTATCCGTTGTTACAATAGGTTTACCACAAGCTAACGCTTCTATCAGCACCACTCCAAATGTTTCAAAAGTGCTAGCCAATAGAAAAATATCACAAGCATTCATTTCTTGCGCTACGCGTTCTCTCGACAGCTCGCCTAAAAAAGACACCTGCTTATCTACTCCAATTTTTACAGAATAACTCTTTAGAATTTCCATGATAGGTCCATCCCCTCCTATTCTAAATATTGCACCTGGCACTTCCTTTAAAAACAAAGCAAAAGAGTCAAGCATTAATTTGTGATTTTTTCGTTCTGACAAAAAAGACATGGTAAAAAAAACAGGAGCTGACTTATCAACTTGCTTAACACCTGTTTGATTAAAAAATAAGTCGCTTACCATATTAGGCAGCACTTCGAACAACTCTTCACTTATTGATAGATTTTTAGTTAGCAATTCCTTAAACCCCGTACTGACAATCAAATTTCTTTCAGAGGTCTTGAAAACTTTTTTAACAACATTAATATCTGCCTTTTTATTAATAGAACCAGTAATTAATGGCGTGAAGTGTTCAGTAATTACAAAGGGTATATTAGCTTTTTTGCTAATGTACATGGCTGCAATGCCACCATAAAAAACAGCATGTGCATGAATTATATTTGGCACACCATAACTCTTTACATATTCCAAATAGGTTTTATAAATTTTTTGGCCAAATAAATAATAGTTAAGTTTATAACTTTGGGGAATTAAAGCTTTATAGCTACTGTAATAAGTAGGCAGGTTATCATCAATCACCATCGTGTTTTCTGACGACTTCTTGCTACTAAAAGAATAAAATTCAGGAAAAAGAATACCTACTTGATGCCCTTTCTTTACTAAGCTTCGGGCTTGATCTTCAAAAAAAGTCCCTACAACAGGAGCGATACTTGTTTTGTACCAAGAAGGGATAATTAGTATATGCATCACGCAATTTTTTTCAGCCAAATACTGCTTTTAAATGGGTTGCCGGCTTCAAAATTTTTCATGTTTTGAATAAGAAAAGAGTGATGTTCTCTATGCATATAGTGAGAAGTCCATACAATTTCATAATTACTATTATTGCATAAAAATGCTTGCAAAAGATATTGTTCTAGCCACATCCGTTCACCTTCTTTTATAAACTTTTCAGGATATTCATAGGGTAAAAATATGTCATGAATATGAACGATGACCCCCTTGTTCAACCTAGGTAATATTTCAAGAATTTCAAAATTCACATCTCCATTAATTTTAACAGTATGGGTTGAATCTAAAAACAAAACATCATTTTCTTTTAATGAAGTAAATAAACTTAAATCTACTTCCTGCACTGCTTTAACAAGGACTTTGTTAAGACCGGGAATCCCTTTACGGATACTTTCGTTGGGATAGGGCTCGACAGCTGTAAAATCAAAATTCCTTCCCATTTCTGATTTATTCAATAATAACGCTTTCGCAGTTATCATCGTGCTATACCCCGAACCTACTTCTACAACTTTTGATGGTTTGAAGTGTCGAATCATGCAATGTAGCACGACTGCATCAATACACGTAAAAGAAGACTGAGCGAGTTGAAAATCATAATAATTTACAGCAACAGCTGGCCAAGCATCGTACTCTAATCTAAATCGGTTTGAAAAATCATGTAATAATTCTTTTTGTTTATCAATATTTAAATTAATTCCAATCAATTCACTTTTCTTAGAGAATACCTCTTCAGGTAATTTATTAAGATCCGGTATGTTAGAGTAATAATGATTTCGAGTAACGTTAATACCATACTTCTGCCAATACTTAAGCGGATAAGAAAATAATACACTTTGCAATACCTTTCTTTTCAATTTAAAAAATAAATTCATCTATAGTTATATGTAAATACTAGTTACCTTAAAATTACATTTCTTATTATCCCAAAAACCATTCTCCAGTTTTTTATTTTTATTGAATAACCAAACCCTTTTAATATATTTTTAATTGACAAAAGCTTATTGTTATTACGAGAATAATAGTCAGCTAGTCCAATATAGATGCTATACATCTTAGCTCTTACTGAAAAATGATTTTTAATATTTGCATAAATAGGGTTAGACAATATATAATTAAAAGCAATTTCAGATCTTTCTAAAAACTTAAAATCATAGGCTGTGCTGTTTCCATCATGCATCTGCATAATTACAGTGCGCTCATTTATTTTAAAAACATTAAATTGAAAAGCTACTCTACCCAAAAAATCATAACATTCAAAAGGTATTGGAAATGAATCAAATTTGATAGTTACAAAAACATCCTTATGAACGGCCACTGTTTGAACGGCTGGAGAAAATAACCAAACATTATTAATTAATCGGCAATCTGATTCAGAAAATTTATCATTAAAATAATTATCGACAATAGTATAATCTTGCTCTTGTTCATTTTTTACGTAAGTCTGATACGTATGAAATAATGCAATTGGAAAATTATGCTGCTTAATATTTTCATATAAAATCATCAAATGATTATTCAAATAATAATCATCGCTGTCTAAAAAACAAATATAATTACCCTTGGCTTGTTTAATTCCATTGTTTCTTGCTACAGACCGTTCTTGATTCTCTTGATAGATATACCTAATCCGAGTATCGGCAAATGAGTCAACCACATGTTTCGTATTATCTGTCGAGCCATCATCTATAATTATTAATTCAAAATCATCAAATGACTGATCTAAAACACTAGAAATAGCCTTAGCGATAAATGCAGCTCTGTTATAAGTAGGCAGCACAATAGAGAAAAAAGGTGCTGTGTTCATTTTATTTTAATTCCAAGAGTTTTTAAAAACAAAAGCAACCAATAGGGATTTCTCTTATTCATCGCTAAGTTAATTCCAGTAAAATTACCCATTATTAAAATACAGTTAATGATTGCTTCTTTGAATTTCCCTGTTAAAATACCCTTTACTAAATATTTAGTTAAAAGAATAAATAGAGAAAGTTGGCTTAGCTGCTCACTGCTGTACCTCTTTAGTAAATCTGGAAGTATCTCAGCGTTAGCAAGAGGAACAGAGTACCTAGTAAAAAACCTTAATCTTTTGATATAAGGAAAATTTGACTTTGCAGCTGGAATCAAATGATTCAATTTTAAATCGGGGCAAACACCTACGGCAAATCCCATCAAAACGGATATAAAAATCACTTGATTATCCTCTCCCGTCATGAGGCTTTGCCCTATTCCTACTCGAGATGTTGTCCTGAAATTATTTTTTTCAAACAACTCCAAGTATTTCATAAATATATCCTGTCTAACGCACATTCCTGTACCAGCAGGATAACAACGATTCCACTCCTCTTGGAGCGCAAACTCAACATTCTTTATTTTTTTTTCCTGAAAGGTATATCGACAATTAGCTTCAATCCAATCAGTTGTTTTATCAATAAAGTCAACCCAAACTTCTCCTGGCCCCCAAATTCCAACGTTTGGATACTTAGCAATAATTGCATTTAAATTAATTAAATATCCAGGATTTATCTCATTATCATCATCAACATTTACTACCCATTTAGCATTAGTATTTTTTACACCTGCAATCATTGCATTAGTTGCTCCGGGCTTTAGTTCTGCAATTATTTTTAAATTATTAATTCCATCTAATATCGCACTAAGATTATTATTGTCTCTTAAAGGCTTAGCGCAGTTGCTTTCTATAACTATTACCTCATAACTAAATTTATCAATTTTAAGTTTTTGAATAGCCCGCAAAGTCCTTTCTATGATTCTACTATCAGGGTTATGCGTTCGCAGTACAATTGAAAAGTCGTAAAAATTATTTTGCATTTTTAATCTTAGTTTTTAAATAGTTAATTAGCCCCCCGTTCCAATATACTAAATTCCATATTCGATTTGGAATGCTTAAGTATTGAATGATTACAAACAAGAATCGAATACTTTTATATTTCAAGGCTAACTTAAATGTATATCTAATATCTGAAAAATGTTTTCCATTTTTTAAGAAAAGATATTTTTTATGGTTTAAAAGTAGTTCATTAAGTAAAAACGGATAAAGAGTTGCGTAAGCTTCCTTTACACGCTGTAAATGAGTGAGTTTCACAAGTGATGAATAATAATTTATCCTAGAGCCACTTGAAGACTTATTATTCGTATGCCTTCTGTAATAACAAGTAGTTTCTGGATTGTTATAATAATGAAAATTAAGATGAGCTAATGTCGCTCGAAACCATAACTCATAATCTTCGCAAGATTTAAAGCTAGGGTCAAACATCCCCGCCTTTTCTATTACCCCTTTCCTTAAAAGAGGCGAATGAATGGCCATAATACAGTTTTTAATTAAAAATGTAAGCACCTCTTCATCTTTTCCACTCAGTCTTTTAGTTAAATTATTTTCATAATCTTTAACTGTAGCAAAATCTATTTCTGCTGTATTATTAAATAAAAGGACTTGTCCAAAAACTATATCTACTGATTGATTCGCCATTAAGTAATCTACCTGTAATTTTAATTTATTGGGATGAATAAGATCATCAGCATCTAAAAACTGAAAGAACTCTCCTTTTGAAAATTTTATCCCGGTATTTCTTGCAGCCGCAGAACCACTGTTTTCTTGATAATAATATTGAAAACGCTTATCTATCGTCACGTATTTATCAGCAATTGATTTGGTTTCATCTGTTGATCCATCGTCAATGATAATACATTCAAAATCTGAATAGCTTAGAGACAAAACATTATCTAAGGTTTCTGCTAAATAGGTAGACGAATTATAACAAGGAATGATTATAGAAATTAATGAACCCATCTGCTAAATAAATTTAGAGGCCATTACAAATCGCCAGTCCTGCGTAAACACACTTGTTTTATTTCCTTCATTTATTCTTTTAATATTCAAAAACTTAGATACTCTTTCCATTTCCGAAACAAATCTTTCAGATTTCAGCCATTGTTTTTGTGGAGGCTCATAGGCTACTTTATCTACTCGCCAGCTGATTGACTGTGGCAGCATTTTTTCCATTGCTTTCCTAAGAACAAATTTTGTCCACCCTTGATTAATTTTAAACTCATCAGGCAAAGAAAAAACAAACTCTACCAATTTGTGACTTAAAAAAGGGACTCTTACTTCTCTGGAGTGCGCCATGGAGTTTCTATCCCCATATCGAAGTAATTCTTTCAATCCTATTTTTGTAGTATTCTTTTTTAAACTAGCAACAAGGTATTTGTCGTATGGCATTTTTTGATTAAGCAAGGCACGCCTGTACCGCCCAATTTTCATTCGGGTAGTTTCAGAATCCAATAATGATTTATAGGGAGATGCTATTTGATGATATTTTAGATAAGCGTTGTGCTCGGTGTGAAACAACGTCTTATTTGAATAAAATAATTGATGTAAATAATTTTGATAGTAATATAAATAACCGGCCAGCTGCTCATCTGCCCCTTGCCCATCAAGCAAAACCGTGACATGCTGCTGCTTTGCAAGCTCCATCACAGCGTATTGAGCTACCACTGCTGTTGACCCAAAGGGCTCCTCCTGATGATAAGCAACTTTATCAAAAACATTTTCAAAATAAGCTTTGTCAGGCCAAGTATAATGAACAGCTAAATTATTACAAACACCAACAACCGATTCGATATGCGCGCCTTCATCTTTGGGGTGATCTTTAAAACGTGCCGAGAATGTGTTTTGCTGGAGTTCTTTTCCCTTCAGCATATCAATAAGCACCACAATACTGGATGAATCTAGCCCGCCAGATAAACTAGAACCTACAGGAACATCAGACCTTAATCGTAAACGAATAGATTCTGTAAACAATTCTAAAAATTTCTCGGCAGCCTGCTCAATAGTTCCGCCAAATTCCTTAGCATTTAAATCAATATCCCAGTATTTGGAAATGGTAATTTTTTTTTTGGAATCAATTAGTAAATAATGGGCTGCATCCAACTGATGAATGTTCTTGTAATACGTAGAAGTCATATCCGTCTCATCATCGATGATAGCCGTATTTACATAATGCAGTAATTTTTCTTGAACTAGTTCTTTTTTTATTCCCACTTCCCAAAACTGTTTCATTTCAGAAGCAAAAACAAATCTATTATTATCCTTGAAATAATAAAATGGCTTTTCTCCAAATCGATCTCTGGCACAAAACAAAGTCTGCTCTTTTTCATCCCAAATTGCAAAGGCAAACATACCGTCCAATTCCTGTAAACATTTTTCTTTTTTAAGATCATATAAAGCCAACAAAACTTCGGTATCGCTGTTAGATATAAACTTGTATCCTTTTGAAATCAGCTGTTCTCTTAATTCTAAGTAGTTATAAATTTCACCATTGTAAGTAATTGTATATCGAGTATCCGCATAATGCATAGGCTGCTTTCCTGAATCTGTTAAATCAATAATTGATAGTCTTCTATGCCCAAAACCTAAAGTAGACTTTAAGTTAATCCAATACCCCTCCCCATCCGGTCCGCGATGGGCAATTGCATTACACATCTTTTGTAAGACATCAGTCGCAACTAATTCGTTATTAAAAGAAAGGATACCTGCTATACCGCACATTAAAACATTGATTTAAAGCGTGTTTCCTGCAAATTTACGAAAAACAATGCGGTGGGATTGAATCTTTAAAAGAGATAAAAAGCAGTAAAAAGAACCTAATTAATTGCTTTTATACCCTACAAACGACTTTAAAATATATTTCAACTTCAAGCTAAAATTCATTGCTGTTAAGTGCGAGTGTTTGCCGGACATAATTGCTGAAAGATTGGTAAAACCATAATCATAAGCTGTAAAAGAATATTTTAACCAGATATTATTCAATAACTTTTCTAAAGAAGCATTATCATAAAACTTTAACTGAATATTAGAACTATACAAGTCATTAATTAAAGCTTTGAGTAGAATTAAATCACCGCATGAGATTCGGGAGGTTCTGTTTAATAAAATTTTACAAGCAAATTCTTGAGAATATTTTTTATTGTCAAAAGAAATACTCTTACGAAGCAATCTCACTAAAATTTTATCAGAAGCATTATTTTGAACTTCTTTTTCTTTACTAGATACTTGCTCCTCATGCACTCTGTATTCCAACAGCACCTGAGGAATATTTTCAATTTTTCCAACTTCAAGAATTCTAACCCATAAATCATAATCTTCGGCATGCAAATAATTCTGGTCATACCAAATACCATGTACGGTAAATACTTCCTTCCTAATTAATACCGTTGGATGACCCACCGGACAACCCGTTAGTGTAAAAACTTTTACTTCGTTATGTGAAACAGGAAAACCAGAAGTATCTTGATTAGTACCTACTATTTTGTAAAAAGTACCCAGCACCAATACATCTTGATTTTCTTCCAGGTATTTGTGCTGAAGCAAAAAACGATCTTTTAAAGAAATATCATCTGCATCCATTCGCGCAATGTACTTGCCTTTAGATTGTTCAACTCCAAAGTTTAATGTGTCAATCAGACCAGTATTTGAAGCTTTCTGAATAAATACTATGCGCGGGTCTTGAAAAGATTTAATTATTTCTGGACTTTTATCTGTAGAGCCATCATCAATTATCAGAAATTCAAAATCAGTGAACGATTGACTTAAGATACTGTTAATAGCATCGTTTAAATACTTTTCGGCATTGTAAACCGGCATCAATACTGAGATAGCAGGAATATTTATATTCTTATCCACGCTTGAGGAATTAAATCAATAGTTTTTTCATTCATAGCACTATCAGCAAACCACACTTTAGGAGCAATTATTTTTTTTTGTTGATTCGGGTTTAGCCAAGCTGCCCACCAACTAAAGCTGCTGTTAGCTATGATGTTGTGCTTACATAAACTCATCAAATACATTTCTTCAAAATTGTTCAAGTTATTGCCACTTACAAAATGATGTTCAAAGGGAATAACCAAATTTTCTTTAGCCCAAACAACATCATCTGTAAATATAAAAAACACAGGGTTGATTTCTTTGTCTGCTATTGCATTTATTGCATTATGGTAATAAGCTAAATCACATAGACCGTGTACAGCATGCGTTGCTTTATCGTTTACATAATCTCCTCTTCGAATATGAATGGATATGGAATTAGAATGCAGAATTTCTTTTAGGAAAAGTGTTTTCTCATATTTTTCATGCTGAAATGTAAATATTTCACGAAGCTGGATTTCGATGGACTTAAAATATTTCTCTGATTGCCAATAGCCGGATAAATAAACATTCCCTTTCAGATTTAGGCAAGAACTATCAAAAGAAGTTGATGCTTCAGAAACAATTTTGTATTCGAGTTGCTTATTAAAAAATTTATTAATTAAACGGATAAAAATAGTAGGAGGATTGGGATATACTAGCTGATTCAATAAATCTTTTGAGATTGTTTTTTCAGAAATTAAAAAAGCATCCAACTCATACTTGCGCAAGGATTGAGATTCATAGTATGAAAGATCTAGCAATAGCGAAGAATTATTTTTCAAAGCTAGATGCTTACCAAAAGCATATTGAAACATTTGGTTACCTAGCCCTCCTAGCAACTTAACTATAATCATATTTTTTTAGCAAAAACATGGTAGCCGAAACAAAGGAATTCTGAGGATCCTTTGTCTTGTTTAGAATACTTTTCAAGAATCTGTAATGTTTTATCAATTTCTAATTTATCTGCACTAGCATATCCATTACAATATTTATCAGCAGTTGATGGAATTCTTCTTAGTTCCTATGCTACAAACTCAAAAAAATTACCATTGGGAGTCATTTCAAGTATTTCAAAGCCATTTTCTTTTAGCGAAGTTTCATAGAAGTATTTGTTAAATCCTGTATAGAAATGATAAGGGGCAAAATGAGTTAGACTGCAAAAAGGAGCAGTGATAATTAAATAGCCATCTTTTTTTAAAAGCCTTGAAAACTCTTTTACGGCATCTCTGGGGTTAATGATGTGTTCAAACACCTCTGTACACATGATGGCATCAAAAGAAGCATCCTGCTCGGGGATAGCAGCAATGTCTGAAATGATATCTAGCTTTCCATAATCCCATTTATCCATTTGCAAGCCTTTATTGAGCTCTTCTGGCTTGTACTGAGCAAAGTCTTGAGACACATAATTTAAGTGTCCACAAAACTTTTTAAACTGCTGCTCCCCTGCTCCGGCATCTAATAGCCTGCTGCCATTAGGGATTTTTTTAAGTGTTGCCTCAAGCCATGCGACTCTAGTTGACTCATTGTGAGTGCCAATAGTTGAAAAGGGCTTATTAGGAAAAAAAAATCTTACTGTTTTTCTAATCATTACATTAAACAATTATTAGAGTTTAGTTATTCAATCACCAAGATTATTTATTTGTCTTTGTAGAAAAAATATACTTACTAGGAATATTTGGAATATGCGGAATAGGCTCAGAAATCCAGTTAATGTTATTTTTAGCCGAAAACCATTTAACAAAAAAACTTTCATTATCATTTTCAAAAAATGTAGCTTGATAAGCTAGTAAAAACTCTGAAAAAGAAGAAATCAATGGCGTAGATAAAAACATCTCTCGCGTATTCATTGAAACTTCACTTAAAGACCAAGTAGCAAGTAAAAGACCTTTTTGAGTTTTTAAATTAAGTTTCGAAAACAGGTTCATATCATTAACTAAATACACATTGTCAGGTTGCAAAACATGATCTTTCTGCTCTACTATTACAGCATTAATATTGTTATAAGACAAATAAAACCTTTGTAAAAAATTAAGTTCTTTCCCATCATAAATAATATAAATGCCTTTAAAACCTAACTTTTTAACAAGCCTACACATATTACCATATCCGCCTCCAAATTCAACAATTACTTCAAGTTCATCAATGTTATTATTTGAAAAACTCTCATATTTAGTAATATGATACAAATGATGTATTGTATTGTCGTTTGTATCTTTAAAGAATTTAGATTGGGAAGAAGGCAAAGAACAATCTATAGTTAATGCCTCTCTATATTTCAATTCCCATTTTGCCTTATTTGCTTCAATAAATTGTAATTCTTTAGAAATATAGTCTGCCCCATCTACAAAAAAGTATAACCTTATGAAATCAGCCCAAAGAAAATTTCGAGGATCATTTCTTAAGCAAAAATCCGTTAATTGTTTCTTAAAGTTTTCCCAAAACAATGAAGACTCTGGAATATTATCTTGAACATTCTGAACGACCCCACTCAAGCTATCCCTTAATAATGCAATACGCTCTCTTTCTATCTTGGGCATTAAATAATACTTGATCCTATTTTTCAATCGCATAATATTAGTCATAATGATTTATTTGCTGAATTCAAGTCACAAATGCAACTTTTGGGTTAATAATTTCAATTTCAAATTTAGTTAAAATAAATTCATTTGGGGTTAAAAATCCTAATTTTTTTTTGGTCTGTTATTTAATATATCCTGAACCTTTTGTACGTCTTGTTCAGAGATGTTTTCAAACGAGGTGCCTTTTGGGAAATATTGACGAATCAATCCATTTGTATTTTCATTTGCGCCTCTCTCCCAGGAGTGATAAGGTTTGGCAAAATAAAAGTTCAGATCTAATGCCTGACTAATTTGATCATGAAAAGCAAATTCTTTTCCATTATCAGCAGTTATAGTTTTCACTAAGTCTTTGATGGGAGAAAGAGCTTCTATTGTTTTTTCTACAACTGGGCCAGCTTCTTTTCCTTCTAGCTTTCGTATGTAAACTAGACTTGTAACGCGGTCATTAATTGTAAGCAAAGCTCCATTATGGTTTGCACCAATCACCGTATCTATTTCAAAATCTCCAAATCTAGTTTTTTCTTCTATTATTTTAGGTCTGTCAGTTATATCTACTCTGCCTTTTATAAGCCCTCTAGTATCTTTTAAATTACCTCTTTTTCTATACTTACGCCCTTTGCGTCTGAGTTTTTTTATAAAGCTCCCCACCAGCTTTTTTATCGGCCCAAATATATTGGTAAATGCGCTCTGGGCTTACGCATTTTATCATTTCAATTTTAGCCCTGCCAGATATTTGTTCCGGACTGTAATCCAAAGAAAGTTTTTCTTCCACAAAATTTTTTATAGAAGAGGTAAAGTGCTGCTTTTTTGGGATACCTGCTTTTCGAGCTTCATATTTCTTCTGAGCGACAGAAGCATCATATTCACCTGTGAGTGTATTACGGTTTCTTTGCAATTCTCGGCTGACAACACTTTTACTTTTGCCAGTTTCATAAGCTATCTTTGCTTGTGTGTAGCCCTCTTTTTTTAGTGTACAAATTATGTACCTTTGTTCTAAGGTTATATGCATACTTACAACTTTTTTTGACGAGGAGGGAGTGAGTTTAAACAATATACATCAGGGCAAAGAGAAAGAATTCATTTTCTTTCTTCTTTGTCTTGAAAAATATTTAAACTTTATTCTCCTCTAAAAAGTTGCATTTACTACTTGAATTTAAGTTTTTTATTATAAAAAGTCAATATCCTCTTCATCGTTTCAAATAATTTTACAAAAGTGTTGAATTATATATAGTATCTAAATAGACATTTGCATTATAATACTTTTCTGCAAACGCTATAGCTGACTCCTTATACAGTATGGGGTTTTCTTTAAACGATGATATTGCTACATCCATAGTATCTGGGGCGATTTTCTCAATAAATAGAAAGGGGGGTTTAAGTGTATGCTCAGATTTGATGTTTGTAATTACCCCTAGTCCTGCCCACAAATAAGTTGCTATTTTTCCTGAAGAGAATAACAAATTATCCCAATTTACGCTTCCGGAGTTGTTGGTGTAAATGGCAATACCAATGTCGTTCTTTTTCAATAACACTTGATGTTCTTCGTCAGAGTAAAATTTGTCTTCAATTGAAACATTTGTAAAAGTATGTACTAGTTCTTTAACTTTAAGATAATAATCAACAGTGGATACATTATGTCCCTGCATACTAAAAACAATCCCACTGAATGATTTTGCATTAATCAAGGCTTCAGAAAGTTCATAAACACTGGCCCAAGCAGCAAAATACCCTGAATAGATTATATTAATTTTATTACTAAAGCTGCTTAGCTGCAATACATTATCACTCTTTTTTATCGGGCGTATTGAGACCGGAAAATATTTAAAATTAAAAGTGTGCCCAAGATACATTTCCAAATCGTGATGTCGCTCTTTGCTTTGAATCACACAGAATTTACATTTTTCTAGCAGGCTGACTGCATATTCCTTTTCATATTTTTTTATAAAATCAATGCTTTCTAAAGAAAAGTAAACAACCTTTGACAAATCAAATTTAATTCGATTGAGGAAATCAAGAGAAGGAAATTCCATACAATAAATAAAATCCACACCCCTAATATTGTCTTTCAATTTTTTTTCATTTAATTTAATTTCAAAAAATGAAAGTAGGCGATTAACACGATGAAACTTATTTTTTTTTATTACATAAAAAATATTATTCAACCTCCGGTTAATAATTGTTACAATTTTTACATTTTTTAAAGTAAATGTACTTGCAATCGCTAATGCGGTTATGATCAAACGGGTATCGACATTTTTTTCTTGTAAATAATCCGCAACACTTTTTAATACAGGGGAAACCTCTGGAGAAGAATAATCAAAAGACAATATGGCGATCTTCATTTAATCATGCAATTTACCTGCTTCAAAAGCATTACAATTTCAATAAATATAGTTCTTATACTCGTAAGATATTGATTGAAAAAACTAATAAAACAAATGTAATAAATATACGCGTTAGCTCAATACAGCCACCACATCCTGAATCACGCAATCAATCTCGCTATCAGAAATACCCAAACCAGATGGTATATAAAACCCAAACTCCGAAAGCTGTTCGGATATCGGATATTTTTCATTTTTAAACAAACCGTTTTCTAAAAAAACAGGCTGTAAATGCATCGGGTAGAAAAAGGGTCTTGTGCCAACATTTAATTTTGCTAATTTACTCATCGCTGCTTCAGCATTGGCACCACCTTTAGGGTCTAAAACAATACCGAAAATCCAAAATATATTTTCAGAATAATGGATTTTAAGAAGAGGAAGTTTAATGTTTTTCAACTGAGATAATCCATCAAGATACAACTTGCCTACTTCACGCTTTCTTAAAATATGAGAATCTATGCGTTCCATTTGGGCTACCCCTAAGGCAGCTTGCATATTTGTCATTCTATAGTTCCAACCTAATTCGCGATGTACAAAACGCCTGCCGGGTTCAAAGGCTAAGTTTCTTAACCTCTTACATCTTTCAGCTAGTTTTTTATCATTGCAAACTATCATTCCACCCTCTCCGGTAGTAATGTGTTTATTAGGATAAAAACTAAATGTACTTACATCTCCAAAGCTGCCACACATTTTTCCTTTATATGTTTGACCATGAACTTCAGCTGCATCTTCTATTAATTTTAGATTATATTTTTTACAAAGCTCAAGCACTATATCCATGTCTGTTGGTAAGCCATACATGTGAACAACTAGTATCGCTTTAGTTTTAGGTGTTATCCTAGCTTCAATAAGGGAAACATCCATATTCCAAGTAACGGGGTCGCTATCAATTAGTACAGGGACGGCTCCAGCATTAAAAACAGACTGTGCAGGGCTAATAATGGTAAATGCAGGCATAATTATCTCATCACCAGGAGCAAAATCTAGTGCTTTAACGGCAATGTCTAATGCTGCAGAACCATTGGCTACTGCAATTCCAAACTCTCGGTTAACATATTTGGAAAAAATATTTTCAAATTCAACCACATAAGGTCCTTCGCTAGATATCCAACCGGTTTTAATGCACTCCGTTAAGTATTTTAATTCATTGCCATCAAGCAAGGGAGTATTTACAGGGATTGGATTATGCATCGGCAATTTTTTTTAGAATAAAACTAACAGCCCAAGTATCATCGCCAGGGGCTTTAGCGCTTAAAAACTCTTCCACTTCAAGTATTTCAAAACCAGTTTGTGTTGCTAGCATCTCAATTTCAGGAATACTAAAATGTCGCATTGAATGTACTTCGTTTAGCTCCACTTTTTTATCGGAAGCTTTATCCCGAACCTCTACAAAGAAATTAACAGCTACTGTGTTCTTCATAAAATTCATTTTCGACTCCGCTGTTCGAACTACTGCCGTATCCTCATCTTCCATTTTTTTTACTCTTCTCTCTGGTTTCAGTGCATGAACGGCAGGAGTAAACCAAACATCAAATAAGAATATTCCATTCTTTACGAGGTGTTGATTGGTTAATTGAAAACATTTTATCAATTCACTGTTTTCCGTAACGTAGCTAATTACATGAAATAATGAAATTGCACAATCAAATTTTTTATCAATTCTAAAAACACAAATATCACTATTTAGAATCTCAAAATTATTTATTTTTTTATTCTTAGCCTCTTCAACCATTTGAACGCTCCGTTCAATTCCGAATACGCTAAATCCATCTTTGCAAAGATAATTTGCATGAGAACCACTTCCACAACCTAATTCTAAAATAGAATTAGGATTATTAAAATACTTTTTTAATTTTTCTACCACATAAGCACTTTCACTTTTATAATCTTTATCCTTATACAAAAGATCGTAATAGCGACTGTATGCATTAAATGTTGACATTATCTATTAAATTAACTATGAATTTTCTTCTGGCTTAAAGCGAACTTTATCCATATCACCAGAATAAGGGCCTTGCTTTACTTCAATCATTTCGGCATTTTCCAACATCTCAAAACCATGCCCTCCGGATGCTAACAAAATCACATCCCCTTTATTTAACTCTCTGCTTTCTAAATATTTTTTTTCGTTGCTATAAAAATCTACACGCACCTTACCACTTTTAATAAATAACACCTCTTGCGTGTAAGTGACTTCCCTTGGTATAGAATTATGTACGTGCGGATCTATTACATATCCCTTGGGTCTATTCATATACGCTAATTGCTGTGAAAAATCGTCAGGTGTAAAAAAATGAATACCCTCTTTTACAAAGCCTGTTCGTATTAAAATAGCAAGAAGCTGATTATTATGTTCTATTTTTTCAATCATGCTTTATTTATTATCAAACTTTAACCCAAGGAAGATTTTTTACTTTCGGGTAACGCTCAAGTATTCCTTTTTTAACTTTAGGATGAGCAAAACAACTTTCAATACTTATTTCCGGTAATTTATCTTGAACAATATCATTCCTAACAAAAAAGGCATTATACTGTAAATTGTTAGTTCCTACCAAACGGTATCCTTTTTCTTTTGCCAATTTTACAAATGCAGAAAGCGAAGCACCAAAAAAGTCAGGATTAATATTATGTCTATTAAAATCTGCTGAATATGGAACTGTGAGTGATTCTTTTGATCCTAAAATATCTTGATATTCCAAAACGACTACACGTGGAGAAATTGCCGTTAAACTTTTCCAAAGCCAATAATCTACCCCATCAACGTCTAGTGAGAATAAATCAATCTCGCCTACAAAACTATTAGCAGTACATAGATCATTGATATTTTCGGCACTAATCCATTCTTCCAATAATGTAGGCGGGAAAATATTGGTGTTTTGATTAGAATTAAAAAATTCGATAGATTTTTTCATATCCCCTCCTTCAACAAGTAAGCCGGTAAATCCCCAATTACAAAGTAAATTAGTAACATTTGATCCATAAGGGTAAGCAAAAGCCATATCCACACATTTTTTATTTGTAAATCCTATTAACGAATATATATATAGCAACTTACCGTCTTCATCATTCTGAGAAAAAACACTAAATCCTGAATCCTCAAATCTAAATGCTTTTCCGGATGGCGTTAAACCAGATTGATACTGACCAAAAAGAATTCTTTGTTCTAACTGAGAATTTAATAAGCCTAGCTTCAAATCATCTACCTTTTTAGTAAGATCATTCAAGTCTACTTTTGGAAATATTCTCCTCAATAAATGCTTTAGTCCACTCATACTTTTCTTTCCGCAAAATGATAAAATTTAAAAACTCACAACCGTCTCAAATTAAACAATTATTCATTGGGTAATTGATAGTTCCAATAATCTTCTTTTAACACCCATTTTCTTTAAACCTGCTATAAATTATTATAGCTAAAACACCCGATTCATTTTCATTTTTTTTAATATTCATAGAGACAAACTTAGGAATAATCCGGCCAACTATTTAGGAATGGCAAATAAGTGAACACGGCTATTTATTTCCTTTTCAAAGTTATATGGGCATGGTTGTTTCTCATCATCCCATTGCACCCAAAAATTGTAATTATCCCTGTTAATAATATCAAATATTTCCTTTATAGATGTATTGTATTTTTCAAACATCTCCGGGTGAATTTCTATGGCTAATTTAGGTTTTTTTCTGAGCAATTTAACAGCGCCTGCCAACACTTCCTTTTCAAAACCTTCAACATCAATTTTTAATACATCGGGATTACTGTCTAGCAAAGAATCAATATTAATTAACTTCACTTTTGATGTTTTCACAGAAACAGTATTCCTGAGCACATATGAATTTGATGAGGAAATATCTATGTCCACCTCTCCGTTTTCCGCTCCAACAGCTATATTAAAAGGTTCTACATTTTGAATGCCATTGATGGAAAGATTAATTTTCAATATCTCGAAATTTACGGGATTTGGCTCAAAAGAAAGCACACGTCCTTTTTTTCCAACCCAATCAGAAAGCACAACCGTAGTACATCCATGATGAGACCCACATTCAACTACTGTATCACCTTCAGAGATAATTTTATCCTTAATAAATCTCATTTCGATCCATACCGGATCTGTTGCCCCAGTGTGGTACCACTCCATCCCATCGGTATCTCCTACAAAAAATTTAAAATCTACTCCTTCTACATTTTTTTCAATAAAATACGGTCTGAAAGAATATTTTCTATCCTGTAGCTTAGCCTCTCCCACTCGTTTTATTTCAAATCCCAATGAATTAAATACTTTATGTATCAACTTTTTCATATTACAAATAATTTATAGTCCTGATGGTTTAAAAAAATCGGACAAAAGTAAATAATCCATTGATAAATTTTATGCTATTACAGGCAACTTATAATCCCAATAGTCCTCTTTTAACACCCAATTTCTTATTACTTCATTTTCTTTAAACTCTTTTTGATGAAAATCAAATCCTTCCTTTTGTTTTTTATCAAGCAATTTCTTAATTGCATTAATCTCCGATGTTGATGACGAAAATACAATATTTTTCCCGTGCTTTAGAAGCTGCATCAGGTGATATGACATCTTACCTAGAACAGTTTTATTTTTCTTTTCACTCAATATAGGAGCACTACTTGTAGTGTCTTTTTGCAAATTATTTTGATGCCTGCAATGGGTATATGAATTAGCAACTCCCTGATAGTATGCTCGTTTTTCAAAATAAGGAATTGTTAACCGCTCTTTGTTTATATAGTGATGTAATTTTACATTTGGATTATATAATGCCTTATAAGCTAGCTTGATTGCTTTATGAGACAAGCCTGTTTCGCCATCGCCTTGAAATTGCTGGAAGTTTGGAGGCACGCAATCTGGATGAAAGCCACCTAAATGATATAGCGTTTTCTTTCGAATAGAATAATTAAGTCCCCACACATAAGTAGGGCTAATGAATATTTCCTTATCACCTAAATCCATTAGACTTAACCAGCCACAAATTCTTCCTTGATATGCTGGCGTCCAAAACTCTTTTAACCAATTTGGTGGAGGAACTTCATACTCTGGCAAACAAGGACCAGTAACCAGATCCACATCTTCATATTTACGAAAAGCATCCATGATAGCTGCCATCCAAGTAACAGAAACCTTCACATCATCGTCTATAAAAGTTAATACTTCGCCTTTGGCTACATCAGCCCCTTTATGGCGCCCAGACAACATACCTGGAGTTGTGTCCAAATAATATGAGACGTTTAGTTTATTATTATTCTCAATAAATTTTTTAGTAACAATTTCGGTCTCATCAGTAGAATTATTGTCCACTACAATTATTTCAAACTTATCTTTAGGATAGTCTAGCATCGAAAGCGAATAAAGAGTTTTTAAAAGCAACTCGCTACGATTTAATGTTGGTATGATTACAGATACATCCACAAGATAATTTATAAAGTTCGTTTTAGTTTATTTAGTATGCCGTATTTTACTAGCAGATTTTGATAAAAAACGTAACAACTTTTTTATGCCTGTATTAGATGCAACTTCAATTGCCGCCTCCTTTTTTCTTGCTGACATATAGTTATCCTTATCAAAAAAATACTTTTTCGCATACGTAACATCCATTTCCTTCACATACTCGTCACAAAAACTCATGATTCGACCTAAATGATTCAGATCAGACACGTGCTTCCCTGTTTTTGAATCTGCTAACAATCTAAAAATTCCAAAAATATGATCCACTTTTTGGAAGGTAAATACTTTAGAAGCTTCTAAAAGAAACTTCAAGTCCATACAATAATGATCTGTTATATCAAACGGTATCTGCATTTGAACCTTACGTTTATAGAAATATCCTGATGCGTTATAAGAATAAGCATCAGACTCCCACCATCTTAACATTTTTTCAAATTTAATATTAGGGTCATTTATCAAATAGCCTCCATCCTGCAATAGCACCTTAACTTTTCCAAATATGACATCACATTCGTTTGCTAAACCTGCCTTTGCATATTCAAATGCACCTTTCTCAAAATAATCATCCGCATTTAAACTGACTATTATATCTCCGGTAGACATTGCAAAGCCTTTATTAATTGCATCCGACTGGCCTTTATCGGGTTCCGACACCCATTTTAGGTGAGCATATTTCTTCAATATATCAATCGTGCCATCCTTAGACCCCGCATCAACAATAATGTGCTCATAGCTATCATAACCCTGCTCCATTACGCTCTTAATAGCTTCTTCAATGTATTTAGAAGAATTTAAAGATGGAGTGATGACAGATATTTTACTATTCATGTTATTTTGTTGTCTTGTACATAAAAGTAAGATATACTTCTATGTAAAAAAAATCTCTATTTCTTAATATGAGTAAACTCCTTCCAAAATTCTACATCATAACGCTCCCATGCATGGCATCCAAAAGGCAGCATTTTATTATTAAGGTCATATAAAAGTCTTGGGTTAACTTCAAAACTAAATTTAATTGCTTCATTGATAGGAGCAATGTTCATAAAATGAAAACATTTAGGCATTTGAATAGCCCAAAAATAATCCTCATTTAAATGATTCCCTTTAAGTATTGACTCAAAGACTTCATGGTCAAAATAGTGCTGAGTTATCATTTTAAATGGCAATAAAAAATGTCTAAACTCAATCAATTTATTAAGATGCGAGCTAGTATACAGTCTATGTAGAAATTTCAAATATCGTATTTTTCGTAATAATTTAAGGAACATACTTGTTTTTCTTAAGGATAATCCACCATTACCAACACCGATTATCTCTGCTTTCTCAGAAGGCTCATCCCATCCCTTGAACCATGGCGCACCAATAAAGTCATAATTCTTAGAACACCAAAACTCTAACTCATCTCTAAAAACAAAAGCATCTAATTGATAAATTAACATAAATTGGTAGCTAGAAAACCTCTTATAAAACAACTTTTCTTGTAATAAAAGATTATACCCAACAACATTATCAAAAAAACTGTTTGAAAAAAGTTCAACAGCTACAACAATCCCTCTTTCCCTACAAAAACTTAGATATACATCATATTGAATCCTTTCAGGCCCAATAAAAACTATCGGATAATTCTTTAGAACTACAAGGAGTTGCTCAAGTGACAAAATCTCATTTTCAGAAAGCTTTTCAAAATTTTTATATATGGGAACCAAAACAACACAACTCATAATAAATAGGTGCGTATTAAAGAATTAATCACGATAGCAAAAAATATTTAAAATTAAATCCATTTTAAGAAAGATTTCTCTATCAACAAAAGGAAACTGCTTATTAACAGACTCCTTAATATAGTATTTCATACCAGCGTCTCTCACTACTCTAAGCAATTCATCAAGTGTCTGAACTTCGTCCATTATAGAATGATATTCAAAAAACAAATATTTCACTTTTCCTAATTCTGAGGCTATATCAGGAATTACAATTTTCTCATGACCTTCAATATCAATTTTCAAAAAAGTAATTTCGTTAAATTGCATCATTACATCTTTCAGCCGAACTGCATTTACTTCAATGACTTTTTCAGAAAGATTGTTTTCTACAATCATACCTGAATGACCTCCTTCTAAATAAAAATTCAATTTCGTTTCTTTATTAGAAATTGCCTCGTTTCTGACCTCTACATTTGATAATTTTTGATTAATAACATTTTCCTGTAGTGCATTAAATATTTGAGGGTCTGGTTCAAATGAAATAATATGCGAATTGGGAAATTTTCTTTTTATATACAAGGTAGCCAAGCCGATATTCGCACCACAATCAAGCATAGTTATATTTTTGTCATTTCCTATAAATTTATATACCTCTTTATTAAATATTTCATCGAATGAACTTAAAAAAGTAGGAACATCAGGCATGGATATTTTATTTCCAAATAAAATTGTATTAGTAGGGGTAAATCTGGGATAGGTTTTTAAACGACTATACTCTTCATTAGAAAGACCATCTAACATCTTCTTTTCATTAAAACTACTACGTAAAAAATTAAAAATACTCATATCCTAATGGTGTGTTTATTAGATTTTTAAAAACTATTTTCTTTTTATTCCAACCATATTTATGCAACTAGGTCTAAAGTATCGTGTAGTTCTAATATTGTTGTATAAAATTTGCTCACTATTAATTATTTTATTAAAAAATATATGATAAATCGTCTTTAGTAAATTAGTCTTCGATTTTACTTTCTCAGGATTTGGACTCCCCTCGAGAATTGTAGAATAGCAAAAATGATTAGGGTTTTCATGGAGCGGCTTGATGTCATTTGGAATATGAGACGATATTGTTCTATACTCGTTTGGAAAAGTAAAATCTTTAAACAAATATTCTACTGCTGCAGGTGTAAATCTCCAATAATCATTTGGATATCCGTGATACTCCCAAGTAAATGGAACAGATAAAAACAGCACGCCATCTTCTTCAACTATCTCAGATACGTTATTAGCAAATGCAAAAATATCCTTAACATGTTCCATTACAGAACAACATATAACTGTATTAAATTTTTGATTAAGCTTCTGATTAACAGCCAATGAACTTAAAGTGAAATCTAATACTATATCCACATTTTTTCCCTCACTAAGGTCAGCACCCACGTATTCCACACCTTTATCAGAACACAATTTTCTAAAATCATTGAATGTAGATGTGTCATAGAATTTTGAGCCGATTTCTAAAACATTCGACTTAATCATGTTAAGGTTATTTTTTACCCATAAATATTGATTGAAATCTCCCATATATTTTTTTTATTAAACTATTTTTAATCTCTGGCTTGATAAGGTTATTATAATATTCCCCAAAAGACAACAGTGCAATTTGATTCACTTTTAGTGAAAGTGAAGTAATAACCGGCATTGAATTACTAATTTCAGAAAAAACTGGCTCAAGATCACCGCAATTCTCCCCAGAATTATCAAAACCAATGTTACGAACCAATGAGTTTCTAGGAAACAAACAAAGTCCATTATTTAAGTAAATAGAAGTATGCCACTTGACAGCCCATGTATTAAGTTTTCCATCAATATTAGCTAATAATTGCTCATAAAATGCATTTCCATATCTAGAATTATAATCTTCTAAGGAGAAGTCCTTCATAATATGTAATTTACGCAATAATTCTTTCGAGTTATTTTCAAACTTCATCCATCTATCCCGCCAAGTACCCCAGCCCCAGGGAGAAACATATTTAAGAAAATAAGTATCCTCTTTAATATTCAACAAAGGAAAACTATGGCCAGTTATGTGCATTACCTTTTCTAATTTTTCATATTCAATTAACGTAGCATTCATGTATTTTAGAAAATATGAAGACGTTACAATATCATCTTCTAAGACTATTACTTTACCATACTTATTTACAACCTCAGTAACGCCTTGGATAATATTAACTGCTAATCCCAAATTACTATCTCGTTCAATTAGATGAACCTCCTTACACCACATTTTACTTTTTATCAATTTTCTAACTTCTATAATTTTATTTAAATCGTCCTCCGAAGCGTCAACCTTAGGGCCATCCGAAAAAACAAATAATATAGATTGATCAGCAAAAGTATTATTTTCAAGAGCTGCTAAAGTCTGCATTGTATGAAAAGGACGATTGTAAACAAATAAAACAACAGGAGCTAAATCTTTCATTAGGGTTTTATAGCGTCTATAATTAATGATGTATAATTTAACTTCCCATCTATATTCCTTGAATCAAATCTCCTTGAACGACTTACCCGCCCAGCTTCATCAGACCAATCTACAAAATGAAAATTTCCCAGCTCGTCCCAGTATTCAAGCAGCTGCACTTTAAATCCAATGGATTCCAAAGCAGCCTTCATTGATTTATAATTGTAAAGTATTTTATGATCATCGGCACCGGGCCCGTTACCACCAGGCCTTACCCACTCGATGTAGGTCTTATCTGGATTAAAGCCATCGGGAACTGCCAACCTCAACGTACTGCCACTTTTCAAAAACTTATAACAATTATGATTTGCCAAAACAGTATCTGAAGCAGAAAGATGCTCCCAAACGTGTTCTGCAAAAATATTATCTGCTTTCAAAAAAAATAATAATTTACTCCAGTCACTTTTCTTGGTAACATTCAAGGTATCAATATCTGTTGAAAACCAATCCTTACCAATACTTACACCGGCCGAACCTATGTTGAATTTGATTTTTGGAGAATATAATAATCTTATAAAAATCTTACCGGAAGATGAAGAAAAAATAAAAGATAAAGTTTTATAAATTAGTTTTTTTATCATAAAATAATATAATTAATATCAGAATTCTGGATTAATAGCTATTTAAAAAATAGAGATATATTATACTAGTTTAATATCTCATTATAGCATTCTCGCTGCTTCTTCTCTGAAAATAAATTTGAAATTATCTCAATATTTGTTTTCGTTTGCACAGCAGTTAATGGCTCTATGAATTCTTCAAATGCTAAATTCTTTATCGTGTTGGAATCAAAAACGGTAATGCCATTATTTACTAGAAACTGAAACAGGGAGGACTGTTTTTTAAGAAAAACCTTGATTCCTTTTTTGATAAAAACAATAACATTGCCCGAAGCCTGAGTTCTATTATGATACATAACAACTACATTTACGCTTTCAAATAAATTAATATATTTTTCATACGCCATAAAACTTCTGATAGCCACCCAATTATCAGCAAATATATTCCTGCCTTCATTATCAACATAATCTCCGTACGGCCTATCAACGCCATAACTAAGAGGACATATTATTTTAATACCATTATCCTTATATTTCTTCAAAAAATAAATAGCGTCTAAATGATTATTGGTATTTGTATCGGAATTACCTAACCAAATTGAAGTGCAACTGTTTGTGTTTTTTAAAGGCACGCTAATTTTCTCTAAGCCCAAACCACCAAAGAAAGTTATAAATGTAGGAGAGCAGTCATACACATGCTTGATTATTTCAAAATCCAATTCATTCCAATGGCAAAAATAATTCAATCTTCTTAAGAATTTTTTCCTGATACCAAACGCTTCTTTCTGTTCTTTTTTCTTTTTCTTTATATAATGTAAATAATCAGGAATCATGTGCAAATATTTTATTGGATTCCTTGTCCAATAAAAGAATTTTTTTCTCTCATTTCTTTTAACTAATTTTTTAGTACGGACGTCATTATTAAAATCATCAAATATTTTTGCTTGCGACAAAAAATCACCACCCCAAAAAATCATGTAAATAGGAACTTTCGAATCAAGCTCATCTACAACTTGCATTACATCATTTTCGAACCAATGAATAAAAACTCGGTCATTTTTAGAGATTTTTTTTACTATATTTTTTAAAACCACACTACCATATGGAGCTATTATTCCTTTTTCAGACTTAACATATTTTGATGGTAAATTAAAGGTAAAGATAAAAGTGTTATTATTTGGGGATGCCCTATCAATATTATCAATAAAAGGATCAATAAAAAAATGATCTATCATTAAGTGATAATTCATAATATATATATAATAATAC
>Ga0163151_10000161_pt1 | contig 116452 bp, 109 predicted proteins | sample OliLakLV19MP5IB2_FD_145596 | JGI IMG/M metagenome (GOLD analysis project Ga0163151, IMG submission 145596) | Freshwater microbial mat bacterial communities from Lake Vanda, McMurdo Dry Valleys, Antarctica - Oligotrophic Lake LV.19.MP5.IB-2 | ecosystem: Environmental > Aquatic > Freshwater >...
CAATAATACCACTAAAAATTCCTAAAAAAAATCTGTTTGCCATTTGCTTTTGAGCGTATAAATTATACATTTGTTGTGTTCTTTATACAATTGCTTACTTCCTATAAAATAAAGATTGAGTTTTATAAATTAACACGATGAAGAAAATCATGCTATCCGCAATATTTTCCATCTCCTGTTTGGGATTTTCTTTTCCCCAATCAATCACTTTTGAAAAATATTACGATTACGGTTTTGCAGAAGCAGGAAATTCTGTTCAGCAAACTTCTGATGGTGGATATATAATCTTTGGCAGACAAGGAATAACATTTGGTGTTTCAAAAGTTTTGTTGATAAAAACATATTCTAATGGGCAAGAGCAATGGCATAATCTTATTGGTGGCAATAACAATGATAATTTTGGGCATGCAGGGCAGCAAACTATTGACGGAGGATACATTATTGCGGGCTATACAACATTACCTTCTTTTGGTTACAATATTTATCTTATTAAAACAGATAGTAATGGCGACACCCTTTGGACAAAAAACTATGGAGGATCAAAAAGCGAGGAAGCATGGTCTGTTCAGCAAACAACTGATGGAGGGTATATAATTGCTGGCTATCAAGATTCTACAGCCTGCCTAATAAAAACAGATACAAATGGCAGTGCTCAGTGGTTTAAAAATTATAAATCAGCCGGATATAAGGGTACTGTTGCTTATTCTGTACAGCAAACATCAGACGGAGGATATGCTTTTACGGGCATTGCTGTTAATAATACCGGAACATTTACAGATGTTCTTTTGGTAAAAACCGATTCAAATGGCGATACTTTATGGACAAAGACCTATGGAGGCATAAGTCTAGATTATGGGAGAAGTGTGAAGCAAACATCTGATGGTGGGTATATTATAACAGGATACACAGGCAGTTTTGGAAACGGTAGTTATGATGTTTACCTCATTAAAACAAATAGTAGTGGCGATACTATTTGGACAAAAACTTACGGAGACCAAAATGAAAATACGGGGCGGTCAGTGAATCAAACAACAGATGGTGGATATATCTTGGGTTGCACAACAGCAACTCCGAACCCATATGACTTATGGCTTATAAAAACAAATGCAAATGGTGATACTATTTGGACAAAAACATTTGGCGACACTTCTCCTCAATACGCTGGTTTTGACAGATGTTTGCAACAAACATCGGATGGAGGATTTGTAATTACAGGTTTGACTGATCAGGGTTTTGGAAGTGCTTATCTGATAAAGACTGACAGCACCGGTTATGCACCCAATGGAATTCCAATTATTCCTGTTGCCGAGAATCAATTAACAGTTTATCCGAACCCTTTTAATACTGCTGCAACATTAATTATTCCTGATAAATATTTAACCGAAATTGAACTTTCATTCGCCATGTATGATATGCTCGGCAGGGAATTATTGAGGGCTAAAATTAACAGAGAAAAACATATAAAAATTGAAAGGGGCAATTTGGAGCAAGGAATTTATTTGATCAGGCTTTTATCAAAGTCGCAAATAATAGCATCCGGTAAAATAATTATCAATTAAAAACAATGCAAAATGAAAACAAAATTGTGTTTCATCCCGTCTTTAGCGGGATTCACCTCATTACTTTTTATTCTCTTTGCTTGTGTAGGCATGGGCCAAAATCAGAGGAAAGTATTTTATCTGGATAAGGGAAATTATATTGATTTTACTAAACCAGTGCCTTCTGTAACTTCCGATTTTACGATTCCTCCTGCTGGTCATGTGGTTAATGGGATATACGGCATAGACAGAAATTTACTATTTTATGTAAGGGACAATGAAGTGTATAACCGGAATGGCGGATTGATAGGATTCTTTTTTGCTACAAGCGAAGGCATGGGGCCTGAAATCGTAATTGTGCCTGTGCCGGGTATCTGTGGCAAATATTATTTGATATATACATCTATTACTTTTGGTGCACATGGTAAAATTAGCAATCACGCTTTAGACCCATGGTATCTGCACTTACATTATCTCACAATTGACTTATTGGCAAACAATGGAGCAGGCAGCATAAGCGCAACTGCTGAGCAGGGGCATATAGGAAGTGAATTTGATACTGAATTTTATGGCGGAATGGCTGTAAGTAATTTACAAAATAATAATACAAGGTTTCTTTATACGGCCGCAGGCAGTTTTTCAAGTGGCGCTGTTACGAAATATATTATCAGTTCATCCGGAATAAGTACACCGGGTACCATTCTGTATCAGGCAAGCACAGCCTGATTTTTCAAACGGAGAAGTTGACCTGTCGCCAGATGGGACAATGCTTGCATGGGGCAATATTAAAGCCAGCAGCAGTAGCAAGGATGTTACCATTGTTCATTTAAACCCTGCCACAGGCACTGTAAATACTGCCTTGGGCATCAACGGCATTTCTCAATTTACACTTGATGCAAGCAAGCAATACACAGGGGTGGAATTTTCTCCTGATAATACGAAACTATTTGTGGGTGTTATGGGAGTAGGAATAAAGTGGATTGATTTGATAACGCTTATACCTGACACATTACCATTAGCCGACTCTGGTCCGTATGGAAACTCACAATTGGAAACTGCCTATGATGCAAGTGGAAATTATAGGATTTACGCGGCATCCTCTAAAACTGATTTGGGATATATTAATTTGACAAACCCTAATTCCCCTGCATTTGTTCCAACTTTCATTATTTCTCCAAGCCCATTTATTGTAACGCCAAGCTCTGCCTATTTTACTTTTGTAAACCCTGGATTTTTATTGCTGCCCGACCAGATAGACGGAGAAAATTATGATAATCAATTTATAAATCTCACACCTGAATGTTGTGCTCTTGTTAGCAGATATAATGCAAATACATTTACAGCCGCTAATGCTGTCCCTGTAATCTGGACTCCGGGCGTACTGAACAATCCATTCGCTGAACCGTCCAACACCATAAAAATTCATGATGAGTTAAAAATTAAAAGCGGTACAACCGTCACTATTCAGAATATGATATTTGAGTTTGGGAAAAACGGCAATTTGATTATTGAACCCGGTGCAAAACTGATTTTAGATAACTCCACGCTCAAAGCAGTTTGTGACTATTTATGGGATGGCGCAGAAGTTCAACCAACAGCTATTTTACAAATGGATAATAGCTCGACAATTGACTTGAATGGCAATGGAAAAATATTTGTTGATCGTAGTGCAAGTGGGGCGGGCAAACTTATTTACAATCAAGGCAGCACAATAAAACTAAACGATAACAATACATTATTGGAAATAAAAGGAGACCTGCAAATTGGAGCAAGTGCAATATTTGGCTTTACAGGCAACGGCTACATTAAATTTTCTTCTCCTCCCACTTCACCTGTCATTAATCCGTACCAAAGCAATAACATCATTGCCGGAGCAAATTCACAAATAGTTCTCACAGGCAGCGGCCCAACAGATAAGGTTTTAGAAATAACTCAAGAGAGCATGTACGCAGGTAGTTTATCCGCAAGCGGCATGAATTTATTTTCCATTACAAACGGTTTGGTTACACTTGCAAATAACTCTCGCCTTAATGTTGGCCGAGCGCTCACATTAAACAATGTAAAAGTTACTTCCATATCAGGGAGTTTTAATAACCATAGAGGTGTCCATGTCTATGGGCAGGTTGGTGTTTCCATTAACAACTGCACCTTTGAGTACGGCAAGTACGGAATTTTTAAAGTGCCATCAGGCGTTGCCTCTCTTACAATCAGCAACAGCATTTTTCGGTTTTGTACTACCGGACTGTATTCTGTTGGCCAGGGGGTTTCATTAATTGGCTGCCAGTTCCTCAGCAACAACAATGTAGGTTGGAACGCCTCTTCTATGAGTATGCCCTCATCTGCTGTAAACAGCACATTTATAAATAGCGTTTCAGGTATTGTATTCAAGGCTGTTGGCCCGGGTAGTTTGCTCCTTAAAAATTCCAATGTTTCATCAAATGGCCATAGCGGAATAGAGTTTGGAGGATTTTCTACGCTTACCGTAAAATGCGGTTCGGTTGCAAATAATGGAACATTAGCCCATGACTTTGGTATTTTAGTTCATTCTGGTGCGAATCTTAATATGAGTTCGACCATGATTCCTACAGGAGGAACGGTTTCTGCAATTAATAACAGGAATACAATCACTTCCAATGGGGCTAACACAATCAATCTTTCATTTGGAGGTAATAATTTTAATCCTGCTGCGGGTGGAAAAGTATTGATTGGTAATTTGAAGAATAGCCCTCCTTGTTCCAACTTTTTAATAGCTACAAAGAACAAATGGGGTGCAACATTGGCAAAGCCCGTTCAGAATGTTACCTATGCTCTTACAACTACATTCCCCTGCAGTGGCCAGGCTATCACGGTGCAGGATTTATTTCCGCTTAATCCACCTGCCTGTCTTACACCGCTACTGCCATCCGCCTTAAACGTGAATACAGCCAACGCGCTCGATTTTTGCCCGGGCTGCCCAAAAATAATCACCGCAAGTTTTAACAAAGTAAAATACAATGATGCAGTAAGGCAGGCGATGACTAACATGGAAATTGAAAACCCAGCAGGCAATGACCTTACTGCTGTCAATCAGTTTTATGAGATACTTGTTTTTGGCACAGATAAAAAATTAAACAATAAAAAACAAGCAGAGGTTGTATTTCTTAATGACATTGCCTATACAAAAATGAAAGAGGCATTGGGAAATGCTTTCTTAACCGGAAGGACTACCGATTTTTCTCTCAGCAATCCGTATGTTCAGCAATTGCTTGCAGTGCAGGATTCGATTATTGCAGAAGCAAAAGCAAATGCGGATGATTTTGTAAATTTTTATACCTCAACGGATAAAGCATTTGTTCATAGCCTCATCAATCAAAAAGAAAAAACACTTCAGCTATTAGATAATATTTCTACTTGCGTAGCACCGGATAGCATACAAACCGCTTATTTATCGGAAACAAGAAAAATTGCATTGATCGAATACCTTGTTCTGAAAGGTGAAGTTCTGCAAGAGGATTTTGAGCAACTGTTGTTCGGCAATATTGCTTCGTATAGCTCTGCAAGCGGCATCAATGTGGCAGGAGATACCGCTTCCGTTCCCACGCAATGTGTGAACCAAACGGTTACTTTCCGTCCAAGTGCTTTTGGAACAAGCTATTTATGGAATTTCGGTAACGGACAAACTGCAAACACAGCTAATGCCTCAACTACTTATACAGCGGTTGGGACTTATACAGTTACATTGGTGGTTACGGGTGAGTGTAATGCTAATAGTACGTATAATTCAGAAATTACAATTATTGATAAACCGGTAGCTTCATTTAATGCTTCGGTCAATTCCGGCCCCGCTCCTTTGCAAGTTGATTTCACCAACACCTCTATAGGATCAGGAATTATAACTTATAATTGGAATTTTGGAGATGGAAATACAGACACAATTCAGAATCCTTCTCATACTTATCAGGATGCTGGAACCTACATTGCATGCCTTACTGTTTCTAACCAATGCGGGCAGGATACACACTGCGTGATAATTAATCTAACCGCTTCGCTTGTTTGTGAACAAGTTCCAAATGATGTAATCAGTTGGTGGTCTGGGGAAGGAAGCGCTGATGACATTGCAGACGGCAATGATGGAACATTGATGAACGGTGCAACATTCGGAAGCGGAAAAGTGGGGCAAGCTTTCAGCCTCAACGGGGCAGGGGCCTTTGTAAATATTCCAACAGCGCCCAATCTCAACCCCTCAGGTAGTTTTACCATAGAGGGCTGGATAAATTCTGATTTGAGTGCCGGAGCCCAGACCATTGCTCTTAAATGGGGCGATGCCGGTGCTCAAAGTAATCAGAGAGCATATGGGCTAATGGCTTTGGGGTCAAATGGAGAAATGCATTTTCCTATTTCTGATGATGCGCATCAATGGGATGGCTCTTTTCATACTTTTGTTACTCCTCCGGGAGTAATACAAACCAACACATGGCATCATGTGGCAGCCGTGTATGACCAAGTGACGGGTACCCGTTACATATATGTAAATGGTCAGCTGATTGCTCAACGAACCGACCCTCCAATCACTCTTACTCAGAGTACAACCGACCTTGCGATTGGTGCATACATTCCTGATGGGAATCCTTCATCAGCGAGTTTCTCCTTTAAGGGTATGATTGACGAGTTATCCATGTACAACCGGGTACTTACTCAATCGGAATTATTTGCCATTTACAATGCAGGTAGTGCCGGTAAATGCAAGGATGGTTATGCGCGAATCGAAAAGCCAACAAATGATACAAAAGAAAGCATTCAACTTGATACACAACCTGAGATTTCAATCTATCCGAATCCAAATAACGGGAATATGGCAATCCAATATTTTATCCCACAAAATGAGAAATCTGAACTTGTAATTTACGATTTAGCAGGAAGAAAACTGAACACTTATGTATTATTAGGAGAAACCAATCGATTAAACATTTCTGAAAAATATTGGCCCGAAGGAATTTATTTCTATGAAGTAGTTTCCAACGGCCAAAAAATAAAACAAGATAAGATTGTAGTGATAAGGTAGTTAATTAATTCATAAAAAAGCCCTCGGAATTTTTTCTGAGGGCTTTCCCTGCAGCATTTCCTTTGGGTTACGTTAAGGAATAGGAATTTTGTCCTGAAAGCATTGGTTCCACAGGATTGTACTGGGACGCACTCTGGAAAACACCATCCACCGCAGACAGCTTTTCATTCCGCCAGACTATTACGTGCTTCGCATCGGGGGACAGCAACGCAGAGGGTTCCGGCTTTGCCCTTTTGCAAACGAAGCGCAAGCAAAAAAGCAAACCGGCTGACTCCTGCTTCTAATACTAATTCTCTTCTCAGCGCAAGTTATGTTGGCTATTGAAGTTGATGGAGGCTCACACTTAGTTGAAGAAATTGCTTTGAACGATGAGCTGCGTCAAGAAAGGTTAGAAAGCCTGGGAGTAAAATTTATTAGATTTCAAGATAAGGAAGTGAGAAAGAAAATGCAATCAGTATTGTTAGCTTTGGAAAATAAAATTGAGAAGCTGAGTGGTGTGGAAAAAAAATAAGGGCATCCCCTTTGTCCCCCTTCGAAGGGGGCAACAGCCAATACAAAAAAAAGCCACCCTTTCGGATGGCTTAATAAATCATTTTAATATTTTACAGTCCATCCAATACAGTAGTAAGAGCTGCATCGGTAGTTGCTACCATTGTAATGTCAATTGTTGAGCTTGAGTTTACAGTTTTAGTATCTGTAAAGCTGAATAGGTTTCCGCTTCCATCAACAGCAATGGCTACAATCTTAACACTAGATCCGTTTGGAATTGGTAAAGATGCTTTGTTGTAAGCCTGCATAACCGTTTTGGTAGAAGGGAAGTAAATAAAAATTCCTACGTTGGTAAGGTCATCTACTTTGGAATCAAAAGCTAAAGTTGATGTAGGTGTTGTGCCTGCATCCGATCCGCAATTTATCCATCCTAATATTGCGATTGAGGCTGCATATCCGTAAGGTGTTGTAGTAAATGCAGGGCTAAGGCTTGTGGTAACTCCTAAAGTTGCTGGAACATCCGTCCAATCTGCTGAGGATAAAGCGCCAAATCCATAATGTACGCTCATGCCTGCTTGAGGAGCTTGGTTGGGCATTTCAATAGCAGCCATGCAAGGGTCAGGCTTTAATAAAAGTTCAGTACCATTTTTAAATGCTCTTAAACGAATTTCTCCATCCGTATTTAATATGCCAGTAGATGCAACAGTAGCTTGCTGGTAATATATCATGTCTTTAGGGGTATAAAGCTCAACTAACTTTACGGTAAATGGCCAAGTTACGCTATCTCCATTCGGGAATTTTAAACACTGTTTGCCAATAATAATTTTTGTTCCTTGATTTCCTACTATGGGTCCAGTTCCGCTGCTGTCTATAATGAATTCCTGTTCAGTTTGTTTTTTAGTATCCAAATAAGTATTTACTGGACTATACGTGTTTAGGACTTCAATACGATCTTTTTTACATCCAATAACAATGGAGGAGATGATTATGGACGCTAAAAATATTTTAGCAGCTAATTTGATTGATACTTTTTTCATAAAATAATTTTTTATAGAGCTTTTTGTAGTTTCTATAGGTATGACGCTGCGATTAACAGGAAAGTTACAAATTCTAAATATATTTATACTGACATTTCTGAAAGAACCTAAAAAAGAATGAAAATTCAATAAAATCAATCGTAAGCAGGGCATAGCCACTTATTATCTCCTTTACCGTACCTGCCGCCACTGCTGCTCCTACATCCGAAAATATATAATAGACCAAGCCTTAAGTGAGTTTCCATAAACTTTACATTATAACGGTATTCCAAAAAGGGACGCAAACATTTGTTGGTGGTAACCCCTATGCCACCTTCTAAATTCCAGTTACCTTTTTTTGCACCTTCTAATACAGATACGTTGTAATTAATCCAGTTGTTATAGGCACCGTGGCCAATCAAATAAAAATTGAAGTTTTTTACTCTCCATATCTTGTATTCCAAGCCTAATCCTAAATAATATTCATGCACTTTATTAAAACCCGGATAATATGAAAACTGAGGAACAATACTTAAGGTGTTATTTGGAAAAAAATTTGCTCGTACGCCTGCGCCAAAACTTTCTGTTTGAAAATTGTACATCACATCGGCTCCAATTCCAAAATTTTGGGCAGAAAGCATTACTGGAAAAGAAAAAATCAACGTTAAAATGCGTAATCGTTTCATAAGCAATATCAGGGAAAATTGATAAGAACCAAAGATATTATTTATTGATATTTGACAAATTAAAATTAAAATATCTTACAAACAAAAAAGCCCCCAAATGGAGGCTTTAATTGCTAAAATCGATTGAAATTATAGGGAAAATGCCTTTTTTACCTTGTTAACATAATCTAACTTTTCCCAAGTGAATAGCTCAACTCTCATATTTTTTACTTTTCCATCAGGGGATTTGAAGGTTTTATTTACCCACTGGTTTTTTCTTCCCATATGCCCGTATGCAGCAGTTTCGCTGTAAATAGGAGTGCGAAGCTTAAAGCGCTGCTCAATAAAGTAGGGGCGCATGTCAAATAGTCTTTCTACAATTTTTCCTATCTCGCTATCGCTCATATTAACTGTTGCAGTGCCATAGGTATCTACACAAATGCTGGTTGGTTTAGCAACACCAATAGCATACGATACTTGAACAAGCACTTCGGAACATACTCCTGCTGCTACTAAGTTTTTAGCAATGTGCCTAGTTGCATACGCTGCCGACCTATCAACCTTAGATGGATCTTTTCCAGAAAATGCTCCGCCACCGTGAGCGCCTTTTCCTCCGTAGGTATCAACAATAATTTTTCTGCCTGTTAATCCGGTATCTCCGTGAGGACCGCCAATCACAAACTTTCCGGTAGGATTGATATGGTATTTAATTTTGTTATTGAATAGGTGCTTGTACTTTGGGTACTTCGCTTTTACTCTAGGAATTAAAATATTTACAATATCCTTGTGAATGCGTTTTGCCATCACGGATTCAGAGCCAAAATCATCGTGCTGCGTAGAAACAACAATAGCATCTATTCTTACAGGCTTGTTATTGTCATCATACTCTAACGTTACTTGCGATTTAGCATCCGGACGTAAATATTTGATTGCCTTATTTTCTCTTCTAAGATTTGCAAGCTCAATTAATATTTTATGAGAAAGATCCAACGCCAAAGGCATGTAATCATTTGTTTCGTTGGTAGCATATCCAAACATCATTCCTTGGTCGCCAGCGCCTTGCTCTTCTTTCTTTTTACGCTCTACACCTTGGTTAATGTCCGATGATTGTTCGTGAATGGCAGATAATATTCCACAAGAATCTGCTTCAAACATATATTCACTTTTGGTATATCCAATTTTGCGAATTACTTGTCTAGCAATTTCCTGAACATCCAAGTAGGCATGCGATTTTACTTCGCCCGCTAATACCACCTGTCCGGTAGTCACTAGCGTTTCGCAAGCAACTTTACTTTGTGGGTCAAATGCCAAAAAGTTATCGATCAGTGCATCCGAAATTTGATCTGCAACTTTGTCTGGGTGTCCTTCAGAAACTGATTCAGAGGTGAAAAGGTATGCCATAGTTTTTTTAGTTTTTAGTTCTTAGTTTCTAGTTCTTTGTCGTTAGTATTTGTGTTTCTAATGTCTATTACCTTATTCCTAATCCCTATCTTAACGACAACGAAATTAATATTATTTCTAAATATGAAAAGGCTATTATGAGGAAAAAGTAAGCTATTTGGTAAGCTCTCTAAATACGTCTTCCAGGTTTTGTTCCTCCTTCTGTAGGGTAAGAACTGCTAGTTCATTCTGCACCGCAAACTTGAACACATCCGGACGAATATCCTTGCTGGATGAGCTCGTCAGCTTCCATACATTGCCTTTTATATTTACTGCATCGTTAACCGACTGAATGGCTTTGAGTTTATCCTTGCTGGTTTCTTTATCAAACTCTACCGTAATTATTTGTTGATTGCCTTTTTGCTCTTTCATTTCCTGCGTAGGCTTGTCTGCAACAATCTGTCCCTTTTTGATAATTATTACTCGGTGACACATTGCCTCTACCTCTTGCATGATGTGCGTGCTGAGCATGACCGTTTTTTCTTTTCCAATAACCTTTATTACATTTCTAATTTCTGCCAGCTGAATGGGGTCAAGACCAGATGTAGGCTCATCCAATATTAAAACTTTAGGATCGTGAATGAGCGCTTGCGCTAAACCCACACGCTGCTTATATCCTTTTGATAGAGCACCAATCTTTTTCTTTTGCTCCACTTCAAGTCCGGTCATATCAATGATTTCCTTTACGCGTTTATCAATATTTTTTAGGCTGTGCAATTCTGCAACGAAGGAAAGATATTCCTTCACATACATATCGTAATACAAAGGATTGCTTTCAGCAAGGTAGCCCACGTTTTTTCTTACTTCCAAGGATTCTTCAGAAACATCAAAGCCACAAACTGTTGCCTTGCCCGATGTTTGAGGAATAAATCCTGTAAGGATTTTCATAGTAGTAGACTTTCCTGCACCGTTAGGACCCAAAAAGCCAACAATCTCGGAATTCTTTACCTCAAAAGAGATATCGTTAAGCGCTTTTTGCTTGCCGTAAAGCTTAGTAATATTTTGTACTACAATGGACATTACACAAAGCTATATATTTTCTTGTTTGAGAGGCTTATTGGTATGTGACAGGTAAAAATTAACTAATAACTTTGTGTTAATGAAGGGAACTGTCATCAAGTCGACCGGCAATTTATATATCGTGCTCTCTACCGAAGGAGAAAAGGTAAGCTGCCGCATAAAAGGCAAGCTGCGCATTGGAGATTATAAAAGCACTAATCCACTTGCAGTGGGTGATAGGGTGATTTTTGATTTTGAAACAGAGAACTCTTCAATTGCTGAAGGAGATAATAAAGAACTGCGTACAGGTGTGATTTACGATGTAGAGGATAGAAGAAACTGCATTATTAGAAAGTCAAAAAATTTAAGCAAGCTCTCGCATATCTTAGCTACCAACGTAGATCAAGCTATGTTAGTTGTAACACTGGCTTTCCCTAAAACATCTTTTGGTTTTATTGATCGTTTTTTAGCTACTGCCGAGGCATACCGAATACCATCCATTATCATTTTTAACAAGGCTGATATTTTTGAAGAAGACGAAATAATGAAGGAGGATTTATTGAAAGTGATGGACTTTTACGAAAAGGCAGGGTATCCATGTTATTCTATTTGTTCCTCTAAAATGACTTCAGAAAAAAAGAATTTTATGGTAAGTCTTTTAAAAGATAAAACCACTTTGTTAGCCGGTCATTCAGGAGTTGGGAAATCTACTTTTATAAATGCCATTGAGCCAACATTAAATATTAAAACCGGAAAAATATCTTCGGCACATTTAAAAGGAATTCATACAACTACTTTTTCGGAAATGCATGCACTGCCTTTTGGTGGATTTATCATAGATACTCCCGGCATTCAGGAGTTCAGCGTTATTAATATGGATAAATATGAGATATCACATTTTTTTCCGGAGATATTTAAGAAATCAAGTGAGTGTAAGTTTAATTCATGTTTGCATTTGAGTGAACCTAAGTGTGCTGTAATAGCTGCTGTAGAAAAAAATGAAATATCACCCTCCCGCTATCATTCGTATTTAAGTATTATGAATGGGGAAGAGGTGATTAAGGAGTATTAATTGCCCCACCTAACCTCCCCCAAGGGGAGGAACTAGGACAGATTAAGAAATTATGCGCGTAGTAATTCAACGAGTAAAAAATGCAGGAGTTGAAGTAGATGGGAAAATAATTTCATCTATAGGTGCTGGACTATTGGTATTAGTTGGCATTGAAGAGACAGATGTGCAGGAAGATATTGAATGGCTTTCCTCAAAGATTTGTAACCTCCGTATTTTTAATGATGAGAATGAAGTGATGAATCTATCTATTAAAGAGGTGAATGGCGAAATATTACTGGTGTCTCAGTTTACTTTATTTGCTTCAACCAAAAAAGGAAATCGTCCTTCTTATATTCGCTCAGCAAAGCCGGATATTGCAATCCCCATCTATGAAAAATTTATTAAGCAGCTAGAAATAGACTTGGTCAGTAAAATTAAAACCGGGATTTTTGGTGCTAATATGAAAGTGCAGTTGCTAAACGATGGACCGGTTACGATTCAGATTGATACTAAAAGTAAGGAGTAGTCTATTTTATTTTTTTCATAAAATCATTTACAGCATCCCAATATTCCTGATGGTTGGGATTGTTTTTCCAAAGTGCCGAAGAGCCATGCTTGCCATCTTTGCTAGGGATAAATTGCTGTTTTATTAATGATTGAACATCGCTCATTAATATTGTTAGTGCAGCCGATTCTTCATGCGAGGAAGTTATAAAAACGGGAACTACTAATTCGGTAATCGATTCTTTTAATTTTAATTTATCTCCAAAATATTCGCCCGGACTAAAAGCCAGCACTGCTTTTACTTTTGGATTTTCTGTAGCAATTTTTAATACCAAGGATGCAGAGTAGGAGCTGCCCACTAAAATAATTTTTTGTCCGCTTTTTTGGTATGCATAATTTGCCGAAGCAAGAATATCAATTTCTGCATCTAAGTATTCGGAGGGCTTTCCTTTTTTAGTAGCTAATGATGCGGTTTCATTATAAACTCCATTTACTTCTTTTCCAGATCGTGAATCAGGCGCCAAACAATTATATCCTAAATCGCAAAACTGCTTAACGGTTTCTAAATATTCTCCCCTGCTGTATCGTGCTTGATGACAAAGAACCATGTAGGGTAACGACTCGTTCACGATATATAGGTCAGCAGTAATAATTATTCCGTCTGAAGAAGGATATGTAATTTTTTGCATGTTTAATTTATTGTTTTGAGGAACTCCAATTAATGGGATCAGTAAAAAGAACAAAATAGCTTTCATGCTAGAAACTTTATAGTTGTTTGTTCACGGCTTCAAAAACTTCGTTCACTGTTATAGTTTGCATACACACATTGTTGTTGCAAGGAGAGAAGCGATGGTTGAATACGCTTACGCAGGGACTGCAGGCAAGTTCTTTCCATATCACCTGAGCGTTTGGCGAGATGGGTCCAAAGAGTTTGGGCGTTTCAGGACCAAAAAGAATAATGGTTTTAATATTTGTTAGCGCAGAGAAATGCCCTGGGCCGCTGTCATTGGTAACTAATACATCGGCAATGGAGTAGAGGACGAGCAATTCTCTAAGCGATGTTTTTCCTGCAAACGACACTGCATTTTTACTGCCTATGCTTTTGCAAATAGCTTTTGCATCAACCTGCTCGGAAGGTGCTCCGGATATTACCAAGCATGCGGTAGGATGATTCTCAATAATTTTTTTTCCTAAGGCAACAAACTTTTCCGTCTCCCATTTTCTTAACGGCAGCAAATCACTTGCATTGGGATTGAGGATAATAATTTTTTTATCATTTGCTCCAAATACTTCATTCAAAGAATTTTGAATCTTATTTTTTTCATCCTCTGTAGCCGTAAATACCGGAAGTCCAGGTTTGAAAGCATTTTTTTGAAACTTCATCATCGGCACTTCTGCAGGGTTTTGCAAAGTAGCTTCCACCAAATCAAAATAAAACTCCGAGGTATGTAAATAAGGATTATACTGAATGCGATGCGTCATTAAATTTCCGCGGTAAGGAAGTTCGCTGTTAAAGCGGTGCAATCCTACTCTGTAATTTGCTCCTGATAGAAAGGCAAAAATGGCAGAAGCTCTCGAAAAAAACTCCATATCTATAGAGGTGTCGACCTTAGCTTTTCTAATTTTTATCAGTGCCGAAAACGCACTTCCCAAAAAAGCAAAAAGTGATTTATCCCTAATAGCGATAATATTTTTTTCAGGAATAATGTTTAGGATATCCAGGATAGGTCGGTTGGTTTCAAATACGCAGAAGTAAACATTATCTTTTCCAACTAGTTCGGAAGCTCGTTTTAAAGAGCTGTACGCGAGTACGGTTGCACCTTGTTCAATAAATTTTAAGAAAATTATTTTTTTAGGCTTAATAACTTGTGTAGGGAATGAAATTCTAAATAAAGAAAGCACGAAGCAAATGGGTTGCCCAAACCAATAATCAATCTTACGTATCAAATCTGGATTCATACTACAAAAAAAAGACTATTTGTCTTTAAGCGGTTGAGCAAAGGTGGTAACATCTTTACCTGAAATAGTTTTGTTGCCAAGAATAATTAATCGTTCTACCACGTTTCGTAATTCTCGGATGTTGCCGGTCCACGTAACTTTTTGAAGTTCTTTGATAGCTTCTTTAGAAAATTCTTTCTTAGGAATTCCCTGTTCTCCGCAAATCATTTTTCCGAAATGTTCTACCAAAAGAGGTATGTCATCGGTGCGGTCGTTAAGAGATGGCACTTGCACAATGATCACACTGAGTCTGTGAAAAAGATCTTCTCTGAAATTCCCTTTTTGAATTTCTTTTTGCAATTCCTTGTTGGTAGCTGCTAGCACGCGCACATTCACTTTAATTTCTTTTTCTCCACCAACGCGTGTAATTTTATTTTCCTGCAAGGCGCGTAATACTTTTGCCTGAGCAGATAAGCTCATATCTCCAATCTCGTCCAGGAAAATAGTTCCTCCTTCAGCGAGTTCAAATTTGCCTTTGCGCTGCGCTACGGCCGAAGTAAACGCTCCTTTTTCATGTCCGAATAATTCAGATTCAATAAGTTCGCTAGGGATAGCAGCACAGTTTACTTCTATAAATGGGTTATTTGCTCGGTTGCTTTTTTCATGCAGCCAGCGTGCTACCAATTCTTTTCCCGTTCCATTTTGACCTGTAATTAATACCCGAGCATCTGTTGGAGCTACTTTCTCAATCATTTCCTGAATCTCCGAAATAGCGGCAGATTCCCCAATCATCTCGTAAGTCTTGGAAATTTTTTTCTTAAGAACTTTTACATCCGACACCAAGGTGGTTTTATCCATCGCATTGCGAATGGTGACTAGCAAGCGGTTTAAATCAAGTGGCTTGGCAATAAAATCAAATGCTCCTTTTTTCACTGCTTCTACCGCAGTTTCTATTGTGCCATGACCAGATATCATGACGATGGGAGTATCGGGTCTGGATTTCAGGATATTGTCCAGCGCTTCCATGCCATCAACTTTTGGCATTTTTATATCACACAAAATAATGTCGTAGTTATCTTTTTCGGCCATCGCGGTACCTTCTGCGCCATCTCCGGCTTCGTCCACTATAAAATTTTCATATTCCAAAATCTCCCGAAGGGTTTTGCGAATGCTTTTTTCGTCATCTATGACAAGTATTTTAGGCATGAAAAAATGTTTGTGATTGAATGGTAAAAATAACAAATATCAGCTGTGTATCAATTCCCATAATATTCCCTCTTTCAGTGAATATTTGGAGCCACGCATTTGTTTAATGTCAAGACGTTTTAAAATATAATTCACAAATATGGATGAAATCACAATCATATCTACGCGCATCTTGGTTAATCCTTTCATGGATAATCTTTCTTTGGCGGTTGATAGAATTATTATCTGATTCATTTTTTCAAAATCAGGAAGGTCAAATGCATACTCGGATTTACCTTTCAAAGCTTCCACTTGATAAAATCGAAATCCTATCATTTCTGCTAAGGAGTCAAAAGAGCCGGAGGAGCCTATCAATTCAAGTGTTTTTTTGTTGACGTTTGAAAATGTGCCAATAGCAGAGAAGAGCGGATTTAAATTTTCTTCAAAATAGTTTTCGATATTTTTTATTTCTTCAACTGTTATTGGATTAGAAGGTTTGAATTTATCCAACAAACGTGCAGCACCCAGTAAAAAACTTTGTTTCCAAAATATTTTATCGTTCTGCGCAATAATAAACTCTGTGCTACCTCCGCCAATATCCATAATTAAGACTGGCGCGTTTGTCATTTTTACTGCTGAACGAACTCCGTAATAGATTAGTTCTGCTTCCCGTTCTCCAGAGATAACTTCGATTTCAATGCCGGTATTTTTTTTTACTTCTGTAACAAATTCGCTGCCGTTACTGGCACTGCGTATGGCTGAAGTGGCAAAGGCAATAACTCGTTCTGCCTTGTATTTAAGAATTGTCTTTTTATGTTTTTTGAGCGCGTTGATTCCTCTTTCAAAAGGAATAGACTCAATAAAATTATTGTTGATACCTCCTTCGCCTAGCTTGACGGAGATTTTGCTTTTGTAAACTTTCTTGTAGGTCTGGTTAGGAAATATTTCTGCAACAAAAATATTGAAGGTGTTTGTTCCTAAATCTAATATTGCAACTCTCATTTTATTCTGCTCCCAACTGGATGCACGCATTGCAGTTTATCCGCTGTATCTCAGCCATTTCCAAAGCTCTTTGTACGTTACTTTTTTGCCATACATCAAAATGCCTGTACGGTATATTTTTCCGGCAAGCCAGGTCATAAATATAAATGCCAATATTAATAATGCCATAGATAATGCAAACTCCCAAGGTGGTACTCCAAAAGGTAAACGCACCATCATCACTACCGGAGAGGTAAAAGGAATTATAGAAAACCAAAATGCTAATTGTCCTTCGGGATTTTGCATAATAAATTGTGCGGCAATAAAAGAAATAACCAGCGGCATGGTAATGGGCATCATAAACTGCTGTGTGTCCGATTCACTATCCACCGCAGAGCCTATAGCAGCAAACATCGCACTGTAAAGCAGATAGCCGCCCAGAAAATAAAAAAGAAATGTAAAAAGTATTAATGTGAAATTTATATTCTTGATGTCTTTGAATATTTCGGCAGCTTCGGAATAGTTTATGTTTTGTTCAGCAGCTATTTGGTTCGGCATATTGGGAACCATGTTTTGTTTTAAAGCAGGATTGTCTAAGTCTGCAAAATCTTTTAATATGGTAGCCTGACCAATGCCTGCTAAAATTATGGTAAGTACTATCCACAGAACAAATTGGGTAAGCCCCACCATCGCAATGCCGACAATCTTACCCATCATCAGCTGAAATGGTTTTACGGATGAAATAATCACTTCTACAATCCTACTTGTCTTCTCTTCAATAACACCTCGCATAACTTGTACGCCATACAAGAAAATAAATATGTAAATCAAAATTCCGCCACCAAAACCAATGGCCATGTTCATGCCGGTGTTGGAGCGCTCAGCAATGCCTGATTCAGTTTGTTTTTCGGTAACAATATTTACGGCTATGTGCGCTGCATCTACTTTAGCTAAATCAATGCCTTGCGCCTCTAGTTGATTTTCATAAAGCACATCTTCTATGGAAGACCTAATTCGTTCTTGCACTGCAATGCCGGGGTGTTTTTTGAAAAGCAGCACCACTTTTTTGGTGGTCAGCAAGTTTTCAGGTACCCAAAGAATTGCCGTGTAGCTCGTATTGTAAAAATCTCTTTTTGCTTCTTCCAGCGAAACAGGTGGGTAGTCGTACTTTATGTTTTTTCCATCTTTTACAAAACCATCTACCAGTTTGGAATCATCAATAACTTCTATAAAATGTTTTTCCTGCTCTTGTGTAGCGAGCCAAACAGGTACAATCATAAGTGCAGAAAATAAAATAGGTCCTAATATCGTCATGACGATAAAGGATTTCTTTTTTACCCTAGATAGGTACTCCCGCTGAATGATGATTGAAATTTTTGACATCGGATTTATTGAATCAAACACGAATATACGAATCGAATGAAATCTTTAAGTATAATAAGAAAGATAGAGATGTACACAAGCTTTAAATTTAGTAATATTTTATACTACCTATAGAGTTCTGTGTTCTCTGCGCCTCTGTGTTGGAAATTTTTTAACACAGAGGGCACAGAGCAAAAAAAGAGATGCACAGAGATGTTTGATTTGCCACTCTTTCAAAAAATTTCTATTTTCGGCAATAATTATTGAATAACAAAATGGAAGCAATTAAAAACATCCACTCCGAAAAAATTCTTTTTCTGGACATAGAGACAGCTCCGCAGTATCCCTCGTACGATAAAATTCCGGAATCTTTTCAAAAGCTATGGGATTTGAAATCTAAGCGTCTCATTACAGACACTAAATCTCCTTCGGATGTTTATAAAAGTGCAGGTATCTATGCAGAGTTTGGCAAGGTGGTTAGTATTTCTGTGGGCATGTTCTCGGGCAAAACATTTCGTTTAAAAGCCTATTACGGAGACGATGAAAAAATTCTTCTTCAGGAGTTTGCTGAATTATTAAACAAGCATTACAATACAGAATCGCATTACTTATGCGCACACAATGGTAAAGAGTTCGACTTTCCTTTTTTGGCAAGAAGAATTTTGATTAATAGTCTTCCGCTCCCACACATTTTAGATACTGCAGGTAAAAAACCTTGGGAAGTAAAATATTTAGATACTATGGAGCTTTGGAAGTTTGGGGATTATAAAAGCTACACGTCCTTAAACCTATTAGCTGAAATTTTTGGAATTCCATCTCCCAAAGGCGATATGGATGGAAGCATGATGTATAAAGTATATTGGGAAGATAAAGACTGGGAGCGCATTGTGAAATACAACCACCGCGATGTACTAACCGTTGCCCAAGTATTTTTGAAATTTAAGGGAGAAAAACTCATTGACGATAAAGACGTAGTAATTGTTTAATTTATTTTATGGCAACATCCATTGTATTTGCTTACATCGTTTGTAAAAATAAATCTGAAGCAAAAAAGATTGGCAAGGAGCTGGTAACAAGTAAACTAGCAGCTTGCGTAAATCTTATTGATAAAATGGAATCCTCTTATTGGTGGAAAGGGAAAATTCAAAACTCCAAGGAAACAGTATTGTTTGCAAAAACTACCAACAAATTATTCTCTAAACTTTCTAAAAAAGTAAAATCACTGCACAGCTACGAAGTACCATGCATTTTGCTTTTAGAGGTTAAAGCAGGAAATAAAGAGTATGTAGATTGGTTGTTGGATGCGCTTTAGGGCTGCTGAATAAACCTTGATTTCATAGTGAAGTCAGATTTTTTTTGTAATTAACAGTAGTGTGCTAAGAAATCAGTATTTAGTCAATCCATATAGCGTACTATAGCTAGTAGAAAGGAATTACTGCTTTCTATTGATGAACTTTTGATCAGTAATTCTTTTCCTTGTGATGTTATAAATACGCAACTTATTATACCGAAATTCACCGAGCTTAATTATTTATTAAGCATTAGCATTTTCTTAGTCAGAAAGTATTTGTCAAGGTATATAGTGTAATAAAAATGTGTGTCAAAATAATAAGAGGCTAAAAAATCAACTGTATAGGTTCCCGCACTTTGTTTAGAATTGACTAAGGTTGTAACAGGCCTGCCAGCGAAATCGTAAACTCTTAATATAACTCTTCCTGTTTTTGGAATGGTATATTTTATTGATGTCTTTTCCGAAAAAGGATTAGGATAATTCTGGTCAAGTAAAAACCCTACCATTGAAGGTGCTTCATTGACTGCATTGAATACATTTGAATATTTCCAGATTCTGTTTCCACTAGCATAAGCTATAGTGTCATTTATTTTTCTGAATCGATTTTAATTTGTAAACGTGGTAAAATTCGTCCAAGTATTTCCACCATCTATTGTTTTTTTATTTGGTGTGCCGCCCCCTGTCCATCCAATAGAATCATTAATAAATCCTACGCCTTGAAGCCAAATATTTGTTGGAGATACAATTTGTTTGCTCCAAGTTAATCCACCATTTACAGTTTTTAAAACAGGCGTAGAATCATTACTTGTTTGACTTTCAACCGAAACATATCCTATCATACGAGAAGTAAAGTGGACTTTCCAGCAAAGCTCCCATAAATCCTTTCCGGAAAAAACTGTTTGCCACGTTGAACCACCATCGGTAGTGTAGAGTATTAATGCTTTTGCATTGTTAAAATTTATCGATGGAGTAGAGCCAATAATTATGCCTGTGTCCGCGGAGAAAAAACGGCAGTCGATAAGAGAAAACGCCAAGGAAGATAAATCTGCCGAAGTCCAATTTTGACCTCCGTTTGTTGTTTTTAAAAAATATGCAGGCCCGCCAACTCTCCCAACTGCAAATGCAATAGAATCATTTAATACATTAATTCCGCAAACACCTTTTGGCAAAGGGCCTGAAATACTTGTTACTGGTTGCCACAAAATACCTCCATCTACTGTTTGATAAAGAGGCGTAGCATCTGTCGTTGGAGACCATGACCCGAGCCCTAAGTTTCCTGCCCATCCTTTATTTGAATTAGCAAATCCAACACATCTGAAGGATGTTGCAGGTTGAAATAGCTGAGTTGAAAAGCTATTCCCACCATCAGTAGTTTTGTAAATATATCCGTCAACATTAACTACCCATTAGTTTTTATTGTTTTGCAACAACAAATTTACGACAATAGGTGGGTAGCTTTCGGGCTACCTGCTTTTTTTCAAATGATTAGTCGGTTAGTAGTTATTTACAATATAATTTATAAAGCAATGAAAAAGCACAGTGGTATGCGACCGCTTGACATTGTGGTTTTGTTAAAAATAGCTGCTAAAGGCAAATCCAATTGGCTTATGAAAAACTTAGCTAGTGAGCTAGTAATAAGTGCAGGTGAAGTGAGTGAAAGTCTTAACCGCTCGGCTGAAGCAGGTTTGATTAGTGGAGATAAAAAAGTATTAATGAAGCAGGCTGTGCTTGATTTTTTAAAGTATGGTTTAAGGTATGTATATCCACAACATCCCGGCTCAATGGTTCGTGGAATTCCAACAGCACATTCGGCAGATCCTCTTAATAAGTTTATTGTAGAAAGTGAGCCATATGTTTGGCCTTCAGTAGAAGGTACTGTAAGAGGACAAAGAATAGAGTCATTGTACCCAACGGTTCCAGCAGCCTGCATAAAGGATAAAACGTTGTATGAATTACTTTCTCTTACCGATGCGTTAAGGGTTGGTAAGGCTAGAGAAAGAAATATTGCTATGGAGGAATTGAGTAAAAGAATAATATGAAGAATGCGCACATAAATAGAAGTGTAATCAAAAAAATTGCATCTGCTTTAGGTGAATTGAACGAGCGTGTTGTATATGTTGGAGGCGCTGTAATGGGCTTATATATTGATGACCCAGCAGCAGATGATGTACGCCCAACTCAAGACTTAGATGTTAGTTTAGAGATAGTTTCTTTAAGTGAGCTGGAGAGAATAAGAGAGGATTTAGTGATAAAGGGGTTTGTGCAGAATTTTGAAGATAACATAACGTGCCGATTTCGCTACGAGGGCATTATCGTAGATGTTATGGCAACAAAACAAATTGGTTGGGCACCTGCAAATGCGTGGTTTGACTCAGGGTTTAAATCATTGCTAAATGTGAAGGTAGATGAGCAACAAATTAAAATATTATCTCTTGCCTATTTTCTTGCATCGAAATTTGCTGCTTTTAATGATAGAGGAAAGCACGATTCTCGCACTAGTAAAGATTTTGAAGATATAACCTATGTTTTAGATAACCGGACTGACCTTTCGGAGCAGATAAGATTATCGCCACCGATGTCAGAAATTATTTACAAAGTGAATTCAAAAATATTCTTGTGGATGATGTCTTGAAAGAGGCAATCAATGCAAACTTGTATTATGAAACGCAGCAAAGCAGATATGAAAAGATTATTAGGAAGCTCAAAAATGTCATTGGTGAATAGCGCTGATTTGATTATCAGAAACAATCAAGTTGAAAACAAATACTGATAAAAGAATTAGTTTTTTCATTGTTTTGTTTAACCATAAGACGTAGAAAATATAGGAAAGGTTGCCTTGAGGGCAACTAATTTCATTAAATCCTTTTTAGGTTCGATAATGGGACGCGAAAGGCTAATTATCAACTTTCAAATTCTTTTTCTTTATTTCCAATGGCAAGCAGCCCAAAGGAAATAAGTCCAAATACTAGCACGGCAGCGGTTTGTGCAAGCCATGCTACCCAGCCAAATGCTACACCAATTGCGGTGGTGTAACCCCAGAGAAGCATAATTTGTAATACTATCCATTGATACGCGCCAATGCCGCCCGGTGAAGCGATAACTCCTAAACTTCCAAAGCACATAATTACTAGGCAGTCGGCAAGCGACATACTTTGTGTTTCGGTAAAAGCAAAAATGCAAACGTAAACGGACATCAAATACATAAACCAAATAAATAAAGAATGGAACGCAAACCACCATTGACTTTTTACTTTGGAAACAGATTTTATCCCATCCATAAAGCTTCCTAAAACAACAGCAATTTTTTTAACCACTTTATTTTCAAATATTTTTTTTCTGAAAAAATACAGCGCTGCTAAAGCTCCCGCAGTGATAATTAGTAATGTTAAGAACATGAACGTATTTTCCATTAAGCCCAACAGCTTTGCGGAAAGGGGTTCAAGAATTTTTTCTAAAATGTAATTTTTGAGTCGCTCATATTCTATCCACGCAGAAATAATAAATAGCAAGAGCATCACCAAAATGTCTATGATTCGTTCTGCTATAACAGTTCCGAAAGATTGCGTAAGCGGAATATTTTCATAGCGTTTTAAAATTCCACATCGCAGCACTTCGCCTAAGCGTGGAAAAGCCAGGTTGCCTACGTATCCAATCATAACGGCATGAAAGGTGTTGCTAAGCTTTGGGTTTAAGCCCAACGGTTCTAAAAGCATTTTCCAACGTACCGCTCTGCTAAAGTGTGCTATAAGTCCTGCTACGATTGATAATCCTACCCAAAAATAATTTGCTTCTTTTAACGATTTGGCAATTTGAATTTTATCCTCTTCGGTTAATCCTTTTAAAGCAAGCCAAACAAGTGCGCCTCCAATAAGTAGAAATATTAAAAATTTGAGAGTAGCGAATAAGTTCTGTTTCAAGAAATAATTTTATCTGGTTAGCAGTACAAAAATAAAAGGAGAAAACTCACAAAAAGGCTAAAAGCAGATAAACTGCTAACCTTTCATTGTTTATTTCAATGTGTTGGTGTTTGCATCCGGAAATATAAGGCTGGGCTTAAAAGATTTCGCTTCTTCAAAATCCATATCCGCATAAGAAAGGATAATTACATCATCGCCCACAGAAAATTTTAAAGCAGCGGGACCATTCATGCATATTACGCCCGATCCTTTAGCGCCCTTAATAACATAGGTAATAATGCGCTCACCGTTTCGGTAGTTTAGTACATGCACTTGCTCGTTTTCTATTAAGTTAGCTGCGTTCATCAGAAGCTCATCAATGGTAATACTGCCTACATAGTTTAAGTCGGCTTCGGTTACTCGAGCACGGTGTATTTTCGATTTTATTACTTGTATTTGCATATGCTAATTTATGAGTGGCGAAGTTATACAAATAAATAAATGAGAAATTTGAAAATCAAAATTAGGAGAAGGGCAACATGCTCTAATGTCTTTCTCTGCGATTCTCTGTGGGCTGCATCTCTGAGCTCTCTGTGTTTAAGGGCTGCTTGACTGACATCAATTATTAGAATTATACGGCTGGTGGACTAAAAAGTGGTACAAAGAGTATGGAAAATGCAAAATGTCCTACATGCTTAAAATTGGATATTATCAATTAATCTAACGTTTCCTGCTTTTACAGCAATACATCCGCGGATATTATTCGATTGACTCCAATCTGTTATGGATTCTAAAGTTTCTGCATTTACTATTTCAAAATATTCGACTTGAAAAAGAGGGTCGGTATTTATTTGTTCAGTAGCCCAATTAACAAGCTCTGAAACCGAGAGAGTTTTTTTGTTTTCTTTTGCTGCTAATAATGTGCTGTAAATAATGGAAGCATTTTTTCTTTCTGCCGGACTCAAAAGTACATTTCGGGAACTCATAGCTAGTCCGTCTTGTTCCCTTACAGTAGCACATCGAACAATTTTTATGGGAAGCTTAAATTCTCTAACCATATATTCTATAATTGCCACTTGCTGAAAGTCTTTTTCCCCAAAATAAGCTGTATCAGGCTGAATGATGTCAAAAAGCCTTTTAACCGCCCTACAAACTCCTTGGAAATGTCCTGGACGGTATTTTCCCTCCATCACTTTATCTAAAACCCTAAGTTCTAATAGATCATTTTCTGTCTTTGATCCTTCGGGATACATGTCATAAACAGAAGGCGCAAAAAGCAACCCACAATTTGCTGTTTTTAGCATTAAAGAGTCATTCTCAAGCGTTCTAGGGTATTTGTCCAAATCTTTCTTATCGTTGAATTGAAGTGGGTTTACAAAGATGCTGGAAGCAGTAATGCTGTTTTCTCGATTCGATTGGTTTATTAACGAAATATGGCCAGAATGTAATGCTCCCATGGTTGGAACAAACCCAATAGTTTTGCCTTCCTTTTTTAACTCCGAAAGGCAATTTCTTGTATCTGAGATCGTTGTGAATGTTAGCACTTAAAACAGAGTAAATACTTTGGAATTGTCAGTAATTTTTATATACAGAAACACAACAAAACTACTTCAATTATTTGTTCAATTATCAAATTTTTATTACTATCTTTGACCTCCTTTAATACGAACCCTTAAAACCTCAATTCTTCCTATGAAAAAAGCCAGAATGTTATTTATTTCGCAGGAAATAACCCCTTATGTGGAAGAGAGCCATATGAGCATCATCAGCCGTCAGCTTCCTCAGGGAATTCTTGAGGCTGGAAAAGAAATCAGAACCTTTATGCCTCGTTTTGGTTGTATTAACGAACGTAGGCATCAATTACACGAAGTTATCCGCCTTTCGGGCATGAACCTCATTATAGATGACTTTGACCATCCTTTGATTATTAAGGTGGCATCTATCCCAGCTGCTCGTATGCAGGTGTATTTTATTGATAATGAGGATTATTTTAGCAGAAAATCTATTACCACTGATAAAGCAGGTAATATTTTTGCCGATACCGATGAGCGTATAATCTTTTATTGCCGTGGGGTAATAGAAACTGTACGTAAATTAGGATGGGCACCTCATATCATACATTGTCAGGGTTGGATGACCTCCCTTGTTCCAATGTATTTGAAACGCGCCTTTGGCGATGATCCATTGTTTGCAGAGAGCAGAATCATCTTCTCGGTTTACGATGATGAATTCAAACAAACCTTAAACAAGGATTTTGCTACCAAAGCCTACTTTGATGGTATTGGAAAAGACGATGTGAAACACATTAAAACAGGCACCTATGCTGGTTTAATGAAGACAGCAATTGATTTCTCCGATGCGATTATCCGTGTAGGTAAAAACTCTAATTCAGAAGTTGAAAAATACCTGAAGAAGACTGACAAGCCTGTATTGGATCATCCAGGTGATGATTATATTGATATGTACAATGACTTTTACGATGCGGTGTTGGAAGAAGAGCCTGCCATGGCTTAAGTCCAATTCTGTATTAATTAGTAATTGTCAAATAAATACTTTTTCGTAACGTTGTCCCGATTTTAATCGGGACAACTTATTTTTATGACCAACCAATTTAGATATTTAGTTTTTTTTACGCTTTTAGTATTTGTTTTTTCCTGTAAGAAAAAAACTCCCGAAGATATTGGACTGCCGATATTGCCTGGAGAAGATCTTTTAAATGCTTCATTTACAGATACCGTTACGTTAGTTACCCATACGGTGTACGATGATTCATTAAGAACAGATGAGATAACTCCCTTGTTACTTGGAAACACGAATGATCCTTTGTTTGGAGTAACCAAGGCCTCTATCTTTACTCAATTTTCACTTTCTAAAACTAATCCGGTGTTTGGTACAAATCCAGTTTTGGATTCTGTGGTACTTTCAGTGGTGCATAGTGCCGGTCAATATTATGGAAACCTCAGTCCTCAGAAATTCAAAGTCTATGAAGTGAGCCAGCAGCTTTCCAGAGATTCAATTTATTTTTCCAATCATACGCACGAATACACAACGGAGCTTGGAAGTGCGTATGTTACCCCCAAATTAAATCCTGCCAAAGATTCTTTAGTAGTGGATTCATTAAAATATCCTCCACATTTAAGAATTCATTTAGATAAAAACTTCTTTCAGAATTTTTTGAATACAACAACTTTTTATAGCAGCAACGCAAGCTTTCAAAGTTATTTCAAAGGAATTTATATTACTTCATCTTCGGGTGTTGCAGTAGGACAAGGAGCTGTAATGTATATGGATATGACGAATATTTATACACGCATTACTCTGTTTTATCACAACAGCACAGATACTACATCCTATTACTTCCCAGTAAATAAAGATGCATGTGCCAGGTACACGCATTTTGAACACGATTATTCATCGGCCACAGAATTAAATGCCCAATTAAATTCTTCTAATTCTATTCAAAAAGACAAAGTATTTGTGCAGGCTATGGCGGGCGTACGCACAAAGATTACGATGCCTTATTTGATGAACTTGTTTAGTCAAGGAAAAATTGCCATTAATAAAGCAGAGTTGATTATGCCGGTAGATCCAACCTCAATTTCTGGAGCTGATACTATTTATATTCCGCACCCTAAATTAGTCGCTACCATTGCTGATAGTGCATTAGGTCCGGTTATTATGCCAGATTATTTTGAAGGAGCTACTTATTTTGGTGGCGAATATGATAAGACGAAAAAGGAATATCGTTTTAATATAGCAAGGTATATGCAACAAGTATTGAATGGAAAAAGAAAAAACCAAGGTCTGTATATTATTACCAATGCTCGTCCTACTACTGCCAATAGAGTGCAGTTAGTTGGTGGCAATAAATTGCTTACAAATCGTATGCGCCTTAAGATTACCTACACGCCTCTGTATTAATTGCATCATTTTCATCTTATTTTACATCTTTCTTGGTATAGTTTGTGATATATTTATTATTATTCATAAATTTATAGGATGCTAAAATACATTACTCTCTTTCTAGCTATATTTTCTTTAACTGAACTTTCTGCAAAAACAGAAAATGTTCTTTTGCTTACACATCCTGTAACAAAAGAGGCTCAGGAGTTAAAAGAAGGGTCTTACTTGGTTTTTGAGTTAAAGAGTGACAAGTCTATTAGGGAAGGTTTTATAAGAGAAATACTTGAGGATGCCATTATTCTTGATGACTCTCAAGTTTCACTTTCGCAAATAAAAATACTGGCTGGCAGCTCAAAAGCAAAAGTGGTAGCAGGTAGAGTTGCTAATACCATTGGCAACGCACTTTTATTTACTGGGATGACGGTGTTTGACTGTGGCTTAAACATTATGTTCTATGAAGATTTTTATTATTGGCCTATTGGAGGCTCTATCTGGGTTGCAGGGGCATTAATAGCTGGTCTGGGGCACGTATTTGATTGGGCTGGACCAACAGAGCATAGCGTACGTGTGCGTAATTATAGAGAATGGGAGGCATGCATCGTTTCTGCCGATAAGCCGTTGGCTAAAGAAAATAAAATCAAACAAGATTCTATAGTTGCAGTACCTGTTTTAGTGGAACCTCAAAAAGAAAAAAATAAAGTAACTCCCGATGACGTGTACGGGGATTAATTATTCTACGGCTTTTTCTTTTGCAGTAATGGCTTCTACGGTTTTAGACTGAACAACAATATCGGCTTTCTTTTTTTCCTGCTCCGCTTTGTTTTTTACTTTATCATCTTCAGCTTCTTTTATTTTTTGCTTGTAATCTTCAATTTTTTGTTTGTAGTCATCTACGCTGGAAGTAAGTTTTTCGTGCTTTTTCTCAAGCTCTTTTTGATCGCTTTTTAGGCTAGAAAGCTCTTTCTCTGCAGCTTTTCGTTTTCCTGCAATACCTTCTTTGGTGGTTTTAATGGCAAAATCATTAACCATTTTTTTAGCTTGACTGAATTTCTCTTTGTCAACCGAAGAACTTAAAAATGCTCCTCCTAAGTCAAAGGCAACGGTCAGCTTAGTTTCGCCATCATTTACCTTTTCAATCTTAGCATATATATCAATGGTGTTGTTGCCATTAATCTCTGAAATAACAGCATTATCGGCAAACACCTCATCCTTCATAGAAACCTTTGCTTTTTTGTTCTTCATCAATGATTTCCACTCACTACCAACATCATCAACACTTACATCGTAAATGCTAACTACCATAGCAGGGTTTTTGCCACCTCCTATGCGTTCGTCCGATTCAGCAACTTTAATTTTTTGAGCAAAGGATGCAATCGAAATAAGTAAAACAGAGAATAAGGTTAATGATTTCATGGAAAATAAGTTTGTCATCAAAGATACCAATTCATTTGGAGGGGCAAAATCCCAAATCCATTAGAATTTCTACTTTTGAATAATGAATTTCATTGATACGCATACCCATCTTTTTGCTGAAGAGTTTAATGCTGACCGATTAGAAGTCGTTCAAAAAGCTATAGATGCAGGCGTAAGTAAATTTTATCTGCCCAATATTGATAGTTCTTCCATTGAAGAAATGCTGAAGCTGGAAGAAAAATTTCCCCAGAACTGTTTTGCCATGATGGGCTTACATCCTTGTTCAGTAAATGAGAAGTTTGAAGAGGAATTAAAAGTTGTTGAAGAATGGTTTTCTAAAAGAAAGTTTTCTGCTGTGGGTGAAATAGGCTTGGATTATCATTGGGATAAAACCTTTATACCACAACAAAAGGAAGCGTTTTGTAGACAAATAGACCTTGCAAAAAAATACAATATACCAATCGTAATTCATCAGCGGGATTGTTTTGCGGATGCGTTTGATTTAGTTAAATCAAAAAATGACGAATCACTATCCGGCATCTTTCATTGTTTTTCCGGATCGCTTGAGCAGGCCAACCAAATTATTGAATTAGGAAATTTTAAATTAGGAATTGGAGGAGTAGTCACCTATAAAAACGCTGGATTGGTTGAGGTGTTAAAGCAGGTTGACTTACATCACCTGGTGCTTGAAACGGACTCACCCTATTTAACGCCCGTGCCCTTTAGAGGAAAGAGAAATGAAAGTTCGCATGTAATTTTAGTTGCTAAAAAGATTGCAGAAATAAAAAATATCACATTAGAAGAAGTTGCCGAAGTAACAACGGCTAATGCGGAGCAACTATTTGAAAAAAAAAATGAGTAAGCCCAAAAATAAGAAAGTAGGAAAAGGCCAACCCCAAAGCACAAAAACCCAACCTTCGTCATTCCGTTGGATGTATGTTTTGCTATTTACCCTTGCAGTTCTACTTTATGCAAACACCATTAATCACGAGTTTGCATTTGACGATTCCGTAGTAATCACTGGAAATAAATATACTATGCAAGGTTTTGAGGGAATAAAAACGCTTGCTACAAAAGATCTTTTCTTCGGAATTTACGGGAACTCGCTTGATTTAGAAGGAGGTCGTTGGAGGCCATTAACCCTTGTCATGTTTGCCGTTGAGTATCAATTTTTTGGTGATAACCCTTTGCCATATCATTTGATAAATATTTTACTGTATGGCTTAACTGCCATTATTTTATTCATGACTTTAATGGAACTTTTTCAATCTATTGGCGGAAAAGGTGGAGGAGTACTGCTTTCATTTATTTCTACGCTGTTGTTTATTGCACATCCCATTCATACGGAAGTGGTGGCAAATATTAAAAGCAGAGACGAGATTATGTCTTTTCTGTTTTTATGCTTAACCTTATTCTATCTTTTTAAATATGTAAAAACAGATGCTAAGAAATACATAATATATGGAGTTGTTTGTCTGTTTACGGCATTGCTTTCCAAAGAGAACGGTGTTACTTTCATTGCAATTATTCCACTTTCCTTATTTTGTTTTGCAAATAAAACAATAAAACAAAGCTTACTACTTACGGCACCTTTTTTTATCACAGCATTAATTTATTTTGCCATACGTACATCGTTGGTAGGTATTATTGGGGATAGGGAAAGCAATGACTTAACAGACAATCCATTTTTGCAAATTAATTTTCCTGAGTTACCAACGTTAATACCTTTTGCGCAAAAAATAGCTACCGTTTTTTGGATCTTACTGAAGTATTTGTTGTTGCTCATCTTTCCTCACCCTTTAACGAGCGACTATGGCTTTAGTCAAATCCCGGTAATTGGATTTAGCGACCCCAAAGCGATTGCCTCAATATTAGTTTATGTTGGCTTGATAGTTTTTGCGCTAAATATTTTGTGGAAAGAGTTTCAAAACAGAAAATTACAAACTATAAAAGCATCGGTTTCGTATGAAGTAGTATTGGCATTTTGCATTTTGTTTTTTCTTGGAACCATATCCATCGTTTCTAATCTTTTATTTTTAATAGGCACTACCATGGGTGAGCGTTTTGCATTTATTTCGTCACTAGGTTTTTGTATTGCCTTAGCTGTTTTGTTTCAAAAAATATTTAATTGGGATAAGTCAGTAATAAGTTCTCCCAATGCAGCCATAAAACTATACCCCTTGTTAATCATATTAGCGCCATATTTTTATAAAACCATAGACAGAAATCCGGATTGGAAAAATAATGAAGCATTATTTACTGCGGATGTAAAGACCAGTACAAATAGCGCTAATGCACATTATTATTATGCAAATACGCTCTTTACAAGTCATATGGAAGACGAGCCAAGTCCAAAGCGCGATTCTATATTTGCCGAGGCAAAAAGAGAATTTCAAACGGCTATGCGCATCAATCCTTATTTTCATTATTGCTATTATAACATTGGATTAATTTGGGAAAAATTAGGACAGCCGGATTCTGCCATAGTCTATCAGCTAAAAACAATTAATTTGAAACCGGATAATACCATGGCTCAGTACATGGCAAAAGGCGCATTGGGATTAGTATATGGAAAATTGAAAGGAGATTTTGAAAAAGCGATTCCATTATTAAAGGAAGCACTGGCAAATAAACCGGAAGATACTGGATATCATGAAAATCTTGGAATTTGTTATGCGATGAAAGGAGATTTTGATAATTCCATCAAGGAATTTGAAACATCTTTAAAATTTAAAACTAAACTCACCAAGCAAGATGCTAGGATATATATGAATCTTGGCCTTAGCTATCAAAATAAAGGCGAGAAACAGAAAGGGGATGACTATTTTCAAAAAGCTTTTCAGCTGGATCCTTCATTAAGGAAATAAAAAAATCGCCAACGTATATTGATACACTAGCGATTTAATATAAAAAAACTAATTTATTTTTTTTCTTCTACAGGCAAAAGTTCAAAATGTGTGGCTACAAATCTATCGCCAACCACTTCGCCTTTTACTTTTGCTTTTCTAACGACAATGCAAATGCCGTCTTTCCCGTGCTCATCACCAATTGATTTTTTATCTACGCCATCAGCATAGTATGCTTTGTCGCCCATGCGAACTGCAATGTTACAGCCATTTCCTTTTAAGCCAAAGTTGCACTGTCCGCAAGATGCTTCAACAACAGTGAGTGCTGCATCATCAGTAGAAGTGGTTTTAGCTGGAGTGGTTGTTTGTGCATTAAGAGCTAATGCAAATAAACATGCAGAAGCGAAAGAGAATAATTTTTTCATTTTTTTTGTTTGGTTATTGATTAATATATAATTTATTAAGATAGTTTTCCGCCTAAAACAGCATTGATTCCTGGCTCTACAAGTACGGTTTCGTTAGTCAAGTCATTCACGCCAAGGGTTAATACTTCTGAGATAAAAGGTCCTACTTTTCTGGGTGGGAAATTAACTACTCCAAGAATAAGTTTGTCTTTTAGTTGCTCTTTGGAATAGTTTTTTGTGATTTGAGCGCTGGAATTTTTTATGCCAATCTCTTTCCCGAAATCTATTTTTAATTTATATGCTGGCTTTTTAGCTTCCGGAAAATCCAACGCTTCAATTATTTTTCCTACTCGAATATCGAGCTTTTTAAAATCATCGATGGAAGCCATTGCAGCTTGTGTGTGATTTCCCTTTTCTTCGGAAAGGGAAGGACTACTTTTCTTTAGTTTTTCCACCTGTTTTTCAATTACATCATCTTCAATTTTATCAAACAAAAGTTTTGCTTCTCCAAGCTGATGACCAGCGTTAAGTAGATCTGTTCGACCGCCATCCCTCCAATTTAATTTTCCTATGCCAAGAATTTTAGAAAGATTAATAGTTGTTCTTGGTAAAAAAGGTTCAGCAAGTACAGCTAGATTGGCGCAAATTTGCAAACAGATATTCAAGATGGTGCCAACTCTTTTATGGTCAGTTAGTTTCCAAGGTTCGTTTTCTGCCAAATATTTATTTCCTATACGAGCTAAGTTCATTAATTCAGATAGCGCATCACGAAATTTAAATACATCCAAGGAAGAAGAAATTTTATTTGGGAACTTGCTGATTTCTTCCATCAATAGCACATCTCCTTTTTTAAATTCTTCGGCAGGAGGAACGGTATTGTTAAAGTACTTTTGTGTAAGTACGATAGTGCGGTTCACAAAGTTTCCTAAGATAGCTACCAACTCGCTGTTGTTTTTAGCCTGAAAATCTTTCCAGGTAAAATCATTGTCTTTCGTTTCCGGTGCATTGGCAGTTAACGTATAGCGCAACACATCTTGCTTGTTTGGGAATTCCAATAAGTACTCATTCAGCCACACCGCCCAATTTCGTGAGGTAGAAATTTTATCTCCCTCTAAGTTTAAAAATTCATTTGCAGGAACGTTATCGGCTGTTATATAATCTCCATGCGCCATTAACATGGCAGGGAATATGATGCAGTGAAAAACGATATTGTCTTTGCCAATAAAATGAATCAGTCTGGTTTCTTTATCTTGCCAATATTTTTTCCAATCGTTTGGAAGTAGCTCTTTTGTAGCAGAGATGTATCCAATCGGTGCGTCAAACCAAACATAAAGCACTTTTCCTTTGGCATCTTTAATAGGCACTTTTACGCCCCAGTCTAAATCGCGCGTCATAGCGCGGGGTTGTAATTTTTGATCCAGCCAGGATTTACACTGTCCGTATACGTTTACCTTCCATTCTTTATGCGATTCAATATATTTTTCAATTTGCGGCTGCATTTTGTCGAGCGGCAAAAACCAATTTTTTGTTTTTTTCAGTATAGGCTTCTCTCCAGAGAGTGTGGACCTGGGATTTATTAAATCGGTAGGGTTTAATGTGGATCCGCATTTTTCGCACTGATCGCCATAGGCGCCATCGTGATTGCATTTTGGGCAAGTGCCAACGATATATCTATCGGCCAAAAATTGGTTGGCCTTTTCATCAAAATATTGCTCTGTAATTTCTTCTGTAAAAATATTTTTATCGTAAAGATTTTTAAAGAAATCAGAAGCAGTTTCATGATGTACCTTGCTGGAGGTGCGGGAATAAATATCAAAGGAGATTCCAAATTCTTTAAAAGAGTCACCCATCATTTTATGGTACTTATCTACCACTTGTTGCGGGGTAATGCCTTCGTTTTTAGCTTTAATAGTTATTGGCACACCGTGCTCATCCGATCCGCATATAAATTTTACATCCTCTCCTTTAGAGCGTAAATAGCGAACATAAATATCGGCTGGCAAGTAGCAACCTGCAAGATGACCTATGTGCACGGGACCATTTGCGTAGGGTAGCGCTGCTGTTACGGTATGTCGTTTAAAGTTCACAATCTACGTTGTTGGTAACAAAATCAAATTCTGCAAGGGCAGATTGTATTCTGTTTTAATTTAGTGCCAAAGATAATAAGAATGGTAACTCCTACTCATCTAAAGAAAAGCGATAAAATTGGGATTTTAGCACCTGCCAGAAAAGTGTCAAGGATTGATATTGAGTTTTCGATAGAAAAATTTCATAGTTGGGGATTAGAAGTTGAGCTAGCAAAAAATATTTTTACAGAATACAACCAGTTTGCGGGAGTTGATAAAGACCGCCAGGAAGATTTTCAGAAAATGCTGGACGATGCCTCTGTTAAAGCAATTGTTTGTGCAAGAGGCGGGTATGGCTCAATCCGAATTATAGATGATTTAAGCTTTTTGAACTTTAAGAAATCTCCTAAATGGATTGTTGGTTATAGCGATGTGACGGTGATGCATTCACACATAAATCAAAATTTTGGAGTTGAAACCTTACATGCTACCATGCCTATTAATTTTAACAAAGATGAAGAATCAGTAGAGGCTCTTCGAAAAGTTTTGTTCGGAGAAAAAATCGAATACTTGGTTGCTGCCCATCCATTGAGTCGAATAGGAGAAGCTACTGCTGAATTAGTTGGAGGAAATTTATCTATGCTTTACGCGCTGCAAGGAAGCGTTTCGGACATACAAACATCGGGCAAAATACTTTTCATTGAAGATATTGATGAGTATCTGTATCACATCGATCGTATGATGGTAAGCTTAAAGAGATCGGGTAAGCTATCACAACTGGCGGGCTTAGTGGTTGGTGGATTAAGCGATATGCGCGATAATGAAACCCCTTTTGGGAAAACGGCAGAAGAGATAGTTTTAGATGCAGTTTCTGAATATAATTATCCAGTGTGTTTTGGTTTTCCAGCTGGACATACCACAAAAAATTTAGCCCTTCCACTGGGTAGAAGGGCTAAACTTAAAGTATCAAGCCAGACTTCGCTGACATTTTAGAAATTACTTCTGCATTTGAAATTCTTTGTAGTCGGCAGGAATATCAAATACCGAGGATTCAATAGTTTTCTTAGCTACTTTGGTAGCTTCCATTCTAACCTCTTCTTTGTTGGTAGAAAGATTTACTTGAGAAGATAGGAAAGGGAACATGCCTTCAGCACCTGCAATATGCTGAATGTAAACAGCAGATTTATCTTTTCTGTTAAGCACTTTCAAAAGTTTGAAAAAGAAATCATAATTGTTGGCTGCCATCCAATAGGTAATTTTAATGCTGTCTTCAAGATTCGTAACAATATATTCGCTACACTTAGTGCCCTGGATTGTTTTAACATTTCCTGTCTTTTTAACTTCAGGCTTTCCTGCAGGTGCTGTTTTAGTTCCACCGGCTTGCGTGAAATAGATTTTGCGATCGTGACTCATCGAAAGGATGCTTTGGTTTTTTAGATCAATAATAAAGCTGCCTTCAGCTTTTTTAGATTTACTTCCAATTTCATCAATTCGAACTTTATCTCCTTTCACGTAGTAAACGTAGTTTACTGTATCGGTAGTAGATTGCTTTCTGAATTCAATAACACCTTCAAATGATTGAGCTGTTGCGATAAACATCCCCATAAAGGCAAATAAAGTGGAAACAAGTAATTTTTTCATAATTTTTTTAGATTAAGTGGTACGAAAATAATCATTTTTAACGACCTAAATAACAGAGATTCAACAATCATACCAAATCAAATTACCTTGTTAATAGCACAAATTGTAGTTCGTTATTTCTTTCAATTACTATATTCGTTAAATATTCAATAATAGTACAAAAATGGCTGAACATAATGACACAGGCAATATAGGAGAGAAGCTAGCAGTTGATTTTTTATCTCAAAATGGATATCAAATAATAGAGAAAAACTGGAGATTTGGCAAGGAGGAAATCGACATTATTGCTCAAAAAAAAGATACCTTGATTGTTGTTGAAGTAAAAACCAGAAGTGGCAGTTTTTTTAAAGAGCCAGAAGAGTTTGTAAACAGGCAAAAACAAAAAAATATTATTAAAGCAGCAAATAACTACATTGAAAAAAACAAGTTGGATGTAGAGGTTCGTTTTGATATTATAGGGGTTATTATATCGGGTAAGAGCCATCATATTAACCATCTTGAAGATGCGTTTAATCCTATAGCCTAGATAGTTTAAGTGTAGGTTCTGCTTAAGTTCCTTTTTCCTTCATACCTTTACTCCATGCCTCAGCGAATATTATTAGTAGAAGACGAAGAAAACCTTCGTAGCGCTATCCGTCTTAATCTCGAAATGGAAGGTTATGACGTTACGGAAGCTCGAGATGGTAAAGTGGCTTTTAATCATTTCAGATCTGCGCATTTTGATTTAATAATTCTTGATGTAATGCTTCCAGAAATGGATGGGTTTACCCTTTGTCAGAAAATGAGATTGGAAAACACGCAAGTTCCTATCATATTTTTAACTGCGAAAGGTGCCAGCGATGAGCGTGTGCAGGGGTTAAAACTTGGGGCAGATGATTACTTATCTAAACCTTTTAACCTTGAAGAGCTTTTATTAAGGATAGGATCCCTATTGCGAAGAGCGCCAAAGACTATGCAAGAAAAAAGCGAAATGAATACCTATCGCTTTGGACAGAACGAGGTAAATTTTTTAACTTTTGATGTAATTGACAGAGAAGGAAAAAGCATGCGCCTGCCAAAACGCGAAATTCAATTATTGAAATTATTGATCGAAAGAAAGAACGAAGTAGTTTCCAGAGAAGATATACTGAGAACCGTTTGGGAGTTTGACGTATACCCATCAACACGAACGATAGACAATTACATAGTAAATTTTAGGAAGTATTTTGAGAAAAACCCTCGAGAGCCCAAACATTTTTTTTCAGTACGGGGAGTAGGGTATAAGTTTATCGATTAATAAGCTTCTTAGCAAATTCTGTAGCTTCATTTGCAATCCCACTGAAATATATTCCTGCAACATATATCGTTGTAATTAAAACACTACGGTATGTCATGTCGAATATTGAGTTTTCTAGCGTAGGCAAGAAGTGATTTACTACCAAGCTAATCCCAATTAAACCTACTACAGCAATAACATATCCGCTAAATGGCTGCAAGTTATATCCTCTATATATAATTATTGTTTTAAATAAATTGGATAAGATAAGTGAGGTTGCTGTAGCAATGGCAGCCCCTTCTATTCCCCAGATAGGAATTAAGATGATATTTAGAATAACACTAAGAACAATCAACCCAATAAGCATGTAAGATCCTTGCTTGTACTTATCCGAATAAAAAATAATGGAGCTATTCATTCCTGTGGCCATGTTAGACAAGGCACTAATGCCTATAATAATAACTGTATTACGGCCAGCGAGGTATTGCGAAGGGAGTAAAGAGAGAAATGGGGTAATGTTTATAACGATGCCAATAAAAAGTAATCCGCCAATTATTAAAAGTAATCTGGTAGATTTAAAATATACTTCTTTAATAAGTTTAAAATCATTTCGAGATATAGCGTCTGATATTTTTGGATCTGCAATTTTTGCGAGCGCACCGGCAGGTACTTCAATCATGCTGGCTACTAAGAATGCTACGCTATAAATTGCAACTTGTTTTAAATCCAAAAAACTACCAATAAGGATGTTGTCAATGTTGTTTCTTATAGCCATGGAAGCTAGGGTAGCTAAAGAAAGCAGTATGATATAGTTGGCTGTTTTTTTTAGTTCAAACGTTTTTACAAAAGCCCAGTTTACTCGAAAGGAAACTTTATCAATAGATAAAATATAGATTAACAGTAAGACAGTTTGAACTCCAAATGTTATCATGAATAAGAGTACAAAAAAATCAAAGCTTATTATTTTCAAAAAGTACAATGAAACAACAACCATTGCAGCTACTCGAATATAAACCTCATTTAAGAAAGAAGGGAGAGCAGTTTTAAATAAGCAGGATGAATATGCGTTTAATACGGTATTGAGTCCAATGAAAAATGATAATGGGAAGATGTAGTAGAAGTATTCAATAAACAAGGGTGCATTCTCGTATTTAGACAGAATGGTTCCTTTTAATAAGAAAACACCTCCAGAAATAAGAATAAAACCAAAAAGTGCTATTCGAATTAATAGCCCGAAATAGCCGTTGTGCCCATTAGTAGGATTTTTAAATAATGGAAAATATTTTACACTGAATGCATTTAGTCCTAATGGGTAAAGTGTAGCAATTAAGACAGAAATAGAGTACAACACTCTTGTTAGTCCCAACTCTTCGAGACTAAGCATTCTGGGCTGTAAAATAAGGGTATTAATAAAACCAACAATAACACCTAAATAGGAAATTACAGTGTTTTGGATTGCTTGTTTTTGGATGGATCCCAAGGTGGTTTTTTTCTAGCGGTATGCTACCGAAATTAGTAATTATATCGATAAGTTTGCCCTGCGTAATAAAAGGTATATTTTTGTACCGAATAAGTAATTATGGTAACACTAATTAAAAAATTATTTTCTTTTTTCGGATTGAAAATTGTAAGCATCAATTTTCTTAAAAACCCTCCTGACTTAGATAAAGATTTTTATCCTTTGTATGAGCGATGCAAGGATTATACAATGACATCTGCAGAGCGCTTATTTAGCGTGTACAATGCAGTTAAATACATTGTTGAAAATGATGTTAAAGGTGATATTGTGGAGTGCGGAGTTTGGAAAGGTGGAAGTACGATGATGGCTGCGCTTACTTTTCAAAAATTTGGGGTAACAGATCGAAAGATTTATTTGTACGATACCTTCGAAGGTATGAGCCCTCCTACTGGCAAAGACACTACTTATTATGGAGAATCAGCTGAAAAAGAATGGAATAAAGACATGAAATGTTATTCGCCATTAGAAGAAGTAAAGTTAAATATTAAGTCTACAGGATATCCTGAAGCAAATATTTTTTACATTAAAGGAAAGGTAGAAGATACAATACCTGAAACAATACCCTCAAAGATTGCGTTACTTCGACTTGATACAGATTGGTACGAATCAACCTACCATGAATTAATACATCTTTACCCTTTGCTTGGTCAAAATGGAGTATTGATTATTGATGATTACGGATTTTGGAAAGGCGCTAGAGAAGCAACTGATCAGTATTTTAAAGAAAAAAATATAAAAATTCTTTTGAACAGAATCGATAGCACTGGTAGGATGGCTATTAAGACAGGTGCCTAGTTTTTCTTTCCGTAATATTTTTCAATTATTTTCTTATTGTAATTGATAGGAAGTTGAAATCCATGTTCTTTTAAAACGCTAGAAAAAATACGATTATCCGTTATATAGCAATCGCCTTTTTCTTCAATAGTATATATTGCTTTTTCCTTTATGCTTTGCTCAAGCATTTCAACTAGTTCAGCGATAAAAATTTGATTCCCAAAATGTACATTTATTATTTTATTTGAGTAACTATTAGATTTTATTATTGGTGCTAGTAAAATTTTCACATCATCAACATCCATAATATACCTGCAAGCATTTTTGTGTAGACTAAATGTTTTGTTTTGTGATATGCAATTAAAGAGGAAATTTGTCAGTGTATTTGCGTTTGGCGTTTTCCCAACTAATATGGGCAGACGAAAAATAAGATAAGAGTTAAGTTTCTCTTGAATAAATTTTTCCAATTTTAATTTATGAAGAATATACGGAGTCTTTGCAAGCGTTTTGTCAAACACGCTGCAGGTGCTGAAATAAATAAAAAGTGAATTTGATGTAGAATATTTTTCAACTAATTTGTACTCTCTCTCATATTCAGTTTTATTTTCTAGCGTAGAGTTGGAAACGCCTGAGGCAAAAAGAACGACAGTGTCATCGTCTTCAAACTGAGAAAATGCGTTTGCTAATAAACCGTTGCCTACTACCATGATATAAAATTACTCTCGTAAATGTACTATTTTTACATTTATTAAAATTTCTAATCTAGCATTGAAGAAAAAAATCCTATATACCTATCCTGGGCTTGTTTCATTTGTAAGAAATGATTTAAAGTTGTTGTCCGATTTTTATACTGTCAGGCAGTTTGGATTTATTCCTAAGAAAAAGATTTTTACGCCCCTCTATTTTATTAAACAATTATTTTTTATTCTCATAAATTTGCCGGGCACATCTATCTTTATTTGTCAGTTTGCCGGGTATCATTCATTGCTTCCGGTGCTGTTTGGCAAGCTATTTAATATTCCCGTATTATTAGTACTTGGCGGTACCGACTGTGTTTCATTCCCATCTATCAATTATGGGAACTTTAATAAACCACTATTAGGATGGTTTACTTATCGCTCTTTGAAATATGCAACTCATTTGGCGCCTGTTCATGAAAGTTTGGTAATAAGTAATTATACCTATACAGATGATGATACATTGAAGCAGGGATACCAGTTCTTTCATTCTGATATTAAAACGCAACATACTACTTTGTGTTATGGGTATGATCCTGAAAAATTTGTTTCATCTGAACATAAAAAGACAAACTCGTTTATTACTGTAGCACAGTTAAACGCTCCTAACTATTATAGGAAAGGCATTGATTTGATTTTTGAGATGGGTAAGCGTTTTCCAGAATTTTTTTTTACAATTGTAGGGAACACTGCTGAAATGAAATATGATTTTGTTCCTCCAAATGTAACGCTACTTCCGTTTATTCCCTATGAGGAATTAAAAAATGCTTATGGTAGCCATGAATTTTATTTTCAACTATCTATTTGCGAAGGATTTCCAAGTGCCCCCTGCGAAGCTATGTTGTGTGGATGTATTCCAATAGTTTCTAACGTGGCAGCCTTGCCAGAGATTGTAGGTGATGCAGGTTTTATACTCCCTAAAAAAGACCCAGATTTGCTTGAGCAATTATTGAAAAAAGCATTGAGTTCAGATAAAACAACTCTTTCAATCAAAGCAAGGCAACGCATCATCGACAAATATCCTATAAACGAAAGGCAGAAGTTTATTGAGTTAGTAGGTAGATTGGCTAAGCAGTAGTTTCGGAAAGTTTTTTACCACTTATGGTAACTGTAAATTCTTTATCTGGATAAGTTGGATAATCAAATTTCTTTGTATTGAAATTGCCATTTGTGTAAATAGCGCAAAGTGTATTTGTCAGGTGAAATATTTTGGATCTTTTATCTGCAGGTGCTCCGTCTAATATTCCAGCAAACACTTCCCAGTCAATATGTTCGTATTGGCTCGTGTAGTCATGCCAAATAATTATAGAGTTTTCGTTTTTTAATAATTTGAAAACATTTTGCGTATCTATTTTAACACCATCGTAGCTATGATCACCATCTACAAAAATCAAATCAAATTTTCGTCCAAGTTTGTCAAAGTCGAAAGTTCTGGAGTTGTGTTCAATATGTTCTACGTTAGGTAGGTTTTTAGAAAAAAACCGCTGAACGCGTGTAAATTTTTCACCATAGCCAAATGAATTCATTTCTTTATCTGATAAGCTTAATGAAGTGCAATGTTTGGCAACGGATGCAACATTGACTATGCTCTCTCCCCTCCAAGCACCAATTTCAAGGTATTCACAGTCAGGTAAGTTTTTAGCAAACATTTTTAATACACATATGTCAATAGGTAAAGAGGTGCCGTATAAATGAGTGAATGAATGAATGGTTTCATTCATAGACGGGAAAATGTCTAGTAAGTCAATTTGAAGAAGTCCGCCTTTTAGTCCATACTTATTTATCACATATTCTTTTCGGTTAGCATTGGTTACAGCATGATACAATGCTTTAAGAATAATAGAAGGATTAGAAAATAGAATCTGAAAAAATGGAATTATTAGATTTCTCCTTTTCATAGTTGCTAAATTGACTTGTAGGATATTATATTATTATGTAATATTAGAAGAAAGGGAATTGCTCATGTGTTTTATGTAGAGCAAAAATAATCATTTATTTAGTGAGATGGTATTAAGCAGATTGCTCATCTCCCCTGTTTTCATTCTTCTAGAATAGTTTTCTATACTTATAGAGTCAATACGTAAGTCATTGTTTTTATACTTTTCATACAGAGAAAGTATTTCTTTTTTCATTTGGATTTTATCTCCAAAATCACAAATTACGCCTGAGTTTGTTTCTTGAATTATACGAGCCGTATCGCCTTGCACATTGCCAATTGCAAATATTGGGCGCTTGGCAGCCAGGTATTCAAAAATCTTTCCTGGAATTATTCCAAGGGTGTTGGGCGTGTCGTTTAAGGGTAGTAGAAGGACCTGCGATGAGCATATTCTTTTTAAAACTTCTCCGTGAGGAAGATAGGGAGTAGTTTCTGTAAATTCTTTTAGCCCATTAGCTTCAATGCTTTGTATTACAGAAATGTCGTTTTTACCAATTAAACGAATAGTTAAATCTTTTTTGAAACCTACATTTTCATTTATAAGCTCCTTTACCGCTTTCCAAAATTGATGTGGATTACGGTCGTTGTTCATTGCTCCGATATGAGCAATAGAAAATTTTTTGTCTAACACAACCGGTTGCTGGCTAAAGTCTGCTTCGTCAAATCCATTGGTTATGACCTCAATATCGCGATTCAATATTTTTTTAAAATCCTGAGCCCAATTCCAGCTAACAGTAACAACTTTATCTGCAGCTTTTAAAACAGATAATTCAAGCGTTCGATGCTTTTTATCTGAAGCGTTAGAGAGTTTTAGCTTATCATAAAAATCAATGTTTGTCCAAGGGTCACGGAAGTCCGCCAGCCAAGGGATGTTAAGCGTTTTTTTTAGATGAAGAGCAATTAAGTGCATGCTGTGCGGTGGCCCAGTAGAAACCATAGCATCAACCTTATTAGCTTTAAGAAATTTTGTTAAATATTTAACGGAAGGCTCAATCCAAAACTTTCTTGCATCCGGGATGAACCAATTGCCTCGTATCCATACAGAAACTTTTTCTGCTAATCCAGGTTTTTTTTTCTCAGACAAAAATCCAGCATTTATTTTATCGCCTTTTTTTTGACCTATAAAGCGTTTGTATAAATTGTAGGGTTCCCAAATAGGTTGTTTAATTACTTGAATATCTTTAGGAATGTCTTTAAATAGTGAAACATCGGTTGCTGGTGCTTCTGGATTTTCAGGGGTATAAACAATGGGTTCCCAGCCAAATTCACGCAGGTATTTTACAAACTTAAGCCAGCGTTGTACTCCAGCACCACCGCTGGGTGGCCAATAGTATGTAATTACCAATACTTTTTTCATTCTTTACTTTTTGCACTTTTGTTTTTTAGTTCAGAAAAAACAGCAAATCCGCAAAGTAGAAACAACAATCCCATGCTTGCCATCGATACTTTTTCTCCTATAGCAATAATTTGTGGTTCAAATTTAAATTCTACTTTGTGCTTTCCAGCAGGAAGTTTCATGGCGCGAAGAACGTAGTTTGCTCGGAAATGAGGAGTTAGGCCCCCATCTACATAAGCATTCCATCCACTTGAAAAATATATCTCAGAAAAAACCGCTAACCCTTCTGCAGCAGAATTGGATTCGTAAACAAGTTCGTTGGCTTTGTAGGATTTAAGTGCTATGCTTCCTGGCGTAGATGTTTGCAATTTCAATCCTGCTAAATTGCTCTCAAAGTTTTTGTCTATAATCGCTTTGGTTTTGGGATCAAAATTATTTAGCGCTGTAATTTCGGAATCTGGGCTTATAACAATTTTATATTCGTTTACAAACCATGCGTTTCCAAGTGCATCGGGATTTGGATAGGCCATAACCGCTCCTTTATCTCCTTGGAAAATAAAATATTTTGCATTGAGCATGTTGATCACAGCCATGTTTTTTCTGTTGATATGAAAATCGATAAGCTCTTGATATCTTCTGAGTTTTGCTCCACTATATCCTCCAAGAGATTTATGAAAATAACACGTTATACCATCCTGATCTGGGCGAGCCATGGTATTCCAAACTCTGAAATTTGGGTCTTTGTCTTTGAGAATTTCTAAATCAGCAGCATGTGGTCTTCCTATTTTAGCATAAGGGTTTTTTAATTCAGATTTATTTTCAAAACTATCGTTGTTTAAGTAACGCCTGTCAACCATAATCATATCTGCTGCAATCAAGATAGCTAAAGAGATTAGTAGCATTTTAGTTTTAATGAACTGATTTTTTGCATATAGCCAAAGCAAGGAAGCGGCTAGAAGAATAAAGAAAAAACTACGAAGCGCATCAGCTTTCATAACTGCCTTTCTTACTTCTCCGGCAGCAGGTAGCGTGTTGTTTACAAAAGAGGTAATCTGTTCTTCGGGCCATTCATTTCGCTTAAGTATAGACGAAACTTCATAGCGATCACTTTCAGAAGAAAAATTGTTGAACATCTCAGGTGCAAGCCAGCAAAAGAGGGCAACTCCACCTGTTAAAGCAAAAGAAACAATCAGAATTTTTTTTCCATTTAGTATTTGCTTAAAGGGCATCGTGAAATTTTCTGTAAAAAAGTTTTTAGTTTTTAAGATTTTTTCTATTGCTAGAATGCCAAGTAGGGGCATGGTAAGTCCCGCTATTACGAGTGTCATCGAAACTGCACGAAATTTATTGTAGGCTGGAAAATAGTCGAGCATAAAGTTGGTTAAGCCAAAGGGGTCATTTTTACCCAAGGAAAGCCACAGCGAAAAAAATGTAGCAACAGTTAATGCCCATTTAAGGGGCCCACTCACAATAAATAAGCCAAGCACAAATAAAAAGACAACGATTGCGCCAGCATAAACAGGGCCGGCAACAATAGGCTGATCACCGAAGTATTGTGTGTATACCTGTGCGGCAATGTTTGCTTGCTGTGGATCTAGCTTAGAAAGATTTTTTTCTGCAGCATCGCTTTTGCCAATTGTTTGACTCGATGAACCTCCTTTGAAATTCGGAATAAGCAAAGTCATAGTTTCACTTAATGAATAACTGTATTGGGTAACATAATCTCTGTCAAGACCAGAAGTGGTAGCATCGGTTGCTTTAGGCGATCCATCAGGGTTTATCGAAAGTTCCGAAGCTCCTCTAATTGTATACTGACTAAAATCAGCAGTAGCCCAAAGGCCAGTAATATTCACTCCCAAAGCAATAAGACCAGCAACGGCTAATATTGCAGATCGTTTAAAAAAATTAAGTAACGTTTTTCCTTTCCACGCGGAGTAAAATTCTGATAACACATAAAATAAAATGATAAACCCTAAATAGTAAGTTATTTGAGGATGGTTGCAAAAAACCTCCATGGATAAAAAGAAAGCGGCAATTGCCAAGCTAGGCAACAACCGGCCTCTATAAATAAGAATGCAGCTAGCAAGAACAGGCGCCATGTAAGACATCGCGGCAATTTTAGAGTTATGTCCAGTGTCTATAATAATAAATATGTAAGAGGCTAGGCCAAAAGCAAGTGCACCAGCTATAGATAGCCAGGAATCTACTTTTAAAACTTGGAGTAGGAAATAAAATCCTAAAAAGCAAATAAAGAGATACTGGATTGGGTGGGGCAGGAAAAAGGAAAAAACTTTTTGAATAGCGGCTAGTTTGCTGGCGAAATAATTTGAAGAAATTTGATACGTAGGCATTCCTGCAAAAGGCGTATTTGTCCAGTAAGGTTCTTCATGATTTTGATTTCGAAAATCGACCAATTCTTTCGACATGCCCTTGGCCTGCATGATATCCGATTGAACTAGACTTTTTCCGCCAAAGATCATGGGCGAAAAATAGGCTACTGTTATTAATAAAAATATGCCTGCGGCAACCAAATGAGGTGCGAAGGACTTAAACGATTTATTCTCTTGCATTTTAGGGAAAATTAATTTCGAAAGTAGTTAAAAGTTTGGGATTTAATGTTTTGATTTTAGCATCAATTCAATGATATAATGCCATCATTGTATGTTTAGATAACATCGAATTGCATAATGGTCAGATAAAATTTGGGGTATTATACCAAACTCGCTAGAGGTAAATTTTTTTGAATGAAATATGTAGTCTATTCTGTAGGAAGGGAATGCGCCAATGTACGTGCTGCCAATACCATTTCCGCTTTCTTTAAATGAATCGACCAGTTTGTTAGAAAATGAATGATAGGTAAATGAAAAGGGAGTGTCATTGAAGTCGCCACATACAACAATTGGATAAGGACACGAATCTATGTGAGCTAAAATACGTTCTGTTTGATCGGCTCTTTTAACAAAAGCTCTTTTAATCCTGCGCAAAATATTTTTGGATGCAATTTCAATGTCTTCTCTTGCCAGCGTATCATTTTTTTCTTTGATAGATTCAATAAATTTATAATCTACATACCCAAAACTAATAGATTGTAAATGCATGTTGTATACTCGAATGGTATCTGAGTTTATTAGTAAATCCGAATAAATGCAAATATTATTACTCTTAGTTTTAAAGGGAACAACGCCTTTGTTTATGATTGGGTACTTACTGTACGTGGCTATTCCCCAATGGTCTTTATTTTTTTTAGTTAGATTGTACTCGATATGCATATCTTTTGCTTTTGAGATTTCAAAAATTACATTCTCTACATTAAATTCTCCCGAATCACTATGGAAATACTCTTGCATACAAAGAATGTCGGCTGATTCGTTTTCCAGAAGCGAAAAAATTTCTTTTTTGGTGTTGTTGTTTTTAGTCCATTTATACAAATCAAAAAGACGAACATTGTAAGAGAGCACTTTAATGCCATCTTTTTTTTTATCAGATTGATCGCTAAAATGAATAAGGTTTTTCATATTTACCCATCCGATTAATATGCATATTAACGAAAGCCAATATAATTTGTTCCATCGAATGATCCACCAAAATAAAAAAAGAATATTTGCTAAAAATAGAAAAGGGTAGGCAAGCCCAAAAAATGCAAATAACCAGAAATCTTTAGGATTTGCATAGGGAGATAAATAGGAGAGGAGCAAAGCAATGAGTAGGAAAAAATACACTACTCTGATTAACAAAGAAAAAACCTTTTTCATTTTTTACCGCTCGCTTTAAATAAAAAATCCTTCTCTTCCTTCGTCAAACTTTCGTAACCTGCTTTTGAAATTTTATCCAATATCAAATCTACTTTTTGCTGTTTTTCCTTTTGAGCTATATTATATTCATCGTCACTCATTTTTTTTCGATAACTAACCCTAATATTTGAAGTTTTAGAAAATAGATTTGTAATGCGATCAATTAGTACGACCATGAATTTAGAATAGTCTTTCCCTTTTTTATATTGAATCATATAATACATTCCAAATAATGCTCCTCCAATATGAGCAATTTTACCTCCTGTGTTTTGGGTTAAATCTATAAGGCTGGTAAGAATAAATGATACTAGCGCAATGTATTTTAATCGTACTGGTCCAAAAAATATTAATTGAAGAGTGTACTCAGGCACCAACACAGCAGTTGCAATAACTACAGCCATCACCCCTGCTGATGCGCCTAGTAAGTAAGTGTTAGAAAACTGGCTTGGGAAAAGCATAGCGGCTGAAAGAAAAAGCAAGCCACCACTTAAGCCGCCTAAAATATACACAGCAACTAATTGTTTGCTGCTAACATATTCGACAAAAATTTTTCCAATCCAATATAGCCAAAGCATGTTGAAGAGGATGTGTGAAAGCCCTTCGTGCAAAAACATGTAAGTTAGAATGCCCCAAAATTGTCTTAAAGCAGCAGGGAGGTTTCCGGGCAGTGACAGCCAATAAATTAGTGAAGGACCATTGCCTGTAAATCGAATCAGCTCACCTAAGATATTTACTAAGATAAAAACTATCGCATTTATGAATACAATGCGCATAATCCCATTCCCGCCTTGGGCAAATACTTTTTTCAAGTCATCAGTAACCGACATATAATTTTTATTCCTTCAAAGTTAATTGATTTTATGCGATATTTGTGAGGAATTTCAATTTGAATCTCCTTCTATGTTAGACCATAAAAAATTTACTCTCCCTAACGGGCTGCGCGTTATTTATCACGAAGATCGCTCTACGCCTCTTGTTTGCATGAATATATTGTATGATGTTGGTGCACGCGATGAGGACCCAAACAGGACCGGCTTTGCGCACCTATTTGAACACCTGATGTTTGGAGGAAGCGTTAACATTCCTAACTATGATATTCCTCTTCAGCGTGTTGGAGGTGAAAACAACGCTTTCACTTCTAACGACATCACAAATTACTATTTAACGGTACCCTCGGCAAACGTAGAAACTGCCTTTTGGTTAGAAAGTGACAGAATGTTGTCGCTTTCATTTTCAGAGAAAAGCTTAGAGGTGCAGCGCAATGTAGTTATTGAGGAGTTTAAACAGCGTTACTTAAACCAACCCTATGGTGATGTTTGGTTGTTGCTTCGCCCCATGGTATATAAAACCCACCCTTACTTATGGGATACAATAGGTAAAGAGATTTCTCACATTTCGGAGGCAAGCATAGAAGATGTAAAAGCATTTTTTAAAAAATTTTATTGCCCCAATAATGCTATTATGGTTATTTCAGGCAACACTTCTTTGGAAGTAGTGAAAGAATTATCGGAGAAATGGTTTGGACCTATCCCTAAAGGACCAGATAATGTTCGCAATTTACCTGTAGAGGAGGAGCAAAAAGAGTTTCGCTCGTTAACGGTTGAGCGCGAGGTGCCTTTTAACTCTATCTACAAAACGTACCACATGTGTTCCCGCAAAGACAAGGAATTTTATGCCGTAGATATTTTGGCGCACATACTTTCGGATGGTAATTCATCCAGGCTATACAATGAATTAGTGAAGAATAAAAAAATGTTCTCCGAGCTATATGCCTATGCCGATGATAGCATGGATAAAGGCATGTTTGTTATCAATGGGAATTTATTAAATGGAATTTCGATGGAAGATGCTGAAAAAGCTATTGAAGAGGAGCTGGAAAAGATTAAAACAGATGTAATTGAAATTAAGGAATTACACAAAGTGCAGAATAAAATTGAGACCACCATTGTGTTTTCAGAGATGAATATTATGAGTAAAGCATTAAACTTTGCTGTAGCAGAATTACTAGGCGATGCTAGCGATGTAAATAATGAAACTAAAAAATACTTGAATGTAACAGTAGCGATGCTTAAAGAACAGGCAAATCAAATTTTTAGAAAGGAAAATTGCTCAACGCTTTATTACTTAGCAAAAAAATAACTTTTATTATGGTTTTAGATAGAAATATTACCCCTGATATAAAAAGTATAAAAAAAACGGAAATCATTTCTGCTTCTCAAACGAAGTTGAAAAACGGAATCCCGGTTCATTATATTAAGGCAGGTACACAGGAATTGGTTAAAATAGAATTGCTTTTCCCCGCGGGAATGTGGCAGCAGCCATCCCCCTTATCTGGCTCAGCAGCCAGCGCCATGCTTCAGCAGGGAACAGCCAAAAAGTCTTCAAAAGAAATTGCCGAGACATTGGATTATTTCGGAGCATTTTTGGAAACAAGCATAACGCATGATTTTGCCACTGTGGGGATATATGCGTTAAACAAACATTTACCCAATGTGCTTCCTATCGTAGAAGAAGTTATTGCCAGCTCTGTTTTTGCTCAGCATGAATGGGATATATATCTTCAAAATAAAAAACAGTCTTTTATTGTAAATAGTAAAAAAGTAGGTTTTGTTTCTCGCAAAAAATTTGCCGAATTATTATTTGGCAATGAACATCCCTATGGTCACAACGTGCAAGAAGAAGATTATGTAAAGCAAAAAAAAGAAGAGACCTATGATTTTTATAAACGCAGCTATACTGCTACGGGAACAATTATAGTAGCGTCCGGCAATGTTACCGATGAGACCTTGAAACTTATAGATAAACATTTTGGCGGAATGCCAGCAGGCAAAGCGAACGAAGATGTTAAAAATATTAAACCAGTAGTTAATGCTGGCGTTCATTATATAGAAAAGACAGATGCCTTACAATCTGCCATTCGAATGGGGAAGCCAATTATCACAAAACCCCATGCAGATTATCCCGGACTTTTGGTGCTGAATACAATTTTTGGCGGATATTTTGGCTCTAGATTGATGAATAATATCAGAGAAGACAAAGGCTATACGTATGGCATAGGATCTGCCATTGTTTCATTTAGCAATGGAGGTTATTTTACTATTTCTACAGAAGTAGGAACTGAAGTTACTCAAGCAGCAGTTAAAGAAATTTACTTTGAGTTAGAAAGGATGCAAACTGAAAAAGTTTCTGAGAGTGAACTTACCCTAGTTAGAAATTATATGCTAGGTACTTTTTTAAGAAGCATGGACGGTCCATTTGCTTTAGCCGATAGATTCAAGGGCATACATTTTAGCGGATTGAATTACGATTATTACGATAGGTATGTAGAGACATTACACACCATTACATCCGAAAAAATTATGGAGCTGGCAAATAAATATTGGAAGAAGGAGGAGTTGATTGAACTAGTAGTTGGTAAGAAATAAAGCTATTTAAGTTAAGCGCTCAAAGGAATACCCAAGTTTTGTAAAATGCTCTACGAATCTTGTCAATGAATATTGCAGATTCTTTTGTGCTTTTAGGCTATCGTGAAACACTACAACTGAGCCAGCGCGAGTTTTAGTAATTAAATTTTCAAGACATTTTTCTTCGGAAATTGACGAGTCAAAATCTCCGCTTAATACATCCCACATTACTACTGAATATGCTTTTCGAATCTTTTGATATTGAGCAATTTTCATTTTACCATAGGGAGGTCGAAATAGTTTGCTAGTAGGTTGGAAATTGGCTGAAGCCAACTCAAAAGCGTTTTGGCAAAGATTAATGTTGTTTAAATACTCCTCTGTATTTGTCTTCCAGCCATTTAAATGATTAAAGGTGTGATTTCCTAGGCTATGCCCGTCAGCAAGCAGCAGCTTAAAAATTTCCGGATGTTTTCTTATGTTATCGCCAATACAAAAAAAAGTAGCCTTCGCCTTGTATTGTTTTAACACCTCTAGCACCCAAGGTGTAACATCGGGAATAGGACCATCATCAAATGTTAAAAAGATTTTTTTTTCAGTAGTAGGAACACGCCAAAGGGCTGATGAGAAAAACATTCTCATCAGCCAGTTAGGACGGACTAAATACATTTTAAATTAATTCATTGGCGCTCCCTGTTGAGGGGGCGTTGGAGGAGCAACAAGCGATTGATATTTTGTAAAGCGTCCTTCAAACTCTTTAGCTAAGTCGTTTGCTTCAAAACGGTGTGCATCCGAAATAAGTTGTTGCATCATTTCAATGCGATCTTCTAAATAAGGCTGCATGGCGTTAGCTTCTTTTTTTCTCACCGAAAGAGCGTACTCAGTATCTCTTTCCATAATATCAAAAAATCGCTTAGATAATTTAATAGCCTCTTCCTTACCACCTGCCATGTATAAAGCTTGAGAGAGGTAGTAGGTGTACGAAATAGGATCGTGATAATATGGAATATTATTTTCAGGTAAAGACACTAATACTTTCCTTAATACTTTCAAGGCAGCTTCTTTTTTGCCTTCTTGTATTAATGACATAGCTAGTGTTCTCATCTGCATTCTCATGGTAAGGGCCATGCGCATGTTGTTTTCATCCATCCACACATTTTCTCCTTTATCTAAGCCACCCCAGTTTACTTTATTCATCAAGTTATCATACATGATATCCGTGTTTACTCTAGGCTGACCATTCAAAGGTCCGTAAGGAACCAAGCGGTATGCAAGCCCTTCGATCTGGAAATTCTTTTCAAGACCTATGAAAGCATCTGGACCTACTGTGACAGCAAAATACACAGGGCGAGTCCAGTTGTTGGCTGCGAGAATATCAAGTATTAAAAGATCATTTTTCATGATGTACCCTTTCTTACCCATATCCCAATCTATATTTGATAATATTTTTGGTTTCTTTAAATATGCTGCAAGTGCTGCTCCTTCGGCAGAGGTATCAGCCTGATTTATTTTATCAGCAGCAGGTTTATCTAAATCTTGTTTAAGGGTTTTTACAAAATTTACTGAATCTACCGGCAAGCGGAATTTTGTAGTTGGTAAATAATTAATTGGAGTATGACCCCAAGGCATCTTTGCCCTCGGATCTTCACTTCCCATAAACGAAACCATTTCTTTTAAATCAAGAAACTTGTCCTTTACTTCGTCTCTTGGTCTAATTGGAACAAAGTCTCTATTGCCTTGTGCATATTTACTTTGATCCAACATGAGCGGAATTGGGTCGGAGTCGTACATTTTACTTCTCAGCTGATTTATATACCAATCCGTATTAGCTAGTGAAAGATTAATTACACGCACATCTGTTCGTATGCCTTCTACTTCCTGCACATACCATAATGGGAATGTATCATTGTCTCCATTGGTAAATAAAATGGCATTTGGAGCGCAAGAGTTTAAATAGGCTGCCGCAAAATCAAGCGTGGTGTATCTGTTAGAACGATCGTGATCATCCCATCCGTCTTTTGCCATAATGCCGGGTACTGCAAGCAGGCATACTACAGTAGTAAGAATGGCTCTCATTTTTTCGTTCGAAACCTTCTTGCCTAAAAAATCAGATATAGCGGCAACGCCCATGCCAATCCAAATTGCAAAGGCATAGAAAGAAGCAGCGTACGCATAATCTCGTTCTCTAGGTTGATAAGGATATTGATTAAGGTAAATTACAATAGCGATGCCTGTTAAAACAAACATCAGCATTACCAAAAACCAATTTTCTTGATCTTTTTTAAACTGAAACATCAAGCCGATTAATCCGAGGATAAGCGGTAGAAAGAAAAATTTATTATTTGCTTTGCTTTCTGTTACGCTTTCAGGTAAATTTTCTTGTGGGCCTAGCCTCATTTCATCTAAAAAAGGAATTCCACTTATCCAATTTCCTTCAATACGACTGGAATATTCAATGCCATGACCTTGAATATCATTTTGTCTTCCAACAAAGTTCCACATGAAGTAACGCAGATACATATGCACCACTTGGTATTTCCAAAAGTAGGCAAGGTTTTCGCCAAAGGTTGGACGAATAAGAGTTTCAAATTCTCCGGTATTGGGGTTTCTATATTTTACAGGTGTACCCTTTATATCTCCCCACGTTTTGTAAGCACGTTCGTGGCTATTCTGCTGGCTCCACATACGAGGGAATACTCTGCAGAATCGTTTGTCGTAATTTGGAATCTGATCTTTTCTGTCATCCGCAATTACGTACTTGCCTTCTTTTTCGCTTTTTACATAAATAGGAGTTCCGTCAATATAATGCGGGGTAGGATCATTGCTACCTACACTATGTTGTGGTTCGGCTCCGGGATCATTATCATTTCCATAATACAAAGGAGCATTGTAATCCTGACCATATAAAATTGGCCAATCACCGTATTGTTCACGCTTTAAATAGGAGAGTAAACTAATTGCATTCTCCGGATTATTTTCATCAATAGGAGGATTTGCTTGAGAACGAATGATAAGTACAAAGAATGATGCATATCCAATTAGAAGAGCTGCAAAACATAAGATCGCAGTGTTCATTAGAATTTTTTTCTTTTTACTGGTATAATGTAATCCCCAAACAATTCCGGCAATGAGAAGTGTAAAATAAATAAGCGTACCTGAGTTAAAAGGCATTCCCATCGAGTTGACGAAGAATAATTCAAATTTTGCTGATAGTGATACAATGCCCGGAATGATTAAACTCTGAACAGTGCCTAATAATATCAGCGATATAACTCCGGCAAAAATAAATCCGTTGCGAGTAACTTTATATTTTTTGAAATAATAAACAAAAACCAAAAGAGGAATTACAAGAATTCCAAGTAAGTGAACTCCAATGGCTAAACCAAGTAAGAAGAAAATGAGAACAATCCATCGGTCTGCATGAGGTTGGTCTGACATTCTTTCCCACTTAAGCACAGCCCAAAATACAATGGCAGTGAAAAAGGATGACATGGCATAAACCTCACCCTCTACTGCCGAAAACCAAAAAGAATCGGAAAACGTATATGCCAGAGCACCCACCAAGCCGCTTCCTACGATTGCAAATATTTTACCATCAGTAAGTTCAGTGCCAGTTTTAACAAGCATTTTTTTAGTGAAGTAGGTGATGGTCCAGAAAAGGAAAAGAATAGTGCCGGCACTACAAAGGCCCGATAATGCATTTACCATCATAGCTACTTTGCTAGTATCGCCAAAAGCAAAAAGCGAGAAAATACGACCAATGAGCATGAAAAATGGTGCTCCCGGAGGGTGACCAACCTCTAGCTTATAAGAGCAAGCGATGTATTCGCCACAATCCCAAAAGCTGGCAGTATGCTCGATGGTTAATAGGTATACAATTGCTGATAGAACAAAGACAGCCCAGCCTACTATGTTGTTTAACTTCTGATATTTTTGCTCCACTTGTTGGTTATTTAAAATTGATTGGCGAATGTAACGATTTATTCTTTTCTTACTAGGAACGTTTACCTACGTTTGGTCTCAGAAACGCTAAAAACTTAATCATGTTTTTTAGTTAACAAACTTTAACATGCAGGTTTTGTTTTTTTGCCTCCTTACTGTAGCGTTCAGATTGAGGATTATTTATATTTTTGCCAACCTTTCAATACTTACTACATTTGGAAGGCAATCAAACACTAAAGATTTTGATTGGCCCGTGGTGTAATTGGCAACACGTCTCATTTTGGTTGAGAAGAGTCTAGGTTCGAGACCTAGCGGGCCAACAAGCCTCGTACATTGAAAAGTCCGAGGTTTTTTTAAGCAGAAGCACTTTAATTATGATGCCCCTAAACATAGAAGCTACCGAGGACAGCCCAAAAGTAATTTTGGACGATCAGAATCAGGTTTTCTTATTGGAGGGGGAATCTAGACCACAGCATGCTTATAATTTTTTTAAGCCCATTATTAATTGGCTGGAAGAGTACGGCAAAATATTGTTTTGGCAAAAAGAGCATTTTGGCAAAAACCGTAGAATGACTGTTCAGTTTAAGCTTAACTATTTTAATTCTACATCCGCAAAATTTATTGGCGATATACTTTTTATCCTAGACAAACTTTGCGAAGATGGTTTTGAGGTGCGTGTAAAATGGTATTATAGCAAAGAGGATATTGATATGAAGGAATCTGCAGAAGAGTATATGAAGATGACAAAAAAACTTACTTATAAGTTAGTTGTCATTGAAGATGAAGACGAGAACGATGATTCGAATTAGGCTGCTTTTCTTATCCTAAATTTTATTAAAATTTAATTTCCAATGTGTATTTGATAACGCTACTTCTTCGTAGGAATGCGATTTCAATTTTTTATGTGGATAGTTTGTGGCTATTCTGAGTGGGAGTTCGTGGATATATTTTTTATGTTTGAATAATTATATAATTATGAAAAGAAATAGTATTCCCTTAGTGTTCTTTTTTATCTTCTTATTTATAGGAGGTGTTGCTTTTGCTCAGCCGGTCATAACCTATTGGGATCAGGGATCGACAATAAAGAAATCAGAAGAAAATTTTAAAAGCGGAGTGCTGCATGGCAAATTTGCACAGTGGTATAAAAATGGTCAGCTTGTAAAAGAAGGTAACTACGAAGATGGTGTAGAGGTAGGGCTGTGGAAAGTTTGGTATGAGGATGGAAAAGTAAGAAATGAAGAAACATTTATAAAAGGAAAAAGAACAGGAAAAGCTATTTATAACTATCAAAACGGACAAATAGCGCTAGTAGGTTATTATAAAGCAGGCTTAAATGATAGTACCTGGCTTAGCTGGTTTGAAAATGGGAAAGAAAAAAGTATAGAGAATTTTGCAGTCAGAGCATTGAGGGGAAGTTGGGTAGGTTATAAAGATGGGAAGTTTCTTTATAATTATTCTAATGGAAATAAAGAAAGCGAAGGCTCTTTTCAGAATGATATTTCTGTAGGCACTTTCATTAAATATTATGACAATGGCAAAGTGCAATTTCAAGGAGAATACGACAAAGGAAAGCGCACAGGCATCTGGAAATATTTTTACAAAAACGGTAATCCTAAAGAGGAAAGAAACTACGTATCGGATGAAGATTTTTTAGTTCAAAGCTATTGGAAAGAAGATGGAGTGCAAGCAGTTAAAGAAGGCAATGGCGCGTATGTTTTTAGAGATGCCGGAGGAGTTAAGCTACGAGAAGGAGTACTTAAAGGCGGCAGAGAGAGTGGTGAATGGATTCTTTGGAATAGAGATGGCTGGAAAGAACATGTACTTACTTACCTGAATGGAAAAAAGGAAGGCAAGTGTATTAATTATTACAGTGCTATAAATGCTAGCGGCAAGACAGATGCGGTTTCCAAAATAAAAAGTGAAGGCAACTATTCCCAAGATAAAAAGAATGGATATTGGAAATTTTATTTAGAAAATGGTAAACTAGAAATGGAAGGGTCTTTGAAAGACGATTTACAAAGTGGAAAATGGATTTATTGGCATGACAACGGGAAAAAAGAAGCAGAAGGATTTTATAAAAACGATAAGCAAGATAGCTTGTGGCAATATTGGTATAATGCAGGCATGAAGTGGAAGAAAGGATTTTATAAAGACGGAAAAAAATATGGCTGGTGGGAATTTTATCACAAAAATGGCAATAAAGTGGAAGCTGGGAATTTTGTAAACGACAAACAAGATAGTGTTTGGACCTCTTGGTTTGAAAACGGGCAAATGAAAGATGAAGGAACGTATCGCCTAGGATCCATGGAATCTAAATGGCAAGGATGGTATGAAAATGGAAACAAAAATTACGAGGGGGCTTATGCTGAAAGCAAAAAAATAGGCGAGTGGCAATACTGGTTTAAAAACGGAAAGCTTTATCAAAAAGGTAGTTATAAAAAAGGTCAGCAAGATGGATATTGGATGTACAATTTTAGTACTGGTGTTTTAGAAAGCGAAGGCAACTACGTTATGGGCGAGCGTGACGCTACTTGGGTATTCTACTATGAAACAGGAGGCAAATACATGGAGCAAGGGTATAAGTTTGGCAAAATGGCTGGCAATGTGACTACTTGGTATAAAGACGGAAAAATACAAAGTAGTGGTCGTTATGCTGTTTCGCGCCCCAACGATAAATCGGAGTGGGTAAGTTTTAAAAATGGTGATTGGGTTTATTATAATCAAAAGGGAAATGAGATTAGAAAAGACACATACAAGAATGGCGTGAAGCAATGATTTATTTAGATTACAATTCCACCACGCCTGTAGATCCAAGGGTGCTGGAAGCCATGCTCCCTTATTTCTCCGAAAAATTTGGTAACCCTGCTAGCAAAACACACGCAGCTGGATGGGTGGCAGAGGCTGCTGTGGAGCTTGCTCGAGAACGTGTTGCAAAAATTATTGGAGCAACAACATCTGAAATTATTTTCACTTCTGGTTCTACCGAAGCAATTAACCTTGCCATAAAAGGAGTGTGGGGAATGTATGCCTCATCCCCGTCCCTTCTCCATAAGGAGAAGGGTGTAGAGGTAAAGAATCATATTATCACTGTTCAAGCCGAACACAAAGCAGTACTTGACACCTGTAAACTCCTTGAAACAAAGGGCGCCCGCGTAACATACTTGGGCGTTGATCGGGAGGGGTTGATCGACTTGCAGGAACTCCGTGATTCTATTACCCACCAGACTATGCTGGTTGCTGTCATGTATGCTAATAACGAAACAGGTGTGATTCAGCCGATTAGTGAAATTTCTAAGATTGTACATGAAAAAGGATGCCTGTTTATGTGTGATGCCACTCAAGCTGTGGGAAAAATTAATGTGGATGTTTCCAATACGCCCAATCTCCCCCCTAATGTAGAGGCGGGTGGGGGCATTGATCTCCTTTGCTTTTCTTCTCATAAAATGTATGGTCCAAAAGGAGCAGGAGCTTTATTTGTAAGAAGAAAGAATCCTAGAGTTACCTTATTTCCACAAATACATGGTGGCGGACATGAAAGAGGCTTGCGTTCCGGGACATTAAATGTGCCAGCAATAGTTGGTTTTGGAAAAGCCTGTGAGATTGCTATGGAAGAATTAGAGAGCGATGCAAAAAGAATTTCTGCTCTGCGTGATCAGTTGGAGGGATCTTTTGTTGCCATGGGAAATAATTTTGTAAACGGATGTCCTTCCACCTTCGGGGGAGGGGCTAGGGGTGGGTACTTGCGATTGCCCAACACAACAAATTTATCCTTTAGCGGCATAAAGGCCGATTCTTTAATTAGCAAACTTCCTGATATTGCTATTTCAACAGGTTCCGCCTGTACATCCGCAATTCCAGAACCATCACATGTTTTAAAAGCGATGGGTTTATCAGATGAGATGTCGTACGCATCAGTACGATTTTCCTTGGGGAAATTTACAACTAAGGAAGAAGTGGATTATGCTACCGAAAAAATTAAAAATGCCATCAAACAAAGGAGAGAAAATAATTGACAAAAAATATTTATCTTTGTGGTTGGATGCCTTTTTGAGTTTATGAATAAAAAAAATCGCAATGAAAACAAAAAACCTGCTTACAGAAGCAACTTCTTTGCCCATTAATGAGAGAGTTTTCCTAGTTGATTCTCTTTTAAAAAGTTTGAACACACCTGAAACAGAGATAGGTAAAGAATGGATTAGAATTGCCCAAAAGCGATTATCGGAATTACATTTTGGCAGCGTAAAATCTATTCCAGGCAAAGAAGTGTTTGACAAAATACTTAAAAAATTTTCCAAGTGAACTATTCATTTCATCCTGAGGCTGAGGCTGAATTTAACCAAGCATAAATTATTACGAGAATTGTAAAAAAGGACTTGGTTGTGAATTTGCTTTTGAAGTGCATTCGGCCATTGAAAGAGCAGCTTCTTTTCCTGTTGCATGGCAGATTCTTGATGGCGAAATAAGAAGATCGCTTATTAATAGGTTTCCTTACGGCATACTGTATGCTGAAGAAGCAAAATAAATATTAATTATCGCAGTTATGCACCTGCATAAAAAACCAGGTTGCTGGAAAAAAAGAAATTAATTTTCATTAAATGTTGAACTCCTTATTAAACAATAAAAAAGAAGTGAAGTCTCTATTTCCCTATCATCTTTTTATAATCTTCTGCCGTCATTAACGAGCCTACTTCAGAAGCATTGGTTAATGAAACTTTTATAAGCCAACCGTCTCCATAGGATTCTTTATTTACTAGTTCTGGATTGGTGTCAATCTTTGAATTTATCTCCATCACTTTTCCGCTCACAGGCATAAATAAATCAGAAACAGTTTTTACCGCTTCGATAGTGCCAAAAACAGCATCTTTATCTAACGTATCGCCACGAGTGCCAATATCTACAAACACAATATCGCCTAGTTCACTTTGCGCAAACTCGGTGATGCCAATATATGCATCGTTACCTTCAACACGAACCCATTCGTGATCTTTTGAATACTTTAGATTGTCTGGAAAGTTCATAAAATATTTTTTTAATTTCTATTGCGAATATACAAATGTAAGCGAATGTAAAAACAAAATTTGAGTTCTTAAAACATGAACAAAAATCTAGAAATTAAGAATTTAATAAATTACTTTTGAAGCTGCTTTATCATTTTAGCAGTTCCTACAAAATCGGTGACTTCTTTATTGTTGGCATGCAAAATATCCTTGCTGTTGCCTTCCCACCATTTTTGACCTTTGTATATAAATATCACCTTATCGCCAATGGTCATTACAGAATTCATGTCATGCGTGTTGATGAGAGTTGTGATATTAAACTCTTCGGTAATTTCTTTAATTAATTCATCAATGACTAGCGAAGTAAGAGGATCTAGTCCTGAGTTTGGCTCATCACAAAAAAGATATTTGGGGCTCATGGCAATAGCCCTAGCAATACCGACTCTTTTTTTCATACCGCCACTTATCTCAGAAGGGTACAGCTCGTTTACATTTTCAAGATTTACTCGCTTCAAGCAAAAGTTTACTCGTTCCATTTTTTCTTCCTCGCTTTGGTCGGAGAACATGGATAAAGGAAACGCAACGTTTTCTTCCACGTTTAAAGAATCGAATAAAGCAGATCCCTGAAAAAGCATTCCTATTTCTTTTCGAATCAACTTGCGCTGTTTCCTTTTCATTTCAGAAAAATTTCTTCCGTTATAAAAAATAGCTCCGCTGTCAACTTCCTCAAGTCCCACAATGCATTTCATTAATACTGTTTTGCCGTGACCGCTACCACCAATTACTAAAGTAGTTTTTCCTGGCTCTGCAATAAAAGAGACGTTCTTCAAAACTTGCTTTTCGCCAAAGGCTTTGGATATGTTTTTAACTTCTATCATGCTAGCAAAAGCTGAGTAAGAATAAAATTAAAAAGTAGAATTAGCAAGCTGCTATACACTACTGCGGTAGTGCTGGATTTCCCTACTTCCAAAGCTCCACCATTGGTGAAATAGCCATGATAAGCAGGAACAGAGGAGATAATAAATGCAAAGGCAATAGTTTTGATTAATGCATAAATAACATTGTATAGCTTAAAATCATATTGTATGCCATACAAATATTCGTAAGGTGTCACAACTCCCGTAAGTATGCCAAATATTAGTCCGCCCATTATTCCGGAAAACATACTAATAATTATTAAAAAGGGATTTATAAAAACGGAGGCAATAATTTTAGGTAAAATTAAATGTGATGCTGAGTTAACTCCCATTATTTCTAATGCATCAATTTGTTCTGAAACTCGCATGGTTCCTATTTCTGACGCAATGCTGGAGCCAACTTTTCCCGCTAATATCAAACTTACTAGTGTAGGGGCAAATTCTAAAATAACTGAATCGCGCGTTGTTACGCCAACAGCATAAAGCGGAATCCATGGGCTTTCAAAACCAAAGGCTGCTTGTATGGTAATAACAGCACCCATAAATAATGAAATGATTGCTACAATAGGTAAAGAGCTAATACCTAACTTATCTATCTCCTCAAAAATTCGTTTTCTAAACACAACTCCTTTTTCAGGCTTACTAAATACCTGAGTCATCAGCGTAGCGTACCGGCCGATGTTGTAAAATGTAAGTGTAATGTAGGTTGACATTTTGTTGCTACGAAGGTAGAGAATATACCTTATTCAAGCAGGAAAAATTATTTGACTAAATTAGCTTTAAGTATGATAAACACAATGTTGTATAAACGTATTTCTATTATAGTTATTATGTGCATTTTGTTGTCAGGATGTTTTATGCTACGTCCTAAAAATCGATGTGCAGATTGCCCAAGTTGGAATAAGCAAAAAGGGCATGCTCAAAAATGAACAGATTCTTTTTTTTCTTACCTAACTATACCCTTTTTTAGGTAGCCTTTTTTTATCCTGTTAGTTAATTTTGTACTACTATGGGTAGCAGTGATAATTTTCCAATGACTTTAGCAAAACTTAAATTTGGTCAAAGCGCAATTATTGAATCTTTTACAGATGTTGAGGTTTCTGATAAGCTCTTGGAGATGGGCTGTTTGCCGGGTGAAACTATTAAGTTAACACACATAGCTCCACTGGGGGACCCTATCGCGATTTCGATAGGTGGTTATGTTTTAGGGTTACGAAAAGCCGAAGCTTCTTCTGTAATTGTTAAACTTATTTGAGCTATTCAAAAGATTTAATTTCTTAGTTGCATTACTCAATGAATTTAAATGAATCTGAAATATTGAAAGTAGCGTTGATTGGAAATCCCAATTGTGGCAAGTCCACGCTCTTTAATGTTCTTACCGGATTAAACCAAAGTACAGCAAATTTTCCCGGAGCTACAGTAGATAAAAAAACTGGATCTGCTAAGATTAAATCTTCTGGAGAAAAAATTACGCAAGTTGAGTTTATAGATCTACCGGGTATTTATAGTCTTAACCCTAAATCTATCGATGAGAAAATTGCTGTGGATATTTTAAAGGATAAGACTAATCCGGACTATCCTAATCTTACCCTTTTTGTAGCAGATGCTACTAACCTAAAGCGAAGTTTATTTCTAGCAGCCCAGCTTATTGATCAAAAAAATCCTGTCATAATAGCTTTAAACATGAAAGACGTCATGGAGAAGCGTGGGTTAGAGGTAAATGCAGAGTTGCTTGCGCAAAAATTGGGAGTTAAAGTAGTGCCAATAAGTGCGCGATATAATTTAGGAATTGAAGCTTTGAAAAATGCGATTGTATCAACGGTAGGCATTTCTGAGCAAGTAATTTTCCCTTCTATTGATAATTCGATAGAAAACTTTGCCCAGCAAACCATTGAGCGCTATCGGATTATTACGGAGATAATTAATTCCTGTTTGCGAGTTAAAATGAAAAAGGATGAAGAAGTTTTTTCTTCTCGTACCGATAAAATTCTTACCCATAAAATATGGGGATATGTGATTTTTCTTTCTGTACTCCTTTTAATTTTTGAATCAGTTTTTTTTATTTCCTCTTACCCTATGATATGGATAGAAAAACTGTTTCTGTTTTTTTCTCAGTGGGGCATGGATCATTTACCACCGGGCGAGTTTACCGACCTGTTAATTAATGGCGTGATAGCCGGTCTTAGTGGCATTGTGGTATTTGTCCCACAGATAGCCTTGCTTTTTTTATTTATCTCCATTCTTGAAGACTCGGGCTACATGGCACGTGTAAGTTTTATCATGGATAGAATCATGCGTAGGTTTGGCTTGAATGGCCGATCTGTAATACCGCTACTAAGTGGGGTTGCTTGCGCAGTACCTGCTATCCTGAGCACCAGAACCATTACAAATTGGAAAGAACGTCTTATAACTATTCTTGTTACTCCACTTATGAGTTGCTCTGCCAGATTGCCGGTTTATACTTTACTTATTGCTTTAGTGGTGCCGTCTAAAGCAGTATTTGGATTTTTTAATATACAGGGCTTGGTGCTTTTATTTCTGTATTTGATAGGATTTGTTGCAGCAATAGGCTCTGCCTTTGTATTGCAGTATTTGATAAAATCTAGAGAGCGAAGTTTTTTTATTATGGAACTTCCTCCGTACCGCTCCCCACGATGGAAAAATGTTTTTTACACCATAGTTGATAGGGTGAAAGTATTTTTATTTGATGCAGGAAAAATTATTATTGCAATTTCAATAGTGCTTTGGTACTTAGCTTCACATGGCCCAGGAGATACATTTGCAAAAATAGAAGCTAAGTATGCGGTAAATGACTCTGTAAAAAACGATGCTTTTTATTTTCAAAATGACACAGCTGCAGAATTTGCAATGATAAGTCCACAAGCAAAAAGGAGTACTGAGAAACTTGAAGCTTCTTACGCAGGGATTTTAGGAAAAGCTATTGAACCGGCAATTAAACCACTTGGTTTTGACTGGAAGGTAGGAATTGCCTTAGTTACTTCTTTTGTTGCTCGCGAAGTTTTTGTTGGTACCATGGCGACTATCTATAGTGTAGGTGATGAAACTAACACACAATCGATACGCTCAAAAATGAGCTCTGAAATAAATCCAGACACGCTACGACCTCGTTATAGTTTAGCTGTAGGTGTTTCATTAATGCTCTTCTATGCATTTGCTATGCAGTGTATGAGTACGTTAGCTGTTGTATTGCGCGAAACAGGGAAATTAAAATGGCCGGTAATTCAGTTTGTATTTATGGGAGTGCTAGCTTACCTGGCCAGCTTTGTGGCGTACCATATTCTTAAATAAGTATGATTCCATCGGAGCGCAACAAAACTATCCTTAGAAAGTATATTCCTGAACCCGCTGTTGATGTAATAGCTCATTGGATTATTAAATTAAATTTTAAATTAAAAGTTAAAAAACCTCGACTTACAAAAGAAGGCGATTATATGGCGCCACACAATGGGAAAAACCATGTGATAACCATCAATAAAGATCTTAATAAATATGCTTTTCTTATCACACTTATACATGAAATTGCACATTTAACTACGTGGGAAAAATATAAGGGAAGAGTTTCTCCCCATGGAAAAGAGTGGAAAGATGAATATTCTATTTTGTTGAACTATTTTTTAAAGCTGAATAAATCTATTTCCTGCACAAATGATGCTAATTTATTTCCCGATGAAATTGCAGAGGCGCTTCACTTACATGCTGTTCGCCCTTCTGCTTCCAGCTGCTCTGATATTTCATTAGCTAGGGTGTTAAAGCAATTTGATTCTACTACCAACGCTATTTCGCTAGAACAAATTCAGGTAGGCGCTTTATTTCGTATAGATTCCAAGAGTGAAAAACGCAATCAAGAGATATTTATTAAAGGGGATAAAAGAAGAACGCGTATAAAATGCATGCATTCAAAATCAAAACGCGAATACTTAATACATGCGCTTTGCAAAGTAATACCTGTTTAGGTCTATTTTTCATAGCATAGAACAAGTATTTCTATCTCTATTTTGCATGTGCTGTATGCGATTAATCTTTATTTTAGCATACTATCAAAAAAAGCTATTTTATGAGTGAAATTATTGCTGCCGAACCCAAAGAGTTAATTGTATCTCAACTTGCTGAAAGTATTGTGGGATCTGAAATCATTAAACTTGCTTGGGAAGTGAATGATAAAATTAAAAAGGGTGAAAAAATTTATAACCTGACAATAGGGGATTTTAATTCAAAGATATTTCCAATACCTGCCGAGTTAAAGCAGGAAATAATTATTGCCTACCAGAACGATGAAACTAATTATCCTCCTGCCGAAGGTGTTCCGGAGTTGCGAACCGCAGTTTGTCACTTTTTGAAACGTCTTCATGGATTTGATTTCAAATCTGAAAATATTATTATTACTTGCGGTGCCCGACCAGTCATTTATGCAATTTATAAAACCATTGTAGATCCTGGAGATACTGTTATATTCCCTGTACCATCTTGGAACAATAATCATTACGTGCATTTAACATCGTCTAAAGCAGTATATGTTGAAACAAAGCCTGAAAATAATTTCATGCCTACAGCTGCCGATATTAAAAAAAGTATCAAAGAAGCATCTTTAGTATCACTATGCTCACCCTTAAATCCTACTGGAACAACATTAACTAAAGAATCATTAGCAGAAATATGTGATGTGATTCTTGAAGAAAACCTTAGAAGAGGTGCAGGAAAAAAACCAGTTTATCTTATGTACGACCAAATTTATTGGGCGCTTACCTTTGGTAACACAAAACATTTTGATCCTATTTCTTTACGACCAGAAATGAAAGATTATACCATTTTTGTTGATGGTATTTCTAAAGCATTTGCAGCAACAGGTGTACGAGTTGGATGGGGCATGGGACCTAAGAAAGTAATTGATAAAATGAAATCTATGCTCGGACATATGGGTGCTTGGGCTCCTAGACCAGAGCAAATGGCAACTGCTCGCTATCTGATGAATGATAAAGCGGTGGATACTTATTTAATTGATATTAGAAAAAAAATTAACGACAGGCTTACTGCTTTTTATAAAGGCTTTCAAGATTTAAAAAATGAAGGATTTGGTGTTGATGCTATTGCTCCTCAAGCAGCAATATATCTTACTGTGCAATTTGCACTTAAAGGAAAGAAAACGGCTAGTGGAAATATGTTAGCATCTACTAAAGACGTTACTAAATATTTATTGGACGAAGCAAAAGTTGCAATTGTTCCGTTTTATGCATTTGGCGATTCGGACGAATCTACATGGTATCGTTTATCAGTAGGTACTTGTAAATTAGAAGATGCAGATGGAATCATCAGCAACCTTAGAAATGCATTAAAGAAACTTTCTTAGGATATGCCATTAAGAGATAATTATTGCGTAATAATGGCTGGAGGAATCGGCAGTAGGTTTTGGCCTATGAGTCGTACTGCACACCCGAAGCAGTTTATTGATATTCTAGGAACAGGCAAGACGCTTTTACAATCTACCTTTGATCGATTTTTGCCAATATGCCCGGTCGAAAATATCTTTATAGTTACCAACGAAGATTATCGATCTTTGGTTTTAGAACAGATACCGGGCGTTAAGCCAGAAAATCTCCTTTGCGAACCTGCTCGCAGAAATACTGCACCCTGTATTGCATTTGCAGCTCATAAGATTAACTCTATTAATAAAAAAGCTAATATAGTAGTAGCGCCTTCTGATCATTTAATAACGAAGGAAAATACATTTCAAAAGGCAATTCTTTCTTGCTTTAAAAAGGCTAAAACGGAAGATTGTTTAATAACACTAGGCATTCGCCCAACCAGACCCGATACGGGATATGGATACATTCAGTTTATTGAGTCGCCTGTTAAAGAAACTGACGAACGAATAAAAAAAGTAAAAACTTTTACTGAAAAACCAAACCATGACATGGCCCAGTTTTTTGTTCAGAGTGGAGATTTCTTGTGGAATGCCGGTATTTTTGTTTGGTCTGTAAAAAGCATTATAAAAGCATACAAAAAATTACTGCCTGATGTGGGCGCAGTTTTTTCTGATATTAAATACAATACTGATAAAGAAAAAGAGGGGATTAATAATGCGTATTCGGTTTGTAAAAGCATTTCTGTGGATTACGGAATATTGGAAAAGGCAGATAATGTGTATGTGCGTTCTTCCTTAATAGGTTGGAGCGACTTAGGAACGTACGGTTCATTGTATAACCATATTCCAAAAGATGCAAACGAAAACGCAGTAGTGGGGAAGAACGTTATGATGTATGATAGCAAGAACTGCATTATAAATATTTCTAAAAATAAATTAGTAGTAGTAGAGGGCCTACAAGATTATATTGTAGTTGAATCAGACGATATTATTCTAATTTGCAAAAAACAAGACGAGCAACGCATTCGTGATTTTGTAAATGATGTGAAGTTGAAAAAAGGCGAAAAGTTTATCTAGTCAATCGCCAATACTTTTCCGGAAACAAATTCTCCTGCTAAATTGAAGACCTTATAAAAGTATAAACCTGCGGGTAACTCGTTTCGTTCTATCGAAGTATTTTGAGCATTAATTTTTTGCGTACGAACTTCTTTTCCATACATATCAAACAAAGATAACAAGTAGCTGTTGTTGGATGAAAGTACGACTTTCAAAGTGAGTTCAGTTTTTGTTTTAAATGGGTTAGGAGCTATTTGAACTGTAAAGTTTAATCCATTTAATTCGTTAATCCCTGTACAAGGGCTTACATAAAGTATTGAGTTGGCAAAAGCAGTGCAAGAGTCGGTATTGTAATAAGTATACACAAGATTTTGCATTCCGGCATTAACGCTATCTGCATAAAATAAGCCATTATATACTCCTGGGCCTGAGTAAGTACCACCAGCAGGAGATCCACCGCTAAGCGTAAGGGTATCGTCTTTACATATAGTATCAACTGGTAATATAAACGTTACCGTTGGTAAAGAATCAACATAAACTATTTTAATAACTGTGTCAGAACATCCATTCGTATTATTTACAATCAATGAAACAGTATGAGTGCCACTGGTCGAAAATAGAAATGAAGTATTTCCTTTTGTGGTGTCATCAATAATCAGGTCGTTATTAAAATTCCAGCCGTAGGTATAATTAAAATTGGTGTCAATACCAATACTCAAATCGGTAAATGTTGTTTTTGAATACAAGCAAACAGTATCTGCCGAAAAATCTGCTTTAGGGATAAGATTGCAAATATTAAAAGAGGCCCCCTCGTAAAGGCTCCAAATGTTCAGAGAATCGCGTACACGTACGTAAACAGAATGTTTGCCTGTAGCTAATATAGTTGTGCTAATCGTATCGGTATGCGTGATGCTATCAGCAGCTGTAAATGCGCTTACGGGAATTCCATTTCCCACTCCGGGATCAGTGTCGTAAAAATACTCGGCTGCATAAATGGGTAATGAGCCAAGCGTTTGAGTGGTCGATAAGGTGTCTGTCAAATAAAATCTTCCTCCTTCGTACAAACTCCATAAATTATTGGTGTCTTTTACTCGAATATATATGTTGTGAAATCCTGCTGAAAGGCCAATTGTAGATGTGGCTATCGTGTCTTCAATGGTATCTGCAGGAGTTAAAGCGATGGAAAATCCATTTCCAACACCTGGATCAACATCGTAAAAATACTCAGCGGAATCAATAGACTGCGCAAAGCAATTGTTGGCGCTGAAAATAGTCAGTGCTAAAAAAGCAATTGAGAATAGTATATTATTTTTTTTCAACTCCAATTTTTTATTCTGTTTACTGCAATCAGTTTTGTTTACGTGCTTTGATAATTATCTGTAGACTATCACCTACCGGTATTAAAGGATTAAGAATGGTTATAGAATTTATTTGTGGAATTGCAGGACTGCCTGTTAAATCAACAAACGGAGTTGAGCCACCATATATTCCAATATCCGTTCCATCTGTACCAGCATTAACTCCAAGGGAAGTAGCTTGTAATGAATAATCGTATGATGCATTATAGACGTTAGAAGGCACATTTACAAAATCAGGATTTTTTGCAACTATGTTTCCACTTCCTGTATTTGATCCAAAGGGTATCGTGTCCAGTGCAGTTTGGTAGGTGATGTTGTTGCTGAAGATGTTGTTATCTATTCCATTATCTCTTGGAGTAATGCCTTTAAAAATATTATTAGCAATTAACGTGTTGCTTACGTTTGAAAATGATTTCTGAGGAATGTTTCCCAAAAACACATTATTAGATATTAATACGGTAGGTTGATTTGAATTAATAATACTGGATTTAGAAAAAATATTGTTTCTCAAAGTGATATTTGAATTATTATTTACATTAATCGAAGCGGGTTCAAGAATATTATTCTCAATAATCCAGCCAGAGCCAGTAATATTTATTTTGGTGCCACTGGCGTTAAAGTAATTTCTGCTAATAGTAACATTGCTAGTGCCTGAAGTACCATTGTAGCCATTCACAGCATCTAGTACTAGGCCAGAAATTTTAGTTCCAGATCCTCCAGAAACATTCAGAAGGGTATCAAAAATTATTGTTCCTACTTGAGAGGTTAACTTATTTACTTTATTAGGTTTATAGCCTGTTCCAAATATGGTTACTCTTTTATTAACAACAAAATTTCCATAACTAAGAGTAGAACCATGAATATAAACGGTGTCTCCCGCTACTGCAGAATCTAAAGCTTGTAGTACCGTAGTGTATTGTCCAGGACCATTTGCAGCATTATTTACAGTAATCACTTTAGAAAAAGCGAATATAGAAGTAGAGCAAGTAATAAGTAATAGGAGTAGATTTCTCATTGATTTAATTAATTACAAGAAGTTCCTACAAAGGTACTTTATTTTTATATAAGAAAATGCGAACTTTTTTGAGTTTTAAATAAAGGTCGAGAAAGGAAAATAAGAGGCAATTTCTTCTTATTTCATTCCCCCCGTCATTTCTTCGGGACGTACCCACTCATCAAACTGCTCAGCTGTAAGTAGCCCAAGTTCTACGGCTGCTTGTTTTAAAGTTTTATTCTCTTTATGAGCTTTCTTAGCAATTTTTGCAGAATTTTCATATCCAATGTGAGTATTTAATGATGTTACAAGCATCAAAGAGTTCTCCATATGCTTTTTAATAGTCTCTTTATTGGGTAATATGCCTACCGCACAGTTATCATTAAATGATATACATGCATCGCCAATTAGCCTTGCTGATTGCAAAACATTTGATGCAATGACTGGCTTAAAAACATTCAATTCAAAATGTCCGTTCATCCCGCCAATTGAAACAGCAACATCGTTGCCAATAACCTGCGCACAAACCATGGTGAGTGCTTCGGGTTGTGTTGGATTTACTTTGCCGGGCATTATGGATGAGCCGGGTTCATTATCCGGAATAATTATTTCTCCAATACCTGAGCGTGGTCCTGAGGACAGCATTCGAATATCATTTGCAATTTTCATTAAGGATACAGCAGCTCTTTTTAATGCTCCCGATAGTTCTACCATGGCATCGTGAGCAGCCAACGCTTCAAATTTATTGGGAGCAGTAACAAATGGAAATCCGGTAAACTCAGCAATTTTTTTTGCTACTAAAACATCGTACCCTTTGGGCGTGTTAAGTCCCGTTCCTACAGCCGTACCTCCAAGAGCAAGCTCGCGTATCATTTCGAGTGCATTTTTTATTGTTCGTATTCCATTGTCAATTTGCTGCACATATCCAGAAAATTCTTGCCCCAATGTAAGTGGAGTGGCGTCCATAAAATGGGTTCTTCCGGTTTTTACTATGGAACTAAATTCTATTGCTTTTTTATGGAGGGTATCTCGTAATTTTTGCATCCCCGGTAATGTGATGTCATGTGTTTGCTTATACGAAGCAATGTGCATCGCAGTAGGAAAGGTGTCGTTTGAAGATTGTGACTTGTTTACATCGTCATTGGGATGAAGCACTTTTTTGTCGTCTGTTAATTTTCCTCCAGAAAGTACATGTGCACGGTAAGCAATCACTTCATTGGCGTTCATGTTGCTTTGTGTACCAGAACCAGTCTGCCAAATTACAAGCGGAAATTGATCATCTAATTTTCCAGTTAATATCTCCTCGCAAACTTTTGAAATCATCTCGCACTTTTCTGCACTTAAAACACCAAGTTCTTTATTGGCATGAGCTGCAGCTTTTTTTAAGTAGGCAAAAGCGTGTATAATTTCTATAGGCATACTAGCCTCTGGACCAATTTTAAAATTATTTCTCGAGCGCTCAGTTTGTGCTCCCCAGTATTTGTCGGCAGGAACTTTTACCTCGCCCATCGTGTCTTTTTCAATTCTAAAGCTCATAATTATTTATTTATAATGATTTGTATAATTTAAATGTTCCACAAATTAGCCCCAACAATTTTCATGGTTTTTGCATCTTGAATAAAAGAAATAATCGAATGGCTCTTGCTCAGCTTGCCATTTTTAAATTCTAAGTGAAAGCTTCCTTTGTTAGAGGTTATTTTATGAGAACCAAACACACGTACAATATTTTGGTGTGTTAGTTTTAGTCCTTTGTTTTCGCCTCTTGTAATATCGGTTGTTAAATTTCGTTCAACAAGGGCGTAGCAGATATTATATAGGGTAGTATCATTTTCTATTGGACCTCTAATTATTTCATATTCAGTTTCAATTATGCCATTTTCTAATAGCTTTTCATTTGGCTGGATTGTGAAATACCAATTGGGTTTGATTACTAAAAAGCTATCAATAATAGCGGCAGAGCGTTTTTCATCGGAACCAACACATTCTGCACTGCCATTTACAATCATTTGAGGCGTGTACACAACTTCGTTACCTAGAGCAACTCTATATTTTCTTTGGCGATTAGAAAAAGAAGAATCTGAAAAAACATCTTTCCAGCCCAATTTATTCCAATAGTCAACATGAAACGCTAAAGGATAAACATATGTTTTGTTTGCCATAGCTTCTTTAGTTATTTTGTTTAACAACTCTTCGGCAGGGGGACAATCCGAACAACCTTCGGATGTAAAAAGTTCAACGATGGAAAAAGGCTCTGCTTCTTGTATCTCCGATATTTGATTAGAAGTATTAGCGGTAGTGGTATCTTCTTTTTTTTCACTGGTGCATGAAAAAAGTGCAACCAGCAGTAGGAGAAATATATATTTCATAGTAGAAATTAAAACAGTTTATTTATATTTTCTGTAGGTCGGCCAATAACAGCTTTCGATCCTTTAACAATAATGGGTCTTTCAATTAATAAGGGATTTTTTGCAAGCACTTTGATCCATTCAGATTCTGTATTTTTCTTGTTCTTATATTCTGATTGAAATAAAGGTTCTTTCTTCCTGATAATTTCCTCTGCTTTCATTCCAAGTTTTTTCAGGATATCTTTTATCTCTTTTTCAGTAAGAGGAGTTTTTAAGTATTCTATTACTTCTGTGGTTTTAGATTTTTTTTTAATTACTTCAAGCGCTTGTCGGCTTTTGGTGCATCTGTTGTTATGATAAATTATAACCTTTTCCATTTATTATTTTTAATTCTGTTGCAAAATAACTCATTTTTAAACATCTTTTCAGAATGTTTTACCATCATTTTTTGATTGAATTATAAGAATATTTGTAGGAAAAAGGGACTTTATCCAAGCATCTTACTTATTAGCTTCTTAGTTAAATCTCCATTATTGAGTATTGATAGTGGAAAATTATTTTTTATGATTTATTAGGAATTTAACTATATATTTTATTCCTTCGGTGGGCTCTTAATGATTCTCGCAAAAAGAAATTTATTTTTTTTAACTACAAACCAAACAAATTAACTATGAAACTAAAATTTACTCAACTAGCGAAAGTGTTTTTGCTATCTAGTTTTGTTTCCTCCCAATTTCAAATTGTTGGGGCACAAGAGCAGGTTTACCGCTTTAACGAAGGCAATCCTGCAGAAGGACTTCGAATTGTGAAGCAAGATGTAGGGGGGGTATCCTTAGCTTTCTCCATTAATAAATTTAGCACTGTAGCTCGTGTAGAAAAAGAAGCAACGGTGTATAACCTTTCTGCTCCAGGCATGATTTTGCAGAATGTAGAAGGGTATCCAGACCTTCCAGGCACTAAGCATTACATTGCATTTCCTCAAAATGCTAAGCCAGTTCTAAAAATTGTTTCTTTTGAAAAAGAAACAGTACAAAATATTGATATTTCGCCAGCTCCCGTTATTCCATTAGCTACAGATGATAAACCTTTGTCTTATGAGAAAAATATGTCTGTATATAATAAGAATGAATTTTTTCCAGATGCACCGGTAAAACTATTAGAGCAAACTAAACTTCGCGGAGTGGATGTGGTAAGCGTAGGTGTTTCTCCTTTTCAATATAATCCTGTAACACGTGAGCTTCTTGTATATAAAAATATAAAGGTTGAAATAACATTTGAAGGAGGAAATGGCCAGTTTGGTGACGTTTCTTACCGCAGCCGTTATTGGGAACCAATCCTTAGTGACCATATATTAAACTACAATCAATTACCGACTGTAGATTTTAATAGTTTAATAAGAAGTCAATCACTAAAACTTGCTGCTGATACAGGCTGCGAGTATGCAATCATTATTCCAAATGGTCCTGAGTTTCTACAATGGGCAGATTCTATTCGTAAGTTCAGAAGAGAGCAAGGCATCTTAACTAAGATTTATAATTTAAATGATGTAGGCGGTACAACAGAAACAGATATTCAGAGTTTTGTGTCTGATGCATACAACAACTGGCCAATTAAGCCTGCAGCTATGTTGATTTTAGCGGATTATGGTACTAACCCTATGTCATCAGTTATAGCGCATAAATACCAACACATCAGCAGCTACCCAGATTTTGCTTCTGACAATTTTTATGCGGACGTAACAGGCGATGATTTACCAGACATAGCTTTTTCAAGAATTGTAGCTAACACTGCAGCACAGCTTCAGGTAATGTGTTCTAAGTTTTTAAACTACGAAAGAAATCCTCCAATGGATGCGGCATTTTATAATAAACCAATTACTGCTATGGGATGGCAGGATGACCGTTGGTTTCAAATTTGTGCTGAGACAGTTAGTGGTTTTTTGAAAGGCATAGGAAAAAATCCAGTACGTGCTAATTCTCATGGAAGCCCGGCAAATAATACAGGTAACAATGTGCCTAATACAGGTACATGGTCAACAAACAGCAGCACAACTACAGCGCTTAATTACTTTGGGCCTACAGGTTTAAATTATATTCCAACACAACCTGGCACACTAGGTGGATTTAATGGCGCAACATCAACAACTGTAAATAATGCAATTAATGCAGGTGCCTTTTTGTTGTTACACAGAGATCATGGTTATTATACTGGATGGGGAGATCCTTCTTATTCTAATACAAGCATTAATTCAGTTACTACAATTAATAATAAGTTGCCTTTTTTACTTTCAATAAATTGCCAAACAGGTGCTTTTCATCATACTAGTGAATGTTTTGTAGAAAAATTTCATCGCTATACTAAGAATGGCCAAAATAGCGGAGTGTTAGGAGCAATTGGCGATGCAGAAGTTTCTTACTCTTTTGTAAATGATTGCATGGTGTGGGGAATGTTTGATAATATGTGGCCTAACTTTATGCCAGCATATGGCACAAATCCTCCAAGTATGGAGAGAGATAAGCGTCCTGCTTTTGCTAACGTTTCTGCAAAGTATTATTTATCTCAATCTAGTTGGGTAGGGACTTCAACAAAACAAATTACCTACCAGCTTTACCACATGTTCGGTGATGCGTTTCAGTGGTTTTTCTCAGAAGTGCCCAAAAATTTAACAGTGCAACACAACAATTGGGTTAGCTCGAGCGATGTTTCATTTACTGTTACTGCAGATGCAGGTTCTTTTATTTCATTAACTATTCCTGGGTCTCAAGGTCCTAAAATATTAGGTACCGCTACCGGAACAGGTGCACCTATTGCTATACCATTATTTGCTCCTGCAACAGCTAACCTGCTTGTAACTGTAACAAAGCAAGATTATTTAAGAAATAAGTCTACTGTGTTACTTGGACCTACTTCTGTTAATAACCTTGCCTTAAATAATTCAGGTTTGGATTGCTATCCAAATCCTTTTAACCAATCTACATCCATTTCATTTTCATTAGTTAGCACTGAAAATGTGAAACTTTCTGTGGTGGACATGCAAGGTAAAGCGGTAATGATTATTCTAGATAATGTTTCCAAAGCAGCTGGCGACCATCAAATTCAGTTCAATGGAAAGGATCTTCCTAAAGGAGTGTATTCATTAGTACTAAAAACCGACTCACAGGTAGCTACTAAGAATATGGTTATCGAGGAATAAGCTCTAAATTAATTTTGAACGGCTGAAGAAATTAGTATATTTCTTCAGCCGTTTTTTTTTGAATAATATTATTTTAAGAAAAGGAAAGTAATACCATTACTCTTTAAAAATTAGTCCAAAATATTCTGGTATAATACCAATCGACATATTCCATTGTAATTGGACTAAAAGATATGTCGCATCGGTATAAGAGGGAACAGATTCTAAATATATAGCGTGTTATCTCTGTTTATTTTTTTTATCATCTTCATCAACAACATCCAATAGGCTTGTTAGAATATTAAATGTTTCGTACTTGGTAGAAAGATTTTTCCCCTTTTCTTTTCCTCTTTTTTCACGATCAAGGTTTATAGATTTTCTCGCAATATTAATAGAGAAAGTTTCTGCGGCATTATAGCTGTCTTTATTATCAAAAACTTCAGGCTTTATTGTTTTTACTTTGGTTTTTATTTCAATACTAGCATTTGCATCTACGTTTGACTCTGTTTTTTTTCTTAGTGCAATGTTTGCTAGACTGTCAGCAGCACGCTTTTTAGCTAGTTCCGCAAGTCTTCCTTCTTCTTGTGCGCGGAGTAACTTATCAGCTTCTTCCTTCGCTTTGGTGGAAGCTAATTTATTAGCAGCTTCTGTGTCCTTTTTTTTCGCTTCTTCTTCTGCTTTAAGTTTTGCTTCTGCAGCAGCATCTTTTTTGGCTTGAGCATCATCCTTTCTTTTCATTTTTTTGGCAAGCGTTGTAAAATACAAATCGGTATTAGCGACCATTTTTTGTTCTTCGCCCCGCATTCTTCCAGCATGAGAAGGATCAATAACAAATTTATGCTCCTTAGTTTTATCCCATTTAATAATGATAGAAGGCTTATCCAGTTCAATATCTGTCACAGTAGTATAGAGCAAAGCAATATCAAGCTCAAATTCGTATTTAGCAAGCTTATATTTCATGAATTCATCTGTAGGAATAAAAGCATTGATCTCTACCTCTTTGGGAGCCATTCCGCTTTTTGTAAAATAGGCAGTAAAACTATTTTTAGCGTCCAATATACTTACAGGAACCTGAAAAGAGTATGCTCCTTTTTTTTCGGAAGAAATATTTAGAATAGTTTTTCCATTTTTTTTAACTAGAATAGAAATCCCTTCCATAGGATCTTCTTTCATATCTACAGAAGAAACTCCAACATTGAGGCCAAGGCCTTTTTTACGAACTAATTCACTCGTCTTTCCTTTAATTTCCAGTATCGCATCACCTTGAGCGTATGCATTCCAGGACAATGAAAATAATAGAAACACAGGGCAAATTCTAAGAAATAAATTCTTTTTATTGTAAAATAGTATGGAATCTTTTTTTTGCATTAATGTATTCAGTATCCTAATTTAAATGTTCTATTTCAGAGCCATAAAGGTATGAATGAAAAGTAAAATAATCATATATATTTTTCATTTACAAATAAAAACAGAGCAATTTATAAATTTTTTATTGCTTGCTTCCATATTCCATCAAGAACCTTTTTATAAATTCATCCAAATCTCCATCTAATACGCCTTGCGCATCCGAGGTTTCATAATCTGTACGAAGATCCTTAACAAGCTTATAGGGGTGTAGAACATAATTTCTTATTTGAGAACCCCATTCAATTTTCTTTTTTCCAGCTTCTACTGCATCCGATTTTTCTTTTCGTTTTCTAAGCTCCACTTCATAAAGTTGAGATTTAAGCATTTTAAGAGCCAAAGAACGATTGCCTATTTGTGTGCGTTCCACTTGACAAACTACTACTATTCCAGATGGAACATGTTTCATTTGAACTTTTGATTCTACTTTATTTACATTTTGTCCTCCTGCTCCTCCAGAACGAGATGTTTGAATTTCCAAATCAGATTCCTTCACTTCAATTTCAATCGTATCATCAACTAGCGGATAAACATATACGGAAGCAAATGAAGTATGTCTGCGAGCATTGGAATCGAATGGAGAAATACGAACTAAGCGGTGTACTCCGTTCTCACCCTTTAAATAACCATAGGCAAAATCACCTTCAAATTGAAGTGTGACAGATTTTATTCCTGCCGCATCACCTGCTTGCTTATCTTGTTCTGTTACTTTATAACCATTTTTTTCTCCCCACATGATATACATACGCATAAGCATGCCTGCCCAATCGCAGGATTCAGTTCCTCCTGCACCTGAATTAATTTGTAGTACGGCAGGGAGCACATCTTCTTTTTCTCCCAACATATTTTTAAATTCAAGCTCCTCAACAATTTTTATAGCTGTTTCATATTGTTTGTCTACATCGCTTTCGGTTGCTTCATTTTGCTTATAAAAATCAAAAATCAGCTCTAAGTCATCTGTTTGTTTGCTAGCTTCTGCAAAGGAAGATGTCCAGAACTTTATCTGTTTAATTTTTTTAAGAAGTTCTTCAGCTTTTTTTGGATCGTTCCAAAAATTGGGTGCGTGCGACTGTGTTTCTAACTCAGCAATCTGATTAGTTTTTCTTTCAACGTCAAAGATGCCTCCTTAACGCGTCCCTGCGGTCTTTGAGGTCTTTGATCTGGTCAGTCGTGATCATAATGGGAGGTTAAAAAGGTGAGCAAACCTACACAATTTTTAGTTGAAAAAATTATTATAAAGCTCCAATTTTTGGGTTTAGCAAGCTTTAGTCAATACTTATTTTACCTACGCTTACTACAATACTTTTATTCATCAGTTGATAGCTATAAATTCCGCTTTTCAAATTCCCTCTTGAAAGTGTAGTTTCCATTGATGATATATTTTCCACCCTTTTCACCTCTTTTCCCAGCGTATTGTAGAGGACGAAGGTAAGTGCTTCATTAAGCGAATTAGTAACAATAAAAAGCACAAAAGAAGAAATAATAGGATTAGGATAGATACTGGTTGGCATAATTTGCGAGTAATCGTAGATACTTCCCGGAGTGCCAATGCATGGACTCCCGCCCACCAGGTAATAATCATAGACTATGTTCGCACAGGAAATGCTATTTATCGTTCCAGCCCCGTTATTGAGCAAGGTTACTGTGGAGGGATTACAGGTTACGCTAATATAATCCGAAGAATTATTGGTAACCACACAGCTATCCTTTGCCCAAATGCCGTCCCCTCCGGAGCCCATAAAAGTGAGGGTTGATTTTTTTTCCAGGTAAAAAAGATTCATTCCCGGTGAGGAGGTGACGGTTACATTCACTCCTTCGCATACCCAATAACTTTCTCCTGATGCGATCAGGCTTTGATCATAACTTATTTGAACATGGTTCGGCAGGGCCATTATTGTAGTGTTGCAACTGTGCCTGCAGACCATAATTTCCCAACAAACCCATGGGCAGAGCGAAAAGGAGTTTTGCAATAATATTTTTGTCGTAGAAAGGTTTTATTTTCAAGAAAATTAAGTTTTGTTGTTTTCATTCATACAATTATTTGGGACAAAAATATCAAAAAGAACAGCTATCGCAAAATAACTTATTTCCTCAAATTTAAGAAAATTTTAGTTTTTACTTGAATTAAATCAGCGCAGAATTACCTTACTGAGCGTTGTCAATAGCATTAAATCACATAGAGAAAAGAATAATTCAATGTTTTTTAATTTCGAACTTGCTGTGAATCGTTAAAATAGTTCTGATCTGTCATTTTTAATGACGGCAGGCTAGTAAATAACCAATTTTTTCATATACATGTTGTTATCGCTGGCGGCAATTACGGTGTAAACTCCTGCAGGAATCTTGTCTTCAGAATCTATGGTAATCATTTGTTCGCCCGGATTCATGAATATAACTTTAGAGTAATATTCTTTCCCGAATATATCTTTTACAATAACCAGAATACCTTCTTTGGATCTTCCGAAGGATTCATCAGCCCGGAGGTTAAATTTGCCGCGCGTAGGATTCGGGAAGATGTGCACGCCATCCTCTGATTTCAGCATCACCGAAGCGGGGCCAAAATATTCAGTTGCTCCGTTGAAGTCTGTTTGTTTAATTCTGTAATATATTTCGTGAGTGAATGAAATAAGGGGGAGATCAACATCCGTAAACTCATAATTTATTTGTATGGAAGAATTTCCGGCACCTTTTAGCCAATGAACGGGAAAATAATTTATCCCATCAACACTTCGCTCTACTTCAAAGTAATCATTGTTCAGTTCCATGGCGGTAGCCCAGCGAATGAGAACAGATTCTCCTTTTTGCCCTGCATGTAAATACAAAATCTCAACAGGCAAAACGATGTTTGTGCAGGCATTGTATGCTACACAACAGGGCTGGTGTTTGATGTGCTGCCTCCGCTGCTGCTGCTGCCTCCCGTGGTGGAAGTAGTTCCGGTACTCACCGCCAGGGGATCCACACACATTGAAAGAAAGGGTGTACCTACTGAGTTACAGCTACTAATTCCTAAGCTGCTGGCGTTGATATGGAAAACTTCGTCTCCACCGGCTCCAAAACTTGCAGTTGTTCCTGCCACAATCAAAGTGCCATCACTTGCTCTTACCACGGATTTGGCTTCGTCAATTCCTGTGCCCCCAATGGCCTTGTACCAATTCACGGTATTGGCTCCGGGGGAGAACGTAAATTGGTAGAGTAATACATCTTTCAACCCAGCACCAAAGCTCCTTGTATATCCTGCAATTACAAAACTTCCAGTGGGAAGCTGAATTACAGAGGTGGACACCTCGTCATTATCCCACCCCAAAACCAGGTCTTCGATAACGGAGCCGGCATTATCTATTCTTACCAGGTAATTATTATATCCCGTATTACACCACGAGAGGCTTTTCGTAGCTCCAACGGCCAGATAGCCACCAGCGGTGTTCTGAACAATGTCATACAAAATATCAGAGTTGGCTCCACCAATTACAGTTGACCAGATTGGCGTTCCCGAACTATTTGTTTTTATGATATATCCGTTGTCATTTCCCAGTGAACCAAAGCTCCTTGTATATCCTGCAATTACAAAATCTCCATTGCTATCCTCAATTATTGAATGGCCCTCATCATCGTAAGGTCCGGCTGCGCCAAATACTTTAGTCCAGTAGGAAGTTGCATCGCTGTTGGTTTTTATCAGGTACACATCTTTTAATCCTCCTCCATAACTGCTCGTATACCCTGTAATGGCAAAACCACCGTCTGCCGTTTCTATAACACAGGAAGCAGCGTCATCAGCCACACCTCCGAAGGTAGCAGACCAGAGCAGCCCCCCGTTGCTATCGGTTTTTATCAGGTAAACATCCAGCCCACCCGCACCGAAGCTGTCCGTACTTCCCGCAATCACATATCCTCCATCGCTTACCCGAGCAACGGAATAACCAATATCGTTGCCGGTCCCTCCAAATGTTTTTGCCCAGTAGGAAAGTTTAGAGGGACTGTTCTTAATCAGGTAAACATCCGATCCTCCAGCTCCTGAAGTTGTTGTACTTCCTGCAACAAGATAATTACCATCAATGGCTTGAATTGTTGCATTACCTCGATCAGTACCCGTTCCGCCATACGTACGGTTGAAGGTCTGGGTAAACGCAAATCCGAAATCAAGACAGATGAACAGGCATAGAATATTTCTGAAAAAATACATGGCTCTATGTGTTCTTAGGGTTAGTTATCTTATTTATGGGTTGCCAAATTTATCAAAAAGAACAGCTATCGCAAAATAACTTATTTCCTCAAATTTAAGAAAATTTTAGTTTTTACTTGAATTAAATCAGCGCAGAATTACCCTACTGAGAAGGCAGAATAAATTCAAAGCATCATCTTTCATTCACATCGAATTGTACCAAATTTTCTTTGACTTTACTAGTACTGGAGCAAAATCGATATTTTAGACCAACGTATTGTCTTTAGAGCCAAAAAAAACACCCATATCGCAGACGACAAGGGTGTATAACTCTAACTGTTTTTAATTTTTAATCCTTGTCCTCATCATCGTCATCTTCATCCTTTTCTTTTTTATTAGATTTTAATTCAACAAATTTTCCTTTTGCATCAAAGATAAGGTCGCCTGCTTTTACTTCTGCTTCAAAGGTAACTACTCCTTTGCCGTTAGTAATTTTTGCTGCTTCTTTAACTTTTTCTCCAGCATAGTTTTTTGCAAGATAGTCGGCAACTCCTTTAGGTAATTCCGAAACGTTAATTTCAATTTCTGTTTCTAGTTTATTTCCACTTGCATCGTACAAAACAGAGGTTTCTACTTCGTTGAGAGTAAAATGAGCTTCAAATTTCCCTTCTTCATTATCCCATTTTACTTTTTTTACGCTGGGATATTCTGTTGCAAATTTTGCTTTTACTGCAGCCGGAATATCATCTTTAGTAAAAGAGAATAGACCTGCTGTAATTAGGATTAAGACGGCTGATGTTAAAATTAGTTTTTTCATTGTAGTAGTTTTTTATTGTTTATAATTCAAATATATATAGCGATTCTGTAGGAATATTGGAGGGTTTTTATTTCTCGCTATCATCAAATTGAACTCCTTCTGACTTTGATTTTTTAGTACTGGATCCAAATCTATATTTAATTCCAACGTAAATCATACGAGAATCTCGCGTGTTTATTCTTCTTTGAATTAACTCTTTAGAATCTAGGTTGGATTTTCTCCTATATGTATAAAGTGCATCGTTTAGAGTAACTACTATCGCTAGTTTGTTTTTAAAGAATTCCTTTTTTGCGCCAAGGTTCATGCTGTAAATAGGTGCAAATAAACCCTGTGGGCTTAGCTCCGCAGAACGATAGTACCCACCTAACTGAAACATGTAGTTTTTTCTTATTGTAAAATTTAAGTTAAGATTGTTAGAAAAAGTAATGATGGATTTATTGTTGCTGTACCCCAAATTTGAAGCGTCTATCTGTTGTTGAAAAATGTTTCCGGATAGATTTCCATTTAGCCACGAAGATATTTTTCCTGAAAATATCATTTCTAATCCTGTCACTTGACTATTAGATAAATTTTCCTCTGTGGTCATGATGACAGAGTCATTTAGTTGTTTAGTGACTGTTGTAAACCCATTGTAAGTGTATCTGTAATAGAGCGTAGGAATGAAGGAAATATTTTTCTTTTTCATTTCCGCAGCGAGTTCCAAGGAGTGAATATATTCGGGAAGTAATTTTGGATTACCAGAATGAAAATTTAGCGGGTCATCGTATTCCGGAAATGGATTTAACTCATCTCCGTCAGGGCGATTTGCTCTTCTGCTATAACTAAAACCCAATTCTATTTTACTTAATTCATATTTAAGGTGTATGGTGGGATATATTTTTAAATAGCGATTACTGAAAGAGGTGTCAATGGTTGGGATACTTCCTTTATATTTTACTTGTTCTGCTCGTACTCCTACGATAAATCCAAATTCTTCGATAGACTGCTCCCATGTTAGATATGCAGCATTAATCATATCCTTATAGTCAAACAGGTACGATGTTTTAGATTCATTTTAAAATGACTGGCTAATGGAATCATAATTTTCCCACCTGTTATTTATGTGAACACTGTTAAATAGTCCCGAATAGCCAGCTTCTATTACTGTTTCTTTTGATATTGGCCAGCTGTAATCTAGAACAGCTTCAATGGGATTATCTTTTTTATCAAGCAAAATATTGTCTTTTGAAGAAGGATACGAAGGGAGAAAATATTCCTGAGTGTTATATTGATATTCGTGTTCATCTTGTCTTACCCCTAGAAGTTCGATGGCCAGCGTATGATCTTCTTTTTTAAATCGATGTTCCCAGGCGATGGTAGTTTCTGCTTCGCTTTCATTTTTCTTTAAAATAGCATTTCGATTATAGTGTTGCGTATAGGTATGGTTTTCGTCAGAAAATATTCTTTGAGATATATTTTCCCTACCTACTGAATAGTGTAAGTAGTTAAGTAAAAGACTAAACGTATTGCTTGAGTCTAATTCATAATCGAGCCCTACTAGAGCACTTTGAGAAAAAGATTTTCCAGTGGCTGTATCTATTTGAAGGTAATTACTTTGTAATATGCCTATTGAATCGTTATATTTTCTGTCATCCAAATTATAACGTCTGTTTGAATTTTGTCTTATGCCCAGCGTGCTATAAAAATTTAATTTTCCTGGCTTGTAACTAAATGATACGTTTCCATTATATCGGTCTCTGTTTCCGGCATTTAATGCCACAGAGCCGTTCATACCTTGCTTCGTATTTTCCTTCAAGACAATATTAATTATCCCTCCACTTCCATCCGGTTTGTATTTTGCAGAAGGGTTAGTAATAACTTCAATTCGCAAAATAGAACTGGCAGGAAAATTTTGAAGTACTTCAGCTACATTTTTTCCTAACTGAGGCGATGGTTTTCCGTTTAGGAGAAACAAAATATTTTCCGATCCACGTAGAGAAATATTACCATCTATATCTACTTGAATGGAAGGTATATTTTTTAATACATCGCTTGCAGAGCCACTAGCGGCATTAATATCTTGTTCTACGTTATATATTTTCTGTCTATGGAGAACTCTACAGCTTTTTGCTTGTCAGCGGATATTACTACTTCATTTAGATTAGTAGCAGAACTAGAAAGAGCAAGGTTGCCTAAATGAATTTTTTTGCGTCTGACTGGATGGTGATGGTAGTATCTTTAATTTCGTATCCTATAAAAGAACATTTAATTTGCCAGATTCCGGCAGACACATTTTTGATTTTAAAATTACCTGTAGAATCCGTTGCAGTAAGAATGTTCAAGGTGCTATCCGTTCTGCTTTTTGCCATTACGCTGGCGTATTCAATAGGATTTTTGCTAGACTTAAGAATGACCTTCCCTACAAGTTCAATATTTTTGCTTTGTGAGAACAAAAGAAAAGGAGAAATGCCTAGTGCAGTAATTAATAATCTTACCATGTTTTTATTTGAGGCAAATCTATTTATTGATTCTGTATCAATTCTGTAGACTTAAAACAAGATTGTCATGGTATGGATTCTTTCTTTATAGCTGTATTTAAGCTTAAAGTTGTAGGTGTCACAAATTTGTTTCACTATAGATAACCCTAACCCAATTGATTCTGATGAGTTGCCTGATTTTTGAAAACGATCAAATATTTTTTCTGGAGCAATGTCGAGAGGTTTGCCAGAATTAGAAATAATTATAGATTCGTTAAGGACGTAAATTTTAATTATTCCGCCTTCCTCATTGTGTCTTATTGCATTGCTGAGGAGGTTTGAAAGAAAAATATCGGCAAGCAATAAATTCATTTTTGTAACTAAGGAATTAGTATTTAAGTCAATATTAATTTTTTTGAAGGAAATCATATCTTCAAACTGTGTTAGTTTTTTATTTATCAATTCATCTATTTTTACTTCTTGAATTTCTTTGAATTGCAAATTTTCGATTTTTGTAAGCAGTAATAACGATTGATTGAGTTTTGAAAGACGGTTAACACTTTCGTATACATCCTGAATAATGTTCATCTGCTCAGCAGGAATATTTTCTACTTGAATCATTTGCTCTAATTTTGTTCGGATGATGGCTAGCGGTGTTTGTATTTCGTGGGAAGCATTTTCCGTAAATTCCTTTAGACTTTGATAGTCTGTCTTTATTTTTTCGGCCATCATAGCCAACGTTTCATTTAGTAATTTGAATTCAGCAATATTTGTTGTAGGAAGAGATAATGTTTCTTTCCTACTTAAGTCAAATAATTTAAGCGAATTTATTGTTGTGTAGAAAGGTTTCCACATGCTTTTTGCAAGTAACCAATTAAGGAGAAATAGAATTATAAGTAGAATGCCTACAACTATTCCTAGAGAACTGGCTACGGTTTCAATCATATCGTCAGCTTCTATAATTGGCTTACCAACATAGACTGTATATAGTCCTTCTTTTGTTTTTACAGTAAAAACCAGCTCTCGGAATGGTAGTTCTTCATCTTCATATTTATTGAAATGAAAGGTGTCTTTAACGACTTCTGTTACTTGAATTTCTGCAGGTGCAAATACAATAAAGTCACTGCCTAAAGATGGAACAGGAGGGAGCGTGCCATTTTTATTTACATACTCTAAAATCTGGTGCTGTGTATTTTCTAAGTTCTCAGTAATATTTTCTTCAATAATATTTTTTAACGAAAAATAAAACACTACTCCACCTATGCTAAATAGCGCCAGCGTCATGCATAGATAGTATATGGTAGTTTTTGTTAATAGCTTCATTTTTATTTGTACTGATTCGTTTTGCAGTCTTACCTTTTGCCCATTCCCTTTTCCCTTCTCTCTTTTCCCTTCTTCCTTCTTCCTTTTCCCTTCTTCCTTTTGCCTTTTGCCTTTTTTTTCCTATTCCCTATGTCCTATTTCCCCTCTGAAAACTTATACCCCATTCCATATACAGATTTTACATAATCATTACCTCCGGCATCCATAATTTTTTTACGTAAATTTTTAATATGCGAATAAATAAAATCAAAAGAATCAGCTGCGTCAGCATCATCGCCCCAAAGATGCTCGGCAATGGACTCCTTAGTAACCACCCTTCCTTTATTGGATATAAAAAACAACAAGAGGTCAAATTCTTTTTTTGTGAGTGCAATTAGTTTGTCACTTACAAATACTTCTTGTTTTTCAGGGATCAACTTTATTTTATCAAAAACGATTTCATTATTGCCTTCAAAATTCCTTCTACGTAAAACCGAATTTAACCTAGAATTTAGTTCTGCTAAATGAAATGGTTTGGTAATATAATCATCTGCACCTAGGTCAAGCCCTGATATTTTATCATCTAAGGAATTTTTAGCTGAGATAATAATAATGCCAGTTTTAGCATTGCGTGTTTTTATTGTTTTAACAATATCAAGTCCGCTTCCTCCCGGAAGGGTTATGTCTATTAAGGCGCAATCGTACTGATAAAGACCTGCTTTTTCATTTGCTGAATTGAAATTCTTTGCCCATTCGCATACATGCCCTTCATTCTTTAAAAAAGAAAGTACTGCATCGCCAAGGGAGGTTTCGTCTTCTACTAATAATATCTTCACTGGGTAAAGATAAAGAAATGATTCTGGAGGGAATTTGGAGTTGTTTTACTGACTAGACCACTTTAGGTTCTCGAAAGGGTGAGTATAGGATTCCCAAATTGGATTCAATCATTAATGGCTTTAGATTGAGAAAAACACCTTACAAGTGAAGTTCAGTCGAATCGGGAATTAATTGTATGTGCTTATTTTAACTTGTATATAGCTGCGTATCATACGCTGTTTACCACCCGAATCCCGATAGCTACCGGGAGGGCGGATAACAGCGTATAGCATGCGTTGTTACACATCCAAATATAAAGCAATATTTCCCTTATTATGAATACTGTTGAAAAAGATTATACTTATAAAATATAAGTGTTTTCCTGTGTTGTTAGGTCTAACGTTCAGACGAATACATTCTTGATTTCTTTATCGCCAGGTGGTCTGAAGGAGTCCTTCGGAGCAAAACCTGACACCACTAAAATGATTCTGTAGATAATTTGGAGGAAAAGCAGAGGCGAGTCTGTAGAAATATTAATTATCAAACCCTTCGCCAAAAAAATCCTTTAAGGAGATGTTTAGCGCTTTTGTAATTTTCAATAAGTTTCTGTAAGTAATATTGCCTTTTCCATTTTCGTAATTGCTGTATAATACGCGGGAAAGTTCATAATCAAAAGCGAATTTTTCAACAGAGGTGTAGCCTCTCTTTAATCTAAGATTTTTGAGTCTGTTTCCAAGTTTTTTAAATTCTAATATATTGTTTTTTACCATAATTAATTTTCTAAAACAGAACTTTTTTCTTTCTAGCCAAATTTAATGAACAATTCTTAATTTTTTGCATCATTTATAATACACTATACAAAAAGCATTTTTAATTCTTACAAGGTACAAAAATAAATTGCGAAATCCTAAAGAGGCAGCGTCTTTCTGAAAACAACTTGAAAAAAATAAGAGAGAGTAGGTATTTAAACGGTCAAGCAAAAACTAATTGCCAGAATATCTTTGTTTGATGATGGAGTTAATCTCGTAAAAATCTTTGTCATACATTAATTCTAAAAGCTGTTCCTTTTCATTATCATTTAGTGAATCGTTAATGGGCTGCTTTTTAGGAAGCACAAATTTGCTGAGTTCGTAATTGTCGGCTAGAAAGGAGTAAAATGACATATATCTTTCTTGTTTTAGTCCCATATGGAGTTTTAAATTCTAAGCAAGTATACCCCCTAAATTCTAGATATATCCTATTAATTCTTCACTTTTAGACGAATACTGCTTGATTGTAGACGAATACTACATTATTGTCGATGAAAAAAACGTTAAACTAGAGCCGCTTTTTGATTTCATAATAAGATTGAAATAAAACACAAGCTTGTTCTTATCATTATACGAATTGGGAACAAAAAAAACAGCCACAAATTTGTGGCTGTTCTAGGTAATAAAACAGTATGGTTTAGTTCTTTTTATATTTCAAAACTATTTCAGCAGCTACTGTTTCTAGCGTTTTAGTTATCTCATCAGTAAGTTTACCGGAACGTAAATCATCTAAAACATTTTTATATTTTCCTTCCAATAAAGTTAAATAGGATTCTTCAAACTCTTTCACTTTGTTCAAAGGCACATCACGTAATAAGCCTTTTGTACCGCAATAAATAATAGCAATTTGTTTTTCTACGCTCATTGGCGAAAATTGTGCTTGCTTTAGAATCTCTACGTTACGAGCACCTTTTTCAAGAATCGCTTTTGTGGAAGCGTCAAGGTCAGATCCAAATTTTGAAAAGGCTTCTAATTCACGGTACTGTGCCTGATCTAATTTTAAAGTTCCTGCAACTTTTTTCATGGATTTAATCTGAGCATTACCTCCTACACGTGATACGGATATACCTACGTTAATTGCAGGACGAATACCCGAGTTGAAAAGATTAGCTTCTAAAAATATTTGCCCGTCTGTAATAGAAATTACGTTTGTAGGAATATAGGCAGATACGTCACCCGCCTGAGTTTCAATAATAGGAAGTGCTGTTAATGAGCCTCCGCCTTTAACTACTGCTTTAAGTGATTCAGGAAGGTCATTCATATCCTTTGCAATAGCATCAGAGTTAATTACTTTAGCTGCACGCTCTAGTAAGCGTGAGTGTAGATAAAATACATCGCCCGGATAAGCTTCGCGTCCAGGAGGTCTTCTTAAAAGTAGAGATACTTCACGGTATGCTACTGCTTGCTTAGAAAGATCATCATATACAATAAGTGCTGGACGACCTGTATCGCGGAAATATTCTCCAATTGCTGCTCCAGCCATTGGGGCGAAGAATTGCATGGGTGCTGGGTCAGAAGCTGTTGCTGCAACGATAACTGTATAGGCCATTGCTCCATTTTCTTCTAACACACGCTGAATGTTTGCAACTGTAGAACCTTTTTGTGCAATTGCAACGTAAATACAAAATACAGGTTCGCCTTTGTTGTAAAATTCTTTTTGGTTAATGATGGTATCAATAGCTACAGCTGTCTTACCAGTTTGTCTGTCGCCAATGATTAACTCACGTTGACCACGACCAATTGGAATCATGGCATCAATAGGCTTAATACCTGTTTGAAGTGGTTCAGTTACTGGCTGACGATATATTACTCCGGGAGCTTTTCGTTCAATAGGCATATCAAAAAAGGGCCCTTCCAAAGGTCCTTTCCCATCAATTGGATTGCCAAGTGTATCCACTACACGACCCAGCATCTTTTCGGTAACGCTGATAGATGCAATTTTGTTAGTACGTTTAACAATATCTCCTTCTTTAATTTCGCTTGAAGAGCCTAGTAACACGGCACCAACATTATCTTCTTCAAGATTAAGAACCACGGCTTTAAGTCCGTTTTCAAACTCTACAAGCTCTCCGGATTGTACTTTCGTTAATCCATAAATACGTGCAATACCATCACCCACTTGGAGTACGGTGCCAACTTCTTCAAGTTCGTTTTCGGATTTAAATCCTGCTAATTGCTGACGCAGAATGTTTGATACTTCTGCTGGTTTTACTTCTGCCATAATATTTTAATTTCCGACTCTTCTTAACCTTCCCATAGGAGAAGAGCCATTGTTATTATTTTATTTATGCATCCCCCTCGCTGTTCGAGGGCTGGGCTGGACTATTAATATTCTTTAATGTACGGATTCTCGCTAAAGCTCATAGTAAGTTTACGTACCTGTTTTGAAAGGCTTGCGTCTACACGCTTGTCGCCAACTTGTAAAGTAAAACCTCCAATGAGCTTGTCGTTTATTTTTTCTATTAATTCAACTTCAGATTGACTACTGCCTTTAACAATTTCTAAAACTTTCTTTCTTAAAACATCATCTAAGCCAGCGGCCGTAGTAACCACAGCCGTTAGAATTTTTTTGTGCTTCTTGTATTGTTTAATAAATTCAATGGCGATGGCTTCAATATAATACTCTCTTCGTTTAGCTGCTAAAACTTGCATGAAAAGCTCTGTTAGTTTGTCGATCTTCCCTTTAAAAATCTCCGATAAAATATTTTGTTTTTTATCGGTTTTAATTATTGGACTATTTAAAACAACTACAAGATCATGACTATTTTTAAGAACGGAGCTAATAAGGTTCATGTCATCATTTACTTGCTCAAGAATGCCTTGCTCAAGTGACAACTCCTTCAGGGCTTTTGCGTAACGTACAGCTGCTCTTGTTCCTTTCATATTAATTCATCTTCACATCAGCCAACAGGTTCTTAATAATAGAATTCTGTTTGTCTTTTTCAGATAATTCGTGTTTCAATATTTTCTCAGCAATCTCGATAGAAAGATGTGCTACTTGGTTTTTTAATTCCGTAATAGCTGCTAATTTTTCGTTCTGGATATTTTCGCGAGCAATGGTAGTGAGCCTATCCGCTTCAACGCTAGCTTGATTTTTTGCTTCCGCAATCATTTTATCTTTAATTTCTTTCGCTTCCTTCAGAATGATATCACGTTGTATTTTAGCTTCTGCAATAATCTTTTCATTGTCAGATTTCAACTCAGCCATTTCTTCCCGCGCTTTTTGTGCGGTATCAATAGCATTTTGAATAGAATGTTCTCTTTCTTCGAGGGATTTAAGTATAGGGCCCCAAGCAAACTTTTTCAAAAGAAAAAGTACTGAAAGGAAAGCTACAAGCGTCCAAACTATAAGTCCATAAGATGGAGCAAGAAGCGGATTAAGTAGTAATATTCCTATTGTCATAGTACAAGTTTTTTCCTGCCTAAATTAGAAAGAATGATATTCTTTTCCCTTTTAGGAAGGTATATTGTTATAGTCCAATTAACATGCCGATTACAATTGCAAATAGGGCTGGTCCTTCGATAAAGGCAATTGATAAAATCATGTTTGCGCGGATATCACCAATCGCTTCGGGTTGACGTGCAATTGATTCGAGAGCACTGCCTCCAATCAAACCAATTCCGATTGAAGCTCCAGCTGCTGCTGCTCCTGCTCCGATTGCTGCAAGTCCATTTCCCATTTCTGCAATTAAAATTGTAAGTATCATAGTTGATTGTTTAAGGTTTATTTATTTGTTTAGGTTATTATTTATTTAATGTGAAGCATGGTGTGGTTCTTCAACACATGCGCCAATATACATAGCTGTGAGAAGAGTAAATACATAAGCTTGAAGAAATGCAACTAATAGTTCCATTGCATTCATAAATATTGCAAAGGCCATTGATATTGGAGAGAATCCCCATCCGCCACCCTCACTTCCGCTACCGAAAACAAAGATTAGACAAACAAAAGATAAAATCACAATATGTCCTGCTGCAATGTTTGCAAAAAGTCGAATCATTAGCACGAACGGTCGTTGAAATACGCCTATAATTTCAATAGGAGTAAGCAGGAAAATCTTTACCCAAGCAGGTACGCCTGGCATCCAGAAAATATGTTCCCAGTAATGCTTATTTCCAATAAATAGGGTAAGCACAAGAACGATTAATGCTAAAGCAAACGCTATAGAAATATTACCTGTAACATTTGCCCCTCCTGGAAATATAGGGATAAGACCTAAAAAGTTACTTATAAAGATAAAGAAGAAAATAGTAAGGAGGAAAGGAACAAATGCTTTATAGCGTTTTTCGCCAATTGCAGTTTTAGCCAAATCATCACGTACAAAAATGATGAGAATCTCAAATGCATTTTGAAATCCAGATGGAGCAAGTCCTTGTCTGCGCGCGTATGTTTTAGCAGTTGAAATTCCCACCCAAAGCATAAGGAAAGCTGCAATAAGAATTTCGGTAACGGTTTTGGTTATAGAAAAATCCAGAAAAGACGCATTATCGGCTCGTTCAATATGCCCTTCGTGATTTAATGAATAGCCATTGTATTCTCCATGATGAAATTGAGAAGAAAGAAATGCCGTTAGTCCATGCTCTTGGGTATGTAATATAACTGGAAGTGGTATAGAAACTCCTCCATCGTGCGGACCCCAAAGATGCCATTCATACTTATCTGTAACGTGATTAATAATAAATTTACCTGCGTTGAAGCCTTCTTCTTTTTCAGATAAATCCTCAAATTCTTGAGCAATGGTTTCTTCTTCATGAACTTGAGAAAAGCCAAAATAGGGTGTAAACGCCATCATGCTCAAAGAGAGTCCACTCCTAATGAGTAATAAAATAAACCGGGATTTGGTGTTTTTAAAGGACATTTCTCAATTTAAATACAAATAATATTTTTCTAAATCGCGTGCAAAACTATACATTTCGTTCAATTAGCAAAATGATATTTTTGAGTGAGTTAATAACATTTTGCCATAGTTGTAATATCTCCAAATTAATTGATATTTATTAAGAAAACCCATGTTGAAATTCCATTGATTTACCTATGAGTTTCTTAGTTCTTTTAGTAAAATAGGAACTTCAAAAATGGTGAATAATAGGTATTGTGCTAAAAAGCCAATAGCAAATGGGGTGAGTGTAGGCTTGTCATAAAAACGATAGGCTAAAATAATTAACATATATAAGAATAGTCGAAGCGCGGTTGAGCCCATAAAATACCGGATAAATGCTTGTGGCTTACCTTTTGATGAACGAATAGCTAAATAGTGAAATAGACCTGTTGAAAGGACAAAAAAAAGAATCATTATCCAAATATGAGGTATGTGATATGCCGAATCCATAAAGTGAATCCATCCCATATTTATGGCTAATATAAGAAGGGTAAAATATATTAGGTTAGATAAAAAGCTTTTCATTTTGTGTCAGCAAAAGTACTAATGTAAATGACAAATTTGATACGGCTATAAATTTGGAGATGGGAGGTAAATGCGAATAACAATTAACTTTGATGGCTAGAATGTTAAAATCAAATTCTCTTTTTAAGAATATCAATGGTAACGTATTGATATTACTATCCGCAGTGGTCTTCTTTGCCATTGCATATTATATTTCTGGTAGCAAAGTAGCAGATAATAGCCCTTTAGTAGCGAAATTTGAATCTGTATTGCATGAAAAAGAAATTCATGCCAAAAAAGAATTAAAAGAGCTTGGGGAGAAGATTGAAAAATGGAATTACGATGAAGTGTTTAGTGAGAAGCCGGGTTATTACGAACAACTTTTTGAAAGAGAGGGTCTGGTTTTTTTGGTTTTTGAAAACGACTCATTAAAATTTTGGACAGATAATACGGTAGCTGTAGAAAATTATTTGCCCAAAAACAATTTTAAAAATAAAATTGCCCAACTTCCAAATGGATGGTTTTCTATTGAACGAACTACAATTGGAAATAAGAAATTATTTGCCCTTATATTGTTAAAAAGACAATATGCGTATCAAAACAGGTATTTAGCTAATGAATTTCAACGCGACTTTGATATTTTTGATGAAGTTGAATTAGTGATTGACTCGTTAAAATCTAAAAATAATATTGCATCTGTAAATACTATAGCAAGTGGGGATGTCTACGAAGAGAAAGGAGATTATCTATTTTCTTTTCAGTTCCCATCAAAGAAAGGTGGATCCCTTTATTTGTTTGTACTTGAAATAGGATTAAATATTTTAGGACTACTATTTTCGCTTTGGTTTTTGCAATCAGAAATCGAGGCATTAAAAAACAAAATAGGAAAAAAATGGTCTTTGTTTTTGTTTGCAGCTACCATTGTTGTGCTAAGATATTGGACTCTTCAAATTGGATTCCCTGGAATATTTTATGAAACTAAGTTATTTAGCCCCGAGCTTTATGGCGATTCAACGTATCCTTGGCTTGGTTCCCTCGGGGATTTGTTTTTCAATATACTTCTCGTATTTTATTTTTCATTTTATGTATCTAATCAATTCCAAATTTTACCTACGGAATTGTTGAGCAAGCCCAAGCAAAGCAGTGCTGAGGACTCTTTAATAAGCAGTTTAACGAGAAAGGATTGGATATGGCCATTTGCGCTTCTTTTATCTCTGATGTTATTGTCGGGGATTGTTAATTATGTTTTTGCTGGATTAATTAGTAATTCAAATATACCGTTTACGCTTAGTGATATTTTTAGTCAAAGCAAGTACACGATTTTGGCACTTGTCATAGTTGGAATATTTTTCTTTTCTTATTTCCTTTTATTAGATAGGGTTGTGGTAGCAGTGCTTTCTCTTCAGGTAAGTCGAAAAAAATTATTACAACTTACGGCATCCACATTTTTAATATATATATTAATTAGTCACCTAATTGGCAATGTAGATTTAATTTTTGTTTTTTGGCCTATTTTGTTATTTACAATAATGATTTGGTCGAGGGCAAGGATACCTCGCTACTCCTTCTCTGTCATTGTTATCTTGTTATTTATTATTTCTTTTTTTTCAGCGCATGTTGTACTGAAGTTTGCCGATAGAAAAGAAAAAGGAAACAGGCTTGTGTTTGCGCAAAAACTAGCAGCAGAGCAGGATCCATTAGCGGAACATTTATTTGCAAAGGCAGAAAAAAAACTTGCTAATGACACTTCGTTGTCTAATCTGCTTTCGCATACTCATGAAAAAGATAAATCGCAGATTCGTATTGCATCTGACAAAGCGCAACTATTCTCACGCTCATTAATTTCAAAATATTTTAGTGGATATTGGGAGAAGTATGAAATAAAAGTTTCTGTTTTTGATACTACTTGCCTTCCTTTAATTCAAGGTTCGGCAGTAGATAGAGATAATCTTGCTTTTTTCGAAAACATCATTTCATCTGAAGGAATCCCCACCGCCAGTACTAATTTTTTCTATTTGACAAATTCCTCAGGGCGAATTAGCTATTTGGCAAAAGTTCCTCTAACGCAATTCAATGATACAGCAACTCGAATAGCAGACTTGTTTATTGAGCTAGATTCTAGAATTGTATCAGAAGAAATAGGATTTCCCGAGCTTATGCTCGACCAAAAATTAGGGATTACCAACGATCTGTTAGAATACTCGTATGCAAAATATAGGGACGGAGATTTAATTGCTTATCGAGGTAAATTTCCTTTTAGTTTAAATTCCAAACAATTTGAATTAAATAATATTAATAATGAATATCCTTATAGCAATATAGAGGCGATAGATGGTTTTAATCATCTTATTTATATGAAAGACAAGAATTCGCTAGCTATCATCAGTAAAAAAGAAGAAGGCAACGTAGTTGTTGCTACTACATTTTCATATCTATTTGCATTTTTTAGTTTAGTTCTTTTATCCTTGTTAACGCTCTGGTTCTTAATTTACGACCGCACCCTACATATTGATTCGTTTAGGAGTCAAATACAATATGTATTAGTATCGATGGTGCTTTTTTCGTTGCTATTTTTTGGAGTAGGAACTGTTTATTACATCAAGCAGCAATATGAACGACAAACGAAGCAAAGTGTACGAGATAAAATCAGATCTGCATTGGTTGAAGGGATGCAGGAGTTAGGTGAGGAAACGGAGTTGAAGCAATCGAAATCAATTTACTTTTCATACATCTTAAGGAGGATGTCAGTTATTTTTCAAACAGATATTAGTTTGTATGATACAGAAGGAAACTTAGCAGGCTCGTCTCAAATGAAATTATTTGACGAAGGACTCATGTCGCGAAAAATGTCGCCAGAGTCTTATTACCATTTAGCTATCCGGCAAAGCATAGAGCATATTCAAGATGAGAAAATCGGGGAGCTTGAGTATTTATCAGCCTATTGTTCGCTTCGGAACAACGAGGGGAAATTGTTAGGCTACCTGAACATTCCCTATTTTTCTAGACAGAGTGAGTTGGAAAAGGAAATCTCTTCGATTCTTTCTGCTATCATAAATATCTATGTATTATTATTTGTCATCTCAGTAATTTTGGCTTTAGCTATTTCGGAATATTTTACGAAACCACTCAAGTTGATACAAGAAAAACTGAGTAAGATCAAGTTAGGAAAAGCGAACGAACCCATTGAATGGCAATCAAACGATGAGATAGGTAGTTTAGTAAATGAATATAATCGTATGATTGAAGAGCTGCAACGCTCTGCCGCCCTATTAGCAAAATCCGAAAGAGAAACAGCCTGGAGGGAGATGGCAAAACAAGTAGCTCATGAAATAAAAAATCCTTTAACACCCATGAAGTTAAGCATTCAACATTTACAGCGTACATGGATGAATAAGGATGATGATAAAGACAAAAAGATTGAGCGTATTACGGCAACCATGATTGAGCAAATAGAAACTCTTTCAACGATTGCTAGTGAGTTTTCAAATTTTGCAAAAATGCCTTCTGGTGCTAGCGAAAAAGTAGATATTAGAAACGTTTTAGAAAATTGTATTTCTTTATTTAAGGATGGATCAGATACGGAATTTACTTTTGATTGTACGCTGGATGAGGCATTTGTTTTTGCCGATAAAGAACAGGTGCTTCGTATTTGCAACAACTTATTAAAAAATGCACTTCAGGCAATCCCAGAAAACATTCAAGGCAAAGTAGCTGTTTTTTTAAAGAAGGTAAATGAGAATTTAGTGATTAGTATTAAAGACAATGGTGTTGGGATTGATGAAGATAAAATGAGTAAAATATTCACACCTAATTTTACTACGAAAACAGGCGGTATGGGGCTTGGCTTAGCTATGGTAAAAAGTATTGTTGAAACATTTAATGGTGCTATTTGGTTTGATACTTCTAGAGGTAATGGAACCTGTTTTTATGTTTCATTGCCCGAGTATAAGGTTTGAAGTTTGCGCATCGCAGAGTTAATTTATTATAAATTTGTGGAATGATGAATAGACCTATTCGAGTTTTAGTAGCAAAAGTTGGTCTGGATGGTCACGACCGAGGAGCAAAAGTTATTGCTTCGTTTTTGCGCGATGCAGGAATGGAGGTAATTTATACTGGACTTCGGCAAACGCCCGACATGGTTGTGAATTCTGCTTTGCAGGAAGATGTGGATGTAATTGGAATAAGTATTCTTTCGGGAGCGCACAATACTGTATTTCCTAAAGTATTGAATTTAATGAAAGCAAAAGGCTTGAATGATGTGTTGCTTACCGGTGGAGGGATCATTCCGGATTCAGATATGAAAAAGCTAAATGAGCAAGGAGTTGGAAAACTTTTTGCTCCCGGAACAGACACTAGAGAGATTATTGAATATATCAAAGAGTGGGTGAAGAATAACAGGCAACATTCATAATAAGAAGTACAAGTTATTAATTCAAATCTTCAAACGCGAATTATGAATTTTTCAGAAATAGTACAGCTTAGTGTTCAGCAGCGAATTGTATTGGTAGATGCTATTTGGGAAAGCATTACTGCCGATAGAAAAAAAGAGCCACTTAGCGAAGAAAGAATTGAAGAAGCCCAACAAAGAATTATTGCAGCACACTCGCCTTCGCGAAGCGCTATGGCGGAGCAAGGAAAAAAACCTTCCTACTTAGTTGATTGGGAGAAAATGAATAATTTACGACTAAAGAAAAAATAATAATATGACATTTCAAAACTTGTTATTTAACCTTACTGATGGTAATTTAACCATTACAATAAATCGTCCAGATAAACTTAATGCATTAAACAAACTTACTGTTCAGGAAATTGGACATGCTATATCCGAAGCAAAATCTAATTCTGAAGTGAAAATTATTATCCTAACCGGTTCGGGTGTAAAAGGATTTGTTGCCGGTGCCGATATTGCTGAGTTTGTGGGATTATCTGTAGAGCAGGGCAAGGCTATGGCAAAAGCTGGTCAGGATGTTTTTAAATCTATTGAAGATTGTCCGAAGCCAGTTATTGCTGCCGTAAATGGTTTTGCATTGGGTGGAGGATGTGAACTTGCCATGGCTTGTCATTTGCGAGTTGCAAGCGATAATGCAAAGTTTGGTCAGCCTGAAGTAAATTTAGGTTTGATAGCTGGATACGGAGGAACGCAGCGACTCATCCAATTGATTGGTAAAACAAAAGCAATGGAGATGCATCTTACGGGAGATATGATTACTGCGGAGCAAGCTTTGTACGAAGGGCTGGTAAATTATGTAGTTCCTCAAGATCAATTAATGAATAGATGTATAGAAATAGCTAATAGGATTAAAACTAAATCTCCCAAAGCAGTTGGAGGAGTCATCGCAGCTATTAACGCTTATTTCACAAATGGAGTAGATGGTTATAGTGCTGAGATTGATGAATTTGGAAAATGTTTTTCCTCCGAAGATTTTAAAGAAGGTACTGCCGCATTTTTGGAAAAACGTAAAGCAATTTTTACAGGCAAGTAATGTAACTTTTGGGGTTTAATTACGTCTAACATTCATAATTAAATTTTATGAAGAAAATTTTCCTCTTTTCATTTTTTATTTTTATTTCTTTAGCCCCAAGTTTTTCCCAAAACTTTTATGCAATCGATACGGTTCAGAAGATTGAAATTTCTTTTACTCAACCTAACTGGGATTATATATTAGATACTGCAAAGCAAGGAACTGATAGTTATACTTTATCGCAATGGGTGCGCATCAATGGCGTGCAGTTTGACAGTGCCGGAGTAAAATATAAGGGCAATAGCTCCTACAATCCAAACAATGCCAAAAATCCATTTCACATCGAATTGGATCATTTTAAAAATCAAAATTATTTAGGGTATAAGGATATTAAACTAAGCAATGGATTTAATGAGCCGTCCTTTATTAGAGAGGTGATGTTGTATAATATTTTTCAAAATTATTCTGAAGCGTCTCGGGCAAACTTCGCGCAGGTATATATTAACGGACAGTATTGGGGCGTGTATACAAATGTTGAGGCAGTAACAAAAACTTTTTTGGACGATCGCTTTTACACTAACAACCACACATTTGTTTTTGCAGATCAAGGCGGTTGTGATTTAAAGTACAAAGGAAATGATAGCACACTCTATTACACACCCTATACAATGAAATCAAATTATGGCCATAAGAATTTGATGAACTTATGTGATTCTTTAAATAATAATATTTCTAAAATTGAAAATATATTGGATGTAGACCGAACACTTTGGTGGTTGGCCTACTGCAACAGCATGGTTATTTTAGATAGTTATTTGGGAAATTCAAAACACAATTATTATATTTATGAAGATCATAACAAACGGTTTAATCCAATCATTTGGGATTTGAATGGGGGTTTTGGGATTTTTAACAAAGCCAATATGGGTACTGGACCCGGGCTAACACTTACTGAGATGCAAAACATGTCAGCTTTTTTGCATGATGCCGATGTAAACTGGCCATTGGTTAAAAATTTATTAGCAGTACCCCTTTACCGACATATGTACCTTGCTCACATGAAAACATTAATGAGTGAAAACATTGCTAATAATTCTTATTACAACTTAGGATTGCAGCTTCAAGCCATCGTTGATACGGCAGTACTGTCGGATACGAAAAAGTTTGCTTCCTATTCTGATTTTTTAAATAACCTAAACAACAATGTAGTTGTAGGTCCCAAAACAGTTCCTGGAATTACTTTTTTAATGAATGCGCGTAATACGTATTTAAATTCAACGCCTGAATTTCAGCAAGCGCAACCTGCTATCTCTAATATTGCTTCTTCTAATGCTTTTCCTTTAGTTAATACTAATGTATTTATTACAGCAAGTGTTTCCAATGCTACTGCAGTATATTTAGGATACAGATATTCTAAGATGGAAAGATTTAATAGAGTGCCAATGTTTGATGATGGATTGCATGGTGATGGAACGGCAGGGGATGGAGTGTATGGCGTTCCTGTTTCTGTAAATAATTCAGAAGTACATTATTATATTTACGCTGATAATGCTAATGCAGGGATTTTTTCTCCTGTAAGGGCAGAGCACGAGTATTATACTTTACAGGCAAACTATACTATATTAAGTGCCGGACAAGTAGTTATCAATGAGATTCTGGCAATCAACAATACCAACAACCAAAATGCAAATGGAAAGTTTGGAGATTGGATAGAGCTGTACAACACTACTTCCAATTCCGTGTCTCTGGATTATTTAAATATTTCAGACAACAGCACCAACTTTAGTAAATGGCAATTTCCCTTCGGAAAGACTATTGCTCCCAATGGATTTTTAGTTGTTTGGGCTGATAAGGATACTTCTACTTCTGAAATACATTGTGATTTTTCTTTTTCCGGAAATGGTGAAACAGCCATTATTGGATATGCTAACGGAACTATAATTGACAGCGTTACTTTTCCTGCACAAGTGGCTGATGTTTCCTGGGGCAGATACCCGAATGGAACGGGACCATTTGTAGTAATGTCTCCAACGTTTAACGCTACAAACTCCTTATCTAGTATTGGCGAGTTGGATCAATCAGTTTTTCTTATTTACCCTAATCCAACTGCCGGAGAAATAAAAATAACTAGCCTTCGAAATAACATTAAGAGTATTGAAGTAACTAATGTGTTAGGAGATATTATTTTGGATAATCGAATAGGTGGTCGTAACATTAATATGAGTTTATCTCACCTTAATTCCGGATTGTATTTTGTTAAAATCAGTACCGTAGAAGGTTCGATTGTGAGAAAAATTGTGAAAGAATAAGTTTAGGGCACCTCTAATACCGATGCTTCATATCTTTTAGTCCAAGTATAATTTCTACTTGATCGGCATTATACCAAATGTTATGGACTAATATATAATCAGTAATGGTATAAAAACCAAATACAGAAACCACAAAGATCGCAAAGTGTAGCGCAAAGGACACAAAGGGAGTTGTTTCTTTGCGTTCTTTGCCCCGAAGGACTCCTTTGGAGCGGTAAAATTTGTTTTTGAGTTATAAGAGATGTCCTTTATTCTTTTTTCTCCGCATCCCACTTCACCAAAAAGAAATAATCCCTGTCTAAGGGAAGGTACCCGTACTCGTAACAAAAATAATAGGTGTCGCCTTTTTTAGTTTTGTAAGTGTGTGTGATGTGTGTGAAGTTAAAACCTGCTTCTCCCAACTTATCTTTATGAACGTTCGCTTTGCCTTTACCTTTTTCTACTTTGTCTTGTAATATTCTGCGGTTCTTTCTAAGGATATTATTTACGGTGCGCATGTAGTTGCTGGTATCGCTATTTTGCTTGTTGTTCCAAGCATTTCGGCACATATCCGAACAGAATTTTTTGTCAATTCTGCCTTTAATCGGCTCTGAGCATTCTAAACATTCTGTTGCCATTTGTTGAAAATTTTACCGAATATACAACTTATCCGTTTACAAACGTTTACAAGCGCTTTTATCCGAATGTAAATACTTAATAACCGACTTAGAATTGTCAACTGCTGCACTTTTGCCTCATCAAATGGAAACAATGCTAACAGAAAATCAAATATCAAATAAAGTAATCGGACTTGCGATAGATGCGCACACTGCTCTTGGTCCCGGCCTGCTCGAAAGCGCTTATAAAGAATGCATGTATTATAAAATTGTACAAGCAGGCTTAATATCAGAAAAAGAGAAATCAATGCCTTTAATTTTTGAAGAAGTAAAACTGGAATGTGGGTACAGAATGGATTTGCTTGTAGAGAACAAAGTAGTTATAGAAATTAAAAGCGTAGAGGCATTAAATGATGTGCATCTGGTGCAAACGCTTACATACATGAAGCTTGGTAAATATAAATTGGGATTACTTATGAATTTTAACGTAGCAAGATTTAAAAATGGAATAAGAAGAGTTATCAATGGCACTTTGTGACCTCTGTGAAAAACTTTGAGCTCTCTGTGGTTTCGGCTGCAATACATAAACCACAAAGAGCACTAAGCAGACAGCCCACAAAGAACACAAAGAAGAAATAATTAAGAAATCACCTACCCCTGTAAGGGTGACAACAAACAAAATAAACGCTTCACGCAGGGATGAAGCAAGAAAACAAAAAAAGTTATGAACACATTAAAAAACAAAGTGCAGCTAATCGGAAACTTAGGACAAAATCCTGAAGTAAAAGAAATCAAAGAGGGAAGAAAAGTAGCTAAGTTCTCGCTTGCAACAAACGAAACTTACAAAAACAAAGAAGGCGTTAAAGTAACCGACACCCAGTGGCATAACCTTACTGCTTGGGGTAAAACTGCGGATATCGTAGAAAAATATCTTAAGAAAGGTAGCGAAGTTGCAATTGAAGGCAAGCTTCTTAATCGCAACTATACCGATAAAGAAGGCGTTAAGCGCTACGTAACCGAAATACAAGTGAACGAGCTTGTGATGCTAGGTAGCAAGAAAGACTAAAAAATAGTCGCCTTGAGAAGAGCCCGGACAGCAATGTTCGGGCTTTTTTTTTGCAGTTATACAACCTGTATTGTTAGTTAAATAACGTTAATATGGAAATAATAGGGTATGCTAATAGTTATTTTTGAGTACACCGAAATTTAAAGTGAACCCACTAAAAAAACTTGCAGGACAAACTGCCATTTACGGACTTCCTACTATTGTTGGTAGGTTGCTCACGCAATTTCTTACTCCCCTCTACACCTATGTTTATACCACCGGGGATTATGGGGTAGTTACTTCCATGTATGCTTATGTTTCTTTTCTTTTGGTACTTCTAACCTATGGAATGGAAACAGCCTTGTTTAGATTTTCACAAAAAGAAGAAAATAAAGATGAGGTGTACAGCACTACCTTAATTTCATTATTCTTTTCTTCAATAGTATTTATTGGCATTGCAGTTTTGTATTCAGATTCAATAGCAAGTCTAATTAAATTCGAGAACCATGGTGAATATATTGTTTGGTTTGCGTTAATCTTAGGATCTGATGCAGTAGCCAACATTACTTTTGCAAAATTACGTGAACAGAATAAGTCTTTACGTTTCTCAGTCATTAAATCCATAAATATCAGCGCGTGGATTTTTTTGAATGTATTTTTTATTTGGTTTTGTGCAAAGGTTTATAAAACCCCCGATAGTATTTTCTATCCTCTCGTAAATTTTATTTATAACCCAAATATAGGAGTAGGATATATTTTTATTTCTAACCTTATTGCCAGTATGCTGACTATAGTATTGCTTTTGCCAGATATTTTCAGAGTTCAATTTAAGTTTAACCCTCAACTGTGGAAAAAAATGATGCTGTATGGCATGCCATTGCTTGTAGCAGGATTGGCAGGAATGGTAAATGAAACTATTGATAGAATTTTACTTACCTATCTACTTCCTGAAAGTGAAGCTATGAGTCAGGCTGGAATTTATGGAGCTTGTTACAAAATTGCAATTATCATGATTGTTTTTATTCAAACATTTCGATTTGCTGCTGAGCCGTTTTTTTTCTCGCATGAAAAGGAAAAGGATTCTAGAAAGACTTATGCAGATATTATGAAATATTTTGTAATTGTTTGCTCGTTTATATTTCTTGGAACCATGATGAATATATCTTGGATACAATATTTTGTTGGCGAGCCATTTAGAGCTGGATTAGCGGTAGTGCCTATCTTATTGATGGCGAATCTATGTTTGGGAATTTTTATTAATCAATCTTTTTGGTATAAGTTAACCGGCCAAACTCACTTTGGTGCTTACTTAGCCATATTTGGAGCACTCATTACCCTGGTGTTAAATTTTTACTGGATACCAATTATGGGCTACATGGGCTCTGCTTGGGCTACCTTAATTTGCTACGCCAGCATGATGGTAGCATCTTATTTTTTAGGCAACAAATATTATCCGGTAAAATACGAACTTGGAAAAATATTGGGCTATATATTCTTAGCTTTATCACTTTATTTTGTTAGTGGTTTTATATTGACTTTGTTAAAAGCTAATAGCTTGGTAATAATTCTATTAATTAACAATTTTTTAGTTTTGTTTTTTGTAATAATTGCATATTTTTCGGAGAAAAGAAATATCTTTATAAGTAATGAAAGTCAAAATAATTAATAAATCTAAGCACGCTCTTCCGAGCTATGCTACCCTCGCTTCTGCAGGAATGGATTTAAGAGCAAACTTGGATGCTCCAATCATATTGAAATCGTTAGAAAGAACATTGGTGCCAACGGGTTTGTTTATTGAATTGCCTATAGGTTCTGAAGCACAAATACGTCCACGTTCAGGCTTGGCTTTTAAAAATGGTCTAACTGTGTTAAATTCTCCAGGTACCATTGATGCAGATTATAGAGGGGAAGTTAAAGTTATTTTAGTAAATCTTTCAAAAGAGGATTTTACTATTAATGATGGAGAGCGTATTGCTCAAATGATAATTGCTAAACACGAACAAGCTGAATGGGTTGAAGTGCAAGAGTTAGAAGTGAGCAATAGAGGAGAAGGAGGATTTGGAAGTACGGGGAAGAAGTAATGCTGCCCACCCCGTCCCTCCCGAAGGGAGGGAGGCTGGGCGACAAAAAAATACATTCACTAACAATCCTCTCCCCTTTGGGGAGAGACAGAGAGGAGACTATGAAAATAATAATACCAATGGCAGGAATGGGAAAGCGGATGCGTCCGCATACACTCACTGTGCCGAAACCCTTAATTCCCATAGCAGGAAAACCTATGGTGCAACACATTGTAGAAGATCTGGCGGGAATATGTCCAGAAAAAATTACGGAGATAGCCTATGTGATTTCCAGAAAGTTTGGTGCTGAAGCTGAAGCTAATTTATTGGCTGTTGCTAAAAAGCTGGGTGCTCAAGGAAAAATTTACTATCAAGATGAGCCCTTAGGCACGGCACATGCTATATTATGCGCTACAGATTCTTTGGATGATAAAACATTAATTGCCTTTGCTGATACACTTTTCATTCCAGACAACACAGCTAAAGTAGATACAAACAGGGATGGAATTATATGGGTTCAGAAAATTGAAGATCCTAGGCAGTTTGGTGTTGTGAAATTGGATAGCGAAGGTATTATTACTGATTTTGTGGAAAAACCACAAACTTTCATCTCTGATTTAGCCATCATTGGTATTTATTATTTTAAAGATGGCGCCTATTTAAAGAAAGAAATGCAATACTTATTAGATAACAACATAAAGGATAAGGGCGAATATCAACTTACCAATGCCATGGAGAGTATGAAAAAGAAAGGAACGAAATTTGTTACCTCAAAAGTGGCGGAGTGGTTAGATTGCGGCAACAAAGATGCTACCGTGTATACAAACCAACGAATACTTGAACATAAAAAACCTGGGAATAGTAATACGCAACATGGAGTGATTCATCCTAGCTTTATAGGAGCAAACGTTCAAATAATTAACTCTACTGTTGGTCCGTTTGTTTCTATAGGTGATAATACGGTAATTGAAAACTCAGAAATAAAAAATAGCATTATACAAACAAATTCAAAAGTTACAAATTCAAAATTATCAAACTCCATGCTTGGAAATAGTGTAGAGTTTTCAGGGGAATCTGCTGACGCAAGTGTGGGAGACTTTAGTGTCATTAAGAAATAAATAATTTGTACCTTACACTTGTTTAATATTTTCATATGAAATCATATATTCTTAGTATTTTATTATTTTCTTTTTCCGTTTTTATACTTGGATGTAAGTCATCCAAGCCAGTAGCTCAGCAAACTAATAAAGCGGGTGACAATATTCTTCCGATTTCTTATGGAGAAAAAAGAAAGTTAGATGTAAATTTCTCAGAAGGTATCATTCAGAAATTAAATGGAAATTATCCTGAGGCGATTGATAAATTTCAAAAATGCCTGGATGTTTACCCTAACCACGCTGCCTCGCTATATGAGATAGGCTATATTTATAGTGGAGGAGGGAAAAGTCAAGAAGCAATCCAATATGCATTAAAAGCAGTATCGCTGGATGATAAAAATGAATGGTACAGAATGTTGCTTTCCAAGTGCTACATGGAAACTAAAAAATTTGAAGATGCTTCAGCTTCTTTTGCAAAACTGGTAAAACTCAAACCTCAAAATTTAGATTATTATTTTTTGTGGTCTTCTGCACTATTACAAGCAGGAAAAATTAAGGAAGCCTTGGAAGTATATGGCAAAATTGAAGGGATGATAGGAGTTAGTGAAGATATTAGTTTTCAAAAACAAAGAATTTACTTATCCATTAACCAATTTGATAAAGCAGTAGTAGAAGCACAAAAGTTAATCGATTCTAATCCAAAAGAAATTAGATTTCGTAATATGATGGCAGAGTTATATTTTCAAAATAACAAGCCAGACAATGCTATTGCAATATGTAATGATGTTTTTAAAATTGACACTAAGGATCCACATTCTCATTTGCTTTTAGCAGAGTATTATGAAAAAATAGCAAACGATAAGAAAGCTTTTTATCATGTTAAAATAGCATTTGAGAATCCTAATATGAACATTGATGAGAAGGTGAAAATATTAATAGGTTATTTTAATATTCCAGATAAATTTTCTGCTGAAAAAGAGGAATCTGATACGTTGATTTCAATTTTATTAAAAGTACACCCCAATGATCCAAAGACATACAGTCTGCAAGGAGATTTTTTGAATAGGGATTTAAAAAATGCGGAAGCGCGCGATGCATTTAGAAAAGCTATAAAGTTGGACAATTCACGCTATCCTATTTGGCAACAAGTTATGGTGCTTGATGAGATGTTAGCTGATTTTGAATCTATGGAAAAAGAAAGCAAAGAGGCTATCGAGCTTTTCCCTTCCGAACCTTATTCTTATATTTTTAATGCAAGTGCAAACTATCAGCTAAAAAGATATGAGCAGGCAATCAAGACTGTTGATGCAGGAAAGGATTACGTTGCTGGAGATAAAAAATTATTAGCTCAATTCTACTCTATTCAGGGTGATTGCTATAATGCCATGAAGCAATATGAAAGTTCGGATGTAAAATTTGAGAAGTCGCTAAATTTAGATCCTGATAATGCAAACTTGATGAATAATTGGTCTTATTATTTGTCATTAAGAAATGAGAAGCTAGATAAAGCAGAAAAAATGGGGATGAGAGCTAATCAATTAGTAAAAGATAATGCCTCTTACGAAGATACCTATGCGTGGGTGTTATATAAGCAGAAAAACTTTGAAGAAGCAAAAAAATGGCTTGAGAAAGCGATGCAACATGGAGCTGAAAAAAACGGAGTTATTTTAGAACATTACGGAGATGTGTTATATAATTTAAAACAAACTGATAAGGCATTTGAATTTTGGCAAAAAGCTAAAGCGACCGGTAAGCATTCCGATCTTTTGGATAAAAAGATTTTGGAGAATAAGCTCTACGAATGAGGATGGTTAGTTTAATAATACCTATTTATCAATTAACTATTATCTGGATTTTTACAATCATAAAGAGAATTTTACTGCCTGCATGTTTTTTTGCTGTGCTACTTCTACCTGCTTGTAAATCTAAAAAGCACCTAGTTGATCAGACCTCTACAAAATGTCATCTGGATTATAAAAACGCAAGAACTTTAACAGCTTTATTGGAAAAAAATCAAGTTCGGTATACTACGTTGAATGGCAAGATAAAGGTGGACGTAGTAATTGATGATAAAGGAACTGACTTCTCAGTTTCATTAAGAATGCAAAAGGACAGCATCATTTGGGCATCTATTTCTCCTGCTCTTGGAATTGAAGTTATTAGATTTGTTGCTACAAAAGATTCCTTGCAATTTATTGATAGGTTACATAAAAAATATTTTTCTGGTGGATATGATACGCTAAGCAAAATGCTAAATTCTGAAATTGATTTAGAGATTTTACAATCTTTACTTGTTGGGAATAGCGTAGATTTCTATAAAGAAGATGAAAAGCTTAGGGCGGGAGTAGATTCCTGTCAGTATTTATTAGGTACTATCCGCAAGCGAAAATTAAAAAAAGTACTAGAGCGCGGAAAGGAATTGCGTGAGCCTGCTCAAAACATATGGCTAGCAGATAGTACCTTTAGAACAACTAGAATTCTATTCAGAGAGTTTGAATCAGACAGAGAGTTTGATGCACATTTTAAAGCTTTTAAAAATGTGGAACTGGATGACAACAAGTCTCTTTCAGTTTCAATACCTCATAGCATGTCTTTTTTTGTTAAAGCAAATAAAAAACACATAATAAACTTAGAGTATTCAAAAGTTAGTGTCAATAAAACACAAACATATCCGTTTTCTGTACCCGAAGGCTATGAACGCATTGGAAAATAAAACATCATCAATTATTATCGGCATACAACTACAAGTACGTGCCACCTTGTTACGTTTTCTTTTATGTTCCTTGATATTTATTTCACCTTCAGTTGTTAGTATCAGTGGGAACGCCTATGCCCAAACACAAAAAAAGAAGGATTTAGAAGAGAAAAAGAACAAAATTCAAATGGAAATCGATTATCAAAATAGTTTGTTAAATGATGTAAAGCAAAATAAGAACAGATCCATGGTGCAGCTTGCTATTTTAAACAGCAAGCTATCCAAGCAAAAGGAATTAATTAATACCATTAACAGTGAATTGAATTTGCTGGAAGGAAATATTTCTGAAACGCAATCCGAAATCCGAAAAAAAGAAAGCGAATTGCAAGTTTTTAAAAATGAATATGCTAAAATTATTTTGGCCTCCTATAAAAATAAAGATTCGTATTCAAGATTAATGTTTTTGTTTTCTTCAACAACATTTAATCAGGCTATGCAGCGTATAAAATATATGCAGTATTATAGTGAAGCTCGGAAAAAACAAGTTGTGTTAATTGAGGACGCACAGCGCCAGCTCCAAACTAAAAAACAGGAGCTAGAAAATAGAAAAGACCAGCAAAAAGTTGTTTTAGTTGAAAAAGAAGCCGAGACAGGTAACTTATCTAATCAAAAAAAGAGTAAAGAAGTGTTGTTGACAGATTTAAAAAAGAAAGAAAGGAGTATTCGCGATGACATTAACAAAAAGAAGGCGCAAGCGCAAAACTTAAAGCGAGCAATCGAAAAAGTTATTGAGGAAGAAATTGCGAAAGCAAGAAAAGCTTCAAAAGCTGCTAACAATGACGTATCTGCGAAAATCACTTTAACACCGGAAGAAAAAGAACTATCTGATGATTTTTCAAATAATAAAGGCAGGTTGCCTTGGCCACTAGTTGAAGGTGTAATTACTGAATCTTTTGGAAAGCATAATCATCCCGATCTCCCTGGTATAGAAATTAATAACAACGGACTTGATATCGGTACCAATAAAGGTGCTACCGTTAGAGCAGTATTTAATGGGGTAGTGGTGGCAGTTGCTTCTGTTGGAGGAATGGAAGGAAAGGTGATTATTGTAAAACATGGCGAGTATCTTAGTGTGTATTCTAATTTAGAAGATACTTACGTGAAGACGGGCGACAAAATAAAAACCAAGCAATCAATAGGCAAAGTGCTCACATCCGATACAGAAGGTACCGAACTACATTTAGAAATTTGGAAAGGACAGGTAATGTTAAACCCAGAATCTTGGATTGCTAAGGGAAGGTAATTTATCCAAGCTCAATTTCAAATTGTACTAAATTGATAAATTCCTTAACTCTGGCATCAACTTCTTTTTGACTAAGTCCAATAAGTCTTTCAGTGCCAAATTTCTCAACACAAAAACTTGCCATGGCAGATCCAAAAATTATGGCTCGCTTCATATTTTCAAATGAAACATCATTGGTCTTGGCTAAATAGCCTATAAAACCACCAGCAAAGGAATCTCCTGCACCGGTAGGGTCAAACACGTCTTCTAAAGGTAGGGCAGGAGCAAAAAACACTTGTTCTTTGTTGAACAACAAAGCACCATGCTCGCCTTTTTTAATAATAAGCGTTTTAGGTCCCATTGCTAATATTTTTTGAGCAGCTTTTACAAGCGAATATTCTTTAGATAAAATTCTAGCTTCCTCATCATTAATGGTAAGTACATCAACCATTTTAATGGTTTCTAACAACTCAGGCAATGCAACATCCATCCAAAAGTTCATTGTATCTAATACAATTAGTTTAGGGCGTTTTGGCATTTGTGCAATTACTTTTTTCTGTACCGCAGGAGTTAAATTTCCTAGCATTAGAAAATCGCATGCTTTGTATGCCTCTGGCACTACTGGGTCAAAATCTGCAAGTACATTTAGTTCAGTAACAAGCGTATCGCGGGTATTCATATCGTTGTGATACTTGCCTGACCAGAAAAAACTTTTCTCACCTTTTTTTATTTGTAAACCGTCCGTATTTACATGATGCTTTTTCATCATATCAATTGCATCGGTAGGAAAATCATCCCCTACAACCGATACTAGATTTATGTTTTTTGAAAAATAGGATGCTGCCAAAGAAATATAGGTAGCGGCACCACCAATTATTTTATCTGTTTTGCCAAAAGGTGTTTCGATGGCATCAAATGCTACGGTTCCAACTACTAGTAAGCTCATATTTTGTATTTGTTAACGAAAAAGGTTCAAAGCCAAATTTTCTATTTTAAGCTTTGAACCTGTTGTTTTTGCTCCTCGAGTAGGACTTGAACCTACGACCCTCTGATTAACAGTCAGATGCTCTAACCAACTGAGCTATCGAGGAATGTTTATAGGTAAAACCACCTATTTTATGATGCTTTTTTGACGCATCTAAATTAGTATTTATCAAACAATTTAACAAACATCATTCAACATATCAAAAATATTAAGAACAGATTTTTTTGAGGAGGCGAAAGTAGAAAATTATTTCAATACGGAATGTTTGAGATAACTTTTATTTCACGACAAATAATTTGTTGACGGGAATTTTCAACCCCTCACTTATTCGCAATGCCATAAGGACAGAAAAATTATGTGTTCCCGATTCTGCCCGACTAATGTGAGGTTTGTCGGTGTTGCATCTGTAACCTAATTCCTGTTGACTTATTTTTTGCTTCTTCCTGTACTTTCTGATATTTCTTCCAACTGTCTTTAGAAACTCTCTTTGACTGGGCAATAATTCTTTCTTTTTCATTGCGGTTTTTCTGCCGCTAAATTCAAACCTTATTGTCTTTTAAGGGTTACCACGCATTACAACTTTGCTATATTTGCATTTAAACTAAAAACACAAATCAAATGAAAAACAAAATTATAACGGCAATTACTGCATTCACGGTTTTGCTAACATCCACTTTAATTTTTGAAGGATGTAAAAAAGGAGAAGATGACCCTTCTATTTCATTTCACTCAAGAAAGGCAAGAGTTGCTGGGGATTGGGAAGTCGTATCATATAAATATACTTACAACTACAACTCCACTACTAATCCAAGTTGGAATAGTAACACCATTTATACAATGAATGGCTCTACATATACAGAGATTTCTACTAATGCAACTGGAACTACTACTAAAAATGGAACTAACACATGGAAATGGACTTTTAAAAAAGAGGGGTCTTATGATTTTACTAGTACCATTGATGGTAAAGTAGAAACTTCTAAAGGTACTTGGAATTTTACTTCTGGCGTTGGTGATTTGAAAAACAAATCTCAAATTACATATTATGCGCAGAATTATACTTCTTCTACAGGCACAAGTACTTGGACAGGAAATTACATAGATGCTGCATTTGATATTGTTGAACTTAGGAATAAAAAAATGATTTGGCATGTAAAATCTGCGGGTACATCAACAACATCAAATTCATCCTATGAAGAGGAAATAGAATTTGAAGCAAAATAAAAATACAAACAATCAACTAAAACCCAAATAAAATGAAAACAAAAATCACTCTTGTAATGTTTCTGCTTATTGCCTTAACATTCAACGCATGTAAAAAGCCAAAAGATGGGGAAGATGGGCCTCAAGGACTTCAAGGGCCTGCTGGAAATGCGAATGTGCAAGGTAGTCAACCTTACAGTGCTACTTTCATAACATCAAATGGAAATCTTTATTATGTAAACATTAACGCTCCTTTACTTACCCAAGACATATTAGATAAAGGAGTAGTTATGGTTTATACTGGAGGTGTAGGAGATTGGTGGCCTTTACCTTTGACTGCAAATATTACTACTACTTATTTCAATATTAAACTTAATTTAGTTACAATTTATATCCGAAATACAGACGGTAGTACAACACCGAATCCTGGAACTAAAACATTTAGAAATGTGTATATATCTGCATCAAACAGAATGGCACATCCAAACCTTGACTTAACCAATTATGAAGAAGTAAAGAAGGCATTGAACTTGAAAGATTAATCATTGCCGAAAGTTCGGAAGATTTCATATTCTAATTTCAAAACCCGCATAGAAAATTCTGTGCGGGTTTTGTTTTTAAGAATCACCCGAAATATATCATTGAAACGATTTTAGGTGCGCTCTCTGGCACTATCTCACCGTTCCCGCACATTTTCTCACTATGACAGAGAGGAAACGGAAAAAGGATTAAAACTGGAAAAACAGAAAAATGAATCACAGACAATATCCCGTATCGAAGTTTGGGGTATTGAAATGGGAATGAATCCCAAAATATGAATTGGATATTGATTTTCAATATCTAAAAAGTTGGGGGACGGTTCTAAACCCGATGACTATTGGGCAAATCATCAGTCAAATGTCCCCGTCCCCCTGCCCGTACTGCGCTATCCTCAATTCATACGGGCGAATCTCGAAAACCTTTATTCTCATTTTTTAATTCAACTTTAAAGGGACATTTTTCATCGGGCATATTTTCAGGGGACAAATTGCCACCCCCCTTTTTTCGGGGTCTTCCTCCTTTCCATTTTCCTAATTGTTTCTATAGAAAAAGAAAAAGAGCAAATGATAAGGATGTAAAATTTAAAGAAAAAAGCGAAACAGAAAAAAAATTCTTCGATTTGCTAAATAGGCATAAATCAGGGAATGATATTATGAAAATAGTATTAAAATTAACACGAGGTTCTACGGAAAAATTGTTTTCTTTTATTCCCAAATTGGGACTTTGTTCCGTATATAATTATGGATTGGGAAAAGATGAAACAATTTATATATTATTTGACCTTCTTAAGCTAATATCGAAAGATTTTCACACTGGCCCTCCTCCTCATGACCTTTTATCTGAAAAGGAATTTCTCCAATCTAAGAAATATGAGAGGTATGAAAGTTATAAACGGTATCAGGTGGCTGCGCTATCGCCAATACTCTTTCCTAAGACCATAATGCCCATTTCTTCACTTTAAAGGACTTGACTCACCAATTGGATAGATTCACCTTTAAGGCAAAATAATGTCGTAAATCGCATAGGATTGGTCAAATAGGAGGTTTTAATCTACCCTTTTCGCAATACAGGGGTCTTTGCCCTCAAATGGAGGTATCAGCTCAGAATTTACGAATTCACTAAACTTTTTGCATCGAAATAGCCCTTAATGAACAGAAGTGCTAAGCTGAAATAGAGGTAGGTAGATTGCAATGAGTATCACAGCTACAAATACCCCCAAAAAAAGAATCATGATGGGTTCTATCACACTGCCAATCATACTGGTTTCGTGATCCACATCATCTGAGTATTGTTTGGCAAGTTTTTCAAAAATTAAGTCCATTTGATTTACTTCTTCGGCTACCTTAATAAGAGATAACATCCTGGATGGATATACTTTGTGCTCGGATAAACTTTGATAAAAAGGCTTGCCTTTCAATATATCGTCTTGAATACTTATAAGTGATTTCTCTATTGGGTAAAAGCCAACCATGTTCTTTACCAATCCAAGGGCATTAACGATTGGAGTTTTAGCAGCCAACAACAAATTCATTGACTGACAAAAACGTGCCAAATATATTTTCTTAACCATCTCTCCAAAAAATGGAATCTTAACCAAAATTGACGAACTGAATTTTCGGAAACGATCAGATTTTCGTTTTGTAAATAAAATAAAAATGATGCCAAAAATGGTCATAATGAAAATCAAGCCGTAGTCTGATACAAGATGAGATGCTCTGATTACTGCCTTCGTCAGAAAAGGAAGATCTCCTCCAAAGCGTTTAAATACATCAGCAAACATAGGCACGATGAAATTCATCATGAAGAATATAGCACCCACAGCAACCAGTAATACAATAGCAGGATAGGAAATAGCATTTATTAATTGCCGTTGTTGTTTTATTTTTTTTCCGTAGTAGTTTGTAATTTCAGCAAGCACCTCCATTAAGCGTCCACTCTCCTCCCCTATTCGAATACTGAATATTTCGTAAGAAGAAAATTTTCCGGCACTTTCCAGTGCATCCGAAAGACTTTTACCACTTATCACATCCGTCTTTATTTTACCAAACAACTCTTTGTCTATCGGCTTTTTTTGCTGTTCTTCAATTATTTCAAAAGCTGATTTAATATCTACTCCGGCCGAAAAAAGAATACCGAGTTCAGAATAAAATCGCTCTTTCTTTTTGTCACTCAATGAGGAACCAAAAAGCTGAATGTCCTTGCCAAGAAAATCTAAGTAATTGCGTTTGCTTTTAGCTGTAACGCCAACGCGCTGAACCTCCAACTTATGAATATCTATCCCACTCATTGATTTTCTAAATTGTCGCTTAGCATTAATACATCGGCCGAATATTTTTTAAAGAAACAAAAAGAATGCTCACTCCCTGTCTCTTCAAAAACCAAAACTAACTCATCTAACAACCCGTTGGTTTTCATCTGAATAAAATTATGAAATTTCATTTCAGAAGAACGTATGTTAATGAAGAAAGTATCTCTTAAGCCATTATCGTTTCTCAACAGGTATTTATCATTCCACTCGTACAGAATCTTTTTATCGCTATATACTACTTCTATACCTTTTTCTAAACTTTTACTCACAGAAGATGATTGAAAAAAATCAGTGTGTAGTAATCCTTTAAAAACTATTATTTGGGATAGCTTTTCATTGCCTGATTTATAAGAATTGAACTGACGGTTTGCCATAATATACACTTGATAGGTGATGCCTACTACGATGCCTGTAATTATCATCGCTACCAATAATTCCACCAAGGTAAATGCTTTAAGCGTATTAACTTTCATTTTGACAGTAACAATTCATTTCTTTCAACCAATAGTTTTTCTTTTTTGTCGAATGCTTTTAACGAAAGCAACGAAAGATTTTCGGCTCCTTCATATGTGATTATTTTTTTTATTATGACAAACTCTTCCAAATTAAATTCTGTATCAATAAATGTTTTTGACTGCTTTGTTTCCATCGCAATTTTTTCAAGCAGCAAGCCAGCCTCTGTCTTGCGGTGGTAATCCCCCGATCGTAAAACGTTCAAATAGATCGTAGTAAAAACTCCTAGCGCAAGCATTACGATTACCATCGCCACTAATGCTTCTAGCAAAGTAGATGCTTTAAGTTTTTTATTTATTGTAACCATTTTACAATATCCAATTTTGGTGTTTCATGCATTAAACTAAATCCCACAAAGTAGCTCGGCAATTTACTTCTATCAATAACAGCATTTAATAAATGATTTTCATAAACCGCTGAAGGAGTTTTTAATATTAACTTTTTGCACAGCACACTCCCATAAACACTTCCCTTTAAATCCAGCAGACCATTGCAATATAAATGCCCGGTAAGAACGGTGTTCTTTTCGAGAGTTACTGATATGTTTTTTCGGTTGTCAAATTTTTCTTGATATCCAAAAACAATTCCAGATATCTCTGATTGTTCTTTAATAATCAATGCAGGATTGTCCACAGATAAATTAGTTCTAATCACTCCGAGCACAGAAGGATAATTTAAAATGCACGCTTCGCCAACCATTAATGTATCTGAAGCAAAAATTTGCAGACTGCCCGTAAAACCATCCTCTACAAAAACCTTTGGTGCATACACAATAATATCCTGCAAGACAGAGCTTGTCAAAATTGAAATACTTTTTTCAGATATTAATACTACGTTACCGGATATTTTTTTATCCGTAATTTTTATCTGATTTGGACTATATATATAAAGTGTATTATTTGCAAACGATGATAAAATTGGACATTCAACTTCTTCATATAAAAGCACACTGTCATTTTCATTTAGTCGGCTTAAAAAAAGTGAAGTGATGCTACTCAATGATCCCAAATTAATTGGAGGCATGTTGTTTGAACTTGTAGCAACCAAACCATCAACAAGTTTTTCTCCTACAAAATTTTGTCCCTCAATATAAGCTCGCTTAATTCCGGCTTTTGGCAATAAACAACTTCCTTTAAGTATTGTTTTTCCGCATAGCAAAAGTGGCTTATCCTGATCTTCTAAATAAAATGAAAGCGTGGTATCTTCAGAAAAACCTCCACCTAGCATGCCAATTTGACGAAAACGATGGTGCTTTGAAAACCCTTCTGTAATGCCTACTACAAAACCACCCCAACTTTTTTTTTCAATTGAAACGCTGTCAGTATTATTTCCGTAAAGGTCAAGTACTTTTTTTTCACCCGTTTTAATGATACTTTGACTGGATAGCAAAAGATTCATACCGGATGAAACATTTAACTGCACCTGTTCTAAATCAGCATAGTATTCAATTTGCGTAGATGTAAAATAGGAGAGCAGAATAAGCGAACTGCTTAGCATTGCCATAAGAATGGAAATTACTATTGCGTAAACTAATGAGCCCGCTTTGAGCATATTGCAGTTTTAAGAGCGGGATGATGTAGTTTGCACCTTCTTCTTGTCAGGCTCTTTGGTCTTGCTTTTCTTTGGCTGCGTTTCTTTTTTAGGTTTTTTCTCCTTTAAAGTTTTATCCTTTTTAGTAGGCGTATCAGTTTTTTGCTTTTTCTTAAAAACATTTTTCAAGCTGAATGTCTTTTTTTCTTTAAGGAATTTTTCAGGAACCTCTTGCCCATTGCGATACTTCTTTTTGTTTACTACTTTCCCATTCTGATAGCTAATCACTCTCCCATCCATCTGATCTTTTTTGAAATGAGCTTCCAACATCACTTCTCCTTGTTCATTATATAACTTGTACTTTCCTTGCTTAAAGCCACTCCTCCATTTTGAAACTTCATTTATCTTCCCATTAGAATACCATTTTATCCACTCACCATTTTTAAGTCCCTTATTGAATTTACCTTTTACCATCAGGTTCTTGTTCCCGTAGTAAGAAGTGAATGTGCCATGCAAAAGCTTTCCGTCATGCCCCCCTACTGTATGAAGTATTAAGTTATTGGAATTCGAATACCAATAATAGGTAAGTTTTTTATTTGCAATACTTCCCGATATCTCAGTTAACACCTCTGCCTTAATTGCAGTATCTGGAGTAATAATTGTTATTGGATGTGTTTTCTTGTTTATGGTTTTATTATTCTGAGCAAAGACTATAGAACCCTGCGCAATACAAATAAGTAAAATAATAAAACTCTTTTTCATCTTAATTCAAATGTATAAAAACAAGGCTTTCATAATGAAAAAAAGTAAACAATTAATTTTTTCTTGAAGAACGGGAGTGTTTACTTGAAGTTCGGGAAGTTTTAAGATTATTATATACCAGAGTGGAAGCTTTTTCTTCCTTAGCAGTACAACAAATAAAACAATTAAACTAGGTTACAGAATTAGTTATAACACCGAAACACTTATATATTATAATCACTGTTGTCCGATAAAAGATTTTAAAAGAAGCCAAGCATAATGCTTAGGCTTCTTTTGTTTTGTAGTTTTGGTTCGCTAAAACTAACCTACAATGAATAAAAGTAATTATTTTTTTGGACA
>Ga0163151_10000166_pt1 | contig 114185 bp, 103 predicted proteins | sample OliLakLV19MP5IB2_FD_145596 | JGI IMG/M metagenome (GOLD analysis project Ga0163151, IMG submission 145596) | Freshwater microbial mat bacterial communities from Lake Vanda, McMurdo Dry Valleys, Antarctica - Oligotrophic Lake LV.19.MP5.IB-2 | ecosystem: Environmental > Aquatic > Freshwater >...
ATCTAAAGCCGCGAATGCCGGCAGCGGCAAGTGTTTTTACCGGGCCAGCCGAAATTGCATTTACACGAACATTTTGTGGACCTAAATCCCAAGCAAGGTATCGAACACTTGCTTCAAGTGCTGCTTTTGCCACACCCATTACATTATAATTTTGCACAACTTTTGTAGCGCCTAAGTAAGTCATGGTTATGATCGAACCGCCGGCATTCATCAGGGGCATGGCCTCTTTAGTTACAGCAATAAGTGAGTATGCTGAAATATCTAAAGCCATGCGAAACCCTTCGCGAGTGGTCGTCGTGAATCGCCCATCGAGATCTTCTTTGTTTGCATACGCAACCGAATGAACGAGAATGTCAAACTGAGGCCACGATTTTTTTAATTCACTAAAAAGATTTTTAATTGATTCATCAGAACCAACGTCACATTGAAAAGTAAGTTTTGATCCGATTTCATCGGCTAATGGTAGAACTCGCTTTTTAATTGCATCATTGGGATAAGTAAAAGCTAACTCAGCACCTTGGGCTTTAAATTGTTGAGCCGCGGCCCAAGCTAATGATCGTTCGTTGGCCACGCCCAAAATGAGAGCCTTTTTTCCTTTGAGAAGCACGTTTCTGACTCCTTTAGATTAGTAGATAATGACATTTTCCGGCACCACTTCAAGCTATTCTTACACCGTAATTTGCACTAACGCACATCAAAAAGCTTTAAAGGCGGGAATAGAACGTGCACTAAAGCACATGAAACGTTAATTATATTGGAGGCTCACGTGTTTTTGAAGTTGTCTGCTGTAATTCTTATTCCGGTGTTGTTTATTGCCTGTACTCGTCAAGATAGATTTCCGCCCTTAATTAAAGGTGCCAAAAAGCCTGATCTTACGCTTAAGCAAGAAGACGCCAATGCTAAATCTGAGGTGGTAACTCAAAATGGTAGTGACTCTAAAGAAGCTCCATTAAGTGCAGAAGAGCTGTGCAAAGTATCATGGAGTCAATGGCAAGAAAAATACACATCAACGAATCCAGTAAAAGTAATGAAAAAGACGCAGGTTCCTTTTGAATGGCAGCCAAATATTAAAGTAGTTAATAATATTTTAACTTCAGGCAATCGCTCATATTTTAGTGCCGAGTTTCCTAATCTTCAAAACATAAATGGTGCGAATAATAAAAAATCAACACATGCAGATTTTGGTCCGCAGAACTTACGTGACTTTAAAGCTAACACCCGGGATCAAGCTATTGCTGAAAATGTAAAACAAATAATCGCCTATAGTGCAGCAGATGATTTGGTTATCGTAAACGTTGATCAAGTGCGTGCTGTTGATTTTTTTATGAGAACACGTAATAAACAAGTTTTATATGCCACACATATTGTGACTACAACGACTCCCTTTTTTACTCCTGAAACACAAGAGTATATTGACTTAAGGCACACTGCTGAAGGCGCATGGCGTGATCTCGCAATGCTTAAAACTGTAGGTAGTGAATCAGGATTTATGCTTCGTAAGGTTTATGAGCGCATCTGGGCTCATACACAAACGGGTACAGCAGTTGAGCACTCAGATTTAGATAGAGAGAATTCATCGTCAGGAGTAAAAAGAAATGTGGTTGTACTTGGGGATTACCCGGGTGCAAACGTAACATCTGCAATTGATGAATTACCAACGGCAGAGTGTTTATCTGTTCTTGGTTTTACGAAAGTAAAATTAGGTTTAGAGAATTTTAATTACGTTGATGAAATCAATGACGCCACACTTAATGCAGGTCTTGCTAAAGAGCGAGCCGGCCGTGATAGTGAAAAAGCACCATACATGGGTGGTAAGATTTGGGAGCTAAGTTCAAAGGTTAATTTTATCCCAACAAAAGATGCATTGATCAAAAAAATTCAATCTTACAAAGGCAAAGCTGAAGTTTTTATTTTCGGTCTTGAAAATTAATAATGGATCAAACTCGCCCTTGGCGTGATTACACGTACATAAGTTTTGACACTGAGACCTCGGGCAAGTATCCGCTGGTAGCTGAGGTTGTTGAGATTGCTGCCATGAAGTGGCAAAATGGAAAAGTGATTGATACTTTTCAATCACTCGTGAAGCCCCATCGCCAGATGGGTGAAGCTGTTATTCGTATTCATCATATCACAAATGAAATGGTGGCTAATGCTCCATTGATGCCAGATGTTCTTTTGCAATTTGATGCGTTTATAAAAGGTTCTGTATTAATGGCCCATCATGCTGCGTTTGATTTAGGATTTCTCGCTCTTGAATATGAAAAATTAAAAATTCCATTACCAAATAATATCGTGCTCGATAGTTGTCTCTTGGCACTTAAGGCATTTCCAAAATCACAGAATCATCGATTGGCAACTCTTGTTGCACTTTTGGGTGTGAAGATGGGGCAAGCCCATCGTGCACTTGAAGATAGTCGTGCCTGTTTAGAGGTTTGTCTTCAGTGCATGGAAAAATTAGGTGGAGATTCTACGCTCGAATTTATAGCAAAAGCTCAAGGTGGTTCTTTTGAATGGTCACGTTTTTCGATGAATGATCTTTTAGCCCAAGAGTTAACTCGGCCTTTAGTTGAAGGCTCTGAAAAACAATGGGTTTTAGAAATTACGTATCAAGGTGGCACCCAACCTGGTGAGCCAAGACGCATAACACCTCAAGGCCTTGTGCGTGCACGTGATGGTGATTACGTTGTCGGGCATTGTCATCGCGAGAATACTGAGAAGCGATTTTATCTTAACCGCTTTTTGACCGTGAAGGTTTTGGATTAGGTTTAGATTCGGTAAGTCGTTTTGCGAGTTCTTCAAGTTCAATAAATTCATCACCGATTCTAAGTTTAAGTTTTGGATTTTTACCTTCGATATGATCATTTAAGAATCTTTGAAATGCATACATTGGCCCTGCGGCTCTGTGTGACAAAATTAATCCCACTGCAAAAAGAACAAATGCAAATGTAAAACTCACGATTCCAAATGTCATGACGAAGGGCTTTAAAAACTGCGCAGCTAAGATGGGGTTAGGGCCACGAAGTTCGCTGATCGTTACACTAAGATAAGTGTAACTGTAGGTTCCTAAAATCAATGTTAGTCCTAAACCACATGTCATGAGAATTAAGCAATATTTGATTTGAAAGCGTGTGTTGATCCAGTAGCTTTTGCGAAGATTTTCAACGGGCCAGAGTGATTTTCCTTCAACAATGAGTGCGATGACGATGCAAATGTATCCAACCCATTGAAGGGCGTCGGCAAGATTAAAATTGGGTGAAAATCTTTGTGGGCTACCGATGATAATAAAATCAACGACGTATCCCCAAATGATTCTATCTGTCACGTTACCAATGATTCCGCCTGTGAGAAATGAAAGTCCGATGCGTAAAAGCATAGATTTTGTCGGCAATAAAAATTGCAAAATGCCATAGAGAAAAAGTAAAAATGCTCCGCCAGTTGAGAGACTCACAATTCTGAGCATGCCGGGCAAGTCACTAAAGAGGCCTAAGATTGCTCCATGATTATGGTGGAGCATGAAACCAAGAGGACCATGAAAATCTACACCAGTAAGGCCAGAGGCCCAGATCTTCGTTACCCGATCGACTGACCAAGTTAGAAGAAGTGGTAATAGTACTAAAAACCATTCACGTTTTTTCATTTCAACAATACAATCGGCATTTTATGAATTTATTAAAAGGGATAAAATAAATGAACGTAAAACAATGTGCCTTCTGCTCCAGGAGCGAGATCTATACGAAGAGGAATACCACCTGCGAGAATTCCAGTTAGACCAATGTCGTAGCCGATACGATAACTATCCCATGGCCTAGGGGGTATATTTTCGTAATCAAAAACTCGACCAGCATCAATGCCAAAGCTGATTTCAATTCTTTCAAAGATGGCTCCGCCTGGCGACCAAAGTGTATAGCGCGGTTCAATATTAAATAAGATATTCCCACTATCAATGTATCGATTGTTTTTTAATGCACGAATTGAAGTACTACCACCAAGCTTGGGTTGTAGGTAAAATGGAATATTTTCGCCCCATTGTTTTTCATAACGACCGCGTAATAATATTAAAAAATCTTTGTCCATAATCGGAAGGTAATGCTGCCCATGCAATGTGTAGCGTTGTTGATGAAGATCTTGACCTGACCGAGGTTGAAGTTGTTCAAGGGATGTAAAAACAAAACTTCCGCTTTGTGGAGCCAAATTGGGGGTGCGTGTATCATAAGTTGCAAAAACAGAAGTCGCAGTTGTCACTGAACCAGAAAGACTCGGATTCGTAGACCAGCGATCAAAAAATTGTTGTAAATTAGGATCCGCACCACGATCTATTCCGGTGGATCTGTGGCTATAGCCCACGCCTGCGACAACTTCGCTAAATATTTTAACACCAACGCGACCAAAAATTTGAGTGTCGTTGATGGCGTACTGAGACGCATCTGAGAGTGAGGAGTTGTTTCCGAGACCATAAAACAAAGAGCGTGTACTTCGATTGTAAAAGCCGCCAACGTTTGCATAAACCACATCAAAAAAATTTCGATTGTAAACATCGTAGTCAATACGAGTTTGTGAATAGAGTGTTGATGCAAAAAGTGCTGCCGATGAACTCCAGCCAGAACCCAGCATGTTAAACCAAGCAGCATTTGCGCCAACTCCCAGGCCTTGTTCATCGCTGTAACCTGCAAGTGGGAGAACTAGAACTCTTTCTGTGGAGTCACTTTGTGCAAATGAAATTGCAGGTAAATGCAGCGCAATGAATACACTAAAAAATAACCCTGCAAAATATGGGAGTGTGAAAACTTTCATATGATTATCGTGATCAACACCGGCATTGAAATCAAGTACGATTCAGGCTCTACTTACTAGATCTCACTAAGTGGTGGTAAGGGAGCAATAAATGAAATGGATTATCTTGCTATGCGTTATGTTCACTCAGGTCGTGAGTGCTGATTGGAAGAGTGATTTAAAAGAACGTCTTGATAAAATCGTCGATAAGTCAGGTTTGAAAAAAGCCGATCTCGGTATCGCGGTGTCTGATGGGCAAAAAAACATTTTATTTGAGATAAATGGCGATAAACATTTCATACCGGCTTCAATAACAAAACTTTTCACCACTTCAGCGGTTCTTCACATCTTGCAGGCCGATTATAAATTTCATACTCAATTACATGTCGATGGTGAGCAAACTGGAAATATTTTAAAAGGAAATCTTATCCTCAAAGGGGGCGGGGATCCTGCTTTTGTTTCAGAGAGAATGTGGATGCTCGTTAACGATTTCACACGTAGTGGAATTAAAAAGATAACCGGTAATATCGTCGTTGATGACACTTATTTTGACAGCGATAAATTTGATGAAGGTCGCGAGCCTCAGAGAAATGATCGAGCCTACGATGCGCCGGTGAGTGCGCTTTCATTTAATTGGAATAGTACAAATATTTATATACGCGCTGGTCGTAAAGAAGGTGAAAAAGCGCAAGTCACAATTGACCCTGAAAATGATTACATCACACTTGTAAACACAGTTAAAACAAGTAAGGGCGTAACAAGTGTTGAGGCTTCAAGATCAACCAGTGGTGGTAAAGACGTCATCACTGTTTCTGGAAGTATCGCACAAGGTGCTGCTGAGAAAGTAATTTATAAGAATATTTCTAACCCTGCACTTTATGCTGGTAGTAATCTCAAAAGATTTTTAAAAGAACGGGGAATAGACGTTGAAGGTTCTGTAGTTTTAGGGAAGCTTTCAGCTAAGGCCGAACTCATTACTGATCAGCCAAGTTTTCCGTTAAGTAAACTAGTTTCTGATGTGAATAAATTTTCAAATAATTTTGTGGCTGAAATGCTCGCAAAAGGTTTAGGAGCTCAAGTAACCGGAAAACAAGGTCGCATGGAAGATGGACTTGAACAAGTACGCAATTTTATTTCAACTGAACTTAATCTTAAACGCACTGATTTTGTTTTAGCAAATGTCTCAGGGTTTTCTCGAAAAAATTCTTTCACCGCCTTGCAATTCATCGATCTGCTCAGTTGGGTTCAACAGCAATTCAGAATTTACCCTGAATTGGTGCAAAGTCTTCCCAGCGCAGGAGTCGATGGCACACTTGAGAGACGTATGAAGGGTCAAGCTGAGAGGTGGGTGAGGGCAAAAACAGGTCTACTCACAGGAGTTGTGGCGCTCTCAGGTTACGCAGGGCGAAGTAGTAATGGAGTTTTGCAATTTGCATTTATGTATAATGGAAAAGCTGATGGATCTCATGTGCGAAACACTTTTGATAATATGGCAGCGAGTCTTGTGAAATGAAAAAATATTTAACCTCAGTCTTACTACTTTGTTGTCTGACAACTTCTGTGTTGGCTCAATCACCCCATGAACTTTCTGAAGCTCCAGTGGCCACAACTGCGGCTGAAGAAGAACAAAGTGAAGATAATCAATTATTAACGGGCGAGATTAATAAACAAATCGCTCTTGAGGAGCAGCACAAAACAGGAATATATTGGGCGGCTCCAGATTATTCTAAACAAGAAGGAGTTCTAGGGTGGACACCAAATATTTTTGATGTTCCTCCCGGATTTCGTCAACGAGTTGAGTTCTGGATTGATATTTATTCAAAATATTCTACTAAGCAGGCACTTCTCCATGACGCAAAATACATGGATATCGTTTATAAGACTTTAGATTTTTCAGATCTTGACGGTGATGAAAGAGCAAAAAAGAAACGTATCAAAGATGAGAAAAACAAAATACGTGAACAACTAACACGCATTCAAAAACTTCAAGATAATCCAAGTAAGCTTTCTGAAGAAGATCAGATTGTTTTTAAAAAATTTAGATTTATAACTGAGAAAAATAAATTCTCTGCAGCCTCTGCTCGCAATCGCCTTCGGATGCAATTGGGTCAAAAAGATCGTTTCTTATTGGGTATTTATTTTTCAGGACGCTACATCCGCGAGATGGAAAAAATATTTCGTGAAGAAAATGTTCCCATCGAACTCACAAGACTTCCATTTGTTGAGAGTTCATTTAACCTGTATGCATATTCGCGAGTTGGGGCTAGTGGCATTTGGCAATTCATGAGATCTACTGGAAAATTATTTAAACTTAAAATCGATCCCATTAGAGATTTGCGTAATGATCCATTGACCGCTACAAGGGCGGCAGCAAAACTGCTTGCAAGTAATTACCGAATGCTTGGAAATTGGTCTTTCGCACTGACCGGTTACAATCATGGCCCACAAGGGGTATCTAGAATTGCCAAGAAATTACAGTCAGACGATATAAATGAAATTGTTTGGAATTCAACGGGGCGGCGTTTTGGCTTTGCCAGCGAGAATTTCTACGCTTGTTTTTTGGCGGCCCTTGTTGTTGAAAAAAATGCGGCCAAATATTTTGGCAAGGTTGATATTAGCCCGCCTTTAGTCTACGACGAAATCGAGATACCTCGACCTTTGACATTTCCAGAGTTGGCATACGGATTCAAAACAGATTCTGACGATGGTGTAGAGAGGGCGCGTTTGTATAATCCATACTTCACACGTCCAGTTCTTGTAGGGGCTAGACGTATTCCCGCTGAAAATGGATTTAAAATCCGTATCCCTAAGGGGCATACCGAAAAGTTTTTATCAGCACTTAAGAATGTAGAGCCACAAAAAGCCCTGATCGCTGTCAGTCAGGGACTTTACAAAGTTATACCGGGTGATACGCTTTCTAGTATTAGTAAAGACATGGGTGTCTCGATTCAAAAATTGTTAAAAGCAAACAATATGTCTCGAAACAGTGTTTTAAGACCCGGTCAGAAGTTGGTACTACCCACCGGAGATGAACGTTGAAGAGTCTTGTTTTTACATTTTTATTTTTGATTGCGTCATCTGCGTTGGCAGCTCCTCCTCCACTCTCAGAGGCTGCTCGCAAAACATCGAAGTCTGACCCCGAGGTGGTGACCGAAAATATCAATGATTTGAAAGAAAAAGTAATTGAGAAAAAAACTCAAATGAAACTTTTTAGACAACTTATTAAATCTGAAGCAATTGAGTCTTCTTTTCCTATTGTCAGCATCACCCATGTAAATGAAATGAGTACTCGTTACAAAATTTATTCGCTTAGCTACTCTATCGATTCAGAAAGAATTTATACCTATTACCTAGACGATAACGTGGGGAAACAACCCATTGGTCGCGAGACTGGAGTATTCAAAGGCCCCCTTACTCCGGGAGCTCATGAGTTAACTATCGACATAATTTATCAAGGTAATGACAACGGCGTTTTTAGTTACATCAACGACTACAAAACCCCAGTCCAAAGTAAGAAATCTTTTAAAGTCGATAAAGGTCAAAAACTCGACATACAGGTAGTCGGGTATGAAAAAGGTTGGGCACTCACAGAGTTCAAAGATCGTCCCGATGTTAAGGTCAAATTCTATAGCACCAAGCCAGCAAAAGACTTAAGATAAATAGAGGGTAAGTAGTTGTTTTAGCTCGACATGGAGGTTGAGTGCCCGCTCGAATTTTATTTATTTTAGTCTATCTATCTTTTGCTGTTGTTCACGCGACAACGGTTAAAGATTTATCTAAGGATGCTGAGATCAGCCTTGGCTATGGTGATTTTTTTAAAGCATACCGATCTTACCTAGTTCTTGAAAAGCAAAAACCTCGTCACTTTGGAAAACTAGGCATTGATGGTTATTTGCAAAGTCTATTTGTTGTTGGAAGTGTTGAAATAATTCGTGACGAGTGTGATCGCTTTATCAGATCTGACGAACCATTATTAACATCAAAAGCTGCTTATCTTTGTGGCCTAAATTTTTTAGAAAAAAAAGATACCGACCTTGCTGAAGCTTACCTTAAAAAAGTTCCTGAAAAATCAAACTTGCGGTGGCCTTCACTGATTTTGCTTGCGACCTCTGACCTCCTTAAGAATGAACCCACCCAAGCTATTAAACGACTTTCAATAAATGATCTTAAGCAATATGAAAAGTTTGAATTAGAAGACCGGTTTTATCTTTGTCGAGCTAGAGCCTTGACCATGCAAAATAAATTTGAAGAGGCTATTAAAGAATTTCAAGCCATCAGTTCATTGTCTTACTTTTATCCTGAAGCGCTAAATGAAACAGCATGGGTATTTTTTAAAATGCGTCGTTTTGAATCAGCACATGTTCTTTTAGATGTAATCACCGGGAATTATGAAACAAAAAATCGTGCAGGAATTGATTTGAAAATTACACCAACTGTCTACTACCGCGCTCGTTATCTGAGCGCTTATCTCGCTCTTGTAGAGCAGCGAACAGAGGGTGCGGTAAATGAATTTTTAGATTTAAAAAATGATTACGATCGTTTCTTAGTTCAGAACAAATCAGATCTTAATGTGCAAATAACGTTACAAATGATTCGCGACAAAAATTTAGAGTGGAGCGACATACGCTATATTCCACCAGTTATTAACAAACAACTTGATCTCATCGGTGAATGGATTGGCCCTGAAGTTAAAGAGGGTTTTAAGAGGGATATCTTTTTGCAAATGGGATTAACCCGTGAATTGGGCCGGATGGCCCGTGCACAAAGTTATATTGCAAATGATGATGGTTATTCAAAACAATTAGAAAAACTTCAAAATAATGCTTGGGTTCTTTTTGCAAATCGTTACACGCGGATTTTAAAAAAAGCAGAACAAAATATGAATACTTTAAGTTTAAAAGCTGAAGTGGGGCGCCTTGAAGTAATTTGGCTTGGTCGAGCACAAGGTGCGAGAAATCTTGACGAAGTTATTGATAATTATGGCCAATCAGTACGGGCCATTGATGAATTCCTAGAGCCGGGATTGAATTGAAGAAGAATAAATTAACCCTGATTATTGTTTTGGTTATTTCTGCCCTTGGCATGCATGACAAATTGTATGCAATGGAGGTTAACCGTTCTGAGGTTTATCAAGGGATTTGGCGTGATGTAGTTGGTCTCTATGCAGATGAATCAATTGACTATTTGAATACACTACAAGAAACACAGAATGAATTAAGGTTTTGGCGTCAGAAAGTTCTAAAAGAGAGATTTGACGATAGAATTACAAAAATTGAATCAATTTTATCTGCGAGTAATAACGATGTTCTCACTCAAATCGAAGCCTATGTAAAAGAGCGTGGAATCGATAGTCTTGATGACTCACTCATGATGCGTATAGCACAGCTTAATTATGATCGTGCTAATTTTGATATGACTCTTAAAATGCGCCATTATGAAAATGAACTGAATCAATTCAATGCGGGACATAGAAAAAAAGCCCCCGAATTACCAGCTCCTAATTATAAAATGGTTATTTACTATTCAGCTGAATTGCTTAGAAGATTTCCTAGCAGTCCGTTGAGTGATAGAGCTCATTATATTCTTGGTTATTGTCTCTACGACGAAGGTAAAAATGACAAGGCAGCAAAGATTTATGACCGTATGCTGCGCTTACATGGGTTTTCTGAATTAGCACCTGAAGTTCGTTGGAGATTAGCTGAGTATTATTTTGATGCACAAAAATTCGATCTAGCACTTCCTCAGTATAAATTTTTATCTTCAACAAAAAATAATTTTACACTCAAAGCTTTCTATAAAGAGGGGGCAATTTATTTTGTACAAGGAAAATTAAAAGAAGCTTCAAATACATTTCTACATCTTCTCAATATATCAAATAATCGTTTAGGCTCTGGTGATCCTGAAGCTGGAACATTGAATGAAGAAGCCTTTGAATATCTGGCATTTCTTAAAGCTAAAAATGTTGACCTTCAACTTGATGAAGATTTAGATGCTCAAGTCACTGAAAGATTGGCGTTAGCATACCGACGCATTCAAGACGAAGAAGGTTCCCGTAAAACTTACCAAAACTATGTAAGTCAAAGACCCTTAGCTAAAGTGGGTCCTCGATTCATGAATAATGTAATTCAAAGTTTTGATGTTGAAGAACTTCGAGGGCGCGGACAAGAAGTGCGAAATAGATTTATTACCGGACTTTCTCCTTCTTCTACATTTTGGGTGCGCTATAAGTCAGATGTTCCTACAAATGTTGAATCTCAGGATCTTTATGAAGTGCATATTCTAGCAAGTGCAGAGTTTTATGCGGAGCAAGCTCGGCGTAGTAAATCTGCCGCTGATTATCGCGCAGCTATCGAGTTTTATCGACGATTCATTGATAGCTATCCATATAGTCCATTGCGGTCACAGGCACATTTTCAAATGGCAGAACTTCAATACTTTGCAGGTCGTTATTCAGAGGCAGCAACGACTTATATGGAAGTTACACTGGATGAGAATAGTGACGAATTCAAAGATGAAGCAGCGTATGGATTTGTTTTAGCTGAATCTAAGCGTGTTGGGTTTCCTCTGCAAGAGTTAAAACCCATTATTCCTCAGCGAAATAGCAATGGTCTGTTAATGCCAGCAAGTGCTGCGACTCAATCTGAAAAGGCATTTTTGCAAGCGGTAGAAAATTATGTCAACATTGTGAATAAAGGTGCCCGTCGGCAAAAGATTTTGTACCGATCAGCAGAAATATTCTTCACGCATAATCAATTTGATAAAACTAGGCAGGCTCTAGAACTCGTGTTGAGAGATAAAGAGCCATCGTCGGTTTCAACAAAAGCTATTAGGCTTATTTCACATACTTATGATTTAGAGAATAATTGGGAAAAAGTTGTTGAAACACAAAATCGACTTCTTGGTTTAAGTCACAGTGTGGATACTGAATCTTTTGAATCAGCTCCGCTTTTGCGAGCTGATTCTCCGGTACTCTTATCTGCTTGGCGTTTAGAGAATGTCGGTAAAACCTCTGAGGCGGCAGAGGCGTATGAGCAATTTGTAATTTATTACCCTAAGTCGTCGGATGCTGCTCATGCACTTTTTCGCTCAGGATTACTTTATAAACGTGCAGCACAAATTAGGTCGAGTAATAGAATGTTTGAGCGACTTTTAAAACAGTATCCAAGCAGTCAGTATGTCTCTAAGGCTGAGTTTTTGTTGGCAGCAAATTATGAATCAATAATTCAATTTGAAAAAGCAGCGAAAAAATTTGAAGCTTATAGTAAAAAGTATCCTACTGGGTCACTTACTGCTCAGGCTCTCTTAAATGCGGCAACATTGCGTGCAGGCTTACATCAGTATGCAGAGTCAGCAAATGATTTTTCTCAATACGCTAAGCGCATGAATGATGATGAATTATGGTTTCAAGCAGCAGAATTTCATCAAAAAGCTGGAAACTCAAAGCAAGCGTTGGCCATTCTTAAGCGCTACAGTGAAGGTAAGTATGGTCGAGATTTTTTTATTCGATCACGCTTTGAACAGGCGAAAATTACTGGTAACGCTGATCGTGATTGCGCAGCTATTGAATTCATAGTGAAGCGCTACGAGAAATCAATTTCAGCAAGGTCTAGGCATTCACTTTATGGTTGTCTCTATCTAAAAACAATTCCATTACGAAATGAACTCTTAAGTGCAAAAAATGTGAAGGGCATAGAATCAAAAATCGAAGCTTTGATGCAAATGTACGGAGCTATTCAAAAAACTGGTGACGTGGATTGGATCTCAATGGCGCTTTATGATGCCGGCGTTGTTCATGAAAATTTAGCTGATAAATTTAAATCTGCTGAACAAAAAATTAAGGCCGTGGGATTTTATAAAAAAGTCGTTGAACTCGTCGATGACTCATTTATACGACCTGCAACGCAATTGGCACTCGACAAACTTAAGCGTCTGGCACCAGACCAAATATCGCTAAATCGCCCGGAAAGTCTCTGGCCACTGATGGCAACTGGCGGCATAAGTCCAAGTGTCATTACAGTGCGTTGGCCTTCAGAATCTTCAGTTGTCAAAATTGCGTTTGAACAAAAAAAATGGAATGAAGTAATTTCTACTGCAGAACAAGAAATGACTACAGCTCCTGCGACATATTATTTCACTGCCAAAGCTCATGCTCTGGCACAAATTGGCGCCGGCAAAGAAGCTCAAGAAACCCTATTAATCTGCGTTGAAAAGTTAAATGACCCCTCATGTGCAGCTGCACTTTTAGAGGGGGGGTATCACGGTAATAAAGCTGATGAGCTTAAAAATATTCTAGAAGCAGCTTTAAAAAATGATAGCTACGCAGCCTGGAAGATGGGGCTAGCACATCTCGCTGCGAGACGAAATCAAGGTCAAAGAGCATTGCAACTAGCAGAGCAAGCGATCGAACAAGATCCGTTGTATGCGCCAACATACTCTTTTGTCGTAAAGCTTCTATTAGCAGGATTTAGACCTGAACTAGCTCAAATCACGTTGAACGAAGGAATCAAAAATACTGATGGCGATGAATCACTACAGATTCAAAAAGGCTATTTAGATTTAGGCCTACACCTCTTAGATAAAGCGCGAAGCCTTGTTGAGGAATTCAAGCGACAAGAAGTTAACACGCCTACGGCTCGTATATATATGGCTTATGCACTCCTTGCAGAGAAAAAAAGAGATGAAGCTCTTGCACTAATCTCAGATTTACCGACAGATGAACGTGGTAAAAATGAAATCTTGATGGCTCAGTTTTCTTTGGCGCTCCTTTTTAAGAATCAAGAAATTGCGAAAAAACGTTTAGTGCAAATTGAACCACTCACTAAAGATGTGCCTTACGCTAGTTATCTTGTGGGCATTTATTATCACAGCATGGAACGCAATGGTTTGAAAGCACGTGAATATCTCAGTCGCGCAAAAGAACTCGGTACCTGGAGTCGTTGGCTTGAGCTTGGATTAACAATACCGATAGATAATCGCGAACCAGCCGAAATAGTTTTGCCTGAAAAAGGAGCATCACCTTGAAATATATTTTAGTTTTATCATTGTTAATTACACTACCCGTTTCTGGAGCTGAGAAGGCAAAGAGAAAATTAATTTTGGAGAAAACTCCAAAATCATTATTTTTAATTAAAAAAGCAAAAATTAATGCAGATGTGGCAGAGCCACAATTTTACCCCATGGAAGCGCAGCTAAGGACAGTCATCAATGATCCGCTATTGCACAACGCTAAGAAGTTTGAATAAAGCGTTATTAACTATATTATTTATTTTTATGAGTCACGAGATGGCTTGGGCCAAGTTCCGTAATATAGCTGATAAAGAAATTGTCAAAGACGTTATCGCTATCTTTAAAAAGGAGTGCGGATTACGTGCAGTAGCCGATAGTGATATTGTCAGGCGCTTTGAAGTTGAATTGGGTGATGCTAGAAGACTTAAAAACCAAGAAGTACTAAAATGTTTTGAAACTAGTTTTTCGCAAATCACAGGTATCGCGGCACTTTATCAAAAAATCTGCAATGATGTGTCTAGCAACCCAGCTGTCATAACAGATATTCTTATGGCTCGACAATTTTTGGAGATCAGTAAATATCAAGGTGGCATTCGTTCTTACCAATCATCACTCAATGAATGTTTTATTTCAGTTCCAGATCGCAAAGGAAGGCCCTTTGTTATTCCTCTTGCGGGTAGTGAGCTCGATGTTACTGAGTTATCACGGCAATTAGATGAAATTCAGGTGAAAGATCCATTTCCTGCAACTTCAGAGCCCCATCGATGAAAATATATTTGATTTTACTAATTTTAATTTATTCAACAACATCACTTGCAAGTGTTGAGCGCACAAGCGTTGAGTACGAAGAAAAACCTTTAATTAAAGCATCGGTGAATGCTGCGACAAAATATATGTACAATATCTTTTATGATCATAACCGTGCAATTACAGATCTTGCATCGCATATATCACCAGAGATTCATGGGACAACAAAACCTAAAACTATATACTTTAAAGGTTCTGCGGGTGGATTTTATGAAAAGTATCTAGCTTATTCGATACAAGATCACTTTGACTATAACGGTGCGGGCAGTATGGTTATTAATGAAGATGGAGGTGTTTCTTGTCGGGTTGACGGAAATTATAAAAGCCATAGTGATCCGGCCGCCAATGAAGATTATAAAAGAATAAACCGCACAAATTACGGCGCATCTTTTAATATGCTGATCAAAAGTGAATCAAAAAAATCTGTTGAAATAAAAACGCGGTATTCAGCGGAAAATTTTAACAATCCAAACTTAACTGGCCCTTTATCTTCATATTTATCTAATAATACTATTGATGGAGTGGTTCAGTATAACAATGCATTTTTGCCTGAAACAATTTGGTTTATGAGAGCAAGTGGGGGGATGACCCAATATACAACTGGTGCGTTTGAATTAGACCCCAACAATATTAGTGCAGAACCAAAAAACAATAATTTTTTCGGCACTACAGAAACAGGTTTTCTTGGCAGACTTACTGAACGCTCCAGTGTTGATTGTGCTGTTGGATTTCATTTCAGATCATATCAAACCTCCGGAAGCGGTTTTGCGTCACCTCTATTTTATCTCCGTTTTACTGAGCAGGTAACTCGACGAGACCAAATGATTGCGGGTTACAACTACATTGTAAACAATGCATATTGGTCAGATTACGTTCTTGATCAAGAAATATACATCGGGCTAGCACGGGTTATGGGTGATCAGGTTCTACTCTTATCGCGGTTGAGTTATCTTTATAAAAGTTACTCATTACCGGTAAGGCGCGACGATGAGCGAATTGCTACGGCATTTTCACTTCGCTATTCGATAAATTCTCAAATTAAACTGACAGCAGACGTCAAGGTAGACCTTCTATCAAGTGATGTGTATAACAATCAGAATTCTGGTCGAACTAATCTTAATGGTGTACGCGTATATGCTCCAGACAGACCAGCTAGTTATAAGAACGGAACTCTTGGCTTAGGAATCATAGCGAATTATTAATATGTATTTAATAGGAATTGCCGGTGGATCCGGTTCAGGAAAAACAACCTTTGCAGAAAAGATAATGCAGCGGTTACCAGCTCCAAAAGTTTCACTTGTTCAAATGGATAATTACTATTTAGATAAACAACCTTCCGAAAACTTTTTAGGTGATCAGGCGAACTTTGATTCACCCTTAGCTTTTGATTGGGATTTATTTCGCAAACATCTTGCTCTTCTTAAGCGTGGAAAATCTATTAATATGCCTATATATGATTTCACACTATCTCGGCGGAGTAAGAAAAAAATGAGAGTGGGGCCATGTAAAGTTGTTATCGTCGAAGGCATACTTACACTTTGGGATGAAAAAATTAGATCACAACTTGATCTAAAAATTTACATCAAGGTAGAAGCGGATATCCGCTTCACACGCAGACTTCACAGAGACATTGCCTCACGGAACAGACACCTTGATGACATAATCGAGCAATATTATAAAACAGTAAGACCGATGCATCTCAAGTACACTCAGCCCACACAACAATTTGCAGATCTTATCGTCGGTGAACAGCACGATGTAGCCGTAGACGTATTTGTTCATGAAACCCTAATGCGCATTAGAGCTCAAAAATGAGTACACCCCCACTTCGCGTAATTCCACTTGGTGGATTAGGTGAAATTGGACTTAATCTTATGGTTTTGGAGTGTGGTGACGACATCATCCTCATTGATTGCGGAGTCTTGTTTCCTGATCTTTCTTGGCTAGGGCTTGATCTTGTTTTGCCAGATTTTAGTTACCTCATTGCAAATGAAAAAAAAATCAAAGGCCTCGTTGTAACACATGGCCATGAAGACCATATTGGTGCAATTCCATTTTTACTTAAAAAAGTAAAAGTTCCGATTATCTATTGCAGTCGTTTTGCAGCACGACTCATTCAAGATAAGTGTTCAGAGCATAAAGTATTGCCATCGCTTCTCACTTATAATGTGAAGGCTGGAGAAAATTATGATTTAGGCGTCTTCAACGTTGAATTTATTCATGTGACACATTCAACTCTTGAAACGTTTGCTCTTGCAATTCGCACCCCCCATGGACTCGTCGTGCACAGCGGCGATTTTAAATTTGACGAAAAACCCTATGATGGACCTGCAAGTGATAAAAAAAGACTTGGAGAATTGAAAAAAGAAAAACCACTTTTACTTTTATCTGATAGCACTAATAGTGAAAAATGCGGTCATTCACTCAGTGAATCGTCGATAAACGATGATCTCACTGAATTAATTAAAGATTCACCTCAAGCCGTTGTCGTTGCACTTTTTGCGAGTAATGTGCACAGAATTCATCAGCTCATGGATATTGCAGCAGAATGTGGGCGTAAAGTATTTCTATCGGGTAGGAGTATGGAGCGCTATGTACAAATTGCGATTGATGAAGGTTTTTTACCAGTCAAGCTTTCGCTTTTAAGACCATTAGAAGCGATCAATGATTATGATCGAAATGAAGTACTCATTTTAAGTACCGGGAGTCAAGGCGAGGCAAGGTCAAGTTTACTTAGACTTTCAAAAAATGAAAATCGTTGGTTTAAGATTCAACCAAACGATGTGATTATCTTAAGCTCAAGAAATATTCCCGGAAATGAAAAAGCAATATCTTGGGTTGTAAATCAAATGTTTAAACTCGGCGCAATCGTACATTATGAGTCACTTAAAAACGTACACGTCAGTGGCCATGCGTATAAAGAGGAGCAAGAAGAACTGCTCAAACTGGTTTCTCCGCAGTATTTTATCCCTGTTCACGGTGAATATCGTCATCTTGTGATTCATGCAAAGACCGCAGATGAATCAGGGTATCTAGCACGTAAAAAAAAGGATCCCACAAAAAGAGCTTACGTAATTGAAAACGGACAAGTCTGGGAGTTTGACGGATCAGAAGCCCGATTAGCTGAAATCGTTCCCACTGGACGTCATTGGGTATTTTTTGATAACTCAGGAGATTTTGACGATACGTCTCTAAAAGATAGGCGAGCGGCGGCCAGAGCCGGAATTATCACTGTGGATTGCCTTGTTGAAAATCGTGCTACTCAATTAGTTAAAACTCCTCACGTAAATCTAAAAGGTTTTCTTGGCAACGCTAAAAAAATGGAAAGTTTAAAAGAAGTCATCATGCGTGAAGCAGAGCATGCATTTGTAAATTGGCACCCAGAGAACCCTGATGGATTCACCCGTGAACAAGCCGTAGCATCTGCTGCGCGAAAAATTTTACGCAAAGCCTTTGATATAAAGCCTCTAGTTATTGTTAACTTTTTGTCTATTTAATTAGAAAAACGCTCACTTTTAAGTCGTTCATAGGCACTTTGCATTCGCTCATAAGTGGTTTGCATTAAGGTATCGATATCGTCAATCGTCAGACCTTTTGTAGGTATGGGTTCTAGAACTTCCACGTTAAATGTCCCCGGATGAATTTTTTTAGCTTTAAAATCAACAAGGGTATCAATATGAGATGCCACTACTGGAAGCACTGGAACACCCGCTAATATGGCCATGTGAAATGCCCCTTTTTTAAAGGGTAGTAATTTTTTTGCGCCCCTATTTCGAGTACCTTCTGGAAACATATAAATAGAAATATTTTTATTCATTAAATAATCTTTGGCCTGATTAAGCCCTTCTACTGCACGGGAGTGATCTTTTCTGTCTAATAAAATATTTCTACAAAGATAAAAGAGGAATCCAAATAACGGTATCCAGAGTAATTCTTTTTTTCCGATTGCAATAGTGCGTGGCGGGTAACAATCAGCATGCACAAGTATGTCTACATTACTTTGATGATTACCTAAATAAATGCATGGTTGTGTCGCTCGCAGGCGTTCTTTATTATGAATTTTAATTCGTAAACCAGTGATTAGTTTTGTGCCATTTGTGAACAAGACTGAGCAAAAATAACCATTGCTTGGATGGCGCCAGCGAATGATGGCTACAAACAGCGTGATAAAACAGCAAAAGAAAAACCAAATAGTACACAAAAGCATTTGGATGTAGAACATGTATAAGACCCTATCATAATGGAGATTTATTTCAGCTTGATTCTAAGGCTGTGACGCAGTAAGTAATTGTCATGTCTGAACTGGGTCAAATTAAATCTCAAATAGTTGACGCCTGCAAACGTCTAGAGCGACGTCAACTTGTTGCTAACCACGATGGAAATATTTCTTTCAAATTAGCGGATGGTCGATTTTTAACCACACCTACAAGCTTTGCTAAAGCAGATGTTACTGAGAGTGATTTACTTATTTTAGATTCTCAAGGAAATGTGCTTGAAGGTAAGCATAAGGTTTTTGGTGAAATCGCATGGCATTTTGCGATTTATCGTGTGCGCCCAGATGTAACCTGTGTGGTTCATGCACACCCTGTGACAGCAAGTGGTTACGGCTTAGCCGGGCGTCAAATCGGTACACCCGCTGTTCCAGAGGCGATCGTGAGTCTAGGTCGACAAATTCTTACCACTGCATTTTTATCTCCATTAGATCCATCTCGCGAACAATCAGGTGGAATGTTTGATTTAGAATTTTCACGCGCATTGGCTGAGAGCGATGGATGTGTTGTTCCAGGAAACGGAGTATTTACTGTTGGTCAAAACGTACTTCAAACATATTTGAGATTAGAACTTGTGGAGCATATAGCTCAGCAGCATAAAATTGCAGAACAGCTGGGAACCCTTAAGCCATTGCCCGCAGCACTCGTTGAGGAGCTTTTAAAAAAACGACCAGCCTCAAAATTTAATGCGCCTGAAATACCAACAAAAATATCGGCATTAAATATGAATCCATTACAGAATCCATTAATTGCAAATTCATCAAGCACGAATCCGTCATATGAAAATATTAAAGATCTTGTCAGAAGTGAACTTCAAAACATTTTAAAATAAATTTAAGAATTAGTTAGCTGGAGAAAAATACTTAACTAGTTCTTTCATATTCGGCAGATTACCGATGCGTTGATGAGTGTTTCCTAATTGAGGGGTTCCTGTTTTTCTTAGTGCAGTTCGCATTTGCTCAGGGGTGATAACCACATTTTGCATTTTGGCCATGCCTGACAATGAGGCAACTGCCCCTGCTACAATGGGTGTTGCACTTGATGTACCTGAGAATTTTTTCGTATATTGTCTTGCTGAATTTGATCCGCCAAAGAGATCGCCGTAGCCGGTTGTCACTACATCCCAACCATACCCCATGGCATCGATACGTGCACCGTAGTTAGAAAATGACATGCGCGTAAGATGTTGTTGATCAGGTGTAGGGGGTGCCCCAGCACCAACCATAATGGCGCCTGAATCACGAACGCTCATTGAAAAAATATTTTGATAAATTGGTGCATCTAAATTGGCATCGCCGTTTCCGGCAGCTTCTATGACGTGAATTCCTTTAGCTGTTGCTAGTTTTATGGTGTCAAACATTGGCTTCCAATATTCCATAGGAACATATTTACTATCTGGGCCATTGCCTTGAAGTTCAATAACCATTACATGTCCTGGCGACATTGTGACTGTGGCTTGATCAAAAGCGCGGGCAAAACTGACAAACCATTTGTCCCAACTTCCTTGCCATTTCATTCCAGCAGTTCCGAATTCTACATCGTGTGAAATTCCCACGATTCCAGTTTGGTTAATCTTTTTAGCAGCAAGTACTCCTAAAACAGCAGTGCCGTGAGTTGCATGAGACCCGCTTATTTGATTTGTCCAAAAAGGGGCTTTGAATTCTTCATGTTTGTGGGTCCAACCAAATTCAACATCGACAACTTTGATGCCGGTACCTGTTCCGCCTTTAAGTGTCCATGCGTAATACGCATCAATACCAAGTGGAGCTGGTTTTAAATAAAACTGTCCGGCTTCAAAATTAGGAGTAGGGATGTTTGACTCAATACTTCTTATTGGGCCTAGTGATTCATTTATTACTGCAACTTCAAGAGTTGGTTCAAAATATGCAAACTCAACTATAGACTGAGCATAAATGTTTTTTAGAATATTTCTGGCTTCTTGAGCACTTGGGATATTTTTTAAATGAAAATAAATATAATTTTCTAAATGTGTTAGTTTTAGTCGTGAACTGAGGGCAAGTCGTTCTTGTTGATAAACTTTTTCACCACGAATAAATACATTTTCTGAGAGGTAAGGAATATTTGTCGCGAGTGTTTTATTGATATTCCTAACGGTAATAGAATCTTTATACTTTACAAGTAAAACCTGTTTTTGAACCGTGCCTTGATTAAACATTTTTAGAGCTTCACTGAGATCATGATTGGCAAGTGTGGGGAGACAAAAAACTAAAACGAGTAAGACGAGAATATACTTCATGTAAATCTCCTTTGAATTATTAAGAATCAAAATCACTCATGAACTGCGAGATAAGGTAGATTTCTAAACTGCCCAGCATAATCAATTCCGTAACCGACAATGAATTCATTAGGCACTTCAAAACCAATATGATCTATGGTGCATTCTGTTTTTAGGGCATCACGTTTTAAAAGTAATGCAACAGTTGTAATTGATTTTGGCCTGCGGGCTTTTAACGTTTTAATTAAAAAATTCATTGTAAGACCCGTGTCTACCATGTCTTCAATAAGTATCACATCCCGACCTTCAAGGGGGACACTCAAGTCTAAAGTAATTTCAACTTCACCAGATGAAACTTTTTTATCTTTATAGGAAGAAACTCCTAAAAATTCACAACTCAAATCAACATCAATTGCTCTAATAAGATCAGAGAAAAAAATAAATGAACTACTCAAAACACAAATGGCAAGTGGCTCTTGGCCTTTGAATTTTTTTGTGAGTGTAGTTCCCATTTCAGAAATGCGCTGTTTAATTTCTGTTTCAGTTTTGAGGATTCTAAGTTTATCTGACATATTTACTCATACATACGAGTTGTTTAAAATTTCACCAAACCCGCCACCACCTGGAACAATGTAATCATTTTGATCTAAGCCTTTTTCTTCTGCCCAACGTTTACCAGGTGTTTCATTGAGTACTTCTTTTGCTGAAAGACCACGATCAAGTCTTACGGCATAGATCACAAGATCTGGATGTGCATTTTGAAGGCGTTTAATATATTCAGGAGTAATAATTAAGTGAAGGGCGATATATTTTTGGGCCTTACCAACAACATTATTTTTGTAAAAATCAAGTGCTGATACTAGGGTTCCACCCGTAGCGCCCATTGGATCAGGAAACAAAACTACTGACTTATTAACATCACCACCAATTTTTGACCCACTTAAAGTTGTCCCTGTTACGCGATCTTTATCATCGGTGGTACGGGCGGCGATGACGTGATCTTGTCTGATGTTGTCAGGATTTAAAATATAGTTAAGTGTATTGTAACAAATGTGACTTGGATATGTTCCTGCTCGAGCAAGATTAACACAAACCACACGCTGTGTATTATCAAGAACTGTAGCTTCTAAATTCTGGTTTGCATGTTTTTGAGTCATGCGTGTGGGTGCAGAAATTTTCATTGATGGAAATTCATGGTTTAAAACAGTTTTAATGAGGCTTGTGTAAAGAAAATTTACCAACTCATTAATTGTTGGCTGATGGGTTTGAGGATGACAAAGTCTAGCGAGCAGTGAAGACAAATATATGTCTTGAAGAATATGAACATTCGCGCCGTAATGATGCTCGATTTCACGCCTCAAGCATCAATCTCACGATCAACATTTTTTTGTTTTCGTTTAGGTGTAACTTTAGCAGTAGATTTAGCTTCGCTTAAATGTGGATCAAAACATCCGCGACATCGCGCTTCATACAAATCACTGGCGCCTACAACTACACGTGCCGTTGAGCTGCTAATGCGCTGGGTGCGAGAGGCAAGCCCTCCACAAACCATACAGATGGCATTACATTTAGTGACAGTTTCAGCGACAGCCATTAACTGAGGCACGGGATCAAACGGAACACCTCTCCAGTCTGTATCGAGACCAGCAATGATGACCCGCACTCCACGATTTGCCAATTTCTGACAGACATCAATGATAGACATGTCAAAAAATTGGGCTTCATCGATTCCAACTACGCGCGTGTTGTCGGCGACAAGATTTAATATTCCTTGAGCGTCATCGACTACTTGTGAACTCGTTCTTTGTTCAGAATGAGTGGCTACGTGATCAGCGCTATAGCGATTATCAATGCGAGGTTTAAAAACCTGCATTCGTTGTTTAGCAATTTGAGCTCTTTTCAAACGACGAATGAGTTCTTCGGTTTTACCGCTAAACATGCTGCCCACTATTACTTCTATCCACCCAGCCCCCCGGCCTGGCGAAAGCATATCTCTCACAAATGTATCCCCATAATTAAAGCAAGTAAGCAAAAGTCAGCTACTGCTGTTGTTAAAACTGTTCTAAACCAAAATACAAAACTGGGTCAAGTGATGTGCTAAATGTTTTTGCGATTAGTGCTTGTTAGCGCGCAAATAATTTACAGGCACCCACTCAGGAAATTGAACACGTTCGATGTGTGCTGTATTGAAATCGGGTTGACCGGCTAAAACCCAGGCCTCATGCCATACTTTAGCTAAGGTGGCAGCAGATGTGGCCAGTGTCTTTACGATCAAAGGTTTTGAACGCTGTGACAACTCAGGGGTTAACTTAAGTTTTGAAGCCATAGCTAATAGTGGCTGAGCACTTTCATAAGAGGCGATAGCCATGCCTAAGCCTATTTCAACAGGTGAAATTTCATCAGGCATTGAGTTAAACATCGGCACAGAGGCTTGAGTAACAAGTTCACGTAATTGTGCTTCCGTAAAATATTCATTGATAGTTTTGGTTTCAAAATAAGAATGAAGGCCTTTAACACCGGCTGCGACGCCATCGTAATCTAGAGTACAGTGTAGGGGGTTCCCGAGATCACCAATGTAGTGGCCAAGTGTTGCGGCAATTTGAATAACTTCATCTGGGGACACCTGTGGACGTTTCATGGCTCGAACTAAAACGCCTGTGAGTTGGCCAACTCGCCATGGAGCAGAGCCATGTTCTAGTATAGCGGCTCTACCAAATTTTTCTAAGTAGTAAGAAATATTAAGTTGAGGCGCTCCACCTTGAGGGTGATAAAAATCAAAATTAAAAAAGTGTGATTGACCTTCTAATTTATTTGGAGGAGTTGTTCCGTGCTTCCAGTAGATATCGGGCACCATAGAGATTTGTTGAATATTTGTAAGATTACTTTTGAGGAGTCTTGCAAGTGGTGAAGCTGGCATGATTTGGGCAGCTACCACTTCAACTACTTCATGACCTGTTCTTCCCCAACCCCAACTAACTGATGAAAATGAAACAAGTAGGCAGAGTATTGCAACAAAACTTCTTTGTGAACGATTCATGTTTCCCCCATTATCGTGCGGCTGAAATTCTTAAGTGCACGGTTTTTCTTTTCCCGAGAAAACTGTATTGAACGGTGAGTGAAAAGTACAAGAGTATTTCGATAAAAATAATTAAGTTTTCTTACAAAGAAATTTGATTCAACTGGTCAATAATTAAGGTGTGTGCGTGTTTTGGAATTGTGGATAAATAAGAATGATAAATTCGGCATCACCTCGTTGGAACGCAGGATCTAGTAAGGCTTTGAGAACATTTGCTTTATACAATTCTTCTTCGCCTTCAATGATAGTTTTTCGTGGTAAGAGACCTGCGATGATGATCCCAGCTTGTGGGGCCAATGTGACAGTTTCATCATAGTTTGTTGATACGACGCGCACTTCAGTGGCTGTCACTTCTGGTAGGCTTCTTTTAACAGAAACTTTATATTCGGTTCCACGTTCTGAAGTACGAACGGGTGTTACCTCAACAAAAAAACCAATTGCCTCATTTGATTTTGGTTCTTTACCGCCGCGAAAAACTAGGCTGGGTTGAGCTAAAATAAGATTTCTAGTTTCGTGTGCGATATGTTTAAACCCACCGTCACGTATCACTGAATCATGTTTTGTTTTAAATTGAGAAATAACCGCCATCGAATGACGTCCAATCTCGAGGTTTCCTTCCGCATCTTGTTGAAAGCGGCCCAGGGTATCGGCATTTGATAATGCAAATTCAATGTTCACATTTGCTTCTTGGGCTCCAGGATTTGTCGCTGTTGCATCTAGAACTTTTTGAGAAGACCCCGCAGTAAGATCACTTGGTACAGCCCCTCTTTGTAAATCTTTGGGAGCAGAGTTCGTGCGCGCATTTTGAAGCGGAGTTTTCAAATTATTAGAATTAGAAGCGGTGAGAGGGGAAACTTCGCGAGTGGGAGTTCCTTCATTCGCAACAACGGGGTTTGTGACAGGTGTTTGCACAGCCAATTCTTGTTCAGTAACTTTGCTTTCTGAAATGTAGAAAAAAATGAAACTCCCAATGATAAGACCAATGATAATTCCGTAAAAGGTGACTGATGACGCGATGCGAGATAGGATGGGTGGTTTTTTCCCAACAAAACCGTCCATAACGATCCCGCATTTAGCGCAAAACTTGTCTTTTGGTTGCTCAAATCCGCATCGCGGACAGCTAACGAGCATGTGTCTCCCCGATTTCTGACGTCAGGCTAGCATGCGAAAGCATTAAAAAAAATTAAAAAATCCCGTCTTGACGCTAGAGGCATCAACCCGATAAAGTGGAGATAAGTGGGGCAAAGTGGTTTTTAGTGTGAACTATGACCATCAAGCCTCTATCGGAGCCCAAGGATGGGCTTTCCCCAATTTTGAGGTCATGGATGATCGGCAGTGTTGTTCCCCCCCAATTTCGTGGACGCTTTGAAGTTAAAGTTGATCCAAAATTCAGACTCATACTTCCAGCATCTTTTCGTGAAGTACTACGCACTATTACTGATTCTCGCATGATAATTACCAATAGCCAATATCAAGGTAAGCGCTGTCTAGATGCGTATCCATTTTCTGAATGGACCAAATTAGAAAAGAAAATTTCAAAGCTTCCACAGCTCAAAGTGGAAGTTCAAAATTTCCAAAGATTTTATCTTTCAGGTGGGCATCCGGTTGATATTGATGCTCAATCTCGGCTTTTAATTCCGCCAACGCTTCGAAGTTATGCTGGAATTCAAAGTGAAGTAGTGCTCGTGGGATTTGCTAATAAATTTGAGATATGGTCACAAGAGACTTGGTCAGGACTTTTTGATAATCTAGCCCAAGACTTTAGTCAGACACTTGCTGCCGTATCGGAGATTGATACTCATGACGAATGAACATGTTCCCGTGTTAGAAAAAGAAGTACTCAATGCATTCATCGAGCAAACGCGTATTCCTAAACATTTGTTTGAAGGAACCTTTGGCCGTGGTGGCCACACCAAAAGTTTACTTAATAAATTTGTACGAGCCTCGGTGACAAGCTTTGATAAAGATGCTCAAGCAATTGCCCATGGCAAAGAAACATTTGCTTCTGAGATTACAAAAGGAAAACTCACGCTGGTTCAAGATGATTTTAAAAACTTGAACAAACATAAACTAGGTCTCTTTGATGGCGCACTTTTAGATTTAGGTGTTTCATCTCCTCAATTTGATCAAGCAGAGCGCGGTTTTAGTTTTATGAATGATGGCCCGCTAGATATGCGCATGGATCAAACTCAAGAACTTACAGCAGCAAAAATAATTAATGAATATTCAGAAAAAGAACTCTCTGATCTTTTTTATCACTTGGGTGAAGTGCGGAAACCAAATCGGGTTGTGAGAGCCGTTGTTCATGATCGTAAAGAAGTGCCTTTTACATCAACGCGCCAGTTGGCCTCACTCATTGAGCGTGTTGATAGTCGCTATAAACCTAAACGTCGTGGAGCACATCCTGCGACAAATTATTTTATGGGTTTAAGAATTGCTGTGAATAGTGAATTAGAAGGGCTTGTTGAGTTTTGTGAAGAAATGCATCTTCACATGGAGCCAGGAAGTCGTTTTGTGGTGATAAGTTTTCACAGTTTAGAAGACCGCATCATCAAGCAAACTTTTAAAAAAATGAATTATAAATTTGGAAAAATCATAAATAAAAAAGTGATCATAGCAAGTGATGAAGAGATTGAAAGAAATCCACGATCACGCAGTGCTAAGATGCGCATTTTTGAAATGGGAGGCCACGAATGAGTAATCAACAAAAAAATAGTATCGCCCCTTTTATATCAATTGTTTTTTTGGTGGTGATTGGCCTTATGTATGTTTTTGTGAAAATGGAAGCCGTAAGAGAAGGTTATGAAGTATTAAGATTGGGTCGAATTCAAAAGTTAGTCAATGACGAAAAAGTCACCATGGAACTTGCTTATACAAAACTCATTAGACCTGAGAGGCTTGATCAAATAGGAACTCAAAGACTTGCGTTGATGCGTGCTCAAAAAAATCAAGTGATCCTCATGGCTGCTACTGGAAGTTTTGCTATCAGAAGATGAAATCTAGAATAGTTCTCTTGGTAATTGCGTTTTTAGGCCTTTTTTCATTGCTCGTAGCCCGAGCATTTTATCTTCAGCTATTGCCTCAAGAAAATCTCGAACGTTTAAGAAAAAATCAATACACCACTGTTGTTACGCTTCCGCCTCAACGAGGAAAAATTTTAGATCGTAATGGTGTTGACCTAGCGACATCAATAACATCACAATCACTTTATGCTGACCCAACGCTTATTGAAAAACCCAAGAGATTGGCTAAAAAATTAGCGCCACTTATTGGAATGTCTGTTCGCGAGGTTTATGAAAAACTCATTGCCCCTAAAAGATTTATTTGGCTAAAGCGTCAGCTCACCCCCGATACAGCACTCATTGTGAAACAATTAAATGAGCCAGGTCTTCGTTTTGTAGAAGAAGGTAAACGTGCTTATCCGAATCAAAATCTTTTAGCTCCGGTTTTGGGTATTGTTGGTTCTGATGGTGATGGGTTAGAGGGTTTAGAGAAAAAATATGACCTAGAACTTAAAGGTGAAAAAAGATCAGTGCGTTCACGTCGAGATGCACGTGGACGACCATTAGTTGTTGATGGACAACTCTTTGAATTAAGTGGTGACGGCGCAACTATTGAGACAACAATCGATTTAGAACTTCAGTATACACTTGAGCGTGAGCTTGAAGAGGTAGTTCGTAAGCAAGAGGCAATCAAGGCTACTGGAATTATTATGGACCCTGCTACTGGTGAAGTATTGGCCATGGGAACATACCCTGAAACTCGTCGCAATAACGCTGTCACTGATATTTTTGAGCCAGGATCAACTTTTAAAATCGTAACTATTGCTGCCGCATTAAAAACAGGTAAAATTCAACCAAATACAAAATATTTTTGTGAAAATGGAAAATTTAAAATTGGCAAACGCACCATACATGAGTCTGAAACAGATCATAAATATGAGTGGCTCTCATTAGCTGAAATTTTAGAAGTGTCATCAAACATTGGTACAGCTAAAGTTGCGTTAGATATCGGGCAAGCTGCGCTTAAAAATACTCTTCATAGTTTTGGCTTTTTAACTAAATCAGGAATTGATTTTAGTGGTGAAGCCTCAGGCATGGCCGAGCAAGGTACGTGGAGTGATCATTTGCTCACAAATATTTCTTTTGGTCATGGCATTGGTGTTTCTGCTTTGCAAATGGCTAATGCTTATTCAGCTATCGCAAACGGTGGAAAACTTTTGCGACCCTATTTAGTGAAAAGAGTTATTGATAGTGAGAACAATGTTGTTGAACAGCGTAAAACAGAAATCGTGCGCGAAGTTTTAACAACAAAAGAAGCTTCAACACTTGCCATGATGCTCACGGGTGTAACTGAACGGGGTGGTACCGGGATGTTAGCCCGAGTAGATGGTTATCCTGTCGCCGGTAAAACCGGAACCGCTCAAAAAGTGAATCCAAATGGTCGTGGGTATTTAGCAAAATCATATATCTCAAGTTTTGCAGGTTTTGTTCCGGCTAATAATCCACAATTCACAATCTATATTATGGTTGATAATCCTCAGCACCAATTTTACGGAGCACAAGTCGTGGCTCCAATCTTTAATCGCATTGCTTCATACGCACTTCATAAAAAAGGATACATGCCAATCGTGGTTAATGAGAATTCTGTGACAAAACCCGTGAGTGTAAATGCAGCCGTTACAAAAGTTGATGGGATGATCGCTGAGAATAATAAAATGGCCAGAATGCCTGTAAAAGCACAGTGGTCAATCGGACAACCACTTAATGCCACAGAAGATGAAGTGATTCCTGATTTCACGGGTCTAACAGTGAGAGAAGTTTCTCAGTATTTAGAAAAGCGTAGTGAACGTATAAAAACTGCGCAATTAAACCCATCAAAACGCGAGCCTGAAGTTTTGTTTTTAGGAACAGGTGTTGTGCAATCCCAGTTTCCCGAGCCAGGAGTATCCTGGGAGCGCTATCAACAAATTAAGTTTCAGTTCAAACAATCAAAATAAAAATTAATTACTGCATCGTTTTAATTGTAAATGGTAAGTGATTCCACCTTTGGGTTGTCCGTCGAGTGAATCAAACGTAATCATTGATTGTGCAGCTTCGCCATTAAGGGCTAATGAAAGTGTCGCCTTTAAATCAATGATGGTTGGCATTCCACAGGCTGTCCATTTCATGTGACCTGCGCCGATTGTATCTGTGAGTATGTATTCTTGGTTACGAGCTCCCATCATCTGCTTGTGAAAAGTAGGAGATTTTTGATTTGCGAAAATATAATCTACCATCAAATGACTGCGTCCTTTGTGAGGGATATTTACATAACCTCGATAATCTACTTTATAAACACCGATGCGATGACCCGCAGGAACATTTATTGGAATTTGTAATCGACATGTTTTAGTGTCTTGTAGTCTTCCTGTATTGCCGCCGGCCTCAACATTGAAGCTGTCAAATAAAACACTTAAGACTTGTTGATCTGGGCTCAAAACCACACTGTATGTGCCTGGAGGACATCCATTTGAATTAAAATCCCCATAAGCATATGAGAAACTAACACTTGCAAAAAATAATCCCAAAACAATGCTAATTATTTTCATAATCACTCTCCAATTTCGTGTGTCATAATTCTTCAAAACTTATAAAGCCAATAAAGCATTGTGCAAAATCAGTTCCTGATTTCAGTTCGCTGTTATGGGCCATACAATTTCATTAGCGCATCACTGTGTCATATCGCCCCCCATATGAGACGCACTGACTCTAGTGCGGGGGCGTATTCGAAATTTTACGCAAAAGAACTCAGGCATGAAAATAGCTATGAATAAAGTAGCAAGTCTAAAAACAATTTTTAACAAGGGGTCTGAAAATGAAAAATATTTTAAGTTTTTTAACATTAGTTTTTTTGAGCACACCAGTTGTTGCTCAAGATATCTCACTGGGTGAACCAGCTTACGGCGGCACCGGATGCCCAGCTGGAACAGCTGCAGCCGTATTAAGCGAGGACGCTCGTAGTCTCTCGATTATTTTTGATCAATATGTTTCTGAGGCTGGCGGCACAACCGGTAGAACTTTTGAACGAAAAAGTTGTAACGTAGCTATTCCTGTACGAGTACCAAATGGCTATAGTGTGTCGGTATTTGCTGTAGATTATCGTGGATATAATTATCTTCCCACTAACTCCAGTGCTGAATTTAACGTTGAATATTTCTTTGCTGGAAGTCGTGGACCAAGTTTTAGAAGAACATTTCGTGGCCCGTCTGAAGCAAACTATTTGATCCGTAATGATCTTATTGCATCTTCAGTGGTATGGTCAGGTTGTGGTGATGACGTCATCTTGCGTACAAACTCCAGCATTCGAGTAGCTAGTTATTCAGGTCGACAAGCTTACTCAAGTGTTGATTCACAAGACGTGCAAGCAGCACTCGTTTATCACTTGGCATTTAGACAATGCCAGCCTTAATAAAATTTTGTTGTTGAAAACATAATTTAAAGCCCGCATATAGCGGGCTTTTTTATTGAGGATCAATAATGACAAATTAGTCGCTGTTAAGATCAAAAATTACATTCTGCGTGAATAATAGGAGCCCACTTTTTGAATCATAAAGTACTTTTAAAACATCAAAGTGTTGCTTAATGTAGCTTCGTGTAGTTTCAGAAATTTTTAGTTCCTGACGCAAATTAAAAATGACGCCGTAATTTTTAAAGATCAAGTGTAAATCTGGACCTTCTACATACCGAAATAAAACCGAATTTCTTTTCGTATCTATTTCTAGGGGTTCTACGCTATTAAACCCGTTTCTTTTTATTTTTTTATGATCTTTTATACTTCCAGTTAAAAGAGATTTCTCGTGAAATACTTTGATTGAATATTTAATCCCACCTGATTCAACTAAAAAAACCTCACCCTCGCCGCCATACCCGAGATAGCCTAGTATATTATATTGTGTTTCATTTAATTGTATTGTGCTTGGTATATCTAAATGTGAGGTTTCAGATTTAGATGTAGGTTTAGTTTGTGCCTTTAATAAAACTTGGTACGCATGAGTTAATTCATCACGCATTACTTGTGTGAGTTGGATTTTCTCAAGGGAAGGTACGCGGCCAATAATAGTTTGAAACAAACTATTACAAATTTCACCCAGCCCGGCTGAGGCCTGAAATGGTAAAGCAAGTGTCAATAAAATGATCACCAGTATGCTTTTAAAACGCATAGGTTCTCCATTAAGGGATGCTAGTTTTTCATAATTTTATAAATGCAATCTGATAACCAATGAGCCAGGCTTTTTAAAATTCTATAGGTGCAAAACTTCGCGCAGGTTTTGTGCGTAGCCCCGCTTTAATCACAGGAAAGCTTTCTAGACTGATAAACGATTTCTCAAGTTTACGTGGGCCAAAATCACCTTCATCGTTAGTGGGCGGAGGGGGAGTCCCTTTTGCTCGGTGATAAGTGATCTTTGCAATAGGTGCGTAAAGAGCTTTTACGTCTTCAAGATCCATAAACAAAAAATGCCCTCGTTCGTAGCCATTTTTGCTAAAAACAATTTTCTTTGACGGATCTTTGAGATCAAGGCCCAAAAAATTAAAAGCGTGATAGTCTCGACCCAGATCAAAGTAGATCATATCGCCCCATTGTGTGGGCTCGGGAATAACTTTAAACACACCGTTACGGTAAAAAAGAAAATCAGGCTGATCTAAGTACATGGGTTCTGTCCAGCGTGAGAAAATTGCAGCTAAAGATGTGTGAAGGCAATTGGGCCCATCAGAATCAGAGACATTGTAAGCCCAGCGTCTTGCATATTCAGAAAGAAGTTTTTCTGCTCCCACATTTTCAGGAAGTGAGTTCAGATTTATGCGTAATCTTTTAATAACCTCCATATTTTGAAGATCATTATTTTTGGTTTTCACCATGACTTTATAGGCTGTGAGATTGTCATCCCAAGAAGATAAATTTCTCACAATTTTTGTTTGCAAAAGTTTGGGCAGTAAAAGAAAAGTTTTTGATGAAACACGCACATAGCGTTTATCGACAATGGCGGCTTCAAAACCTTGAGTGCTTTTATTTTCAAGATTAATTGGAAAATCCAGTTCAGAAGAATCCCAAGTGCCATCTAGAATGCTTTTTTTAATTATTTTGTGTTTGGTTTTCTTTTTATCAAAGTCACTGGCGATTCCCTTGATGGTGTCTACATAGACGATAGCTTTTGTGAGCGTCGGAAATAGTAAAAACACGCATGCGACTAAAACTGAAATAAAGTAATTCATCAGCAGCCCTCCATGATTTTGGCTCTGACATACTTTATCTCAGCTGGTAATAATTACTGGTCCAGTTTTAGTGACCTAAATCAAATTTCACGCGTTCAACGATGGCGTGTTTACAGACGGGGCAAAAATCAGAAATTTTAGACATGGCGCAATCCATGCCAGGAATATGAGAGTTCCCAAGGGAATCTGCGTAACCACCAACGTAAGCTCCTAGCGGTCTTGTTGTCATACTCCAGTGGGTGAGTGGTGTAGGTATGGGAGTTTGTGGTTTTACGAATTGTTTCCATTTAAGATTTTTAGGATCTTTTAAAAAAGTAATATTTTGTGACCAAGGTTCATCAATGCCAGTAGCAAATTCTAATTCTGTGGCGCCCCCGCCATCGTACTCTTCATTGAGGCCGAAAAAATGCCCTAATTCGTGAGTGAGTAGATATGCAAAGTATTGAGTGTTACCTGCGGGAATAGCGGTGAATGCTTTGTAGTTTCCGATACCCCAGTATTCTGAATTGTCTAAAAGTGCTAGCGCGTAATCATGAGGTACTTGCCCTAAAGCATCGCGAAACTTCTTTTCATTTGTAGGGTAAACAATATGATACCACCTTCCGAATTTATTCCAGTAGGGGTAGTAGAGTCCTAAAAATGAATCTCTTGTTTTTACAGGTAATCCAAAATCAGTAGCTGACCCTAATGCTTGATTTGAAGGAGCAAAAACTCCTACAAATTCAAAATGCTCAATGCCCGGAAAGTTTGTGCGCTTTAATGCATCAACAGTTTTTTGAGCTTGAAGCCAAAAAACATTTTTACGATTTGCTAAATATCCATCAGCATAAATTGCAAAAATCAATTTTTCATTTTGATTTACTGCTGAACTGAGAATTCTAGTCTCTACAGGTATTGAAACAATGGTTTGAATAAGTGGAAGCTCAACGGTTTTTTCAAGTACTAATTTCATAATACCCGATTGTGGATCTTCGGCCATTAATTGAAAGATCACTTTGCTTTGAGGCATGGGAAATCTAAAGGTCATGGCTCTGACTAATTTTCTATATTCTTGACCTGTGCCCACTGACGAGTAACCCAGTGCTTCACCTGTTTGACTATTACGAATTATACCGATGTAGCTGCCTAAAGCATCACGGCGAGATGTTGTTTTTTTAAGACCTGGAGTTCCAGAAAGTTCTTTGGTGACTGAGTTTAACGCATAGACTTCACCGGTTTGAGACCAATCAACTTGAATGCGCATGACTTCTTGACCAACATTTAATCGCGAGTGAAGAATTTGTTTTTCAAAAATTTGATGAGGCTGCCAATTTTTAAGCCACTCAGGATCTTTTGTTACTTCGTCTTGGTAGGGGTACGGATTTGCTCCTGCTAATGAGTGTATTAATAAGACCAGTAGGCTTAATAGAATTTTGAGTTGTTGCATCACCACCCCCACTAATGAATCAGAAAACTTTAAGTACCGTATTGTAATTACTTCAATTGATAATTGGGGTCAAGGTGTTTATACTCGCCGCATCAATTAAATGCTTTTATTGAGGATTTTAAAATGCAACGACTTCACAGTTTGATTGTTTTAGTTCTAATTTTGTCCTTTTCACCAAATCAATCTCAAGCAGCAAAAAACCTTCCTACAGTTTGTAAGAAATTTTTAGGCGCACTCCTACCTTATGCAAAACGTACGGCTGTAACTGACAATTTTCATGGCAATAAAGTTTTAGATCCTTATCGTTGGCTAGAAGGTGATTATCGATCAACACCCGTGCGTAAATGGATCCGAAAAGAAAATGAATTCACTCAGAAATATTTAGCCAATCGCCCAATTCATAAAGAGTTTAAAGAACGTCTCACTGAGCTTTTTAATTATGATTCACAATCCGCCCCTTCTAAAAGAGGGGATCGATATTTTATTTATAAACATAAAGCATTGGCTAATCAGAGTGTCCTTTACACAATGAAAAATCTTGGCGATGAACCACAAGTACTTCTTGATCCAAATGCCTACGCAAAAGATGGAACCGTTGCTTTATCTGGTACCTCATTAAGCCGAAATGGAAAGCTCCTCGCTTATGCTCTTTCAACTGCAGGCTCTGATTATGTCAATTGGGGAGTGCGTGATATTGAAACGGGAGTTGAACTACCTGATCAGATTAAAGATATCAAGTTTTCAAGTCTTAGCTGGAGTGCTGACGATCGAGGCTTTTATTATTCTCGCTTTACTGAAAAAACAAAATCTGGTGTCTTGTTTTCGAGTAAAGTGTTTTTTCATATTTTAGGGACGCCTGAGAGTTCAGATAAGGTTGTTTACGAAGATCTCACAGACAAAAACTGGGGCTTTGGAGCATGGGAAATAAAATCGGGTAATTATCTTTTTGTATCAGGTAGCAAAACGACTGACAAAAAAAATACTATACACGCGAAAGATCTTAGGGCCGGTGCAAACGCGCCATTTAAACCACTCTTTAATGCTTTTGATGCCGCTTATCATGTTCTAAAGGTCGACGGCACACGCATCTGGGTTTCTACAACTAAAGATGCGTCAAAGGGTAAAATTATTTCTACAGAGATAAACGACACTGACCCTTCAAAGTGGAAAGATATAATTCCTGAACCAGGTTATGGCGAAGTCATTGAAGATATTTCTATTCTCAATAATCAATTTGTTATTACTTATCTAAAAGATTCACAATCAGTTGTGCGCGTTTATGATCTCGAGGGTAAATTCATTCGCAATATCGAATTACCAGGTTTGGGAACTGTCAGTGGATTTAACGGCGAAGACGAAGATACAAAAACATTTTACACCTTCACGAGTTTCACTTCCCCAGCTGTAATATATCGTTACGATATGCTTACAAATAAAAGTGAGGTTTATTTTAAGCCAAATATTCCTGCAGATTTTTCAAACTATGAAACAAAACAGATTTTTTATAAGAGTAAAGACGGAACTCAGGTTCCTATGTTTGTCGTTCATAAAAAAGATCTTGTTCTTGACGGTACGAATCCAACTTATCTCTATGGATATGGTGGGTTTAATATTTCACTGACATCGAGCTTTAGCGCCAGTGTTTTTGCCTGGCTTGAAAAGGGCGGAGTTTATGCAATGCCCAATCTTCGCGGTGGCGGTGAGTACGGTGAGTCGTGGCACGCACAAGGAATGCTAGAGAAAAAGCAAAATGTTTTTGATGACTTCATTGCAGCGGCACATTGGCTTATCGATAATAAATATACATCAAGTGAACGCTTAGCCATAGGTGGTGGTTCTAATGGTGGGCTTTTAGTTGGTGCTGTTATGGTTCAAGAGCCTGATTTATTTAAAGTCGCTATTCCAGCAGTTGGTGTTCTTGATATGTATCGCTATCAACAATTTACAGCTGGTAGATATTGGACTGGTGAATATGGTGTTGCCACAAACCCTGATCATTTTAAATTCTTATCTAAGTACTCTCCGCTCCATAATATTCAAAAAGGAGAAAAGTATCCTGCAACAATGGTTATGACCGGTGATCACGATGATCGGGTAGTACCGGGGCACAGTTTTAAATTCGTAGCTGCGTTACAAAATGCCCAAAAGGGTAAAAACCCAGTGCTTATTCATATTCAAACAAAAGCAGGTCATGGTGCGGGTAAACCACTTTCTAAAACAATTGAAGAGATCGCAGATAAATGGACTTTTGTTTTGAGTAACATGGGTCTTGCACCAAAAAAATAATTGGAACATCATGAGAGAATCATGATTCTTCGCAATGTAATCGAAGGTCTACCGGTTATTTCCCTTCGGGGATCAGTTGATGTTGAGATCAAAGGAATTTGCAGCGATTCTCGTCATTTTCAACCCGGTGATCTTTTCATAGCAGTTAGAGGTCACCAGTTTGACGGGCATCTTTTTATTGGCGAAGCCTGTGAAAAGAAAGCTTCAGCTGTAGTTGTCGAAGATGACCGCGTAGTTTCTGTGCGCTTCGCTGGTGCTGTCATTAAAGTTAATAATTCTCGCAGTGCTGTTGATGTTCTTGCAGCAAATTTTTATGCCAAACCTTCTGAAAATCTTTTTGTAGCAGGTGTCACAGGCACCAATGGTAAAACGACGATCACCCATATGATCGAGGCTATTTTAATCGCAAATAAAATGCCCACAGGTGTGATTGGCACAATCAATAATCATTTAGGAAAATCAGTAGTGGCCTCAAGCCACACAACACCTGATGCCCTTGAGCTTCAAAAATTATTAGCTCAATGGATCACAGCCGGTGCAAAAGCTGTGAGTATAGAAGTGTCATCACATGCACTTTCATTGATGCGCGCTGATTCTGTGCACTTTGATACCGCAGTTTTTACAAATTTAACTCGTGATCATTTAGATTTTCATAAAACTATGAATGATTACATCAAAGCAAAAGCTCGCCTGTTTAAAGAGTTATTGAAAAAATCAAAAAAGAAAAATAAACGAGCCATCATCAATATTGATGATCCTCATTGGGAAAGCATGATGCCTGATGTTCCCACATGGAAATACGGTTTAGATAAGGGTGATATCAAAGCTGAGAATATCAATCTTTCATTTGATGGGACTATTTTTAAAGCGATAACTCCAAATGGCAGCGTTGACATTCATCTTCAAATGATTGGGCGACATAATATTTCAAATGCATTAGGAGCAATTGGTGTGGGGCTTCATGCAGGGGTTTTAATTCAAACTATTGCTGAAGCACTCAGTAAACTTGAAGGTGTGAAGGGCCGACTTGAAAAAGTAGCTTCCAAATCAGGTATTCATGTTTTTGTTGATTACGCCCACACCGATGATGCATTAAAAAATGTTTTAAGTTTTTTAAAAAACCTACGTGATGAAAAATCTCCAAATGCACGTATCATTACTTTATTCGGATGTGGTGGAGATCGTGATAGCGGAAAAAGACCGCTGATGATGAAAGCGGCGCAGAGTTTTTCAGATCTCGTAGTAGTGACAAGTGACAACCCACGTACAGAAGATGCTAATGAAATTATCGAAGACATTTTGGGTGGTGCTTCAGCTCAAAGTCTAGTTACGGGTGAGAATGTCATTGTCGAGCCAGACCGACGTCATGCAATTGAACTCGCTATCCGCAAAGCAAAGCCTGGCGATGTTGTCCTGATCGCAGGCAAAGGTCATGAAGATTATCAAATCATCGGAACCAAGAAACATCCGTTTGACGATGTGCAAGTAGCCAGGGAATACTTAAGGTAGGGGTGAAAATGGCACTTTGGACAATCGATGATTTATTAAAAGGCACGGGCGGAAATCTCCAGCAACGCGGCAGTCGCATTCTTGATGGCGTTGGAACAGACACAAGAGCTGATCTCACAGGAAAAGTTTTTTTTGCATTACGTGGCGAAAATTTCGATGCCCATGAATTCGCTGGTGCCGCTGTACAAAAAGGTGCTGCAGCAATCATCATTGATAAACCTGTTCCTAAAGTTAGTGGTGAAGTCACAATAATTCGCGTGGAAGATACACTCAAAGCACTTCAAAGCATGGGCCTTTGGCATAGGTCGCAGTGGCAAGGTAAACTTGTCGGACTCACCGGGAGCAACGGAAAAACAACTACAAAAGAATTTTGTCATACGATTTTGAGTCAGAAATTTTCTGTGCTCTCGACTAAAGGAAATCTCAATAACCATATTGGAGTTCCACTTACACTTTTAGAATTGCGAACACATCATAAAATTGCCGTTGTTGAAATGGGAATGAATCACGCCGGTGAAATCACAGAACTCGTGAAGCTTTCAAAGCCTGATATTGTTTTAGTCACAAACGTTGGACGCGCCCATATCGAGCATTTCGGAAATCTTGAAAAAATCGCTCAAGCTAAAGAAGAGATCTACGAAGCAGCTCCTGATAAAGCTACGCGCATTTACAATCTAGATAATCAATACACCGCCATGATGCGTGCCCGTGCCCCTGGGGGGTGTAAAGTATTTTCATATTCAAGTTACGCCCGCGATGTTGATGTTTCATTTAAAGAAAAATTTCTCACACTTGATTTCATTGAAGTTCAAGGTGTGATTCAAAAAGATCCTGGTATGGCTCGTATTCCAAGTTTTGGTCGTCAACAAATTGCAAATGCAATGGCCGCAAGTTGTGTTGCACTCGCCTGTGGCGTAGAAGCCCCACTTATTTGGAAAGGTTTAGCACTTTGCAAATCCGGTTGGGGACGTGGGCAATTAGTTGATCTTGAGAATGGGGCCCAAGTATTATTTGATGCCTACAATGCCAACCCTGATAGCTGCATGACTGCGATTGATAATTTTTCAAAACTTGCAGCACGAGGGCGTAAGTACATTGTGTTTGGTGACATGCTTGAGCTAGGTGATTTATCAAAAAAAATGCATCAAGAAGTTGGTGAAGCCCTTGCAACTGTACAGCCAGAAGGCATCTTACTCATCGGCGAGCATGCCCATGATGTGGAGTTTGGTTTAAGGGCTAAAGGATTTAGTAAAAACATAGTTATTTCAAAGTCTTATGAAGAAAAACTTGCGCGTTCTTTTGGCACTGTGCTACAGACAGGAGACATAGTGTTAATTAAAGGTTCGCGAGGCATGAAATTAGAACGCGTTTTAGAATCATGGCGGCCTATTAATTTTTTGGATAAACATTAAAACCTAAACTGCGGACGGCCATGCTCTATCATCTCTTGTATTCACTTCACGACCAATTTTCTTTTCTCAACGTCTTTAAATATCTGACATTCAGAACATTTATGGCTTTTCTCACAGCCTTTCTTTTTTGTTGGCTTTTGGGTCCACGATTTATTCGTAGACTTCAATCACGTCAACTAGGGCAAGTGATTCGTGACGATGGTCCTCAATCCCATATGTCAAAAAAGGGAACTCCCACCATGGGTGGCGCCTTGATTTTAATCAGTATTTTTATTCCTTCATTTTTATGGGCTGATGTTCAAAGTGTTCTTGTTTGGGCCGCACTTTTTATCTGTGCAGGTTTTGGACTCATTGGTTATTACGACGATTATCTTAAGATCAGTAAGAAAAACACAAAAGGCCTTAAAGGTCGCACACGTTTATTTTTAGAATTTTTATTAGCAGGAATTGTTTCAGTTATTATCTATCGTTCTACAGATCTGGGTACCACTCTTGATTTTCCGTTCTTTAAGGGAAGCGGAATTGATTTAGGAATTTGGTACATTCCATTTTCTATGCTCGTGATTGTCGGTACGGCCAATGCTGTGAATTTAACAGATGGCCTTGATGGCTTGGCCATCGGACCAGTCATGATCAATGCTGTAACTTTAGCCATTTTGGCTTATGTTTGCGGAAATTTTAAAATTGCCACATATCTACAAATTCCATTTGTGCGCGGAGCGGGGGAGTTAGCAGTTGTTAGCGCCACTGTAGCTGCTGCTGGTCTTGGCTTTCTTTGGTATAACACTTACCCGGCTCAAGTTTTCATGGGTGATGTGGGTTCTCTTAGTTTAGGCGGAATTCTTGGTACCATTGCGGTTTTAACAAAGAACGAAGTTTTAATGGTGCTTTTAGGTGGAATTTTTGTCATAGAAGCAATGTCTGTAATCATCCAAGTAGCATCATTTAAGATGACGGGAAAACGAGTCTTTAAGATGGCTCCGATTCATCATCACTTTGAACTTAAAGGATGGGCAGAGCCTAAAGTAATTGTTCGATTTTGGATTATCAGTATTTTATTAGCAATTTTGGCACTAAGTACATTGAAGTTGAGGTAGTAGTTTTATGTCGAAGTATAAGGGTATGAAGGTATTAATTGTTGGGGCTCACAAAACCGGCATCGCGCTGGCAAAATTTTTCTACGAGCAAAAAGCAATAATCACAATAAGTGATATGAAAACCCGTGAACAACTTGGCGGTGTCGCTGATTTGTTAGAAGAGTTTGAACCACAGTGGGATCTTGGTGGGCATTCTGAAAAAGTAACAACTGCACAAGACCTAATTGTCTTAAGCCCTGGTGTGAATCCTACGAATAAAGCATTTCAAGCAGCAAAAGATAAAGGGATCCCCATCACTGGTGAACTTGAATTAGCAGCAAGTTTGATTAAAGAACCTATTATCGCCATAACTGGAACAAACGGAAAATCTACCGTAGCAAAACTGACATATGAATTTTTAAGACAATCCGGTGTTGAAACTTGGATTGGTGGAAACTTCGGTACACCACTTATTGAATATGTCACAAGTAAGGCCACGGCCAAAGTCTTGGTGGTTGAGGTATCAAGCTTTCAATTAGAAACCGCAGATACTTTTAAACCCCACCACGCAGTTTTGTTAAACTTGGCAGAAGATCACCTAGACCGATATCGTGGAATGAATGACTATACCGCGGCGAAGAAAAAAATATTCAAAAATGCAAACTCAGAAAGTTATGCAGTTATGAATGCAGATGACCCTTTGGTCGTTGAATGCGCTCGCGATCAAAATGTGCAGCGAGCAAAACTAAATTATTTTAGCAAACGTGCTGGTCTAGAAGATCAGATCAAACGCATTGGTGGCGCGGTTTACGGCAATAAAGAAATCAGACTCTATGTAAATGGACAGCAAGAAATTTACCCTACCTCAAAGATTAAAATGCGCGGAAAACATGCACTTGAAAACATCATGGCTTCAATGATTGCAGCTAGACCTTATGGTGCAAAACCAGATCAGATTCAAAAAGTTATTGAGGAATTCCCAGGGCTTGAACACCGCCTGGAATTTGTGCGCCGCAAAGGTGGCGTTGAATTTTATAATGATTCTAAGGCTACAAACGTACATTCAGTTTTGAGGGCCTTGGATGCTTTCGACGAACCTGTTATCCTAATTGCAGGTGGGAAAGATAAGGGTGTGGATTTTGCCCCCTTAGTTGAACCCGTGCAGAAGAAAGTAAAAAATCTCATCTTAGTTGGTGAGGCAAAAGAAAGACTGAACCGCACCATTGGCGATTTCAGCGAGACGTTCATTATTGGAACTTTTGAAGAAGCTGTTTTACTTGCTTATCAAAAGTCACGCAGCGGTGATGTGATCTTGTTAAGTCCCGGCTGCTCCAGTTACGACATGTTTGAGAATTTTGAGGAGCGTGGCAACTACTACAAGGAACTTATCCAGAAGCTCTAATACAATCCCTTCGGGGACTGCGCTTGATCGTAGTCTTCTTCTGTGCGTGTGTGCTCTTATGGGAATTGGGCTGGTATTGGTTTACAGTGCTAGCTTTATTTTTGCCTCCGAGAAATTTGGCGACGGACTTCACTTTTTCAAACGACAACTGATCTTTGTTTGCCTGGCACTTGTTGCGTTAGCTGTGACGAGTCGGTTTCCTTATATATATTTTAAAAAATACTTTTGGTTTTTCTTCGCAGGTTTGATCGTAATTTTAGCTGCGGTTTTTGTTCCTGGGTTGGGTCATCGTGTGGGCGGTGCTACTCGATGGATCAATCTTCCATTTGGGTTTCACATAGAGCCTGGTGAAATTGCAAAACTAATGTCAGCTGTTACTTTTGCTTATCTTTTGAATTATGAGAAAAATGAAACTAATCGATCGCGTATTTGGCTTATTGGCGCACTCACTGTTTTGCTTCCTGTAGCGTTTTTACTTAAGCAGCCCGATTTTGGTTCTTCAGTCATATTTTTTCTCATCGGTTTATCAATGCTTTTTTGTTTTGGGCTTCCTTGGCGATATCTTTTCTCAGCCCTGATAATTTCAATTCCACTTTTTTATGTTTTTGTAATGCGAGTTGGTTACAGAAGACAGCGTGTACTTGCATTTTTGAATCCATGGGCTGACCCGTCTAATAGTGGATTTCAAGTGATCCAATCACTTTTAAGTTTTCATGCGGGCGGTCTTTTCGGGACGGGCCTCGGAAAAGGCCAAGCTAAACTTTTCTTTTTACCTGAAGCGCATACTGATTTTATTCTTTCAGTCCTTGGCGAGGAAACCGGTTTTGTTGGTTTGGCCTTTGTCTTACTGCTCTTTGCGTGGTTAGTATTAAGAGGTGTTCAAATTGCTGTGCGTTGCAGCGAGCCTTTTGGGAGGTGTTTAGCCATAGGCTTAAGTTGTCTGATTGGTTTTCAAGTAGTCATTAACGCAGGTGTTGCAATGGGACTATTGCCAACAAAAGGTCTGACAATGCCGTTTCTTTCTTACGGAGGCAGTAGTCTAATAGCTGTGAGTATAGCTTGTGGAATTTTAATAAACATACATAACAGTGCAAATGTTTTACGGGAGAACGCGTGATCGAAGCTGGGCAAAGTATATTCATCGCAGGGGGCGGAACCGGCGGACATATTTACCCCGCTATTGCTGTAGCTGAGGCATTAAAGAAAATTAATCCAAAGCTTCAAATATTTTTCATCGGTACACGCGGCGGGCTTGAAATTAAAATTGTTCCAAAAGAAGGTTATCCACTTCATTTCATCGATATCGGAGCACTTAACAACGTTGGCATTGGAAGAAAACTTATGACGTTCATCAGACTTCCGATGGCGATCATTCAATCCATACGATTGTTGATGCAATTTCAACCTCGCATTGTCTTAGGTGTCGGAGGTTACGCGTCAGGGCCTGTGATGTTAGCTGCTAAGTTGTTAGGTGTACGTATCGTTTTGTTTGAACCCAATGCACAACCAGGGCTTACAAATCGTTGGCTAGCATCACTTGTTGAAAAAGCATTTGTAAATTTTGAAGTGACCCGCTCTACATTTAGCAATGCCGATGTAGTCGGAATTCCTATTCGAACCGGACTTTTTCCTAAAGCCCGTCAAGAACATCGACGGTTTCGTATTCTCGTGTTTGGTGGGAGTCAGGGGGCTCGGGGAATCAACACTATCGTTCTCGATGCAGTGAAGCGAGGTGGTGATTGGTTAGATAAAGTTGAAATTATTCATCAAATTGGTAACCGAGATTATCATGATATGGATGTCGAGTATCAAAAGCTGGGCCTAGAGAATGTTCAATGTTTTGAATTTCTTTACGATATGCCTGAGCGTTATGCGTGGGCTGATCTTGTAGTAAGTCGTGCTGGGGCATCAACACTTGCAGAACTCGCTGCATGTCGAAAGGCTTCAGTACTTATTCCATTTCCAGATGCAGCCGATAATCACCAGCAATGTAATGCTGAAGCATTAGTAAAAGAGAATGCTGCTACAATGATACTGCAAAAAGAATTCACGCCAGAAAAGTTCATACAAACAGTGACTGGGTTTATGGATCAACCTGAAAAACTTCGCGAATCTGAAGAAAATATCTCTAAATTTTTTAAATCACAAAGTGCTGAGAAAATTGCCCACTATTTAATCGCTGGAGTTTGAGTTTTGAATTTAATCGAGGCAAAAATTCACTTCGTCGGCATCGGTGGTATCGGGATGAGTGGAATTGCCGAGCTCCTTGCCAATATGGGTTGTCATGTCACTGGCTCTGATCAATCTGTAAATGCCCAAGTTGAAAGACTTAAAGCCATGGGTGTTGAGATCCATCAGGGGCATAAATCATCTCATGTTCCAACTCAATGTGATGTACTCGTTTACAGTTCAGCAGTGAAACCTCAAAATCCTGAAATTCAAGAGGCAAAACGCAGACAAATTCCAATCATTCAGCGAGCTGAAATGCTTGCAGAACTTATGAGTCTCAAACGTGGAATAGCCATTGGTGGAAGTCATGGAAAAACAACCACGACAAGTATGACTGCTGCGATGCTTTTGGCCGCAAAACTTGATCCGACCATCGTGATTGGTGGAAGGCTTGATCTTATTAAAAGTACAGCGGCACTTGGTAAAGGTGAATGGCTAGTGGCTGAAGCTGATGAAAGTGACGGAAGTTTTTTGCGTTTACAACCTGAAATCTCTGTCATCACCAATATCGATAATGATCATCTTGATCACTATAAAAATTTTGAAAATCTTCAAAAGGCTTTTTCTGAGTTTGCTCACAAAGTTCCTTTTTACGGTATGGCAATTTTATGTGTTGATGATGAATATGTAGCTAAGCTTGCTCACACTTTTGATAAAAGAATGATGACTTACGGTTTTTCAAAAGAAGCTAAACTCAGAGCACATTCTGTGAAAGTTCAAACTACTTCGCAAACATTTGAAGTAGATCTTAACGGAAATAATCTTGGGTCGATCACACTGCATGTTCCCGGTGCCCATAATGTGCTAAATGCATTGGCGGGAATAGCAGTTGGTTTAGAGTTAAAGTTGGATTTTCAAACAATTTCAAACGGACTCGCACAATACAAGGGCGTTGATCGTAGGCTGCAATATAAAGGTGAATATAATGGCGCCATTGTGATTGATGATTACGGGCATCACCCGACCGAAGTGCGAGCTACAATTCAAGCACTTAAAAGTGCTTATTCAAAACATAGGCTTGTTGTTGCATTTCAGCCTCATCGCTATTCAAGAACTGAAAGTTGTTGGCAACAATTTTTAGAATGTTTTGAAGGAGCCGACGTCGTTGGTCTACTTGATATTTACGCGGCTGGTGAAACAGCGATTGCAGAAATTAGTTCGCAGCGCTTAGCTCAAGAATTAAGTAAGAAACAAAAGAATATTTTTTATTGGGGTGAACAACAAAATGTTGTAAAAGAGCTCTCAAAGCTTTTGAAATCAGGTGATGTGCTTGTCACTTTGGGTGCTGGTGATATTTATAAATTAAGTTCTGAATTGATACTTAAATGAGCACCCTAGAATCTATCCCCGGAATTCAAAAAAATATAAATCTTGCCTCGCACAGTAGCTGGCTCGTTGGTGGAAAAGCTGATTTTTTTTGTGAACCCAAAAATATAGACGAACTCATTAATACCCAAAAAATTTGTCAGCTTAATAAAACCCCCCTGACTATTCTTGGTGGTGGGACAAACGTACTTATCAGCGATAAAGGAGTACGTGGAGTTGTTATCTCACTATCGCGATTAACGGGGATTGAAATACTTGAAGATAAAGAAAAATTAAAATTCTGGGCACTCACTGGCACAGCAAAAAGTGAATTACTTAAAATATTTTTAAAATATAAATTAGATCCCGCAGCTTTTTTAGGTGGTTTACCGGGGCAAGTGGGTGGTGGTGTTGTCATGAACGCAGGGGTTGGAGAAAAACTGACACCTCGTGAATTTCATGAAATCACCGAAGCAATTGAGGTTCTAAAACCTAATGGTACATTAGAGATTCTAGATGCCAAAAAGCTGAAGTGGGGTTACCGGCATTGTCAGGGTTGGCAACCTGGTATCATCACACGAGTAAAGATTGCGTGGAGAAATATTTCTAATCCAGATATTTTAAATGTGGTTCGTACTTTGAACCAAACACGTTTACAAAAACAGCCCTTAGAGTATCCAAGCTGTGGCTCTGTGTTTCGAAATCCATTGCCCTTGCACTCAGGTAAACTCATAGAAGATTTGGGGCTTAAAGGTCGTGAAATCGGAGGGGCTCAAATTTCAATGAAGCATGCAAATTTTATTGTAAATAAAGGTGGCGCAACAGCAGAAGATATTAAATCATTAATGAATCTATGTATAAATAGTGTGAAAGAAAAATATAATATTAAGCTTCATACTGAAGTTGTTTGGTTGGGTGATAAGTAGGAGAAAACCGGCAAGGAGCCACGGATGCATCAAATACCTATAATGATCTATGGTACCGCCTGGAAGGAAGAGAAGACATCAGAGCTTGTGAAAAAAGCTATAGATGTTGGTTTTACTGCAATAGATACTGCCAATCAAAAAAAACATTACAGAGAGGATTACCTAGGGAATGCACTTTTAGAATTGTCCAAACTTGGTGTTAAGCGTGAGTCATTATTTTTGCAAACTAAATTTACATACCAAAATGGGCAAGATCATCGACTTCCGTATAATCCAGAGGATAGTTTCACTGATCAGGTGAAATCATCTTTTGCAAGCTCACTTAAAAATCTTCATACAAATTACATTGATTCATTTCTTTTACATGGCCCTAGCTCTGGTTATGGATTAACTGAAAGTGATTTTGAAGTGTGGCGTGCAATTGAAGATTTGCATCAATCAGGCCAAGCAAAAATAATTGGTGTTAGCAATGTCGGAATACAACACCTTAAAGTGTTAATGAAAAATGCCAAAGTAAAACCGACTATGGTGCAAAATAGATGTTTTGCCCAACGGGGTTGGGATCAAGGAGTCAGAGAATTTTGCCTCAGTAATAATATTACATATCAGGGGTTTTCACTTTTGACTGCAAACATGCATGTACTTACTCATTCGACACTTAAAAGTATTGCTACCAGATTAAATGTTACTCCTCAGCAAGTAATTTTTAGGTTTTGTAAGCAAATTGGAATTTTACCGATCACTGGTACTACCAATGAACAACATATGCGTGAAGATCTCAAAATCACTGAATTTGAATTAACACAAAATGACATCGATACGATTTTTTTGATCTGACCAACGTCTAGTTATTCAACTCATAATTTAGTCAGCGTGCAACAGACTGCTGTGATAATATTTTAAAATAAGCATCAGGAGAAAACACAGTGAAAAAAGTTGCACTTATTCAAGGTGGAATGGGAAGCGAACGTGAAGTTAGTCTCAAAACCGGAGCCGCGTTTCTTAAAGCACTTCAAAAATTAAATTATCCCCACGAAGTTATAGATGCCGGTGCTGATCTCCCCAAAGTTTTGGCCAGCAAAAATATAGATTGTGCACTTTTGGCCTTACACGGAAAATATGGCGAAGATGGCACTGTTCAGGGAATTCTAGAATATCTGAAGATCCCTTATTCAGGTAGCGGAGTATTAGCTTCTGCATTAGCAATGAATAAAATATTCACAAAACAAATTCTCACACATTGGGGTGTTCCCACACCTGAGTATCAAGTTTTTCATGCTAGTAAAATCGCCGATGGTAATCAGGCTTTAAAGTTTGATGCGCCTGTAGTTGTGAAACCGGCAAATGAAGGTTCAACCGTTGGTATCACAATCGTTTATAAAATGGATGCCTTTAATAATGCACTCGTGAGTGCTGCAAAATGTGACCGAAATATTTTAGTAGAAAAATACATTGCGGGTACTGAAGTGACAGTCCCTATTTGGTTTGGTCGAGTACTTCCTATTATTGAGATTGTTCCAAAAAGTGATTTCTATGATTACAAAAGAAAATATACTCCAGGTCAGACGGAATATATTATTCCAGCGCGTTTGAGTGAAGAGGTTAAAAGAAAATGCGAACAAATTTCGCTTGAGACATTCAAGGTGGTGGGGTGTCGGCACTACGCGCGTGTAGATATTCGTATTGATAAAAATAATAACCCCTTTGTACTTGAGATAAACACTCTCCCGGGTTGTACAGAGACAAGTCTGTTTCCAAAAGCCGCAGCACAAGTTGGTTTAAGTTTTGAAGAAATAATTCAAACGCTCGTTGAAGAAGCAACGCTTGATTATCCATGAGATATTTATTTGTTTTATTTTTTATTGGAATGATTGGTACGGGGCTGTGGCAAGGGCTCATGAATTCTAACATCGTAAAACTTAAAAAAATTGAAATTAATGGTGCATCAAGTGCCACCACACAAAGACTTCGTGGACTTTTAAAATCAAAAATCGGCGATGCGTTTTGGGAAATTCCCGTTAGTCAAGAAGCTCAAAGTTTAAAAACTGATCCTTGGGTTGAAGCTGTTGAGGTGCGTCGTGAACTTTTAGGAACACTTATTATTGATATTATTGAACGCAAACCTGTAGCCGTATTAGGTAATGGAAAGGGGCAGTTTTATTTTTTAGACGGTCATAGTGATGTAATTGATCAAGCTCAAGCATCTCGTGTGGGCGCATATCCAATTCTCTCTGAGAGCGGATTTCATTCTAATAAAGAGCTCAGAACAAAGGCACTTGAAATTTTAAAAAGCTTACCAGCAGAGGGTTTACTGAGTTTAAGTGATGTTAGTGAAGTGCAATATGATAACGAACAAGGGTATCATCTCACGCTCGCAAAAACTGGAATCGTGATTGATATTGGTAAAGAAAATCTTCCCCTTCATCTCGATCGCGCAAGACGTGTGGTCCAGTATTTAGACCAGCATAAAATTAATGCAACGCGTATTGATGCCGACTACTCAAAAAAAGTCCTTGTAAAAGTTAGAGGACGTCGATAGCATTTTCCTAGGCCTTGGAGCAGGCGCATTAAGAGGCCTAATTTATTAGAAAACTTGGAAAAAATGGCAAGCAACAGCAGCCTGAATGGAATCGGAGCTGATTGATGAAAAAGACGACCAACGTTTCTTCAACAAAGGAACCACAAATTACGGGTCGTATAAGTGCAGGTCTTGATATCGGCACCACGAAAGTGAGTGTCATCATTGCACGTGTGAATCCAGATAAAATATCTTACGAAATTATTGGTGTTGGAAATTGCCCTTCTAAAGGACTTCGAAAAGGTTCTGTCATCAATATCGATATTACTGTCGACGCAATCAAAAAAGCCCGAGAAGAAGCTGAGCTCATGGCTGGAGTAAAAATCGACAGCGTTTGGGTTGGTGTTGCAGGTTCACATATTCGTTCGTTTAATAGCAAAGGCATGGTCGCAATTAAAAATCATGAAGTTGCACCAGACGATGTGAGGCGTGTGCTTGAAGCTGCAAAAGCTGTGGCACTTCCTGATGATCGTGAAATTCTCCATCTCCTCCCACAAAGTTTTGCAGTTGATGCACAAGAGGGAATTCGTGATCCTCGTGGAATGTCCGGTGTGCGCTTAGAAGCGGGAGTTCATCTCGTGACTGGTGCTAAGATGAGTCTTCAAAATATTGCAAAGTGTGCAGAGCGCGCAGGCCTACATGTTTCAGGACTCGTGCTTGAATCTTTAGCATCTGCTGAAGCCGTTTTGAGTCAAGACGAAAAAGATCTCGGCGTAGCAGTGGTTGATATGGGTGGCGGAACTTGCGACATCATTGTCTATGTAGCTGGAGCCGTTGTTCACACTGCAGTTTTACCCATTGGTGGAATGCATCTCACACAAGATATTTCAGTAGGTTTAAGAACCCCTGTTGTTGAAGCTGAAATCATAAAGAAAAAATTCGGTTGTGCGATGACAAGTCTTATCGACAGCGGTGAGACCATCGATGTTCCAAGTGTTGGTGGACGTAATCCACGCACAGTTTCTCGTGCAACTCTGACAGAAGTCATTGAGCCACGCATTGAAGAAACACTTCATTTAATTAATAACGAAATTTTAAAAAGTGGTTATCAAGAGCTCATCGGTGCTGGGGTTGTGTTAGCCGGTGGGGCAAGTTGTCTTGATGGAATTGTTGAATTAAGTGAATTTATTTTTGAGATGCCTGTGCGTCGAGGGATGGCCCTTAGTACAACAGGATTAAAAGAAGTTGTACAAAGTCCAGCCTATGCAACAGGTGTTGGACTTATGAAATACGGTGCTGAAAATAGTGCCAAAGAAACAGCAAAGAAATCAGGATCGTTAGTAGAGCGACTTAAAACAAGTGTCGCTGATTTTCTAGACGGCGCGTTCTGATACTCTAACGGGAGGATAAATGTTCGAGATCGAAGACATCAATAATGCAGGCGCAAATATCAAAGTTGTTGGTATAGGCGGCGGCGGCTCAAATGCGGTGACAACAATGATGGGCTCAGGAATGAGCGGCGTTCAATTTGTTGTGGCCAATACAGATCGACAAGCTCTCGAAGCATCGCCCGCTCCAGTGAAAATTCAACTAGGACGCGAACTCACAAAAGGTCTCGGTGCAGGTGCGAATCCAGAAATTGGAAAACGCGCAGCCATTGAAAGCTATAATGACATTGCAGAAAAACTCGAAGGTTCTGACATGGTATTCGTTACTGCGGGAATGGGTGGCGGTACTGGTACCGGCGGCGCACCTGTTGTAGCGAAAATCGCAAGAGAACTTGGAGCCCTCACAGTCGGTGTTGTGACAAGACCATTCTTGTTCGAAGGTAAACGTCGTAAAAAGCACGCTGATCTTGGATTAGCAGAACTCAGAGATAACGTTGATACGCTCATCGTTATTCCTAATCAAAAACTTTTAGCTATCGCAGGTGAAAGAACACCACTCCTTGAAACATTTAAAAAAGCTGATGAGGTTTTATTGCAAGCCGTTCAAGGTATCGCTGATCTTATTAATATTCGTGGTCTTATCAACCTCGACTTTGCCGATATCAAAACAGTTATGGCTAATAAAGGCATGGCCCTTATGGGTACCGGTCAAGCTACTGGCGAGAATCGTGCAATCGAAGCTGCGACCATGGCAATTTCGAGCCCACTGCTTGAAAATGTAGCCATCGACGGTGCTACTGGAATCATCATCAATGTTACTGGCGGACCAGACCTCACCATGTTTGAAGTTAACGAAGCTTCAACACTTATTACTGAAGCCGCACATGAAGATGCTGAAATTATTTTCGGCGCTGTGATTGATGACAATATGACTGATGAAGTTCGAGTCACGGTTATCGCTACTGGTTTTGGAAAAGAAGAACGCGCTAGTTTTTCAGAACACATGAGCCAAATGCAAGCGTTGTCACAGGCACAAGCTGTTATTGAACCACCCACAGCTGAAGCAGCGGTGACACAACCTCAGATTTCAAATAACCAAATTTTTCAAGTGGGCTATCTACAACAACCTAATTATCAACAACCAGTACAACCAAGTTTTCAGTACCAACAACAATATCAAGAGCCGATTCAAGCTCCAATGCAACAAACGCCGATGCAGCAAGCACCAATGCAGTCAGCTCCACCCATCATTAAACCACTAGCTGAAGGTTTGCCTCCGCTCCCGAATCAGCAGATTGAAATGTCAGTACCAAAAGAAAATGGTCAAAGACCCGTACTTCCCCGTGATATTTTATTGGCGAAGGCTCGCGCATTTCGCGAAAGCATAAACACAGACGTAAAAATTAAACGTCAAGAACCAGTTCAACTCACCATGCCTGTGGCTCCATCGGCACCAGAAAATAATATGGGTGGTTCAGATTTAGATTCAGCTCGTAGGATGGCTCGCGAAATGGGTCGTCAGTTTGATGAAAAAACTTACGATATACCTGCATTCATCCGAAAAAACCAACGTCCACCGGATGCTGGTCTTTAAGGTTGAGCTAACAAAAGGCTATGACTCACTGAGAGCTGGATTGTGAAATCAGCATTTTTTATTTCAGATGTACATCTTGTCAATATGGCCTCTCCCACAGGAGAGGCTTTATTGTCTCTTGTCAAACTTGCACAAAAAGAAGCTGAACTTTTTGTTATTCTTGGTGATCTCTTTGATATTTGGATCGGTGAAGGAAAAGCCTTTCAAGCTGAGTACGCACCCTTGATTGCTGAGTTAAAAACTCTTCGCAACACTTGTCGCATTATTTATTTTGAGGGAAATCATGATCTGCATCTTAAAAAATTTTGGCAGTCTCAGTTAGAGTTTGAAATCCCGACGGGGCCTATGAAAATTGATTACCACGATATAAAAATTTGGGCAGAACACGGTGATGAGATTAATAGAAAAGATTATGATTATCTTTTCTTGCGTTGGTTTTTAAGAACCCCTCCAATGAAGCTCTTGATTGAAAATTTGCCTTCACAACTCGTGTTTAATGTCGGGCATAAAGCTTCCCATGCAAGTCGTCAGTACACCGAAAAGATTAAGAATGATTCAAAAGACATTGCGAGAACTTACGCGCTTGGTTTAAGCATGAAGCAAGAATTTGATCTTTTATTAACGGGACACACACACATTGCTGATGATTTTGAGTTTGAAACCTCATCGCGTAAAGCGCGATTGATCAATCTGGGTTCATGGTTTGATGGTCCCCATTATTTACGCGTTTCACCAGCTGGTCAAATTACTCATCAAAAAATTTAAATTCTTATTTTGATACAGTAATAGTTTCTAAGCGTGAAGCGTACTTAGGGCCATATTTTCCTTGAGGCAAATAGCGTGTGATAAGGGTTAAATCAACAAGCTCACCATTTTCATAGCGCTTAAGATCAACCTTGTTGAGGCACTCTTTGATAGGAATAAGAAAGTCACGTTGTCCGTAGGTATCGTAATATTCAAAGGCATTCGAATTGCGAGGCATTGTGATAATACCAGAATCTAAAGTTCTAGCCTCATCTTTGTATCCACCAGAAAATGCTTTGTGTTTACAGGTAATCTCAACACGATTGCGTTGATCACGAAGTATGGGAGTGTAGCGAAACTCGTTTGGAAATCTAGGAAGATGTTTACATCTTACTTCACGTACTAAGGTTTTTACCAATACGTATTCAGAATCGGTGGCGGGCTTTGCTTTGAAATCAACCCATCTGTCATATTCAAGTGCTGAAGTGGTAAAGTCCAGTGGAGATGCTGAATTGACTGCAGTAACGAATTCAAGGGTCACGGAAAATGCCCAGTTGTTTCGGCCTAAGTTGCGTTTTGTATCGCCGGAATTTTCACAGCGAGAATAACGACCGTAGTACGGATAAGAAGTATTGGGTAATTCCTGAGCTTTTACTTCTATAGTGATAGCTTGTACTAGAAATAATAAAATAAATACTAATTTAAGCTTCATGACATTATCCTTTACTCTAGGGTTACCGAAATAAACTGTCTGTTTTCAAATTTAAAAATCGCCCTTTGGATTCCAATTGAAAGACCATACTTATTAATTTTTGGTGTAAACTTGGATGTTGGAGATTTAACTTCAGGGTGCCCAACACGAATATTCAGAGCAACTTTAACAACATTACCATTTGCAAAATCGTTATACCTATCACCCAATATTGTTCGTAATGGTGCAAAACCTGTGAAACTATGTTTTTGCCCTTGTGTGGTAGTGATAGTATTGATGGGAATATAAATAAGTCTGGGTTCATGGTCTTTGTCGTTTTTTTCTCGGTGTTCAGTAAACATAAGGACACGATTTTTTTTATAATCAAAATTATATTCGCCAGGTGCTTTTTGAAAATACGTATGTATCCATACTTTTTGTGGTGAACAATTCACGAATATAAAATCCCCAGAAAGTGTGAAGTCGTATTCACCGGCAGTATTGAGGGTGACTACCCCAGTAACGTTTCGTGTCGCCCAGGCATCGTTATTGTAATCAACGAGATACTGGCAATAAACATAACCATGAATGGAGATTGGATTTTGAGGATCAGCAAAACAATTTAAAGAAATAAGTGTTAGTGCTAAAATAATTTTTAATTTTAATAATTTCATGACCATTCCCGCCCCATACACATGAATTCACAGTTACGAAACTTAATACGAGTTGTGGTTGTAAGCAAGAGGAGTTGTTGAGTAAAATTTACCTGTCAACGGTGTTGACGCTGCTGATTTGGGACTATTATTGAGGGGAGGGTAGGGGCTTAGTTTTCTTCTTTAAGCCTATTTTCTCATTGGGAATAGACGCCATCCCACGTGATTTATAGCCAATTACATTAAAACTTCTCCAGCGGCTTTCATGGGTAGGATTATCAACACCTGTTACGCGCCAACGATAATTGCCAGGGTTACAGTGCATTTGTTTTTGACTATGTTTGGTGCGCATCACATACTTTTTATTTTCGTCTAATTTTTCAACCGTAAGTTGCACCTTTGCACTTGGTACAAAAGTTGTTTGTTCCCAGATGAAGGTTAAAATACCAGGTGTGACTTTTGATTTATGTTGTGGTGAAATAAGTTGAATGGGTTTAGGTGGAACTGGAATTTTTGTACTTATAGTTTTCACTGAGAACTCAGACGAATCCTCAGCCAAAAGTCCTGAAGAATAAAATGTGATTACCAGCAATGTTGCTAATGCGCGGATGACCATATTTTATCATCGGTGCTCAAAAGATATTACTGCACATGTCTTTAGTCTAATGTTCGGACTGATTTAATGTTTGGCGGGCGATGTGGGCTTTTGACGTCGTGAGCTGGATTCAATCATCTCACGGGCATGTGTCAGACTAGCAGCTGTGATTTTTTCACCACTAATCATGCGACCAAGTTCTTGAACACGTTCTTTTTGATTAAGTTCAGTAACATCACTTTTCACATGACCCTTGATCACATCTTTAGTAATTAAAAAATGAGCATCAGCAAATGCTGCAACCTGTGGAAGATGAGTTATGCAAATAACTTGGTGGTTGTTGCCGATGGATTTAAGCTTTCGACCCACTTTTTCAGCTGTGGTACCACTAACGCCAGTATCAACTTCATCAAAAAGATAAGTCATTGCAGACTCGAGAGATGTACTGGATGCTTGTTTTAATGCAAGCATCAGGCGAGAAAGTTCTCCTCCAGAAGCTACTTTGCTAATTGGCCTTGGTTCATCTTTAGACGCAGATTTAATTAAAAAGAGAACTTCATCACCACCAGTTGTTATAAGTTCTTCTAGGGGCTTAACAGCTATGAGAAATTCTGTGCCTTTCATGTTTAAATCTAAGAGTTCACGGTTAACACTTGTCTCTAACTGTTTAGCTGCTTTGAGACGTTTTTTATGAAGATCAGTGGCTTGAGATTTAAGCTCTGAATTTATTTTATTAATTTTTAGATAAAGATCTTTAAGGTTTTCGTCGTGCATTTCTAAGAGATTACATTCTGTAACAGCTCGGTTTTTAAATTCTAAGATCTCTTCGACGGTGGTGCCGTATTTTTTCTGTAATTTTTTAAGATTACTCACTCTTTCTTCTAGGCGCTCAATCTCACCTTCATCTGCTTGATGTTGTTTTGAATAATCACGAAATTCAAAAGAGGCATCTTCTGCCAAGATAGACGCTTCTTTAAGTGCATTGAGTGCTGGTTTTAATTTTGGATCAAGCTCAACGAGGTTCTCGCCTTCTCGTACTAAATCACTCAACATGGCATGAACGCTGGGCTCTTGATTATAAAGAACACTTTCACCTTTTTGAGCATACGAATGAAGTCTTGTAGCAAAACGAGCACGCTGATGGCGGCTTTGAAGGTCTTGGTCTTCTCCTAAAACGGGATTAAAACTTTCGATTTCACTAATTTGGAATCTCAAAAAATCAATTTTTTGTTCACGATCTTTTGAAGCGGCCGTAATTGTCTCAATATTTTCACGTAAAACACGAGCTTCAGTGTATTTCTCAAAAAAACTTCGTCGCAAATCTATAAGCTCACCGAATTTATCCAGCACATTGAGTTGTGCAATTGGTTTGGTGAGAGTGTGATGTTCATGTTGACCTGTGATTTCAACAAGACGTGGGACTGTTTTTTCTAAAACATTCAATGTTGAAAGATGCCCATTGATATAAAGCCTGTGTTTACCAGTTTGACTGATAATGCGTCTTATAACAAGACTGTCATCGCCTGAATCAAGATCAAGATCTTTAAGTTCTTGTTTGATGTCTGCTCTTTGACCTATATCAAAAGAGCCCTCAATAATGGCTTGCTCATGACCTGTACGAATCACATCGGGGCTGGCTTTTCCCCCAAGAAGAAGGGCTAAAGATTTAAGTAAAATACTTTTTCCGGCTCCGGTTTCACCTGTGAGTACATTAAGGCCGGGGCGTAAGAAGTGAACTTGCAAGCTGTCGATAACGGCGAAGTGACTGACTTTGAGTTCTAATAACATTTAATCTCCTTCAAACCTTTTTAAAAAATAAAGGCTTTAAAACTTATTCGCGCTGACCAAATCTGAGTTTGGCGCGAAGAATATCAAAATAATTACGCGACGGAAGTGTGAGCATGATGATCGTGTTTTTACCTCGAGTAATGATGAGATCATCAGAACTCGTGAGATCTTCACATCGCTGGCCATCTACCATAAGCACGGCCTTGCCAGGGTGCTGCTTCAATTTAAGCTTGATGGCCTGATTGTCGGGCAGAATTATCGGACGGTTTGTAAGTGTGTGCGGACATATGGGGGTCATGTTAATGGCGCTTACACTGGGGTGCACGATCGGCCCACCGGCTGCTAGGCAGTAAGCTGTTGAGCCCGTAGGTGTTGCCAAAATTAAACCGTCAGCTTTAACTGTACTCACTAAAAAGTTACCTGAGTAAATTGAAAGATCAATCAATCGTGAATTTGGACCTCTTTCAACAACAACGTCGTTAAGCGCATGGTAGCTGAATTTCTTGCCATTTTTTTTAACAATCTGGGCTTTTAAAGTGGTGCGTTCGGTTTTGAGCATTTTATTTTTCAATGCAAGTTTTAAGACGTCATAAAGTTCTTCAACTTTGGTTTCTGTTAAAAAACCAAGATTGCCAAGATTCACTCCTAAAATAGGGACTTGTTTGTCTTGCAACAGTCGAACAGCACTTAAGAAGGTGCCGTCTCCTCCTAAAACTATAACTAAATCTAAAGAAGCTACATGACTTCGAGATGCAATTTTTTTTGTTCCGGCAATGGTATCTAAACCAGGATGTGTGAATACGTTGAGTTTTTTTTGAATCAACCATTGTGCAACTTCATTGGCGGTTTTTAAGGCGCGGGCAGATTGGGGACGATACGTGATGCAGATGTTTTTGGGTGCCTTTGCCATAAAGAATTAATCCTCCTAGGTGTGTCTAAACTTTAAGCAAACTCAAGCAAATCAAAAATATAGAGGCCTTTGAAAAAAATGCAAGAGTGTTCGTGTGGCCTACAAGTAACGATGATTTTTACACTACTTTTAAAGTTAAGAATTAGCAGCACAAATCTATGTTTTTCAGATGAATTTCAAGTGTTTATTGAGTCTTGGCACGCTTGGCTGGCACGTTGGCACGGACATTGTTATAGGTGAGTATAACGTTCAATTTTAGGAGGCACGTTGCATATGAAAAAAGTAGTTCTTTTAGCCCTAACGGTAGCTGCATTTGGTTTAGCTGGTTGTCAAAAAGAAGAATCAAAAGGCCAAGCACCAACAGTCGCTGTTACCCCTCAGGCAACAAATTGTCCTCCTGGAATGCCGGTTGAATACTGTAACTCATATACAAATAATGGTCAGTACAATCAATATGGCCCCCAATATGGCAATGATGCATATGGCATCGCACGCGCTCAATATTATAATTGCCTACAAAGTGGTGGATACCCCATGAACGTTTCACAATGGGGACAATCTCCTCAATTTGCGTGTGTTCCTCAGAATTATTATCCCCAAAATAATTACGGCGGTTACCGTATTTCTCGTCGCTGGGGATTTTCTTTTGGCGTGAATTACCAATCATTTGGTGGTTCAGGTTACGGAAGTTACTGTAACACGAGTAATGCCACAGCATATTGTGGTCAATCATCACGATGTATGCCTGAGCCCCGATTTGGTACTCAAGGTGGCATTTGTTGCTCTGGTTACTCTGGTTATGGAACTTAACCTTCAAGACCAAAGTCTTTAAAATCTTACTCAGTTTATCTCCTATGAAATCTATCCTCTTGTCCCATGGCGAGCTTTGTTAAATTCATTTAACATAAAGTTAATGGCTTCTTAATGCAGAGCCAGGCTTTCGTCCGTAGGCATCATCGGGGGATTTACGACAGGGGATTTACGGAAGTACGCCATTGGACTTTCGTTATCTTTTGCTGCCTGCTCACCAACTGCAGAGCCGCCTTCGTTTAACTCACCCATAAAACCCATCAATATAGAAGCTTGTCGCAATGTGGAATTAGACATGCGTCAGCTCACAGCAAAAAAAATTCGTTCAATGGTGACGTGTCTCAATGGTGAGAATAATTCTATTCAGCCGTACAAAGATTTTTTAGATTCAACTGCTGATTCTGACCTTAATGCATCTCTTGAAATTTATAATCGCCACATTAATTCTTCAGATAATCGCCTCAATAAAATCTTAGACCTCGTGAGTCGCATGGACACTCATGGATTCTTAGACGGTTATTATAAAAATATTCAGGTGCTGGGTGAAACACAGACTCTACAAAAAGCTCTGCCACTGGCTCGTCATTTGGTTAAAGATGAGAAAGATTTTATTTCATTAGCCCGTTATGCTGGTGACGTTATTAAGCGAGATCAGCTCAGTCCTGCAATTGTTGCAGGTGCAAATACATTTAGTGGCTTGCGAGCTCGTGTACTTTCAGTTTTGTTTTCAAAAGATGATGCAAATTCTGTCGTAGATGTAAATCAGACCACGAATTTGGCAGCGGACATTATTTTACATAGTATAACAGATGGAAATTTTCATGGGGTACTCACGCATCTTTCAGATGCACAATTTGGAAGAGGGCTAAAATTACTAACAGATCTGGACCTCATCAATATGGGAGATCTTTTAGATTATCTTCCATTGGGAAACACAACTGGTGGTAATCGGCTTGAACGGTTAAGAAAAACTATCAATGGAGCAGATCGCCCGCTTACTTGTTTTCAAAATGGAACGAGTAATCGTAAACATGAAAATATCTGGGGATTCTTCGCGCGAGAAGTAAATAGTTTAACCTCAACAGACGCAGCAAATAGATTCTTTTTGCAAACAGTCCCTCTGCTTTTAGCAACGAGCAAAGATTCTTGTGACTACCATACAGATCTTACCAGTAATATCGACTTACTTTCAGATTTGGCATTACGTGGGTATGGTGTAGGAATAAAATCATCACTTGGGTTACTTGATAAAAGCAAAAGGCTTAATGAGTGGGTTCGAGTAGTAAAATCAGATTATGTCACCTTAGCTGGGCCATTGTTAGAAGAAATTGCTGCCCGAGGTGCGTCGCGATTTTTACTTGAACTTATGGCAAAAGATCTCACCGAGACTGACCTGAACACTTTAAGTGTTTTATTAAATTATTTGGTTCTTGAAAATTTAAGCGGTAAATTATTAGTTGATTGGATAAATCTAAATATTCCTGAGCGATCACGAATTATTTTATTAACTGATCTCAATAGTTTAGTACCAGAGAAAAGAGATTTTATTAATCTCTCAGTACTTGTGGCTGGTATTACTAGCCAAGATCAAGCATTGAGAGATTTAAAAGATGCTGTTGCTAAGCAAGTATTTACTAACAGTGCAGAAGCAAGTCTTCAAGTTGTACTAAGAAACATTTTAGCTGCAGACCCTCAACGTCGCATAGAGCTTGTAGCGTTTGCTAAAAGTTTTAAAAAATCTCTCGCTGATCAGCGCGGTGGTTTGGGGATGTCTCTTGGAGTTGCTGCTCAGACACTGGGTTTGGCGAGTGAGAGACCCGTGCAAGAGGTAATTCGCGATACACTTTTAGATGAGAAGTTGCTGAAAAATATCGCCCCTGTTTTATATAACTGGTTCACGGATAATAAATTTATAAATGCGGTTGCATTTACTGGGACAATTGCAGGAAATGGTCAGTTAAAAGTCTTAGTAAAATTCTTGGTCGAAATTTTTAAGAATTCTCAAAATGCAGGCATGGGAAGTGGTTCACCACAATCACTGTATGTGCCAAACCAAGAAGACCCAAATACTGTCTTAAATAATATCACGCCATTCACTCCTGCACCGCCATCGGGAGATTATACTTCGTGCGCACAACTTCAAGGTTCAAGCCTCTTTAGTTCGGGTGGTAATAACCTTTATTTAGCAATGAAATGCATTAATGCAGAAGGTTCGGTGCCTGTAATTGGGCAAATCGCTGAGCAATTAAAAGGGGCGGGTCTTCTTGAGAGCGCTGCTGAGCTCTTAAGAACTACACTTGTAACTTCACCCTACTTGCTTGGAACGTTAAGTGAAATTGAAAGAATCTTTAAATCTGGTGATTTGACAAAAATTTTTAAACTCATAAGTATTTCTGGTGAAAGCCCTTACACAATTCCTTATCGGTTTGACGGTCTATTATCTGACATTTTTTCTCACAGCGGTGCCGACCACGCACTTCAAATGCTTGGGAAGATTACTCAGATGCGCGATTTTACTCAAATGGGTGTTATTGCACTCAATTTAAAAAATCAAGGGCCAGTGAAAGTTTTTGAGAGTGATAATAATTTTAGAATAAAGATAACGACTGATCCTAAAATAATTAAAGACATGAAAAAAAATATCAAAGATGTGTACACTCACTGGTCACAATCACATATCGACGCTGAATTTAATCAAGCTGTAGAAAATTTTGAAACACGCAACAATACTTGGTTGTATGAAACTGGCTTATATCCACGGCTCAATAATCAACAATGGAAAGAGCAGATTATTGTTGCTCTTAGAGATTCATTGCGCACTACAGATTTACATGAACTCATTGCCGCACTAAAAGATTTGCACAAAAATTATAATATGCCTCGGTTTTTGATGGAATCAATAAGATCTCAAAGACTTGTAGTCAATTACATGCCAGATGGTAGTAGAAAAATTCACATCGTCACACGATTAGATCAATTAGAAACTTTAGTAAATGTGGCTGATATTGATGTTCCCATCGGGGGAATTAGCCACGTAGGAACAGACTTTCAATTAGGAATTATTAAGGGTGTTGATCTTTCCGAGGTAATTAAAAGTAAACACAGCCAACTTAATATTGCGACAGCACTCTATGGTAATAGCAACCGTGGTATTCATCTTAAGAATATGGAAGAGAATATTGATGCTCTTCATGAGCTTGCTGCCAATGGTGATCTTAGGGTTTTAAAACGCCTCTATATTGCACTTCAAAATGCAACTCCAGAAGCTTTCAAATGGAAAGATGACCCTATTAATAATCATATGGGAAGTCTTCGCTACATGAGTTACGTGGGCCTTTTTAATTTGCTCACACAATCTCTTAGTCATGCAGCAGAGAAAGGTTATGCGGAGCGAATCATCAATGGTGTATTAAGCGTTATTAGTCTCATTCAACCAGATGATATTGAGCCATTGAAAAAAGTAATTGATGCTTTATTAACAAAAGCTCAACAAGGAGATTTATCGCCAATTGAAATCCTCATTGATAAATTATTGGCGATTCAGGAAAATAATCTTCAGGGGTACAAAAATTTCAAAGATTCAATTTTTCATAATGTGATTAATATCGAAGCCCCAACTCTCAAGTTAACATCTCTTCTTCAAGGTTTACCGTTTGTGATCAATAAGTCGGTAGTTTGGAATGACCTCACAGACACTTTGGTTGAAGATTCAACACAGCCTCAAGGCGGAGCGCTTAAATTAGGTGCTAATTTATTAACTTTAGATTCATCGTCATGGAATGTGTTTATCAAGTTTATTGACACTCTACTGACGCTGCGTGATTCGCGCAGTGCCTACTTACTTCCTTCACTTATGAAACTTACTTCAGACGGTTATGCGAAGCGACCTGGTGAATTTTCTCAGATTAATTCGGCTTTAAACCTATACTCCCTTGACCCTCGTGTTGTGGAAATTAAGCCTAGTGAACTTATAAAAAGCATACTCAATCAGTCATCTGGGCAAAGTGGCGTAGGAGATGGATTGGCCTTTTTATTACAAGACGACATGCAGCGCAAAAGGTTGATTGATGTCGGCTTGCTCTTGGCAAAGAATAATCAGGTCTCAGGCCTCTCTCGTGTACTGATAGATCAAATTAACAATGGTAACTTAGATCACGCTCTTCATTTTATATTTGATAATCTTACCTCTTCATCAGTACCATCAACATTGAGTCTGCTTCAGAAATAAGGCTCAGAGGTAAAATATGACAAACAAAGTTGTGCCGATATTTTTTATATTCGTATGCTTTCTTTCAAATGCTGACGCAGCAATTCCTGTACAACAAGTCACAGCTGAGAAGCGTGAAAAATATATGGATAATGGTGTGTTTGTTGGCGGACACGACCAGGGTGATGTCGCACTTTTAAATATACGCCAAAGTTTTGATAAGGTTACTGGTTTAGAAAGACTAGTGCTCGACATCGCTCATAAAGATGGTGGTAAGCTGGCCCTTCGCCCAGGGTTTTTTCATGTGGCTGTTCAAGGCAATCAAAGACGAGTGGTAATTGATTTAGAGAATGTGATTCCATCTAAAATTAATAATCCAATTTTAAAACAATTACTTTCTAAGTCGAAATTTTTTTCAACTGGCACAATGTACTATGATGAATCCAATAAGAACCTCACTATTGAAATGCTATTGAAGTCAAAAGCGCAAGTGGAGGTTTTTGAATTGGTAAGTACAGATAAGCCTGGTCGCATCGTTGTCGACGTGAAAGGCATGTGAAAATAAAATCTATTTTTTTCATGGCTGTCGTTTTAAGCCATGCATCAATATCTGATGCGCGTGTTTTTAATTTTAAATCACAGACGGCTGCAGCTTATCTTCGAGGTGCGGTTGGACTTAATAAACTACAAAAGTATGCATATGCACCTGGGTTCCCTACAATTGTTGATTTTCCTGATAACGATGGTGTGAATCAAAATTATTCTGGTGAATTTGGATTCTCTTTTACCAAGGGGATCACCACACGTTTAGGAGTAGAACTTTTGTACCCGCAGCTCACAAAAGAACTCGAAGGGCGTGTGAATACTTTGAAAGCCCTTAGTGTTACGAGTCAAGTGTATGCTGTTATTCCGCAGATTAATTTTGAAATTCCAATGAAAAGCTCAACCAATTATAAACTTTTTATCGGCGGTGGTGCAGGGTATGCATTAGCTACTTTAAAAAATACGGTTACCATGACACCGACCGGAACCACTCTCTACGGAGTCACCGATTATATCGAAGAAGGTTCAGGTTTTGGTATAATGGGGCAAGCTTTTGCTGGAATCGAATTTTCATTTTTTGACAATGTAAGCATGAGTTTGGATAGCGGTTATAGATATCTTGTAGTTAATAACTATACTGCGAATCGATCAGCAAGCACGGTTCGGGGGCGTATTGAATCTGGAAATCAAATTAAAAACATAGATGGTACAAATCGCTTCACAGATCTTAGTGGTCCATGGGCTGCTATGACTTTTAGATTTTATTTTAATTAATCGCGATAATTATTATCTACTTGGGACTTCAGTGCCCAACGTAAAGATCACGAATAATACTTTCATATTTTTGACTTAGATGTTTTCGCTTAACTTTCATTGAAGGTGTTAGCTCACCATTTTCGATGCTGAAATCAATGGGCAAAATCGTAAAGTTTTTGATCGTCTCATAACTTGCTAAGATACCGTTTTTTTCGCGAATAATTTCACGAACTGCATCTTGAACTTTGGAGTGTTTCACAAGATCTTGAGGGTTGTGATGTTCGAGACTATGTGTAACAGCAAATTTCTTTAATTCATCAGGATTCAAAGTCACAAGGGCTACGAGATATTTCATTTTATCTCCGAAGATAACTACTTGGCTGATGAATTTATTGGTTTTTAAGACTCCCTCAATTTTTTGTGGTGCAATGTTTTTACCAGCAGCAGTAATGATGAGATCTTTTTTACGGTCAGTGATTCTAATAAAGCCATCGCCATCGATCTCCCCGATATCGCCTGAATGAAACCACCCATCCTGAGTTAACACTTCTTTGGTGGCTTCAGGATTAAGAAAATATTCTCTAAAAACTTTTTTACTTTTAATGAGAATCTCGCCATCACTTGCTATTTTTATTTGTGAATCGCCAAGCGTTGGGCCAACCGTACCGAAGCGATACTTGTAAGGTGTATTTATTGTAACCGCTGCGGTGGTTTCAGTTAAACCGTAACCTTCACAAACAAGAATTCCAGCAGCATGAAAAAATTCTGCAATCTGCTTAGAAAGTGGAGCTCCGCCGCTCACGAGAAATCGAATGTTTCCACCAAGCTTTGCGTTTATTTTTGAAAACACTAGCTTGTATGCAACTTTGTATTGAATTAAGAGTGCTAGTGGGATGGGTTTTTTCTCGCATTTACATTTACTCACTTCAGAACCAACTTTAATGGCCCATTTAAATATCTGTTTTTTTGCAGGGCTTCCTTCGTCAACTTGTCCTAGAATTTTTGCATAGATTTTTTCAAAAATTCTAGGAACAGCCATCATAAATGTTGGTTTAATTTCAACAAGGTTTGCTGCAATGCGATCAATGCTTTCGGCAAAACCAATTTTCCATCCGATGTAGATATTTGCCCAAAGTTCTACGCGACCAAAAATGTGAGCAAAAGGCAAAAAGGTAAGTGTGGAATCTTTTTCGCCCAAATCCAGAAGTGTTTCAAGGTCTGAACATTCAGAAGCTATGCATGAATGTAAAAGTACAACACCTTTTGGTTGGCCAGTTGTACCTGATGTATAAACAATGGTTGCCATGTCAGACATTGCGGCTTTACGACACTCATCAATAAAATAATTCGGATTTGTTTTTAGATATGTTTCGCCTTTTTTTAAAAAACTTTCCCACTGATGTGTATCAGAATCAGTTACAGGGGTTATGGCGACAATGTGTTTCAAAGAAGGAATTTGTGAACCCAAGCGACGTAGTTTTTGAACTTGTCCGTCATCTTCGGCGATGGCAGCAACGGCGTTAGAGTTATTGATGATAAAACCTACGTCTTCTAAAGTACTATTTTGATAAATGGGCACTGTGACACATCCCATTCCTAGTATTGCCATATCTGCTGCGGCCCATTGGTACCGCGTGTTACTCATTATCGCAACGCGATCACCGCGTTTAACACCGATGCTCGCTAAGCCCGCTGCTAATCTTTCAGACATACGATAATATTCAGGCCAAGAAATATCATGCCATTTTGTTCCATCTGAGTATCTAAAAGCCACTGATGTAGTCGGTTTGTTACGTGTCTCGACAAAAACTTGGCTGATGGATTTGGTATTTGATGTGGCCATAAATTTCTCCAATACGTAGGGTGGTGAAAAGTGAGTATCTAGTAACTAATTTGCTCAATGGAGACCCTTAAGGTCAAGTACTCATTTTGATTTTCGTGGATACAGGCGAATAGATTTTGAAGTGTCTTGTTTGACTGTGATGACGGTTTGATCTGAACTATTGGTATAGGGATTATAGGCTTTTACAGTAATGCTCACACCAGCTGGAACAGGGTAGCGTTTCAATGGACTTTTTTCTGATAATTTTTGTCCGTTAATATAAATATCAGCTGTTGCGGGTTGAACTTCCACATCGAGGTATCCAAAGTTGGCTTTTTGGAGTGTTGCACCAAAATCTTCGGGGCTTTTAGTTGCAATGAATTCTTTGCTGTAGGTCAAATATCCATCGCGTCTTAATGAAATAGTTAATTTTTTATTAATAGACACGATTACTTCAGCAGGGGTAGTCCCATTTGCTTGACCATCCACTTCAATCTGAGCTCCAGCAGGAACGCTATGAACATAAACTCGTGCCGTTTCAACTACAGGTAATACAGCTGTAGAAGTTGTGGGTGTTTCTGTGCCTTTTGTCGCAGCAATTAATCTTTCTGTTTCACCAAATATTTTTTCTGGATGCTTGATAGCGTAGTATCCACCTAAACCTACTCCCGTTAGTATCAATAATGTTGGTAACCATTTAAGTACTACACTCTCGCGCTTCATAGTGTAGCTACCAGTGCCAGCGGACCTCATATTGGTATTGCCACTGTATGTGTTGGAGTTTAATTGGGGTGGTGCAGGATGAGTACCTGAATATGTTGATTGAATATCAGGTCGCTGGCTTTGTGCTGCTTTTACTTTTTGAGATAAATCCAACTTATCGACTTTAAAATCAAAAGTGAGTTCTTTTTTACTTTTATCATCAGCAATGAGATTTTTTGGAGCATCTATTTTATTTGGATCCATTCGTTTTTCTATATCTGAAATGATGGAAGTCCCGGTGTAAGTTTTTGTGTCATCATCTTCAGTGACCATCGTATGGTCTTCTTTGGCGCCTGCGGTTGCAGAGGCTGCTGATGCCGATGAAGGAAAACTGATTTTCGCAAACTCAGCTACTTTTTTGCGATCTTCAAGAATATCTTCTTTAAATAGAGTTTTTAGAAATATACCCAGCTCATGTTGTGTGAACTCGGGATTCACTTTGTAGAGAAAACGACTCAAATCTTTATAAAGTTCAGCGGCTGTTTGATAGCGAAGGCTGCGATCTTTAGCGAGTGCTTTATTTGAAATTCGATCTAGTTCTTCGTGAATATTTGGATTAATTTTTCTTAAGGATGGTATCTGGCATTCGCGAATTTTGCGGATAGTATTGATCTCATTATTTGCAATAAAGAGACGTTCGCCACTGAGTAATTCCCAGAGTACAATGCCAGCAGAAAAAATATCTGTACGTGCGTCTAACTCCATTCCCTCGGCTTGTTCGGGGCTCATGTATCCAAATTTGCCTTTGAGGGTTCCAGCACGTGTCGCTTCAATTTTGCTTTCAGCTTTTGCAATTCCAAAATCGACAATCTTCACTTCGCCTTCAAAGCTCATCATAATATTTTGAGGGCTCATATCACGATGAATAATGCTTAGAGAATTTCCTGTATTTTTATCAGTGCAGCGATGAGCGTAATCTAGGCCATTTGCCACTTGTGCCATGACAAATACACATTGCTCGATAGTTAGAGATTTTTGAATTTTTGTGCAGCGAGAAAGAATTTGTCTAAGATTTCGGCCATCAATGAATTCCATGGCAAGATAAAATTGCCCTTGTTCTTCACCGAATTCAAAAATTTGCCCGATATTTCCTTGATTGAGATTAACTGTGATCTTCGCTTCGCCCTTGAACATATCAATGAATTCGCTATTGGCAGTGTATTGAGGTAGAATTCTTTTGAGTGCAATGATTTTACCAATGCCTTCAGCTCCTGGAGCTTTCGCACGATACACTTCGGCCATACCACCCATGGCGAGTTTATCTAGTAAAATAAATTTGCCAAACATTTCAGCTTTTTGTGACACTTATAGTATTCTCCGTCATAGATTTGATCGGCATTATGGGGTTAAAGTTTAAGTATGAAAATTATTGGTCTCACTGGTGGTATAGCCAGCGGAAAAAGCACTGTATCAAAAATGCTACGCGATGAAGGTCAAGTCGTTATCGACGCTGACAAGCTCGCACGTGAAGTTGTAGAGCCTAGGTCTTTTGGTTTGAAGTGTATTAGCGAGACTTTTGGCGAGGAAGTTTTAAACGGCAAATCATTTGCTTCAGGGGGGGCGCTCAATCGTAGTGCGCTCCGAGAGATAGTATTTTCTGATGAACGAAGTCGTCAAACATTAGAGCGTATTACCCATCCGTTAATTCAGTGGCGAGCACGCTGTGAGTTTCAGTTTCATGAACGTAGTGGTTGTAAGCTTTTGTTTTATGATGCGGCATTAATTTATGAAAAAGATTTAGTGAGTCACTTTAGTGAAGTAATGGTGGTTCATACAACTTCAGATATTCAATTAAAACGATTGATGAGTCGCGATAAAATCAAAGCAGAAGAAGCATTAAAACGAGTCGCTACACAATGGCCTCTAGAGAAAAAAATGGAGTTAGCAGATATCTTAATTGATAATAATTTCAGTGTAGAAGAAACGCGAAAACAAGTTGTGAGTTTATTAAATAAGTGAGTATTTGAGTTAAAACCCGTACGAGAAACCTAAAATCCCACCAAAAAACCCTCGACCTTCCATGTCGGGTGCCAAAAACATTTCTGAACGAAATGAAACTGATTCCCAAATCGAGTATTCGGTTCCAAGAGCTAATCGAAAAAAATAATTCGATAATGACAAGAATGTAATGAGGCCTCTTTCTGGATACATTTTAAAACCAACACCGAGTGACCAAAAGGGGCGCCATTTTAGTGATGAGCTAAAATTATTTCGAAAGGCCTGCCATAAATGACCTTGGCCTTGAGTTGTGGCATCAAGCCCTGTTTCTAAATGAAATGATGTAGGGCTTTGCCAGACGTAGGTCCCGCTGAGTTGACCATAGGTCATAACTACGCCTTCAGCGGGTGATAAAAAAACTGGCCCAAATGAAATTGAAAATGCACTTTGATGCGGATAAAAGAATGAGGTTTCACTATCGGTACTTTCTACGGGTGTGGTTACATCGACTTGTTGAAGTGGGAGCACATCTTCTGACTTAGTCATTTCTGCTTTTGGATCTGGCTTATTAGTTTTTGGATCAGGGTTAATGGGGCCGGCAACACTGAATAGCGAAAAAAGAAATATACCAATCATAATAAAACCGGACGCTTTCGCCATAAGATTAGTCTATCGTAACGCAACATGTTGTCGCTAACATTAAAAGGTGTCACGGAGGACAACAATGAAAACAAACATCTCACTCGCCATATTTTTAATATTATTCACTCAAACTATCCACGCAGCTCAAAGTGAGTATCTGCACAACACACATCTCACGCCACGAATTATGGGTATGGGGGGTGCATTTACAGCAGTGGCTGATGACTACAACGCACTTTATACGAACGTTGCGGGCTTGGGTTTTCTAGAAGAGGGTGAACTTAATTTTGACATTCAAGGTATGTTTACTCCGACACTTTTCAACGTGCAAAAAGATTTAAAAGATGCAGGAAGTAATCCTACGGCGATTCAAACAGCTCTTCAAAAATACTACGGTGAGCATTTTGCAAGTCGCGTTGGATTGGCAGCAACATGGGCGCGTCCTACTTGGGCCGTTGGTTTCAAACCCGTTGATCTTTCAATTGAAGGTGATATTCACGGAACAGCAGGCACTACGGTTGGTGTTCAAGCTAATCAAGACAGCGTGCTTCAATATGGAAAAGCGTGGTTCTTCGGTGCTACTAAATCATTTTCAATGGGTCTTGCGCCTAAAGTTGTCTACCGTGTTTATTTTGAAAAAGATTTAACACTTTTTGATTTTGTACAATCCTCAGAATTATTTCGTATGTCTGATGCTCAAGAGGGTTTGGCTTTTGATACTGACATCGGTTTTATGTATCGAGTGACTCCTCCAGAAGAAGGCTTTTTTAAATTTCTTAAATATGCAAAACCAACTTTCGGCTTTGCCGTACGTAACGTTGTTGATGCTGGATTTAAAACAAATCTTCACCTCGTTGGTAAAGAGACAAGCTCTATAACTGATGCAAAATTAGAACGCCGCTTTGATGTGGGCACAAAATTAGAATTACCCGAGTTTTGGGTGTTTAAACCACGTGTGATGATTGATGCTCGTGACATGGGAACTCGTTATGCAAGTTTACGTAAAAGCACACACATCGGTGCTGAACTTTTGTGGAAAGCTTTCGGATGGCTTCAGGGCGGATACCGCGCTGGTATTTCACAAGGTTATTTTACTTTGGGTGCAAGTGCTGAACTCAGCATTTTAAGACTCGATGTTGCTACATATTCTGAAGAGATTGGCACATCAAGCTCTCCTCGCGAAAGCCGTCGTTATATCGCAAAACTCAGTTTGGATTTCTAATAATTTTATCGACGTTGATAAGGTTTCGGCCGGGCATTACCGCTAGCGTTATTGTCCGTGCCGAAAGTAGGGTTGAAGTTCAGATCCAGGGTGAATTGCACCATGTAGCGACGATCTTCTCTTTGACCGGCATAGGTATCAAGTTCTGTACCCCAAGAAGACGCATCGACACGTATGTATTTTAGATCAACTCCAACGCCATACGATAAGTATCCTTGATTTACTCCACCGCGAATATCAATGTTCAAAAGTGTAAGCTCTGCACCAAGATGGATTTTTTTACCACCTTGCTCATTTTGCAAATTGATATGTCGATATTCAAATGAAGGGCGAAATTTTATAAGTGTCCAATCAAAGAGCATTGAGTAACCTGCGACGGCGTTATTGTCTAGAGCCGGAGGCGCTCGTAAACCCGTAGTGGGTGTAAATCTTGTTTGTCCAATATCTTGCCAGACTAATGAAAAGGTAGGGCTTGCTGGGGCGGGCAATTCAATCAGTAGTCCACCATCAAGTCCGTATCCGGTTCCAGAAACTGCAATAAGACTTGTGAGTTCTGAATTAGAAAGTGTTGCAAGTGTACTGGGGCCCAAAGTTACTCTTCCACCGTAGCGTGTGACACGCTTAATTGCAAAACCAAGTCTAAGTGCGTCTCCAGGTAAAAGACTAGCACCCATTCCACCGATGATTCCGTAATCACTTGTGGCGCTAAAAGTAACGTTTGAATAAGCGGGGTTGTGGAGATTTAAGAAAAAGTTTGTATATGAGTAACCAGCAATTGCGAAATTGGGCATTGAAAAAGCAAGTGAATCAGAAATTCCCGCCCAAATTTGTTTGCCATAAAAATTACGAATTGCCGTTGAATAATTTGAACCTGTGAAATCTTTGTAAAGTTGATACCCATTTAAGGCATCACTCGCAATTGCAGGGTCAAGAAGTGTGAGGTGAAGTCCGCGGATTTTATTGAGTGCAGCTGGATTATAAAAAAGTGCATCTTTATCAGAAACAATTGCGGTGTAGGCATTTCCAAGTGCCATGGCTCTGGCTGATTGCCAATTCTCAACGATCTCATTTGCAGTAGCAGTTGTAGTTAAACAGGTGAAAAGTAGTAGAGTGCTTGTGATTTTATTAAAATGAATAAAAACTTTTTTACTTACGGACATAAACACGGGGCGACTCCAGCACAGGGGTCTCCATTTGAAGTGACTGGTGTAGTGAATTCACGAGTGTTAACACTCGTTGTTGCAGCAAGACCGATTGCGAGATGACTTTCGCCCATCAGTGTTTCAGCTGAAAGTTCTTCAGCTGCTGTGACGTTACTGATGTCAGTTTTTGAACAAAAATTAACACCAAAAACTGTGCAATTTGCTGAGATATTGGACACACTACTACCAGCAAGTGTACTCCCTGTAGCCGCTAGACTCTCAATGATTATTGTAAGCCCAGTGACAATATGTTTTTTATATGTAGGGTGACTATCTAAAGCTGTGCAGTTATTAAAGGTCGTATCTACTACATTGTCTGCATCAGTATCGGCAAACGCTGCCATAATGGTACCAAGTTTTGCGAATTCTACGAACATCGTAAAAATATTTTCATCAACTGTGCGTAGAAGTGCTGTTGCGCCAATATTAACCATTACTGCTTCAGCTAGAATCTGATCATCAATATGTCGATACTGCGAACTTCTAAACGCCTTCATGAGGATTGTGAAAAAATTTGTACCACCTGAATTAATGGCACTGATGAGTCGAAGTATGTCTAATCCGCCACGACCTGCATATGCTGAAGCGAGAAGTAATTTATTCTCACGCTTTGATTTGGCAGTAGAAGATAGGAGTTGCCATTTTAAAACGGCATCATTCCATAAACCAGCATCGATTAAATTTTCGACATCATCAAGAATAGCTTCATCAGAAGATTTGTCTGCCAAATCTCCGAACATATTACAGCCGCCACCACTCACAAGTGACACCAGCATAATGATAGCCATCAAAGAAATATTCTTAGCCATATTAATAGTTTAGCTTAGAAAATTATGAAATTCAGTGTCAATTACTTGACGCTAAAACAAATTAAAATCGGATTCCGTATTCGATAATATAGCGGCGGTCTTCTCGAAAACGAGTAGGTGTTCCGATTTCTTCGCCATAGGTAGTGAACTGAAATTGTTGCCCAAGCATTGATAATTCAAATCCAGCTGTGTAATACCGCTGGTTCATTCCACCACGTAAGAAAAATGTATCGTTAAAATTTATCTCAGCTCCAACATGTAAACGTCTGTAGATGTCGACTCGTTCTGGGTTTTGTACGTCTCGCCATTCAGCGGTAAAGCTTGAACGCACCTTGTTGCTTAGAATAGGAAATACGGCAATGGCTGCATCTATACTTTGGCTTTGCGGTGGTGGTCGAGGAAGATTGTTTCTATAAAAGTAACCGTTCGTAGTGGTGAAATAAGTTTTTCCAACATCGTGGACGACGGCTGCGATACTTGGTAACCACAACCAAGGTCCCGATAAAATAACTCCGCCATCCCAACCCACTCCTCCGCCTTCATTGGCGATGTCACTGAATTGAAGTCCAGTCGTGGTGCCGGCAACATCTTGATTTACATATACGCGGTTTATAAATTTTCCTGCAAAACCAATTTTGATACGACCTTCCCACAAACGTAAGTTGTAACCAATCACAGCACCATAATCGTTGATATAATCTAGATGATAGTTATCAGTTGATGAGGTGTATTCACCGTCGTAGTTATACTTTGAATAGACTCCAAATCCAAAGTTGGTGGTCACAAAAGAGGGTTGAGCTTGAACACGTAGATGCAGACGTTTATCTGGGTTTCGCTTTGCCACATCGAGCATGGATTGAGCATTGAGTACTGCTGCATATTGAAACCCAGCACTCAGTGCAGCGTTTGCCTCATAATTAGTTTCAAGCTCAGGATTTATTAATACAAAGTAAGGGCCGCGAATTTTTCCTAAACCAGCGGGGTTAATAAACAGTGCCGTTTCGTCATTAACGGTTGCAACTCCAGCACCTCCCATAGCTTGGGCACGAACACTTCTGAAAAAAGGTTGGATTTCTTGAGAATATGATTCAAAAGAAAAAAGTAATGCAATGCTGAATGTCACCGTCCATAGAGACTTCATATTCTTTTTATCGGCGCATTTTAAATTTATTAAGGATCATCTGATTGACATGACTAAAGTAGAGGGGAATTTTTTGCCCCTCAAACAAACTAGTCTTTCGCAAGAGTGAGTAAACAGTAAGCACTGTGCTACACTTTAAGAGCAAATTACTTGTGGAGGATATCAACAATGTCTCAACGTCTCATCTTGTGTAGCGTACTCTTATCATTTTCTCTAACAGCGTGTGAAACTGCTGAGGATGGAAATATCGAAGCGGCTAGGGCCTGCGTAGATAACGCCGCGAAATCGGCTTTTACTAATCCTGATGCAGCTTCTACAGCAGCTTCCGGTTGTGAAGCAAAACTTGGTAGTGTTACTACCAAAGAAGCTCAGCGCGTTCGTTTTGGAATTTATCTGATCGTTGATAAAAAACTTCATCGAATGGCTGAGATGGTTGATGCCATGAAAACAAATTCAGGTGGCCTCGATGGTATGAACGTGGCTTTGAGTGTGTTGGTTGTTCCGGGGGGAGCTACTCGTTCACAATCATACGTTAATGCGGGTAACGGATCAGCTTCAAGCGGAATTAAAAAGGTGGCCTCGTTAATCAATATGGCTACAAATTTAAATGATTGTTCAACTTTCGGAGCTGGTGCCACTGGAGTACAAACAGCAGTCGCAGCTTGTGCGGGAACAAATCCTGCGTTGGTCGCAACAATGGCCCGTGATCTAAAAAGCTCAGCCTGTGCGTCTCCATCGGATAACACTTCAACTGACGCTAATAATCCATGTGTAAAAGCTAAGGCATTTACCGATAATTGTGCTGGCGGGCAAACAGATGCCGCCATTGCTACTTGTCTGAGTAACTACTTGGCGACTCCTCACTAAAAATTCAGATGAACTCTCCCTTAGGGACAATACTGTTCGGGAGAGTTCATTTTTTAATTTAACAATTACGGATTGTACTTCTCAAAATCCCGTTCCATCTCAAGATCATCAAATTGCATAATCTCGACTTCATCATTGACGAGTTCTACAGAACTCCATTCTTGCAAATGACGAATGATCTGATTCACGCGCTCTTTTGTTTTTGCTTCGTCGTAACCAACAATTGCTACGCCGATTACAAGTTCATTTGAACCAGGTGTTGGGATTTCAGTCACAGAAGCTTTAAATTTGGTTAAAAGTCGGTCTTTAATTTTTTGAGCTAGTCCGCGGCTAGAGCTATTATCCGGTGACGTCATAAAGGTGAGCCTTAAAGCTGCAATAATCATTTAGAACCTCTGGCGGTTAACTTCTTTGGTCAATGCTTCATTGCTTTCTTTGGCGAATTTTTATAACTTCCGCCTGCGATGCTTACTATTGTATGGCTTTCTAAACTAGCTTGCAAAAAAACTCTTTGGTCCCGATTTGATCCTTCGCGACAGGTCTGGGTGGTCAGCGACGTTAAATCTAAAATATTTTTGCGCCAAAACCTCCTTGAAAGAAATGGCATCGTCATCGGTGAACCCGTGAAGCGTGCTTCAGAGTTTTGGCGAAATTTACTGCAAAGCGTTGATCCTTCCATGGGAATTTTAGGTCCTGTGGGTTCAAAAATCACCGCTCGAGATTTTCTTCAAACGCAAGGCACGGCCCAGTGGTGTCAAAGACCTCGGGCTCCTCGAAAATTTTTAGAAGCCTGTCAGAATCTCGCTCAAATTATTTCTCATCCAATTGCATTAGAAACTATTGCAGAATTTGAACACCAAAATCCTTTTGATTCTTCTCAGTTTCAAGAACTCGCAAGCCTTGGGATTCGCTTTTATAAACGTTGCATCGAAGCAAAAAGGCTTCCATGGTTTTTTGTTCCCTACTATTTAGCGGAACATCCTGAAGTGTTAAAGCAAGACTCTGAACTTGTTTTTGATTTGGGTTTAGACATGACAGACGGAGAGCGTGAGCTTATTCACCGACTTGCTAAAGAGAGCAATGTAAAAATTCTTGTGCCTGTAGAAAATGCAGAAGCACTTTTAGAGTCAGGTCTTTATTCATATCGTGGTTTGGGTTTGGGTGTACCTCAGGTAAAAGAAGAAAAAATGGTAGAAGTTTTAAATGCGAATGTACCATTTGATATTTGGCGTTGCAGCTCACCAGATGCTGAAGCTCGTAAAGCTGTGGAGACTATTTCAAAATGGGTTGCTGCAGGTATTAAACCTGAATCGATTTGTATCGCAGCTCCAGAAATTTCTGAATATGAAAATTTATTAAATCATGATTTAGCTTGGCAAGGAATCGGATTTCAAAGATCTCTTTCTGCTCGATTATCGGCGGGCCGTGTTTTTCGTGCCCTCAATGGCAGATTAGAATTAGTTGATGGCCAAGTTCACTCAGGAATCCTACAAGAAGCATTCTTAACGATGTCTCATTATCGTCGAACGAGCAGGCGAAGAAAAGAAAAACGTGTGCTCGGCCCCGTTATATCTGAAGACCAAGTTTCGATTGATGAAATGCGTAATCAAATCCTAAAACTTGGGCGACTCAAATCACGAGGTGAGCTCACAAGACAAGATTTTGAAAGTCTACTTTTCAAACTTTATGAAGAACTTGTGTTGGATTTGTCTGACTCACAACGAGATGTAAATTTCTTAAGAGCCGTGACCGCTTTGCGATCAGAGGTGGGTGATGGTAAGTTGCAATTAAAACTTTGGATTGAAGCTTGGCAAGAAATCACAAGCCGCATTGATATCGTCTACAAGCAAGCGGGTGCTAAAGGAATTTGGGCCGTGGACTTAGCTTCTGCCGAAGAAGCACCTGCCACGCATTTAATTATTTTAGGAAGTATCGATACGCCTGGGCGTCGATCGGTAGTGAGTAACCTTAATTCAGATCAATTGATTTTGTTAAAGCAGTATGGTTTTGACCTTTCTGCATCGACTGATAAACGTGATGATAGCCAAATCCGCTGGCTTAAAACTGGAGCGTGGAATCACATTGTATTAAGTTGTCCAAAAACAGATTCAAATGGGCGCACTGTAAGTGCAAGTTCGTTATGGCTTAAGACCGCTTCAGATCTTGGTAAAAATCTTGAAACCCTTGATTTTTCTGAACACACAATGTGGCTTGATGTGCAAAAAAACATTTTAAACCCCATGGTCGCTGATCAAGTTGATGGTTTTAAAATATGGAACCCCTTAACTGCAAAAAATCTTGGCCTCCGTGTAAGTGAAGAAATTGAAGGATTGCGACAAGTTGTAATACCTGCTGAAGATGCAAAACCACTTTCTGTATCATTGAGTGCATCAAAGATTGAATCTTATGGGGCGTGTCCGTTTAAGTTTTTTGCAAGTACCCATTTACGACTATTTGATGAAAGCGAACTTGACGTTGAACCTTCAGCCCAAACTCGTGGTCAATGGCTGCATCGAGCTGCTGAGCGAATTTTGCAATCTGAAATTTCACTTGAACTCTGGGGTGATAAAGAATGTGAAGAGCTCATCGACACTCTTGATGTAGTTCAAAAACAAGTGAGCTCTGATATTTGGCCTTCAATCAGATCAAGATTTGTCAGACTCTTACGTAGATTTATCCAATATGAAATAGATTGGAGAAAAGAATATCCATGTACAACCCCACTTGGTTTTGAAATGTCGTTTAAGGGTTATCTTGCGTGGAGTGAAGGTCAAAAGACATTAGAATTTAGTAAAGTTGCTCCGCAAGATGTGTCAAAACATTGGGCCCCTTTTCGAGGAAGTATCGATCGTATTGATGTGGCGGCACAGGGCTCTGCAATCTTAATTGATTATAAAAGTGGTGATTCTGCCAGCAGCAATATTCCAAGTTGGCAAAAGCGTGGCAGTTATCAATTAGCACTTTATGCACAGGCCATCGAGTCAGGTTTGTTAGAAAAAAACGGTGAGAAACTTAAAAAAATAATTGCCGCTCAATTTTATTCATTGAAAAAAATGAATCGTAAAAAAGGTTTTCAATTAAGTGATGTGGAATTAGCAGGTGTGTTGCCCTTAGAAAAAGTGGGTAATGCAAATGTTACTCAAGAAATAAAAGATAAGTATTTTACCCAAATCAATGAAAGTGTACATGAATGTTTAGAACACATTCGTGAAGGAAAATTCACACCGATACCTCGAACTGAAACTTTGTGTCCTTCTTGCTCATGGAGGACTCTATGTCGAGCACCTCACCTCTCATAACTACAATCGTTGAAGCGGGAGCAGGTACTGGCAAAACCGAAAGCCTCGCTCGTAGAATTATTGAAATCGCTACATATCTTTATAATCAAAATAAGCGAGTTCCAAGGCTTGTGGCGACTACTTTCACGGAGCGCGCTACAGCTGAGCTGCGTGAAAGAGTTGTTTCAATATTATCAAAAGAAAAAAATCCACCTTCTTGGCTTGTACATTTTGTGCAAGATACAGAGAAGCTTCATATATCCACAATCCACGGAACACTCTCACTCATTTTACATAGGTTTGGTATGCTCTTGGGTCTTGACCCTGAGTTTGTAATTTTAAATGGCCCAGAAGAGCGAGAAATTGTTCAAAAAGTTTTAAGGAGTATTATCTCTCAAAAACCTGAGTATGGAATTTTACTAGAGCAATATTCTTTCTCAGAACTTATTAGCATCGTTTGTGATTTAATGGCCCATCGTCAAACCTATGGAAATGATTTTAAGTCTGCCACTGGGTGGGAAGATATCGCCAAAAAAGATATTTCCAGTCTCAAAGATCATCTAAAATTTTTATGCACAGCCGATATCTCAAAATTATCCGATAAGCTGGGTGAAAAAATTAGCGAGCTTCAATCGCTCTGGCTTATTCTTGATAAAACAGCTGACGACTATGTGGTAGTACGTGAGAAATTTTTAAATGTCGTTGGTGAGATGTCTAAGCCCGCTATAAGAGTAGGGGCTAAAGGTTCTGAATTTAAAGAATCTATTGATTTTATTTTTGAGCTTAAAAAAGAAAAATGGGCTGAATTAAGTTATGATCCTGAAATTAATAAAAACCATGATGAGCTTGCAAAATTAATTAGTGATTTAGTTGCATTGTCGATCAATCAAGTTTTTGAAGAAAAGCGAACACAGGGGGCTCTTTCATTTGATGATCTTGAGTTTTTAACATTTGAACTCATTGAAAAACATCCGCAGGTTGTGAGTTCTGTTCGTAAGGAGTGGGATTTTTGGTTTGTAGATGAGTATCAAGATACAAGCCCATTACAAAAAAAGCTTCTTTTTGAATTGTTTAGAAAACCTTGGAACTCTTATTTTGTTGGTGACCCTCAGCAAAGTATTTATCTTTTCAGAGGTGCTGATGAAAATGTTTTTCAAGATACAAAAAAAATCGTCAAAGAAGCTCATGGCCTAGTTGAACGACTTGAGGTGAATTATCGTAGTCACCCGGATCTCTTGAAATTTATGAACATGCTTTTTACTTCGCTCAATCCTCCGATGAATAATCTTGTAGCAAAGGGGCCAGAAGAGGGTGGTATTCGTACCCATGTGCAATTTGCAGAAAATTTGGCTACCGAAGAAGACCTTATAACCAGACAAGTTTTAGATTGGCAAATTCAAGGGCACGCATTTCATGAAATGGCAGTCCTTGTAAAGACCAACGATAAAGCAAGGCTTGTTGCCAGTACTTTGGCTGATGCGGGGATCCCCGTTTATATACATTCGACTGGTGGCTATTATGATCGGCGTGAAGTTCTTGATGCGTTGGCGGTTTTAAGTTTTATCGAAGATTCTTCTGACGATGATGCATTTATTCTTATAGCGCGTTCACCGTGGATTGGAATCCCCGACACTGTATTAGCTCGTTGGGGCCACGAACGTGAATCAAAGTCATTTTGGCATTGGCTTGAATCAAATAATTTGGAAATTGAAAAATACCCATCACTACTTGATCTCAGAAATGCAGTGGAAAAAGTTGAAACCTGGCCATTGTCTGTCGCTTTTGATGAAATCTTAAATCGCCTTGGTTTTTTTGAATTTTGTCTCATCGGTGATGTCAGTGGGCGTAGAGAAGCAAATTTGAGAAAACTTGTTTCAAGCCTTCGTCAAGAAGAGAGGAGTCCTGGATTTTCAGCCACAGTTTTTATCAAACGTGCGTGGAGTGATCTTGAACAAACTAACGAAGAAAGTGAGGCTGCAAGCTTCATTGAACCTCAGCGTGTAAACATCATGACTATTCATAAAAGTAAGGGGCTAAAATTTAATTGCGTCGTTGTGCCATATTGTTCTGATCCGTTGAGGCCAAAATCAAATCTTTTAGAGCTTTCCTCTGACGGCAAATGGGCTGTGAAAGTATTAAGCCCTGAAGCTGAAGAAAAAGTTGCTCCCATCATGCACCATGTTCTTAAAGAAGAGCGCTATAAACGTGAACTTGCCGAGAGTCTCAGAGTTTTTTATGTGGCAGTGACACGAGCAGCAGAAAAACTCAGCCTCATAGCAAAGAGTAAAGTTGTTGAGAAGAGTTGGTTTTCTAAAGTATCACTTTTTAATGGCCCTAGTATTTCTCAAGGCGTTCAAGAAAATACTTATTCAGTAAAAGTTTGGTCTGAACCTCTTGAGATTTCAAAAGCCAAAGAAAATATTAAATCAAGTGCTGATATAAAACTGAAACTTCCTGAATCTTCCCAAGAAAAAATTAAACGTCTTACCGTAAGTGAAGCACTGGGTGGTGCGTATGGACTTCCACAATCTCAAGAAAAGCTGCCCCTAAAAGCGCAGCTAGAATCACAACAACGAGGTTTAGCGCTTCACGCTTTATTTGAATTTCTCAAAACAAATCCTGATGCAAATCTTGATGAACTTATTAGTACTATCTCACAACGATTTATTACCAGTTGGAAGATTAACTCTAAGGCTGTGCAAAAAACTCTTGAAATTAAGCAGCCACCCTTAAAAGAACTAATTTCAAAAGGTTTTTCAGAATGGCCTTTTTTAATCACAGAGGGAGGGGTAATTCTTGAAGGGCAAATTGATCTTTGGGGAATAGTCGATGAGGTGGTGTGGGTTTGCGATTATAAGAGTGCAAAAAATATATCTGATGATGCATTAGAGCGTGCGCGTGCACAATTAGAGTTATACGCATTGGCTGTAAATCGCGCAGGTGCTTCATGGGATAAAATCAAGTTAGCAGTGATTGCACCACTTGATGGGCGTGCTTATATATTTGAACCGCGAGAGAAAAAAGAAGTTATCATTGGCCTTGTTGATCGGCATCTTGCCCGGCAGGTCCAAAGCGTATCACAAGCCCCACACCTACAATCAGAGATGACCCTGGGTAAAAATTAAATTTTAAATCAAATCTAAGACTTGTGACGTCATTGAATTCCCACCAAAGTGCTCCTCCAGCATGAAGACCTGGGTAGATTCTGGTTTCTTCACCTGTGGGAACAACCGTGTATATGGGATTTGTCGCATAATGAATATCTGCACCAGCATAAAATGAGGCAACAAAATCATCTATCTGAGAATCAGATCTAAATGCTCCCGAACCCATGAGATATCTTTGTCCACTGCCAGAACCTTGAAGAAGTGTGCCTTCGAAAAAAGCATTTCGCCCGGTTTTGATTGCCGCTCGCGGTCCACACAGTGACATCACTTCTGTGATTCCAGGTATTGAATTGGGCAAAAATTTACCACATAAAAAGCCTACTTCTTTTGTCATTCTTGCAAAGCGCGCGTTGACTTCGCCTTCTTTGGCCTGTGGATTATTGGGGTCATCAAATTCTTGAGCGCTTCCCATAAAAGGAAATTGTAAACAAACTATGACCATTAGCAGCACGATTAAATTGCGATCCATGAAAACATTCTACATTGATAGGCCTACAAGTTCAATGATCGCCTTGACGTGGTTTTAAACTCCTATCACAATAAGGACTATGGGCTTGCAAATCGAAGAAGGTACATTCAAAGGTTACGATGGTTCGGAATTATTTTTTCAAACCTGGGCTCAACAATCATCCCAAGCCGTTATTTTGGGGATCCACGGACTTGGAGAGCATTCAGATTCATACAAACTTCTCGCCGAAGGTCTTATGGGTTCACCCTATCAATTAATTATGTCTGATCTTCGAGGTCATGGTCGAAGCTCTGGCAAACGAGGAGTTGGAACAATCGATGAGTTTGTTTTAGATATCAAACTTTTTCACAGCGTTGTGAAGACTCGATTTTCTGGAAAGCCTATTTTTTTTCTCGGTCATTCAATGGGTGGGTTAGTACTTTCAAAACTTCTCATCAGACATGGAGATTTTGGAGCACGAGGTGCTATTTTTAGTTCTCCATTATTAGATTTGAGTGTCCAAATTCCAAAACTTAAAAGAAAAAGTGCAGGCGTTTTAGCAGCGATGGCACCCAATATGACTTTGTACAATGAAATCCCTCTGAATCACCTTAGCCACGATAAAGAACATGTGGGCACTATGGAGTTAGATCACTTACGCCATAATCGAATCAGTCCGAAACTGTTTGTAGAATTGCTAGCAAGTATGAAATACGTTTTTGATTGCGCTCGTAAAATTCAACTTCCTGTGCTGATGCAACTTTCAGGCGACGATAAAATAGTGAGTCGACCAAAAGCCGAAGAGTTTTATGAACAATTAGAAGCAAAAGACAAAGAACTGCTGATTTATGAGCAATTCTATCATGAGATTTACAATGAAGTCGGGCGCGATAAACCATTTTCTGATTTGAAAAAATGGCTTATTAAGCATCAATAATTTTTTTCGCGACAGGATTTATAAAAGTGACTGATTCAAAAGAAATGCTCCAAGAATTTGTAAGCCTGGTTAGAAAACTAAGTTACGAAAAACGTAATGTCACGCTGGCTTCAGGGAAATCTAGTGATTTCTACATCGATATGAAGCATACACTCTTACACCCGCGTGGAATTTGGTTGGTGAGTAGTCTTATTGCCGGAAAAATTAAAGCGAAGAATCAAAGCGGTGCAAAAATCAAAGGTGTTGGTGGTTTGACCATGGGTGCAGACCCACTGGCAACAGGTGTGAGTATGTTCACGCAAGATTGGAGCGACTCACTTTTTGCCTTTTATATCCGTAAAGAACCAAAAGCACATGGCACACAGCAGTGGGTAGAAGGAATGAAGAATTTTAGCCAAGGTGATAAGGTGATTATTCTTGAAGACGTGGTGACTACCGGAGGCTCAACTTTAAAAAGTGTAGAAAGAGCAAAGTTGGCTGGCCTTGATGTAGTTGGTGTATACACCGCTGTTGATCGCCAAGAGGGTGGTGCAGAAAATATTAAAAAAGCAGGCCTTGATTATGAACCCATCGTAACAAAACAGATGATACTGGAGATAAGCAAATGAAGTTTCTCGCTGTAATGTTTGTTTTAGCTTTAAGCATGATTGGGTGCTCTACGACAAATCACGAAGAAACTCTCAACTACAAGGGCATTGAGCGCCCTCCAGGAAAATACACGACGGTTTTAGATCGTTGGACTACTGGTGAAAAATCTTATGCCAGCATGAGTGCCGCCTATCAAGTCACAGCTACTCTGCAGGCAATGGAAGTTGTTGAGCATCAGGTGTTTCAAGATGCACAACAGTATCAATGGAGTGCTGAGCAATTGCGCGAAGCTCGTCAAAAAGCTTTGTATGAAGCGCAAAATGAGACGACAGTGTTTGTCAGCCTTTATACCGACAAAGATGATACCAATGTTTTAGATAAAAAAGATTCTGTATGGAATATTTTTTTAGATGTTAGTGGTCAAAGAGTAATGCCGAAATCTATTAAGCGTGTTTACGAAAACAAAGTCGCTTTGGCAGCAAAATATCCTTATCACAATATATGGAGTAAGCCCTACATTATTAAATTTCCAATCGGAACTGTAGCCGCAACATCAGGCGCTGTTGGATTAACGCTTGCGGGGCCATTGGGCGGAAGCTTTCTAAAGTTCTCAAAATAAGAATAACAATTATTTTCTAAATTGTAAAAATACTGAGAGTACCGGAGTAATTTGGCCCTGCTCGTCTTTTTCATAACGAATGAGCATATCGGTTTCAATGAGATGCGGGTCAGTACTTCTTGTGAGCATGTTTGGTGTAAGCTGGTGTTGAACTTCTTTGTTTGCGATACGTTCTACATTTTTAGTACTACGCCATAGGTGTCCAACTTGTCTGTCGACGTAGGAGCTTCGACCTTGATAAATCCAAGATTGAGGATCCTTTTTCACCAAAAAAGCATCAATAGCTTTTTGCTTTTTCTCAAAATCATTTTCTCGATGAACAAGATCCAAAGGTAAAGCACACAAAGTAATAGCACCTGCGACTAAATTGACTAAGCCTATATATTGAGGCAAACCAAAATAAGAATCCAAGAAAGCAATTGCTGTTAAGCCAACTCCTGTTTCTGCAAGGCCCGTAAGCAAATTTTTCATTTTTTTAGCGGCTCTTATGTCTTCTAGTAACTGTCGATCATTGGATACAGCGTCTAGCATAAGTCTAATTTCTTTTTCCCCTCGGACTTCATAACCGGCAATAATTGTTCGCTTTCCCACACGTGTAAGTACATTAGGCGATTGCTTACGCATCATAAGATTAATGCGATCAACGCGATCTGAAATGTCTGCATGTTTTGCTTCATCAATTATTTCTGAAGTCACATCGAGCGTGAATGGATAAGTTGAACGAAGAGACTTGGGTTGGGGTTTGAGTGAACTTTTTTCGAAATTATTTAAACCCATGAGAGCATTAAATGTTTGTTTGTCTGATTGTTCTCGATCGAGGTTAGAATGAATATCTCCCAGGCGTATGAGCCATGACCCACACTGTTCAAATCGAAATGGTTTTTCTCCACTTGCAGCAAATGAAGGGGTGGTAGAGATCAAGAGACCAAAAATTACAAACAACTTAAAAATTTTCATAAACGTTCCACTTTTCTATTTTGTTACTTATGCTTCTTTTCAATTTCAAATATGAGCAATGCATATGCCATGGCTTTTATAGTCTTAAAAGAAATTCAGTGGTGATGGCTGAGTGGTGATCTGAAAAAGTTTCATAAATGATTCTGAATTTAGCGTTGAAAGTCATGCGAGTAACAATTTTTGTCATCACCACGATTTGGCGAGCGGTTCATTGGGCCACGGGTGTTATAGAGCCAATCAATGGGTATAAATCTTGTATTCTTAATGGGTAAGTGGATGTGATGAAGCTTAGGTTGAAGTTGAGCGGGTTTGGTTGAAGTTGAGCCCTATATGTCAGAAAAGATGTCGGTAAAGTTATATAATATAGAGGTCATCAGATGCGGTTTATAAATACACAATTGCTGCAATTACTGACTGTCAATTTACTCAGTACTGCACTTTCTTTTGCGGCAACTGCAAGTGTTGCAGTTACAGGAGCATCCACATCTGCTGCCACGGTCTTATCTGCAAACGCAGCTGTCGAAACATCACCTCCTGAGCAATTACAAAATGTAGTTATAGAATGGGCCTATTCAGACAATGCCGGGAATTCAATAGTTTCACTCTTAAATTTCTCTGGGCCAGAATCAGGCGCAAGTTCAAAGTTTTGGGGCGGGCAGGGGCGATTTTTTCCTTTAACAACTACTATTGATTTGAATGATAAGAATTTTCGTTCACAGTTTAGAGAAATGTCGCGCCCAGAGCGTGAAGTTTTAGTTTCAAAAATTAAAAATAATATTTTGCATTTTTATGAATCAAATCATGTCAGAGAAGTAATGATGCTGTTAAAGGGAGCGGGCGATTCATACGTGATCATCACAGCAGCAAAAGCCATGTTCACTTATGATCAGTATGAAGTTTATATTGGCAAACCAGGCGCAAGAAAAAAAGAAACTGTTATGCATGTAGAAAAAAATATAAAGGGCATGACGCTTACCTTAAAGACGGGGGCTTCGATTCATATTCCAAATAGTAACGCAACACCTCCGTCTATCGCGAGAGGTGATGCAGTTTTAAATCTTCAAGCCCTATCACTTGAAACAAATATGCAATTAATTACTGACATGAAGTTACCATTAAGCGGTTCACAGATTCACGATTCACAATCCGGTAGTTCTCAAGCACATGAGGAAGTATTTAGGTATTCCAAAGAATTTGTCTCACAAACGTCAAATCGTGAGGCTATGGTTGATGGAAGTACACGCTACCAAAAAGAAACAAGACGCCTTGAGGCTGTAAGAAATCAAACACAATTAGAATTAGCATTATTAAGAGCTCAATCATGTGCATCTAAATTGGCTGAATTGCCCTGGCGCCAAAGATAGTCCAAATGCATTGGTGTCAAAGATAGTCCAAATGCATTGGTGTCAAAGATAGTCCAAATGCTTTGGTGCGAAAGATAGTCTAAATACCCTTACGTAGATGATAATTGTATTTTGTAACCCCACTTGACTGTAGCGGGTCATCCCAGTACTTTGCCCACAATGTCAGCGTCAGTGTCAGTTCAAAAGTCTGATTTCTTAGTCATCGGTTCAGGTATTGCTGGGCTTTTCTTTGCGTTGAAAGCGGCACGACTTGGCACCGTGACTGTTCTTGCAAAGGGTTCTGCAACACATACTGCAACAGCAATGGCCCAAGGTGGAATCGCCAGTGTAACGGGGCAAGATGATAGTTTTGATTCTCATATTAAAGATACTGTTGTTGCCGGCGCTGGACTTTGTAACGAAGAAATTGTGAAAATGTGTGTGAGTCAAGCACCTGCACGCATTCGTGATCTTATTGAGTACGGAGTTGTGTTTAATAAAACAACCGGATCAGATTTATTTGATCTTACACGGGAAGGTGGCCATTCTCAAAAAAGAATTTTACACAGTTTTGATCAGACAGGTCTTGCGATTCAAAATGCTCTGCTTGCAGCATGTGCTAAAAATTCAAATATTAAAATTCTTGAATACCAAATGGCAATTGATTTGATTATCGATAAAAAAATTAATCCACTCAAAACCGGCCCAACACAATGCTTGGGCGCCTATGTGCTAGATACGAAGAATAATCAGGTTCAAACTCAAATTTCTCGCTTCACTATTCTTGCTACCGGTGGCGCAGGAAAGGTTTATCTCTACACTTCAAATTGGGATGGAGCTACCGGTGACGGAATCGCCATGGCAAGACGCGCTGGTTGCAGAGTTGCAAATATGGAGTTTTTGCAATTTCATCCAACATGTCTCTATCATCCACAGGCAAGAAATTTTTTAATCACCGAAGCATTGCGAGGCGAAGGAGCTCATCTCATATTAGAAAATGGTGAGCGGTTTATGCCGAAGTATCATGAGAAAGCAGAGCTTGCTCCTCGTGATATCGTGGCTCGAGCGATTGATGCCGAAATTAAACGAACCGGTCAAGATTGCGTATTTTTAGATGTGACACATATGCCAGCAGTTGAATTGAAAACACGTTTTCCTGGAGTTTATGAGCGATGTTTAAAGTATGGCATCGATATGACAGTGCAACCCATTCCAGTGGTTCCTGCAGCTCATTATATTTGCGGTGGAGTGTGGACAAAAGAAAATGCCGAGACAGATATTAATCATTTATTTGCAATTGGTGAAACAGCACACACAGGCCTTCATGGTGCCAACCGATTAGCTAGTAATTCTTTAATGGAAGCAACGGTTTTTGCTCATAATGCGGTTGAGTATATTGAACAGCATTTTTTAGATTACCCTGAGTTGAATATGAAAGTAAAAGAGTGGGATCATGGCGAAGCTGTGAATCCCGATGAGATGATTGTGATTTCTCACAACTGGGATGAGATCAGACGTTTGATGTGGAACTACGTTGGCATTGTTCGTTCAACAAAACGTCTCGAGCGTGCACATAATCGCATTAAAGTATTGCAAGATGAAATCAAAGAATATTATTGGAATTTTAGAGTGAATAAAGACCTGCTCGAACTTCGTAACATTGCTCTCATCGCTGAACTTGTAATTGAATCTGCACTGTCACGAAAAGAAAGCCGCGGAATTCATTTCACACTAGATTACCCCGACACAAATCAAAAATTCGCAAGCGACACAGTGATTTAAATTTTAAGCATTTAAAGTATTTTAATTGAGCGGTGAAAATTCAATGGATACCACTTATTTTCAACTTGGGTGGGTTCAAACCCTTTGGGTAACACCGCCATATTCTCCTCATAATGGAGATAATTCAGCAATAATAATTTTTTATACAAGATTGTAGGTAGATGTATTTCCAGATGCAGTTATTTACTTAGGAAGTGTTTGTTCAAAATTAATTGCCAAGAGTTTACTTCTTCAAGATTAATTATTGCTGGCTTGGATCGTTATCTGTTATTTCAACTGTTCCACAAATTGCTGGCGATTTATTCGTACAGGCTTTTGCGGTGCCGTTTCCATAATAATGAGCGAGGTAGGAATTGTCAGGATGTTTCACCACTTCGCCGGAGCCTAGGCTGTACCACTTTGGGCCGACTCGCTCGTCTTCAAGGTCATATCCCATGAGTTCACTTTCACATTGGATTCTCATTGCATCGCCATCCGGACCCATTGCGCAACACCGGCCATAAGGTCGCTGCATGATTTTAGTACAATAATTATAATGAATACTTTCTGGGTCATCAGAACCGCACACGACTGGCGTGACATCCAGCAGAACTTTGTTGTGCATTTTTATATGAACAACAAGATCAATTCGACTTATCGGTGGTGGTTTTGGATAACAGCCACCAGGCGTTGTGTTGATAGCTGTTTGTGAGGGCGTTGGTGTTTGTGAATTATTCGAATCAGACGGAGTCGGTGTATGAAGATCTTCATCGCTGAGACTAGCACTGGTTAATTTCTTCAAAGTATTGCTATTTCCGCATCCGCTATTGATGACACCAGTGCCGACGAGAAGAATCAAGATGAGGTTATTTTTGAGCGTGGTCATGGTGTTCCTTGTTCATTATTGGTGCCCCATATTATTATTGGGTGTTCAATGTTCACTTCAAAATTCATTTGCCCGAATAATTTATTCACAACAAAATTCATACATACGAATCATTACTCAATTCAAAATTCATATGATGTTTAGTTCAAACTCCGTACCATAGGCTAGTTTGTTAAGTGATTGAAAATACGAGCATCTCAGCACTTGTGTCCTTTAAAATTCGTCAATCATCTTGAACTGGCAATAACTTCGACAAAATATTGAAAAATTAGCCATGTACTATAACGCATTAAGAACACACACCAGATTAAATATGATTACTGATTTGGTATTATTCCCGCTTCGATGAAGCAATAGGGTTTGTATTGCTCTCATTTCAGTTCCTACTTCGATGGAACAGCAAAGTTTGTAATGCTCTCACTTCAGATCTCACTTCGATGGAACAATTGAGTTACTTGTTATTATAAAAACAATAATAATATTGCCCCTGTTTCAGATCTCACTTCGATGGAGTAACAAAGTTTGTAATCCCCCGCTTCAGATCGCACTTCGATGGAGCAACAAAGTTTGTAATCCCCCGCTTCAGATCGCACTTCGATGGAGCAATAAATTTACATATTATTATAAAAACAATAATAACATTGCCCCAACGTTTTAATTGATTTATCACTGATTTCAATACTATAACTCAATCATGAAACAGCTGGGTTTTGAAAAACATAAAGCATTTCGTGATCACACCAAGCGCTTTGAGCATGGTAGTGACATTCGTAAAGGAAAACGAAAACTCTCAAGGCCCTTTGATTCCTCAAAATCAATTCATTTGGTTTTACGCTCTTCAAAAGCGCGCGGTGAGTGGTCATTATTAAAGCGAAAAAATGAGAACAAAATTGCTAAGCTTGTGTATTCCTTTGCGCATAAGAATCACGTCACAATTCATAAATACGCAAACTCTGGGAACCACCTTCATCTGCTCTTAAAAGCACGTTCTAAAAAAAGCTTTCAAGCATTTTTGATAACAATTTCAGGTCTCATTGCAAGACACGTTACGGGAGCACGAAAAGGAAGATCTCAAGGAAAGTTTTGGGATGGTTTAGCTTATACAAAACTAATTTCTTGGGGCCGGCATTTTAAAAACACGATCAACTATGTTTGGCAAAATGCACTAGAAGGCTGGGGCGTTATTCCAGCAAGAGTTAATGCTCTGGGAAATGTGAAGCTTGATTTTTTAACTCTGTATGATCCATAGTGTAAGTTCGGTGATGTGATGCAAGAATTTTAAACTTTGTATGATCCGTTGAGTAAGTTTAGTAATCTAAAACAAGATTTTTTAACTCTGTATGATCCGTAGTGTTTGAAAGCACGTGTTGTTTACCCTGCAGTATACGAAAGCACAAACAATATGGCCCCGTTATTTGAAAGTACAAGCTAATAGCCTCGTCCATATCACAGTAAATTTAATGATATTCTTCATATTGGCTGATGGAATTAGTTGATTTCTCATTCGACGTTTCAATACGATGTTTAGGTTGAACACTTTTAAGATTGTATTTCTATTATTAGCGTTTTCTTCCGCTGCTGACGGCAGTTTAGAAATAGGCGTAGGTCTGAGTTCGTCTATGTCGGGAAGACATATTCCTGGCATGACGGCGGCTTATTTAGGAAATGATTGGGCGCTTTCCGGAACTTCCACCGGTGCGCACACGGCTACGTATTATACTTCAGCTTACACAGCTTCATATTACCGAACTTGGAATCCTGGAAAATTCTTTTGGGGAAATTTGCGGGCGGGATTTGGCGGTGGATTAGGTTATATTGAGCGAGGGTATCGTTCTTCCACATCTACTTCCAACTACGAAACGCGAACTGAAATTCTTGCTGGGCCAAGCTTTCGAGCTACATGGAATTTTTTGGGGCCTATGGTTTTCACATTTGATGGTCTCTATGGATTCGGAATTGCAACTATTGGTCTTCCACCTCTCATGCATGATCTCGTCATGTTTTCATTGGGGTGTGAAATTTGAAAACCATCGCGGTGAAGTTTCTTATTGTCGTATGTTTAATTTTAACGATCGTCACACATTCTCCTAAAGCTCATGCAAGCATGATGGATTTTCTACTTTTTTAGGTTTTAGCAGAGACACGGCACTTCCAAGTACTGCTCGAATTGGATGGAATTCTTGGGAGGCGGGTTTGTTGACCTACTCTATGATAGGAGCGGCTCAACTTTTTCGCTCAGATTCAAAATATGTTGCATGGGGATTAGGATATGTCTTTGGTAATAAGATTGGGTCGGGAGGTTTTTTCTCAGCCCTTGGTTGGGAGCCTCACTTGTTATCGGCATTAACTTTCAGAATTGAGCTCAATGTTGTGGCTGGTGGTAATGGTTATGTGAGAGGAGCGTTGTATGCGGGTCTTGGCCTTCGGTTTTAAAAAGCGTAAAATTCGTAAATTTATTTTTTCTATTTTTCTCTTAACCTTTATTGTGGGGTTTCGAACTTATCCTGAAATTGCAAGATGGAGAGTGAATACCGGAACACCAAAACTTTGGGTGAGATTTTGTGATAGAACCACCATCACAAATGATGATTTGCCCGCAGGGGATCCCGTTAAGGGGCAAGCTCTGAATTTTGATGTGCTCACTCAGTCGGTGTTGACCGATTATAACAATATCGTCACTTCATATTTGCGTCTCTATGATGCTGATACCGATTCTACTTTTGCATCATCGGATTCTACAAATCGAATCATCACAGTGTGTTACGGCGATGTGCAAGTTGGTCATAATGGTTCGAGCAGTCGGGAAGCTCGCAATGGCCTCATGGAAAAATGTCATATCACTTTGTCTAAGGAGTTAAAAACTTCGGCAAAATCTTTTGTAATGACTTTTACTCATGAATTAGGACACTGCCTCGGCTTAGATCATCCCCAAGACACAAACTATTCTATCATGTCATATTTCAGAACAATTAATCGTTTGCAACCTGATGACAAAATGGGGATTACCTATCTTTATGCCACTCATCCCAGTTATGCAGAAGAGGCGGCAACATTTGGACTTAGTTGTCGAGGGCGTTAAACCTTTTTTTTACTTCAATAACCATTTATGATTTAACAAATACTCAAGTGTAATTGCGACGCTTTCGCGAATTGTTTTTTTGGATTTCCAGCCGGTGGATTTTATTTTTTTACAATCTAGAAAAATAAAAGGGCTATCGCCGATCCAGCCGCGTTTTTCGCCGGTGTAATTGCGTTTTGGTTTTGCTTTCATGGTTTTGCAAATAACATCTAAAGATTGATCCACATTGATGTATTCATCAGGGCCAAGGTTAAAAATATTTATTTTCTCTTCAACAGTAGAAACCACATGCCAAAGTGCACGCACGCAATCGCCAATGTAGAGATATGCTTTTTGCTGTTTGCCATCGCCCAAAACTTCAATGGCTTTTGGGTTCTTTAAAATTTTAGCGGCAAAATCAAAAACATGTCCGTGTGTATAGCGTTCACCTAAAATAGAAACAAAGCGAAAGACATAACCTTTGATACCATAACCTTCAGCATAAGCTTGGATCAATGCTTCTCCCGCTAATTTACTTGCTGCGTAGAGACTTGTTTGTACCGGAAACGGTGCATTCTCAGGTGTGGGGAAAACTTCAGGCTCGCCATAAACTGAGCCAGTACTTGAATATGCAAACTTTTTAACACCCGCAAGGCGTGCAGCCTCAAGGACATTAAAGGTTACAGTAGTACCTTGCTCGAGATCTTTTCTAGGGTGTTTAAGGCCAAACCGTACGTCAGCATTAGCAGCTAAATGATAAACAATATCAGGCTTAAAATTTGAAAGTATTGTTTTGGTTTTTTTGAAATCGAGAAGATCAACTTTGAAAAATTTAAAATTTTTATTTTTATCTGCATTTTCTAGAAATTCTTTTTTTCCAGTTGAGAGATTGTCTAAGCCGATAACCTTGTGATTTAGACTTAAAAGATAATCACAAAGATTGCTGCCAATAAAACCTGCAGCTCCAGTAACAGCGATCTTGAATGTTTTTTGAGCCATGGGTTTTTATTTCACGTAAAGGGCGTTGACGATCATGTGCCAAACAACACCTTGCCAGCCTTCAGCGTGGGGTGTGATGTGTTTGTCATTTACAACGGGTATCAACACGCAAACATCAGATAATTCTTTTGCGGCTCCACCATTGCGACTAACAATAGATAGAATTTTTGCTTTGGTTTTTTTCGCAAGCTCCATCGCTCTCACAAGATTTTGTGAAGTAGTGGGTGAACCACCGCCAACAGAGAAAACAAGCAGGCAATCATTGCTGCTGAGTTGTGAAACTTCAAGCCAGCTTACAAAAACTGATTCCCAACTTTCATCATTAATTCGGGCTGTGAGTTCAGAAACGTTATCAGTTGGTGCGTATGTTTCAATGCGTGCCATTTTTCTAAAATCGTTAACAGCATGAGAGGCATTGGCCGCACTACCGCCAACACCTAATATAAAAAGACGGCCTTTATTTTTTTGAAGTGTTTTTAGTTCATCAATCATTGCACTGATTTTTGTTTGATCGACAGTTTGGCTAATTTTGATTGTCTCTTGTAGATATTGATTCACATAGGTTTGATTATCCATATTTCCCCTTAAAGGCTCATCTTTGTTCGATTTTGTGATAATTTGTGAAGTATTTCTCTCTGTGTGCTTCTAAATAAATGGTATTTCACCATAATGCGACCGATGGCTTTAACCTCACCAACAAAGATACGGCTTAATGATCGTTTACTCTCGCGGATGTCTGTCCATTGAACGCCCTTTTCAAATACGCGATAACCCAAGAGGTTAGCTCTGATTAAAACTTCTAAATCATTAAGCCCATCAGGTGCGACTAAATCACGGTAGAGAATTTTAGCGATGTGGTTTTTATAAAACTTAAAACCACATTGTGTATCAGGATAAAATTTCATTCCTAAAAATAAAATATTTCGAGCAACTACTCCCAAAACTATTCCCAAAGCATCTTTGAGCGCAGATTGTTGTCTTGTGACTTGAGATCCTTCAGAGCGTCTAGAGCCAATAAAAATATCGGCTCGGTCATCTTGAATGCATTTTAATGCTTCATGGATATAACGAGGTGGTGTTGAGAGATCTACGTCTAAAAAACCAACAATAGGAGCACTTGCTTCTATAAAACCTGCAGCTAATGAGTTGCCTTTACCCAAGGGTGGGTGATTGCGCATTACTTTAAGCGCTGCAAACTTATATTGGGAGCGATTTTTTTCTATAAGTGAAGGAAGTTCATCTGTGCCATCATCAACGATAATGACTTCTGTAGAAGATGAAAGATCACTTCCCAATTCTTTTTGTATTTCAAAAAGAGCCGGAATCACGACTTCAGCTTCATTATAAGTCGGTATGAGTAAACTCAAACTTGCATTAGGCATTGGGCAGATTTATCATTCTCAATGTAAAATTGTCTAGGGATTTCTAAGATTTACCTTTGCGTTAGAATTTTTGAGATGAGTAACAGCTTTCGGGTAAATTTGCTGGTCTTTATTTGTAGTTTTGCATAGTGTTTTACAAGCAAGAATATCTCCTGTTTCTTATATTTTCAGAAGGGATTAAATAATGGCCGGTAAAAAAATTGCGGTAGTCACTGGCGGTGCAGGCTTTATCGGCAGTCACATGGTTGATCTTCTCCTTAATGAAGGTTTTCAAGTACGTGTTATCGATAATTTAACGGGTGGGCGGCTTGCGAATTTGGCCCATCATAAATCAAATACAGATTTAACTGTCGACACACGGGATCTACGCTCTTTAAAACCTGACGACAAACTCTTTTCAGACGCACAATTTGTTTTTCACTACGCAGGTAAGGGCGACATTGTTCCTTCAATCGTTCAACCTTTAGAATATATGTCAGTCAACGTCATGGGGACTATCCATGCGCTTGAATGCGCGCGCGCTGCGAAAGTTCAAAAATTCGTATATGCCGCGTCATCATCTTGTTACGGATTAACCGATGAACTCCCTACAAAAGAAACATCACTTATCAAAGCTGAATACCCGTATGCATTAAGTAAATATCAAGGGGAGATGGCTACTTTTCATTGGGGGAAAGTTTATAACCTCCCAGTAAACTCAGTGCGTATTTTCAACGCCTATGGGCCACGCTCTAAGACAACGGGTGCCTATGGAGCCGTGTTCGGTGTGTTTCTCGCTCAGGTTTTAGCAAATAAACCATTGACCGTAGTTGGGGATGGCACTCAAACCAGAGACTTCGTTTTTGTGAAAGATCTTGTCAGGGCTTTTTATGAAGTGGCAAAGTCAGCTCCAACACTAGAAATGTATAATGTTGGAGCAGGAAAGCCTCAATCTGTGAATCGGTTGGTAGAACTTTTGGGTGCAAAAGAGATTGTTCATTTGCCAAAACGTCCTGGAGAACCTGATTGTACTTGGGCAGATATCACTAAGATTACAACAAGTACTAAATGGCGCCCGCAAGTCAGTTTTGAAGATGGTGTTAACGAAATGCTTAAGAATATTGATTATTGGCGTGAGGCACCTGTGTGGGATCCTGAATCAATCAAAGCGGCTACAGCTGACTGGTTCAATTATCTAAGCTAGTGGGTATGCAAGAAAAAGTTAAAATTGATGTCTTAATTATTGGCGCGGGTATTATCGGTTGCGCTGTTGCCTCACGCATTTCTCAGCTTCAAAAAATGAATGGTAAAACTATCGTTATCGCCGAAGCTGGGCCGCGCATTGCCGAGGGAGTTACGAGTCGCAATAGTGGCGTCGTACATGCTGGAATTTATTATCCGCCTCATTCACTAAAAGCGAAAACATGTGTACGGGGCAATGCGCTCCTTTATGAATGGGCTCAAAAACATAATGTGCCCATAAAAAATCTGGGTAAACTCATCGTTGCTAGTGGTGAAAAACAAATTGAAGTTTTACAACAAATTTTTATAAATGCTAATGAGTCGGGTGCTAAAGATCTGTCTTTTTTAAGTCGTGATGAGGTCACTAAACGCGAGCCAAGTCTTAAAATGGATGCAGCAATATGGTGCCCAACAACTGGCATTGTTGATCAATTTGCACTTACAAAAAGTTTTTTATCTGATGCTCAATCGCGAGATGTAATTTTGACTGTGAATAACTCAGTTAAAAACATTACAAAAATGCCAAGCGGAAGTTATCAGGTAATGACGTCAGAAGGTTTACTTGAGACAGAGATTATAATTAATTGCGCGGGATTAAACTCTGATGAAATAGCTGCAATGGCACAAATTAATAAATACAAAATTTATCCATGCCGCGGTGATTATTTTACTTTTCATTCGAAGGTAAAATTTAATCACTTGATTTATCCTGTGAAAGAGCCAGGAGCACCCGGATTGGGTGTGCACCTAACCATCGACATTGATGGAAAATACAAGCTCGGGCCCGATACTGAATATGTCATGACGAAGAATCAATTCACTCCAGCAGAGCATAAACTTGAAAAATTTAAAACTGCTGCAGAGAAGATTTTTGGCCCGTTAGAAGCATCGCAACTGAGTTATGATTCATGTGGAATTCGCCCCAAATTACGTTCCCCCGAAGAGAAAGAAGAAAGAGATTTTATTGTCTCTGAAGATCAGCCTGGTTTTATTAATATGGTGGGAATTGAATCCCCGGGATTAACTGCGTCCCTGGCGCTAGCTGATATGATAGTTGGAATCATTTAGGCGACTTATGTGATTATTTTAATTGGATTTTTAGAAAAAAGGGTCTAAAACTTTAGAACATGACCAAACGTAAATCATTTGATGCATTATTGTTTCTTATATTAGGAGCATTTGACTTTTTTGCCGTTTATTGCGGTTACCTCACAGCTTATCTCCTTTATGAAAATTGGATTGGAATTTTACCGCAAGAATTTGATGAAATGGCAGCCCTTGCCACAATACCCGCCGGTCTTTGTATTTTCTCATTTGTTTTAGCGTCGGTTTATCGATGTCAACCAGGGCCTTTGGGGCTTGATCAACTCAGAAGATTACTTTCAGCTTATTTTTGGAGTGCCATCACGGCCTACAGTTTGACTTTCTTCACCAAGGCCCATGATTACTCACGATTGACAGCGGTTTTTGGTTTTCTGATCAGTATTTTTTATATTTTCATTGGCCGAGCACTTCTTGTGCGCTTTACAGCGCCGATTCGACGCACCTATTTACTCAATCTTAAAATTCTAATTTTAGGTGCCGGAAAAGTAGGCACAGCCCTTGCGCGTAATCTTGTAATCAATGCTACAAGTGGATACGAACTTGTTGGTTTCTTAGATGATCAATTTCCTCAGATGCAAAATGTGCAAGTTAAAGTTGGTGAAAAAATAATCACCATGCCCATTTTAGGAAAACTCTCTGATCTAGAAACCGTTTGTCGTAAACATCAAGCAAATGAAGTCATTGTTGCAATGACTCATGCAACACATACACTTCATCAAGATCTCTTTGAAAAAGTTAAAGATCTTCTTATTTCATTCTCAATTGTACCAAGTGCACTTGATTTAATGCTCACAGGTGCTGAGGCTTATTCTATAGGCCGTATCCCTTTATTTCGCATCGGGGAACGACCTGCATTTGTACTTTCGCCGTTACTCAAGCGCAGTTTTGATCTTGGAGGTGCACTAATAATTGGTATATTAGCTAGCCCTATTTGGATTTTCACATCTATTTGGATAAAGATTAATTCTCGCGGGCCAATTCTTTTTGCGCATGAACGAGTGGGCAAAAATAGTGAGAGATTCATATTATACAAATTTAGGAGCATGCATTTTGAATCTGACCCATACCAAGTGACGCCAAGAAATTTCACCGATTCTCGCATCACTTCAGTGGGAAGATTTATTCGACGAACATCTATTGATGAGATTCCTCAGCTTCTAAATATATTTAAGGGTAATATGTCCTTAGTTGGACCGCGTCCTGAAATGCCATTTATCGTTGAGTCTTATGATGAACTTCAAAAGCTCCGGTTGACCGTGAAGCCGGGTCTTACGGGTGTTTGGCAGATTAGCGCTGATCGCGCTAATCCGATTCATGAGAACATTGACTACGATCTTTATTACTTAGAGAACCAATCATTTTGGCTTGATCTTGCCATATTGATTAAAACTTTCTCTAGCGTGCTCCGTGGTGTTGGCGCTTACTAAAAGCATAATAGCCAATAGTTAGAGCAGCTCCTACTAAACCTAGAACACCAACAATAATAACTTTCGAATTAAAGAAGCTTGTGTGTGTTTTGTCATCATGGTGTTTTTTGTTTTCAACGCCAGTTATTGCATGATCGGTGTTGTAGAGATCTGTGTGAAACACATGTTTAAGTTTTTGATCACTTTTTTTTGCTCTATTTCTTAATGTTGAAATATTATGTGGTTTGTTTGAATTTAGTCTGTCGATACTTGCGATATATCGTGCTTGTCCCATTTTAATCTCCAGTTCTTGCTCACTTTTAAAGAGGGCCATTTTAACCCTTTAAAAGGGTTAAAATGGCCCTCTTTAAAAGTTCAATTATAAGTTAATGCCAAAACCTGCATTACCACTCAAAGCTGAATAAGCGTACTCACCTGAGAATAAATTTTCCCAAGGACGCTGATATGTCGCTTCGATGAAGATGTCCGTATTCTGACTGAGTACGAATTTCATTCCTACGCCAGCAACACCGTCGAGTTCCCACTGATCAGCTGTGAAATTCACAGTTGAGTTACTGCTCACAGTTCTTGTTGAATCAGACCCAATGAGATTAGAACCCATTGCACCGGCTTTAAGATAAAAAGAGGTGTTTTCTTGGCCGTTTAAATAATACTTTGCTGTTACTGGTATCGAAATATAGCGCGCTCTAAATGTTGTATTATCAGTAGCTACGCCGCGTTCTCGATAAAGTGCGCCTGTTTCAAGAACCATTTTATGTGTTCCTAAAAGATCAAAAAGTGCACCTACACTGTAACCTTCGCGACCAAAATAAACTTTATTATCAGAGCCTCGATATTCAGACCAAATAATACCGGCTTGAGGAATGATTCTGCGTACAATTCGCTCTTCAGAAGAACTTCTTCGTGGAGCATCAGTCACAACTTCGCCTGAGTTTTCTGTGGCGCCAAATGCAACAGTACTCATCAGCGAAACAGCTGCTAAAATGAATTTAAATTTCATAAACGACTCCTTATCAAAAGTTAATGACTCATCCATTATCAGTGATGGATTATACAAATTGTGTGCCATGGAATTTATGCGACGAATCATTAACCGTAAGGTCTAAGTTTGGTCTTAATGCGAGTATAATTTATATTAGCTTTAGGCTTTTATTTTTTAACGCAGCAAAAAAAGAGGCCGTCTTTATTAGGAGAGAATGAAAAAGGTGAGTCTGTTTTGCAGAATCGACCGAGATCAGAGCTAATGTTGTATTCGGTGGTTGATCCGCAGTGATGGCCGACTGAGTTTGCTACGGCCTGAGGTACACGTTGAGCGCGAGGGGCATCGTCTGTGTCGGGAATAACCACCGCCGTCGGGGCAGCCTTTTTGGGTGCAACTTGTTGTTCTTCGACCACATCAAAATCATCTTCTTGTGCAAGGGCGTTGATTGAAAGTGCGCAGGTCAAACTCAGTGCAAAAAAAATGTTTTTCATGTTTTTCTCCATTATAGTCATCTCTATTATCGGAGCGGCTTAAAGCATACTTAACGATTTTTAAAAAATTTCAATTGTACTGTGTTGTCAGGGGGTTGATCTTTCAAGTACAACAATGAAATGAAAAAATATGATAAGTACGCACTTTACGAAGTGTCAGTTCAGAGTCCAGATACCCAGGTAGATATTTATTTAGATATCTATAATGACATCAATAAAAAAAAGCCTAGGCATTTTCGTGAAGATTTTTGCAGTACCTTTATTCTTTCACTAGAGTGGGTTAAACGACATAAGTCACATACAGCCGTTGGGATTGATCTTGATTCTGAACCCTTAAGGTACGGCAAAAAAATGCATCTTTCAAAACTATCGACAGATCAAAAGAAAAGAATGAGGCTCTTGAGGCAAAATGTTATTTCAGTCACTAAACCGAAAGCAGATATTATTGGTGTTGGTAACTTTTCATTTTATATTTTTCAAAAGAGAGATGTCCTTATAGAGTATTTTAAGTGCTGTCTTAAATCTTTGCAAAAAAAGGGAATCATAGTTTTAGAAATGGCTGGTGGCCCTGGTACTATTGAGCAACGCAAAGAAACAAAAACTGTTAAGATGTCACGTGGAAAAAAGTTTAAGTACATATGGGATCAAAAATCATTTGATCCCATTCCAAGGCAAGCTCACTATGCAATTCATTTTAAATTTGCCGATGGAAGTACTCTCAAGAATGCTTTTACCTATGACTGGCGCGTATGGACTATTCCTGAAGTGCGTGAGGCGTTGTATGAGGCTGGTTTTTCAAAAACATATGTCTATTGGGATCAATCAGATTCAGGCAATTCATATGATTATCTTCAAACTGAGAAAGCCACAAATGATCACGCATGGGTTTCGCAGATTGTCGGCGTAAAATAATTCTAAACACATTTTCATAATTTGGTTAAACGCATATCTATAGCGGCTTTTAGCCTATGAGCGTTGCAGCCCTTTGTCTAAAAAAAGTAGTAAAACTTCAAAAAGCAAAGCATTCAACCGATGGCATAAGGTAAGCTAAAAGAACATCCGTGGGGGAAAATGCGCTATCTATCAATAATTGTCGTATCATTGATTTTTGGGTTTTCAATCTCTTCAAATGCCGTACAAGTATCATTACAATCAAATCAAACTGAGCCTATCGGTGTAGCTATTGATGCAGCGACTTCATTAAATGTTACAGTATCGTCTGACACGGCTTGGCCCACAGGTCGTGCAACACTTTATTATTTTTATGTAACAAATGATAATCAACGATTTGGCCCGGGTGATCAGTCTGTTGGTTTACCTGCGATCAGCGCAAGTGGTCGAGCCAATGTGACTTTGGTCATAGACGGTAGACTTACGCCAACACCTAACTTTGGTGTGATTACTTATATTGTATTAGATGGAGTAATGTCGGGGCCTGGTTCGCACGGTCAACTTATAAAATTTCATGCGGCTAAAGGGCAAACTTCACAACCTGAAAATTCCTTGTGCAATCCTACGACACAACCATTTCCTCATTTTAATGTAAAAGACGGTAAGTGTTTGCCCTCTTGCGGAGTATTAGGCGGAACACATTCATTTGGTGATTCATGTTCGGCAAATGGTTTTATCGATATTGGTGCTGCTTATGATGTGGCTGCTTGTTGCAAGGTAAATAATCAAGGTACGCCAACTCCTACTCCTACTCCTACACCTACACCAAATCCGAATGTTCCAAGTGATGGGAATTTTATAGATCTCGTAATGGCAGGCTATCAAGGTTGGTTCTCTGCAATTGGTGATGGAGGAGTTAACACTTGGACACATTGGTCTCGTAACAGTGCTCCGGGGCCAGGTCACACCACTGTTGAGATTTATCCTGATGTTCGTGAATACAATCTTGCAGATTTGTTTGATACAGCTCTTGGTAATTTAGGAAACGGTCAGCCTTCTCGTTTATTTTCTTCAGTGAAAGATGGGGTGGTTGATACACACTTTCGCTGGATGCGAGAATATGGAATCGATGGAGCCATACTTCAGAGATTTGTTTCTGAACTTTCAAATCCAGCATCTAAAAATATGCGCAACGAAGTGACTCGTAAAGTGAAGCGTTATGCTGAAGCGCACGATCGAAAATTTTATGTGATGTATGATATTACAAGTTCAAATCCAGATACTTTAATTCGAGATATTAAAAGTGATTGGTCTGAAATTGAAAACAATATTGGTGTTCAGTCATCGCCTAGTTACGCTCGCCAAGATGGTCGCCCAGTAATAGGTCTTTGGGGATTTGGTTTTACAGATCGACCGGGTACACAAGAACAGGCGCAAGAAATAATAAATTGGTTTAAAAACAAGGGCTACTATGTAGTAGGTGGAGTTCCCTATAGTTGGCGCACAGAAAATGGGGCCTCAAGACCCGGTTGGCTTTCAACATATGTACAGTACGATATGATTAGCCCTTGGTCTGTAGGAAATTATTCGTCACTTAACGAAATTGAAAAACACACGAGTAGTTATGTAATTCCTGATAAGCGCTATTGCGATGAACATGGAATTCATTATCAGCGAGTCATTTACCCTGGCTTTGCATGGTCTAACTGGAATGGTGGCTCAAGAAATCTTATACCTAGACTGAGTGGTAATTTTATGTGGCAACAAGCTTATCAATTAACTGGAGTCACAAAGGGTGCATTTGTGGCTATGTTTGACGAGTATGATGAGGGTACAGCAATTGCCAAGGCAGCAGAGAACGCTTCGATGATTCCGAATAACCAATACTATTTAACACTCGATGCTGATGGTCAGAGTTTGTCATCTGATTTTTATCTTAGGCTAACAGGTGCTGCTACTCTTATGCTTAAGGGCGTCACACCAAAAACTTCAAGTATTCCTATTCCACAAAGGTAAAACTATAAATTAGTCGTGCCCGTTGAATGTCTAGTTTATTAGCCTTCTCTACGGTCTGAGGCATGTTTGTGCTAGCCTCTACCTACGTATTACGAAAACTATTGATGGGTAATTTATAATCCTAAGGAGGGGAATTTGAAATCACTATTGATTTGTATTTCTTTGTTAGCAGCATCAAACGCCACGGCAGGCGAATTCATTATTAAATTTAAAAACCCAATTAATCAAAAGAGTTTGTTGTCTTTAAAAACTCTTAACGCAAATTTCAAATCTACAATTCCAAAACTAAATATGGTTGTAGTAACGAGTGACACTCTCAAAAGTGGAGTTGTACCAAAAGCACTCGAGAATGAAATTGAGTACATTGCAAAAAATGGCAAGATCTATCTTGATTCTGCAAAGGGTGATGCTTGGCAAAATGAAGCCAGCATGCTTTGGGGAATGGAAGCTGTAAAACTAAAAAAAGCTTGGAACATTACTAAAGGTGACAAAAGTGTTGTTGTCGCTGTTTCTGATACCGGGACATATTTAAATCACAGTGATCTCAGTGGTAATTTATGGATCAACAAAGGTGAGTCTGGTCTTGATGCCAATGGCAAAGACAAAGCTAAAAATAAAAAAGACGATGACGGTAATGGTTATGTTGATGATGTCTATGGTTATAATTTTGAAACCAATACTTCTACACCCAATGAAAATCATTATCACGGCACACACGTTGCGGGCACAGTTGGTGGCGTGGGTGGCAATGGCGGAATCGTTGGCGTTGCAGGCAAAGTGAGTCTTATGACTGTTAAGTTTATCAGTGCAAGCGGTGAGGGTACTGATGAAGCTGCAATCAACACGATCGTTTATGCTTCTGATAACGGAGCCCGTGCCATCAATTGCAGTTGGGGAAGCGATGAATATTCTGAGCCGCTTTATGATGCAATTGTTTACGCTCAAAAAAAGGGTGTTCTCATTATTGCAGCAGCGGGCAATGACGGCCATAACCATGACAAGTACGAACATTACCCATCTGGTTATGATCTTGATAATATCATTACTGTTGCAGCGACTACATCCTCTAACGGTTTACTAGCTGGGTTTTCGAATTACGGCGTTGAAACTGTAGATCTTGCCGCTCCAGGTGAAAGAATTAGAAGTTCATTTAACGTCATGTACAATACTTTGTATTGTGGAACCAGTGGGATGTCACATTTCTATTGTGAGTTAAGCGGAACTTCAATGGCCGCACCTCATGTGACTGGTGCAGTAGCGATGGTGTATGCTGTGAATCCAAAGCTTACTTACAAAGAAGCAAAAGCTATTATTCTATCAACGGTTGCACCAAGTAAGCATTTAAAGGGCAAGGTAATCACAGGCGGGCAACTTGATGTAAATGCTGCCGTGATTAAAGCCAAAGCAACTTTAAATTAATTAAAACTATTTAAATATATTGGTTTAAAAACTTAACGAAGACCAGGGAAAATCCTGGTCTTTTTTTTGTGAAAATCAGCAATTGTGAATTAATTGTGAACGAACAATGACCAACACTTCACTGAAGTATCTCAGATGCATACCGAATAGTATATTGGCAATGAAGGAGTAATACTTATGACGGCGACTGATAAAAAGAACATGCGCGGTAAACACATTTTACTCGTTGATGACGACTATGAGTTTAGAGTGACCTTAAAAGAAGCCCTACAGGCGGCAGGCTTTGTAGTAACAGATGTTGCCGATGCCACAACAGCACGAAAGCTTCTGTGGAAGAGTAAGTATTCAGCTGTTGTGTCAGATATTCGGATGCCTAAGGTAAATGGAATTGAATTTCTTCATCAAGTTCGCAAATTTAATTCTGTGCCATTTATTTTGATGAGTGGTTTTTCTGAAATTATGGCTGACAGTGAAGCGCTTGAAATTGGTGCAAATGGGTTTGTAGCAAAACCATTTAGAGCAGAAGAGTTGTTTAACGTTCTTAAAAATTGCATCTAGATTAAAGTTGGAGACTCAATTAAATTTATTTATGGAATAATCTCAACATTTTTTTGTTCTTTTAGAGCTTGATTTAGATTTTCTGTAGTCAGTGGCAAGATTTGAAATGAATGGCGAATTGTATGCATTCCATCGGAGTAATCCCATTTTACTGTACCTTTTGAATTTTGATTTATTTTAAAAGAAGCAAATGGAACGACTCGTGCTTTAAAATCAGTGTCGATTTTAGTTTCGCCGTTAAAACTAACTGAAAGCTGACACGTAGTTGTGCCGGTGCAAGTTTTAGCTGGTAAAATAAATATCGGCCCACCAGAATTGCTTAATATTACAGCGCCATCAACAGGGTATGGTGCACGCAGCCCTTGAATCTTCATTTCTTCAATTTTATCAATCTTTGTTAAAGTCGGCACAACTTCTGCCGTCGGAGTTGGTGAGGGTTCTACATCAGTGGTCTCTGTTGGCTGTTCAGCTTTACGCTCGGCTGTAGCCTCTGTGGGTACGGTTTGTGTGATCTCAATGATATCTGCAAAAGTTCCAAACCCTTTGAAGTTGAGTGTCCATATTTTTTCACCTTCAGTAATCACGCACAGGGGGTCACACACAATAATTGTTTCAGGAAAAATAGCTTCTATTTGAGTAATTAATTGATTGTTTTGAAGTGTATAGCCTTTCGAAAAAATTACTTCAGCATGGGCAGAAAAATTTGTGAAGAATATTATGCACAAGAAAACTATTGATGAAATTAACATATTTGTTTTTTTAAAAAATAAAGCATGCTGGCTCATGCGGCATTCTCTTGTGTCGGTGCTTTCCAAGTTGATATATTCACGCGATTTCGGCCTGCCTTTTTTGCTACATACATGTTTTGATCTGCAATTTCTATGTATGTAGCAAGTTCTAAAGAAATTCCTTTTTGAGTAAGTGCGCCTTCCCCAATATAAATACCTCCAAAGCTTGCAGTCACTTGAAGTTTAACTTTGGGGTCAGCAAGGCTTGGCACTTCACAAGTTTCAATGGCTTTTCTAAATTTTTCGGCCACTTCAGTAAAACCTTTTTCTTCTGTATGATTCACAAGTATTACAAATTCTTCACCACCGTAGCGAGCTGTAAAATCGGTTTTGCGTACCTGTGCTTTTAAAATTTTTCCGACCATTTTAAGTACTTCGTCGCCTTGTTGGTGGCCGTAGGTATCATTGAATTTTTTAAAATGATCCACGTCAAGAATCAGAAAACCTAAGCTGTAACCATATCTTTGGGCTGATAATAATTGGGTTTTCATAGCCTCTTTAAAACTACGATGGTTTTTTAGACCTGTGAGTCCATCAGTTGTGGCTAGCTCTGAAACAACTTCAAGGGCTTTGTCTCGTCTTTCTAATTCTGTGCACAGTCGACTGAGTGCTCCGAATGTTTGGCCAATTTCATCTTTGCTTTTATAACGAATTTTAACTTCAAATTTTCCAGCCAAAATATCTTCTGTTGTACGTCGTAAGATGCGAATGGGACTTAAAAATATCTTACTCAATGTGAAAAGTATCAGGCTTGAAAAAATACCTAATGCCAATGAAAAGATTAAAAGATGATCAAGCGCTTTTTGTAGCCATAGCGCAATGCCAGATGCTTTAACTTGAACGTTAAAGTTGTTTGCATTTTTTTGTACGTAAATTAATTTATTAATTAGAATTCCTTTACTCATAAACCCCATATTTAACAGCTTGGGGTTGTTTTGAAATTTTGTTAAATCATCTGTGTTCACACCCTCAGTCACAACTTGTTTAAAGTTCTGATTTTCTTTTTTGACTAAAGCGTTACCGATGAGGGCGTCAATATGATCGGTGGTGATTTGCTGTTGGGCATGCAAGCTAAGAAAAATAAAACTAAGAACAACAGACATAAAAGCTGTGGCAAATATCGCGATAGCCATTCTAACTTCTATACTTAAGTTGCGCATCTGAAGTTAATCTCCAAAGTCTCGTAGTATTTTTACTACTACGCGACGATTTTGTGATTGGTTTTCTGCAAGTGGAATACCTTTGGCATCTTCGTTGGGTACAATGGGTTTTGTATCACCCCAGCCAAGAGCTCTTAATTTAAAACGCGAAAAGCCATTTGATTCAAATAATTTTAATACAGTGCAAGCCCGTAGACTTGATAACTCCCAATTCGATGTATACTGACCACCAACCACAGGTCTGTTATCAGTATGCCCTTCAACGGTGACGCCAAAATCTTTGGCGTTTTCATTAATCGTCGGAATAAAGCGATCTAAGAGGGTTTTTGCTTCAGATCGAAGAGCAACTGAGCCTGAATCAAAAAAAAGTGCACCACGAAATGTGATTTCAATGCCAGCATCACTCTCTTGAAAAACAACTTGGCCCTCTAGATTTTGCGTTTTAACTACATCTTTAAGTTTAGTTGTTAGTTTTTCAAAAGGAATTTTATATTCGCCACCAAAAAGTTTTGTTGTTTCTTTTTTAACTTGTTCAAATTTAGTTGAATCGATTTTTGAAAAACTTTGTAGTAAAAGAAAAAAGCCAACTAATAGTGTCATCATGTCGGCATAGCTGACGAGCCAATTGCCATCTGATTCTTCTGCTTTTGTTTTTGCAGTGACCATTTTGTAGAGTGCGTATTCATCTATATTTTCTGCAGCTGGTGTAAGTGACCTGCGTTCGATATGCTCACGTCTTTCTTGTGCGACGCCAATTTCAGTTTGATTTTTTTTTAGGTCAGGTGCTGCCATAAATCACGCAGCCAGTTTTGCTAGTTTTTTTCGTTCGCCGGGTAGGAGAAAACTCTTGAGGTGTTCTTCAACAACGATGGGATGCTCTTTTTTGCGCAAAAGCTTAATTCCATCAACGACCATTTCACGAACGACTTCATCTTCTTTATTAAATTTACTTAAACTCTCACCAACAGGTATGAAAATAAAGTTTGTGATGGCAATACCATAGAGTGTTGCAGTTAAACCAACAGCCATTGAGGGGCCGAGCATTTTATAAGAATCGGGGCTTCCTAAATTTTGAAGCATGCCAATCATACCAAGTGTTGTACCTAAGAGACCAAAAGCTGGTGGGAATTTACCGATAGTCTTAAAAATGGCAGCATCTTCTTCGTAACGTTTGTAATGAGTCATTGTGCGTTTTTTAAGAATGATATCAAGTGCGTGTTCACTGATACCCCCTTGCACCATGATATCGATAGCCTCTTTTAAAAAATCAGTTTTAATTAATGGTAGGCGATTTTGAAGATACAGGGCATCTTCTCGCGCACCGCGAGCGAGATCTACGATTTCTGCAATTACGACTTGATGTTGAGTTGCGTTTTTTCCGATGATTCTTTGAAAAAAAACTTTGAACAATTTAAAAAGAGTTGGGAGTGGAAAACAAATAATACTAGCAGCCGCTGTGCCACCGATAACAATTAAAATACCATGGGGATTTAAGAAAATATCGTGTGAAGAAGTTGATGTAATCAACGCCGTAAAAAAAACAGCAATGGCTGAGATAATTCCAATAATAGAAGAGAAGTTCATATGCTATTTATTCGACACAAAACGAACTTCTCTAAAGTAAGACGATTGTCTGGTTAGAAGCTGGTGCTCTGAATGTTTACGCCCATCTGACCATTTGCATTGCCGACGCTACCAGTGTGACCTACGCCCAGTTCACCGAATCCGTTATAACCCCAACACTTAGTAGAGCCATCACTAAGCACAGCACAGCTTGACTGGTTTCCTAAGTAGACATCCATTGCAGTGAGTGAACCGAAGTCAAGATTTAGTAATAAATCACCCATTTGATTTACAGCACTTCCTCTTTGAGTTACATCACCATAACCAAGATTTCCGTAGCCATTATAACCCCAGCACTTTGTAGCGTTGTTATCGAGAATCACACAAGCATGGTAATAACCAGTACTGATTGAAACAGGAGTTCGACCCGTACCTAAGTTAACAAAAGGTAGAAGATCACCCATTTCATGGTTGGCGACAGCGCTATCACCGCGATTGATATTATCGCCTAATCCAAGCTGACCATAGAGATTATATCCCCAGCATTTCACGCCAGTAGTTGCGCCAACCGTAACGATTGCACATGTGGCATTTGCTAAAGTAGAGATCGCTGAAGCTGTGTAGTTGGTTCCTAAATTAACAACCGGTAGGGCCGCCATTTCACCAGCAAAATCGCCTAGGTTATTAGCATGACCCTGGCCCAGTTCACCGTTTCCGTTATAACCCCAACATTTAATCTTACCTGTGCTAAGAAGTGCGCAAGTATGATAATAGCCAACTGCTACAGCTACAGGGTTTGCTCCTAATGTAGCTGCAGTTACACCTGTAGCAGGGGGTATGGCTCGCTGTGTAACGTCATCGAGTCCAAGCTGACCATAGCCATTATAACCCCAGCACTTTATCGAATTGTCACTCATGATGGCGCATGTAAAATTAGGGCCTGAAGTTGCAGAAAAGTGTTGTCATCTAGTTTTGCACAAACATTATAGCCATTAACAACTATAGATGTAGCAGTACGCCCTGTGCCTAAATTAACTGTGGGTAAAGCTGCCATTTCACCGGCACCATCACCCATACTATTGTTATTTCCGATACCAAGTTGACCATTGCCATTATTATAACCCCAACACTTAACATTTCCGCCGGTTAAGAGTGCGCAAGTAAAATAAGAACCAGCACCTATGTCAATAGCAGTTGTTCCAAGATTCAATGCTGCAGATGGAGTTGTCAATTGTGTCGTGTTATCTTGGCCAAGTTCACCATAGCCATTATAACCCCAACATTTCACAGCACCTGTGTTTAAGATTGCGCATATGTGCGTATAACCCATTGCAAATTTTGTAACGTAATCTCCTCCAAAATTAATAGGAGTTGTTGGCGCATACCGAGCAGCTACATCGCCTAATCCAAGCTGACCATAGCCATTATAACCCCAGCAACGAAGTTCGTTAATAGCGCCTGGGCCAATATTAATTAATGCACAAGATGAAGACCAAGCAGCTCCAATTTGTACAATGGGTGAGGAGCTACCTAAATTAATGATCGGGAAATTGTCTTGTAATTGATTATAGTAACCACCTCGATGAGCACCATCTCCATAACCAAGTTGCCCGGAGCCACCATTACCCCAACATTTCATAGTGTTATTATCAAGAACAACGCAGTTATGCCCTGCTGAGGATCCTGTTGTGATAGCTGTAGCAGTACGACCTGTTCCGAGTCTGACGGTTGGTAAGTTATCACCCATCTGGCTCGGTGATTCACCAACAAATAGACTTCCATCACCTAAGGCGCCGTAATTACGACTGCCCCAACACTTAACGGTTCCATCATTTTTAAGTACACAATTAAAGCCAAGTGCTGGCTTTATTTTCACAGGAGTAAAAATGGTTATCGCAGCATCACTATTATAACCATTGCTATCGGTGATACGTACACTTGCTGAACCAATACTTGCCGGAGCAAGGTACGTGAATGTGCCCGTTACAGCATTCACACTTGTGATGCTTCCACTTCCTGAAATAATTGAAAAAGAAAATGGGCCAACACCTGCACCTGTTTGATTGGTAAATGTAAATAAACGATTCACGGCTATATTTTGCGAGGCCGGGCTGATTGCCGGGCCGTTGATGATATTTATTGGAACTGTGAGGTAAACCCCGACTGAATCAAGAACACGAATGCTCGCTGAACCAGATGTTGAGGGTGCTGTGTACACACCACCTGTTGTGATTGAACCGCCACCAGAAATCATAAGATATAAATACGGAGGTGTTCCGCCTGAGACTGAAAATGATTGACCAGCACCAATGTTAACGGTTGGTGCTGAAGGTGTGACGGTAAGACCAGGAATTACTGTCACAGTTGAAAGTGCACTTGAGCCTGCGCTGTCAGTTACTTGAACGATGACAGTTGCAGGTGAAGCTGCTGATTTATAAATTCCGGATGTGCCATCAATAGTACCGCCACCTGTGAGGATGCTGTACTTATATGGTGAGGCTCCACCAAGTGCTGTGAATACTTGTTGTGTGTTTGTATTAATTGTAATTGTAGTTGGTGTGATAGATACGGATTCGGCTTTGTCTTTTGAGTTAAGACAACCGGCAACTATGAAGCTGCTCAAAAATATGAGCGCAAATCTGTGAAGTGTTTTATCAAGCCATCTGTTCTTCATATACGTCCATCCGTAATGTGCGCCCATAATTAGACGCATTCATACGTATCTTATCGGCATGTCGCATTAGGACTTTAGGCTGGATGGTAAGTGGTTATAAATGCACGTAAAAACCAAGTTGAAAGTGAAGCACTTGTAATTTGCCTTCACCCACAACGTTATAGGTAAAGCCTCCTTCAGTTCGTGCTCCGAATTGTCTAAATAGCGGAAAATCTGCTCCTGCTTTTAAGCCTAAATAGGCGCCAACTGTATTAGCGTTGGCTCCAGAAGTTTGAGAGAAAAGACTTGATTGAGCAAAACCAAAAGCTGCTCCGCCGTAAGGGCTAATTGCGTATTCATGAATAGTGACTCTAGCCCCAATATCATCTGCAAAACTTTGAGGAGCGGGTCGGTAGAAATACCATTTGCCAGTAATTCCTGTGAGTGAAACTCCAGATGATAATGGGCTTAGGTTTATGCTGCGTATATGTTCTGCGCCGAGATAGCGTCTTTCATCGATCGGATAATCAATAAAAATACCCATGCTCATGGGGGATTCACTTAGTGTGACGGTTTTTACAGCAGCAGTGGCACTGCCGTAACCGGCAAGGGCTGCGACTTTTATAGATTTTGCAAAAACGCTGGAAGTATTAAATGTCACAGCACATGTGAAGCAAATTAGAAAAAACTTTTTAAGCCACAAGTTTAAGCCCCGATTTTTCACTGGACTTAAATATATCAGCTAAATTGAGTTGACCTTCGTTGATTAAGATAATCATGCGATCGCGCAGAGCTAAAAGATGTTCTTCTTTTTTTGCATTTGCGCCCACAGGGCGACCTAGATCTTCAGCAATCATTTGTGCAATACGCGGAGGACATGATTCTAATATTAGTTCTTGAGCGGTTGGCATCACATGAATCAATGTCATGAGTTGATCTGATTCAACACCTGCAAAGAAAAGGGACAATGATTCTCGCGGCCATTCTTTTAAGAAAGCAAGTGACGGGTAGGTTTCTTTAAGCTGTTGACCCTTGTCGTGTAAAGAGCCAGCGATATCTTGTAAAACTTCAATTTCTTCAGTGATTGTTAAAGATTCTAAGAGTTTTCGTGCAAGAGGTGCAGCTGAAATTTTCATACTTGAACCCTGGCTCTTATCACTAAAAGTGCGTAAAGTTTCATTAACTACTTCTAGTTCATGAAAATCAAACTCACGTAAATTTAAAGACTGATTGATGAGTGCTTTTTTCTGTGTAATGTCGAGTGTACGAAAGTATTTCTCGCGCACACCAAGAGGCATATTCATCGCAACTAATGCTTGAACTTCTTGAGGTTGTGAAGCCACAAGTTCTTTGATGCGATCGTCACTTAAGTTGTCGAGATAACCAAAGGGTTGTTTAATAACTTCCATGCCTAAGGTTTTAGCAGCTACAAGATCCCAGTATACTTCGCGAAAGACGATAATCTTATCACGATTAGGAAGTGTCGCCATTTGTTGATAAACATCTAAAAGCATCCGCTTAAGATGATAATTTAACGGCAGAGCTTCAAAACTAAATTGTGAATCTGTAGCATCCATGAGTGTTTCAAAAAAGCATGCCAGTTTAAAAAGGCCGCGCTTACCTGAAGCAAGCCATAGTTCTGCCATTTGACGTTGTTGGGTTTTAAGTTCAAGCGCAAGGCCCGCGATTTTGGTCATGAGATCACGCATGGCTTTAAGTTCACTCATCGTTTGAAGAGATTCATCTTCAACATTGGGGCGTTGTTTTTCAGATTTTGAAACTTGGTTTGCGAGTTCTGGTTGTGGGAGCATGGCCTTTGAAAAAGCAGATGCTCCGCTAGCTGATGATTCTTGTTGTCTACGAGAAAAAATTCTCCATGCGATAAAGCCTAGTAAAATACAAATTCCTAAAAACGCTAAACCTAAGAAGTGCTGCAAGCTTGATGCGATATCTAGCATGGATTTAAATGGTGGTGTATTAGGTTTAGCTTTAATGACACGGATATCTGATTTTGTATTATTTCCGAAATTGGCTTTTGACCAAAGGCTCAACCAACGATCGAGTTCATTGGGATACTCAGCCCCAAAAATTTCTGAAACACCAACGGAGATGTTAACTGACTTGATATCAAAGCGATCGCCCGAGGTGCTTTCTGTATAATCTCTTAAGCGATCATATTGTTCGGTGTAATATCTAACAATGGGTTCTGCGTCGATAACACCCATAAGCATGTCATTGGGGAGAGTTTGTAAGTTTGTTGATGGTTTTAGAATAAAATCTTTATTAGTCGATTTTTGAATTGTCTTTTGAACTTGTACGCTGACGTCAACTTCAAAAGTATTACGCTCAATGACTGTTGAAATCGCTTCGCGAACACGCTCAGAGATACGTTGTTCAAGTTGACTTTTTATCATGACATCTTCAGCGGTTCCAAATTGAGGCGCAGCTAGGGCTTGTGTAGTTGAGAAAAGTGCAATTGTGAAAAGGCTAAGTTGCCTGATCATTGCTTTTTCTCCTCAATCTTTGTTTTGATTGTAGAAATCATTTTAATTGATTCTTCATACGTTGGATCAACTTCAAGGGCTTTTTCGTACCACTTCATGCTTTCGCGATAGCGACTTTGTAAGTAATAAAAAGTACCTTTCATTGACATTGCTTTTACGAACCGTTTGTCAAGAAGCAGTGCCTTGTCGATTTCTTCATGAGCTCTATCAAAATCTGCTTTTTGTGCGAATTTTTGTGAATTAAAAAGATGCTGCACCATGATGCTGGCGATATCGCGATTTACAGCAGTAGATTCCATTTTGTAAGAGATATTTGTTCTAAATGTTGCAAAGTAGCTGACAGGCATTAAAACTTTTTGCTCGAGAAAGCCTTCTTTCTCAATTAAAAATTCAAAAGGAGCCGGTGAGGCCGGATCAATTTTAGCATTGCTTAGTATTTCATGGGTAGTGATTTCAAGTGGCGTAACGCCAAGATTTGTTTTTTCAGATGAACCAGCTTTACGCACAGAAACAGTTGCGCCAGTGGGTTCACTGGTCACAACAAATTTCGATGCACAACTGCAAAGGTGCAGAAAAAATAATGAAATAAGTATTCTTCTAACCATACAAGTTTCTTATCGTATTGATTTGGTTAATAGTTTAAAAATAATGAGTAATCTAGTCTATGGTTGAGTGTGGTTTTAACTTACATTTAATAAGCAAGACGTTTGTCGTTACTTTTGCTAAAGTAAATATTATTTAATATGGACCATTACATCTGAGACAGAGCGACTGTACCCTGAGAGATATACAAGGGGAGTAGTTCCAACTTTAGTTAAAGTGTTTCCATCATATGACAGTTTAATTACAGAATTATTTGATGTGCCTACGAGTATGAATCTTTCGGTTAAACTTTTATAATACGTAATTGATGATGAGAGTGCTGCAGGTGTAGCACTTGTAGATGCTATTTCAGCTCCCGTATCAGTATAAATTAATTCGCCATTAGAAATTGCAGTTGCAGAAACATCAAAGCGCCAAATCTGTGCTGCGGTTGTTGCTCCGGTGAATGGATAATAAAGAGCAAAAAGTTTTCCCTCATCTGGGACATATTTAATATTAACGGGCCACATCGTTGTAGCTGGCCCTGCCGGAACAGCGCCTGCGATACACGCACCTGTTGAACCGTTATGTAAGTTAAGTTTATTGTTTGGTGTAACCACAGCATTAGACGTAACGACATAGTTGGTGCCATTTATCACAGCTTCTGTAGCACCAGAACCCGATGAGATAGTACACGTTCCAGCTGTTGCAAACATAGGTAAGCCAATTCTTAAATTTGATGAGTTAAAAAATTCAACAGCTGCAGTTCGAGTTGTGAGGTAACCACCACTTGCTGTGGATGCTATTCTCTTTGTTCCACCTGCCAAACCAGTATTCGTAAAAAATGGAATGAAATCAGTTCCGTCAAAATTTATAGAATCTACTCTACCGTTTGTGCCGTCGAATCCTAAAAGTACTAAACGCTTAATTCCATTAATTGTATGTGTCGTCATACCTTGAGGCATGACAGTGCTTGATATCTTTGAATAATCATAAACCACTTGTAAAAAAGTTCCCTGCTTTGTCCACTTTGTTACAAGTCCGGTGCCTGTTGCTAACGGAAAACCACTGGCAACATAGATGTAGTAAGGATCAGGGTCATCACATGCATTTTTATAAACCAATGAGTCGTACCATTGTGGATTACACTTGGTCCCGCAGCCCATTGAGGCAATCAGCGCAGTTAATACAAATAAGAATTTACTAAACCATCTATGGTTCAATTTGATCATCCATATCGTGCTTGAGCCTATCTTCCATAACATTTCACCAATAGTTCGACAGAAATCTCAGAAATATGAAGGCTTATTTGATGGGTTATTTGATGGGATTGATTTTTAAGTCCTGATTTCCATACGTCGGTCTGGATGGAGCGGGAATGAGGATTTTTTATTTACTAGCCTTGAGACTCGTTTTTTATTTTCATGCTTCAAACCATTTTAGCAATATTTTAATACGCCCGAATTTAAATTTCAATTGCACTTTCTATTGCACTCAAAAAAGTACCGATAAGATTTCATGCGTAATTTAATCATATTTATTTTCACTGCTACAATGGTTTGGCGCCGCCGAGGATAGTACTTTTTGAAAAGTTGCCTCTAAACCAAATGCTATGAATTCCCCAATTGATCGTCAACTCTCAACATTGATCATCAACTCTCAACATTGACCATCAACTCTCAACATTGACCATCAACTCTCAACATTGACCATCAACTCTCCAAATAGCGATCCATTGTCGATTTACCAAATGTGTGAAGTGCTTTGAGTTTATTGTGATTTGAACAAAGTAGTGTAAGGTTATCGAGTGTT